>Ga0316189_10000500_pt1 | contig 39266 bp, 33 predicted proteins | sample LowCovwburrow_MG_FD_204930 | JGI IMG/M metagenome (GOLD analysis project Ga0316189, IMG submission 204930) | Coastal sediment microbial communities from Maine, United States - Lowes Cove worm burrow | ecosystem: Environmental > Aquatic > Marine > Coastal > Sediment | place: USA: Maine...
CGAAGCACCGACGGCGTGAACTGGGAGGAGCTCCCGAGCAATGCCTACACGGGCGGCCATCCGATCCACGTCATCGCCTTCGGCTACGGCGCGCCGAGCGCTTACTGTCCCTAGTAGAGTCGACCCTGTAACGTCGACCCGAGGGTCGAGCACGGGGCTCTGCCCGTCTTCGGTCGGCGGGGTGTTGCTGACATGGGCGCGGGGTCGTGGTAGGTCGGCGCTCATGGACAATGACGCCAAGAAAACCGCCCTGCGGATGATCCCGTACGGGCTCTACGTCCTGGCGGCCGAAGACGCTGAGGGCAATGTTGCCGCGGCCACGGCCAACTGGGCGCGCTTCGATGCTGGCTCGAGTTTCGTGGTGGATGCAAACCAGAACTTCCAGCTGCAGGTGGCAGTCGATACGGCATACCTCTGCACGTACGAGTAAGACGAGCCTTCGTGCGTCTCCTTTTCGTCTCCCACTCGTTTCCGCCGGCCGACGCGCCGCTGAGCAACATGGGCGGGATGCAGCGCGTGGCGACCGAGCTTCACTCTGCGCTCCGAGCGCGCGATGACCTGGCGATGCGAACGGTGGCGCTTCGTTCGAGCTGGAAGTGGGTGCACGTCAAGGCGGTTCCTTTTCTGGCTTCGCTTGCGGTTCGTCTGGGTCGCGAGGCTTCGGCGTGTCAGGCGGACACGATCCTGTTTACGAGCATGACGACTGCGCTGCCGCTTCTGATCGCAGGGCCGGCTCTCAAGAAGAAGGGCATTCGCTTGGCGGCGATCGTCCATGGCCTCGACGTAACCGATCCAAACCCTGTCTATCAAAAGGCGGTGCGCCGGATCTGCGGGATGCTTGATGCCGCCATGCCTGTCAGCCGGGCCACCGGGGAGGAGCTCGTTGCGAGAGGCTTGCCGCCCGGGCGGGTACACGTGGTTCCAAACGCCGTCGACCTCGACCGTTTCGAAGGCGTGGCGGCTTCGCGCGCGGCAGCCGCCGGGCTTAGTATCGCCGGGGCGCCCCCACTTCCCGATGACGGGTTCCTGCTGGTGACGGTGGGACGCCAAGTCCGCCGCAAGGGATTCGCCTGGTTCATCGAGAACGTCATGCCGAAGCTTCCCGAGCGGGTGCACTTCTGGCTGGCTGGTGACGGTCCGGAGCGGGAGAACATCGAAGCGGCGATCGCTCGTGCCGGTCTTCAGCGGCGCGTTCGCTGCTTGGGCAAGATCTCGGAAGTGGATCTCGTCGAGCTCTACCGAAGAGGTCAGCTCTTCGTCATGCCGAATATCGTCGTCCCAGGCGACATGGAAGGTTTCGGCATCGTGATGCTAGAAGCCGGCGCCTGCGGACTCCCTACGCTCGCGGCCGATCTCGAAGGCATCCGAGACGTGATCGACGAAGGCGTCAACGGCTGGTTCGCGTCTACGGAGGACGCGAACGCGTTTGCGGCGCGGATCGAGTCTTTGTTAGACGACCCCGACGGCCTGCGCCGGGCGAGCGAGCGAACCGCCGCGTACGTCACCTCGACATTCCCATGGGACAGCACGGCAGACCACTACCTCGATGTACTCCGCAGTCTCTGACGCCGGCACTGACCGATTGACACCGTGCAACCTCAGTGCTGATCTTCCCTCCATGCAGCTCCGTAGCGACAGTTTCAAGGACGGCGACTATCTCCCGACCGAGTACGCATTCGGTAAGAGAAGCCCGGATGGGCAGATCGATTTGTCCGACAATCGGAACCCTCACCTGGCATGGTCAGATCTGCCTGAAGGCACGAAGTCGGTTGTGATCCTCTGCATCGATGGCGATGTTCCAACCAAGCCTGACGACGTGAATCAGCTTGGCCGCGTCGTGCCCGCGGACTTGCCGCGTGCCGATTTCAGTCATTGGGTTCTCGTCGATCTGGCACCCAATGTCAGGATTGCCGAAGGAGCCTTTTCCGACGGCATCACGGCAAAGGGCAAGGACGGGCCCGAGGGGCCCCAGGGCAGTCGGCAAGGCATCAACGACTACACGGGCTGGTTTGCAGCCGATCCCGAAATGGCGGGCGACTACTACGGCTACGACGGCCCCTGTCCTCCCTTCAACGACAGCATCGTGCACCACTACCGGTTCAGCGTGTACGCGCTCGACGTCGATCGTCTCGGCGTGAACGGGAAGTTCACGGCCAGCGACGTGCAGGCCGCCATGGAAGGTCATGTGCTCGGCGAGGCGAGCATGGTCGCGAAGTACACGATCAACACCGACGCCAAAGAGCTGTAACCCGCAGCGATGACCCGTCGAGAAAAAGCCGATCGCATCGGAGAGATCCTCGACGAGCTCTATCCGCAGCCTCCGGTTCCGCTCGACCACCAGGATCCGTTCACGCTTCTGGTGTCGGTCTTGCTGAGCGCGCAGACCACAGACAAGAAGGTCAACGAGGTAACGCCCGCCTTGTTTGCGGAGGCCCCAGACCCCGAGTCTATGGCCGCGTTGCCCGTCGAAAAGATACTCGCCTGCATTCGCACGGTCGGACTCGCGCCGACGAAGGCGAAGAACCTCAAAGCGATGACCCGTTTGCTGGTCGAAAGACACGGCGGCGAAGTTCCCGAAGACATGGACGCCCTCGAAGCGCTTCCGGGCGTGGGGCACAAGACCGCCTCAGTCGTGATGTGTCAGGCCTTCGGTTGCCCCGCCTTTCCCGTCGACACACACATCCACCGCCTCGCTGCCCGTTGGGGGCTCTCCGATGGAAAGAACGTCGTGCGGACCGAGGCGGATCTCAAGAAGCTGTTCCCGGTGGACACTTGGATTCGCCGCCACTTGCAGATCATCTACTTCGGCCGCGAATACTGTCCGGCGCGAGGCCACGACCTCAGCCAGTGCCCGATCTGCAGCTGGGCGGCCACGAAGAAGCGAATTGCCGAGGAATCAAGGCGCCGCTGAGAGCAAGCACTGGTCGCATACTCGACCGCGACCCATATTCCCAGCAATGAGCATCCAATTCAGCCTGTTCCGAATCCCCATACGCATTCATTTGTGGTTCTGGTTGATGGCGCTCTGGCTTTGGACGCTGAACAGCGAGCAGGGTTGGGCGGGGCTCGTGATCTGGGTCGTCATCGTGTTTCAAGGGATCCTCATGCACGAGCTCGGCCATGCCTTGGTTGGTCGCGTCTTTGGAAGGCAGCCAAGGATCGAGCTCGTCGCGCTCGGCGGCCTGACCTGGTGGGAGCAGCGAGAACCGATGAGCCCAGGGCGAAGCCTGCTCGTGAGTGCCGCGGGTCCCGCGGTTGGCATTTTCATCGGCTCGCTGGCACTCGTGCTCATGGACGCACTGCGGGTGCCGGACCCTTCGCTTGGACGCTATGCGTTTCATTCGCTGATCTTCGTCAATCTCGGCTGGGGGCTTCTAAATCTCTTACCGGTGCTACCGCTAGACGGCGGCAACATCGTGGCATCGCTCATGGAGCTCATGGCTCCCTCGCGGGGGCGATTGCTCGCCTGCTACGTGTCCTTCGCAGTCATTGCTTTGCTCTTTGCGGTGACGGTCACCTTGAAGCAGTACCCGATGACCATTCTTCTGTTCTTGCTCGCCTTCAGTACGTACCAGGCCTTTCGAATTGAACGGGAGCGTCTCAGCTCGCCACCGGGCCCCGAAGTGCCGCCACTGAGCCTGGTGCAGCAAGCGTTCGAAGCGCTCGAGCGGGGCGACGGCCAGGGCTTGATTCGGGTAGCCTCCGAGCTCGTCGCGAAAGCCGATTCGACCCAAGAGCTCGACGAGGCCTTTCACCTGCTGGCTTGGGGGAGGCTCATCAACGGTGAGCCCGGCGAGGCTCATCAGGCATTGAGCTCGATGTCCGGAGAGCGAAGCGCCGATCCCGCTCTCGAGGGCGCCGTCCTGGTGGAGCTCGGCAAGCCCGCGGACGCAGTGCCCTTGCTCGAAGAGGCTTGCGAGCGCGGGGGGGACTTCGCGCTGGCATATTATCAACGAGCGTTGCAAGAGAAAAATGCTTGATTCCAGCAAGTTACAGGAATTGTAGCCTGGTTAGCTTGCATTCATGCGAATGAGGGAATATATAATCTCCAGTGCCGCTTTCCCTCTCCGAACCCCCGCGCTGGGAGCTCTACCGACTTCTCGGAGAGCCGCGGCGACTTCGTTTGCTCGGTCTCACCTCCGAAGATGAGCTCTCGATCGGTGAGCTCGCCGAGCTCACGAGAGAGGCACAGCCGAACGTCTCCAAGCACCTGAAGCTGCTGCGTGAAGCGGGGCTGGTTGCCGTTCGCCGCCAAGGCACGCGGGCCTTCGCGCGTCTCTCTCCGGACTTGAACGGCGATCCCCTCTTGGCCGACGCCATCCGATCGGGCCGGGCACTTTGCAGCGAAGATGGCAGCCTCGAGCGCGTCGCCACCGTAATCAAAGCACGTGACGATGAAGCGCGTGTCTTCTTCGACCAACCGGCAGACGATGCGTCTCCGAGGTCGGTGTCCGAGTGGGCCGCGTACCTCACCGCGATTCGCTCCTTGTTGCCGAGGCGCTCTCTCGCAGTCGACCTCGGCACGGGCGATGGCGCGCTGGTCGAGCTCCTCGCGCCTCTGTTCGATCGTGTGATCGCTGTCGATCGTTCCGAAAAGCAGCTCGCGGCCGCCGAGCGCAGACTTTCGAGCCACGGCTACAATCACGTCGAGCTCATACAAGCCGAGTACGACGACCCGGCCGTGTCCGACCGGGTTCTTGAGCTAGGCGGAGCGGACGCGGTATTTGCCGTGCGTCTACTCCACCATGCGCCCAAGCCGCAGCAAGTGGTGTCGCTTCTGGGCTCCCTCGTTCGCCCGGGCGGTCAAGTGGTGGTCATCGACTACTGCTCCCATGATGACGAGCTCATGCGCGAGCGCCAGGCCGACCTTTGGCTTGGCTTCGAGCGCGATGAGCTTTCCAGTTTTGCGAAGTCAGCCGGGTTGATCAATCCCGACGTATTTGAAATTCCCGCGGCGCGCTACGGGCCTGGGCCTGACGCCCATTTGAAGTGGCAGGTGCTCGCAGCGCGCCGTGGAACGAAAGAGGAGACAATAGAATCATGAGCCCAAATCCAGATCTGAAGCACAAAGTTGCCGACCTTTCGTTGGCCGACTGGGGACGAAAGGAAATCGCAATCGCCGAGCACGAAATGCCCGGCTTGATGGCTCTTCGACGAGAGTTCGGCGCTCAGAAGCCGCTTGCTGGCGCACGTGTCGCTGGCTGCCTGCACATGACCATTCAAACCGCGGTCCTCATCGAAACGCTCCGCGACTTGGGCGCAGAGGTCACCTGGACCAGCTGCAACATCTACTCGACCCAGGACCACGCGGCCGCCGCCATCGCTGCGACCGGCGTTCCTGTCTTCGCTTGGAAGGGCGAGACCGAGGAAGAGTACGACTGGTGTATCCACCAGCAGATTCGCGCATTCGACGGCGGCAAGGCGCCGAACATCCTGCTCGACGACGGCGGTGACCTCACCGCGATCGTGCATCAACAGTACCCCGAGCTCTTCGAAGGTCCCGATCGCATCATCGGTCTGTCCGAGGAGACCACGACCGGCGTTCACCGTCTTTACGACATGGAGCGCGACGGCACCCTCAAATGCCCCGCCATCAACGTGAACGATTCGGTGACCAAGTCGAAGTTCGACAATCTCTACGGTTGCCGTGAGTCGCTGGTGGACGGCATCAAGCGCGCCACCGACGTGATGATCGCAGGCAAGGTCGTCGTCGTGGCTGGCTACGGAGACGTGGGCAAGGGCTGCGTGCAGGCCATGGCCCGTGCCGGTGCTCGTGTTCTCGTGACCGAGATCGACCCGATCTGTGCGCTTCAGGCCACGATGGAAGGCTTGCAGGTCGTCACTATGGAAGAAGCGGCTCCGATTGCCGACATCTTCGTCACCGCCACCGGCTGCTGTGACGTCGTCACCGGCGAGCACATGAAGCAGATGAAGAACGAAGCCATCCTGTGCAACATCGGTCACTTCGATTCCGAGATCCAGATGGCCTGGCTCACCGAGCAGTCCAACGGAATCGTCGAAGAAGAGATCAAGCCTCAAGTCGATCACTTCATCTTCCCCGACGGCAAGCGCATCATCGTGCTGGCCCGCGGTCGCCTCGTGAATCTCGGTTGCGCCACCGGACACCCGAGCTTCGTGATGAGCAACTCGTTCAGCAACCAGGTGCTCGCCCAGATTTCCCTCTGGACCGAGCGCGATCGCTACGAGACCGGCAAGGTCTACGTGCTGTCGAAGGAGCTCGACGAGAAGGTCGCCGCGCTTCATCTCGGCCAGCTCGGAGCGAAGCTCACCAAGCTCACCTCGGCGCAGGCCGAGTACCTCGGGCTCCCAGCTGAGGGGCCGTTCAAGCCGAGCTACTACCGATACTAGGCCAGGATGGTCTCGCTCCTGATCGAGACTTGGCGTTACTTCACGTCGCATGATGGGCGATTGCTCTCCGGGGCAATCGCCTTCTATGCGTCGCTGGCGATCGCTCCGCTCGGCGTCGTCGCCTTGCTGATCGCATCGCTGGTCATGTCGGAGTCGGCCGCCCGCGAGGAGCTCGTCGCGCAGGTCGGGGCCTTTGTTGGTCCCGACCTAGCTGCGTACCTCATCAACACGATCGTCATGCTGGGCGACGAGGCGACGAGCTTCACGGCACCAGTCCTCAGCGGGCTCTTCATGCTGTATATTTCGACGCGCCTGTTCTCCATGCTGCGGCGGGCGCTCAATCACATGTGGGGGATCCGGCCCAAGCTCTTGGTTCACGCGACTCGCTCCGAAACCTTCCATCTGCTGCGGCGTCGGCTGCTCGCCTTTGCAATGGTCTTGGTCTTCGGGAGCTCGCTGATCGCCTTGGTCATGCTCCACTCGGGCGCGGCCGCGGCTGCCCATCTTTTCGGGGACAGCCGCTACATGCTGACTGTAGCGGAGTTTGGCAGCGCATTTGGGGTCCTCGTGCCCCTGATCGCCCTGGTCTACCGCTGGCTGCCCGACGCCTTGATCGCCTGGCGCGACGTCTGGGTCGGCGCCGCGGTCACCTGCGTTTTCGTTCTGGGCGGCTCCTTTCTGATTGGCATTTACCTCGGCTATGCAAGCCCGGCCTCGATCTATGGAGCGGCCGGCTCGCTGATCGTTCTGCTTCTGTGGATCTACTACACCACGCAGATCTTCCTGATGGGCGCGGTGTTCACGCGCGCATGGGCGCGTCGGAAGGGAAGGGCAATCGAGCCGCTGCCGTTCGCCGAGCTGGTCGGGACCCTCGACTATTCGGCAAATGTTTCGGCCAACGAAACGTAGTGCGGAGCGGCCGCCGGCGCGTCAGCGGCGGCGCCATGCATGTGCTTCTCGAGGAAATCAAAGAGCGCGCCCCATTGCTCGCGCGCCGCTGCTCGCCAGAGCAACACGTTGAACGCGTGAATCTCTCCCCGGAAGACGTGCATCTCGCATTCGGTGCCGCGCTTCGCGAGCGCGTCGTTCAAGCGAATGGTGTCGCCTAGCAGCGGGTCTGCGGTTCCGACCGTCGTGAAGAACGGTGGAAGCGGTCGACTCCCCGAAACGGCGTCCCTTTCGAAAAGCCGCAATGGGCTTGCCAGCGGAAACTGAAGAGCTCGCTTCACGCGCCGTCCCAGATACGAATAGGCGGTGCCGCGAATCTCGCCCTTGATCCAGCCTGCCATCCGCCGGCTCTTGTCCGGGTCGCGCCAGAAGCGCCGGACATCGTGGACATCGAGTAGGCCGTATAGCGGGGCGACGCAGGCGACCTTGGCGTCTCGCTCGAAGACGCTCTTCGTGAATGGCTCGGGGCGGGGATGAGTTGCGCAGTACGCCAAGGCCGCGGTGAGGTTCGCCCCGGCGGACTCTCCAATGATCGCCAGGCGCTCGGTATCGGCCCCGTACTTCGCTCCGTTGTCGAGCACCCACTCGAAAGCCGCGATCGCATCCTTGAGGGGCTTGGGATAGGTGTGCACAGGGCCGAGCCGGTAGTTGATGTTGAACACCTGATAGCCCTGCGCCGCTAGGACGTATGCCATGATCCGGTGGGTGTCCTTCGACATCATCGAAAAGGCGCCGCCATGGATGTAGACGATGGTCGGCAGGGGGCCGACCGTGTCACGCAGCCGGTAGATGTCCAGCAGGTGCGAACGCCTTCCGGTGTTTCGGTAAGGAATATTGTGCTCGACTTGAACACGGCGCCAACTCTGGACGACCCAGGGAAGCACGCCGTACCCCAGCTGCGAAAGGCGGTTCGCAGCCTTATCCACCCCGTTGCGAACCAACGGCATGATCGAGTCACGGGGGCGGGCCATGACCCAATTATAGAGGATCGACCCGGTTACGAAAAGAAGCCGAGCTTTTTGAGCGCGCTCCCGTAGATGAAGCGAATCATTCCGTCGATTTCCTCCACGGTTTTGACCGTATGAGGGTACCAGACCCGCTCCTTCTTCACGGCCCAGCGATCGATGAAAATGGGCTGCTGGTGGGTATACCCGCGGAGCCCTCCAAGGCCGTTGACCTGCCCCACACCGCTGTCCTTCATGCCACCGAAGGGCGCCTCGGGTGCGCCGTAGGCCATCGACGCGTCATTGATCACGACCGAGCCGGTTTCGAGGCGTTTCGCAATTTCGATGCCCTTGTCGATGTTCCGTGTCCAGACGCTGCCGCTCAGTCCGTACTGCGAGTCGTTGGCAAGACGAATCGCTTCTTCTTCATCGGCGACACGCATCACCGAGACGATCGGACCGAAGGTCTCTTCCCGCATCAGCTCCATGCTGTGATCGAGCTTGCGCACGAAGGTCGGCTTGTAGAAGAGGCCATCGCCGGTGTCGGCCTCTCCCCCCACGACGATTTCCGCGCCTTTGGCTTTCGCATCCTCGATGTGGCGCTCGATGATCGGGAGTTGTCGATCCCAAAATACCGAGCCGACGTCCACGTCATCGCCCGTTCCGTATCGCAGCTCGCTGACGATGTTCTTCACGCGTTCCTCGAACTCGTCGGCCACGCTTTGCACCACGTAGACCCGCTCCACGCCCATGCATACATGGCCGGAATTCAGCATGGAGTTGAAGACCGCGCCGCCCGCTGCGCGTTCCAAATCGGCGTCCTCGCAGACGATCATCGCGTCTTTGCCGCCCAGCTCCAGCGTGCACGGAATCAATTGTTCGGCGCATGCCATGGCGATCTTCTTGCCCGTGCGAACGCTGCCGGTGAACGAGATCTTCTGCACGCCGCCCGTCACTAGCGCACCGCCGGTTTCGCCGTCACCGTGAAGGGTCTGCACGACGCCTTCGGGCACGCCGGCTTCCCTGAGCAGTTGAACCGCCCAGTCGCCGGAGTAGGGCGCTACTTCCGAGGGCTTCAGGATGACCGCGTTGCCTGCGAGGACCGCCTGCACGGTGGGGTTCATCGCCAAGGAGAAAGGTCCGTTCCAGGGTGTGATGATGCCCACGACCCCCAGCGGTCGGTAGTGCATCAAGAGCTTCTTGTAGGGGCGCAGATATCCGTGGAGCTTTCGCTTCTCGTCCGAAAGCTCTTTGACTGCGCGGCCGCACCAGAAGTTGATGTAGTCACAGGCCGGAAGAATCTCCATGATCAGCGACTCGAGCTTGGTCTTGCCTGTCTCGTCGATGATGGTCTTCGCCACCTCTTCGCGCTTCTCAACCAGAACATCGATTGCGCCCCGAACGATGCGCGCGCGTTCTGCGACCGGCACGCGAGCCCATTGCTCTTGCGCGTCCCGCGCCCTGGAGATCGCAGCTTCCACATCGGCTTGGGCGTTGACGACGATTTCACCGACCGGCTCACGGGTCGCCGGGCTGCGAATGCCGAGCCGGCGACGCCCCTCGGAGGTGGGGGAAAGTGGTTCGACGATGGCCATCGATTTGCTCCTGTTTCTTCGCAGCCCGAGGGGCGGTGACTGAAACATGTTCTACTGACCAGGCGCCCAAACGCAAGCGGGCCTAGGGAGCTGGCGCAACTGTAATATTACACTTATATTTCAAACTATGCGCGCATCGGCTTGGATGGTCCTGTTCTGCATGGCCCTGGCGGGTTGTGGCGAAGCTTCCACGAGCTCTCGTCCGTTCAGTGGAACTGGATCGATGGGGGCAAGCGGCGGGAGCGCGGGCGCGGGGGGCGGCATCCTCCTCCCGTGCAACTGCTCGTTTGGCGAGGAGTGCTCTGACGACGGCCTCTGCGTTTCGATCTGCGGCGAGCAAGCCGCCTGTGTATTCGGGGGAACGGCCCAGTGTTGCGGAGCCGGGACCGTTTGCGACAGCGGCAGCTGCGTCATCGATTGCGGAAGCAACATCGAGTGCAACGGTGCCTGTTGCGAGAGCAGCGAGATGTGTCTGCAGGGTGCGTGTGTCGCGCGATGCGACGACCCTGCCCGGCTCTGCGGGGACGAGGAGGAGCTCTGCTGCGACAACGGCGAAGGCTGCATCGGCGGCGCTTGCGTTCCGCTTCTCGATGACTGCACGCTCGGTGAGGACTGCGAGATCGATGAGATCTGCGAGCCAAGTCTGGGAGTCTGCATTCCGCGAGACTCCGTCGAGGTCTGCGAGTTCCGACCTCCGGTGGGTGACTTCGCGCCCACCATCGGCTGCCGCTGGACGCCTCCGGTGGCAGCGTCGGGCGCAAGTAACGAAGAGATTGAGATCGCGGACATGGGCGACGTCGTGATGACGCCGTCGGTCGCCAATCTCACCGACGACAACGGCGATGGAGTTACCGATGTGTTCGACACTCCTGACATCGTGTTCGTCAGCTTCAACCGTGTCGCCAATGGCTGCTGCACCTCACGAGGCGTCCTGCGGATCGTGTCGGGCGCCTGCAACGTCGATGGGACGATGAACACCCACGCGACGCTGAAGGGCCTCGATTCGGGCGACTGGATCGGGAACTCCACGGGCGTTGCGCTTGGCAACCTGCATCCGGACGACATGGGCGCTGAACGCGTTCCAGAGATCGTCGCCAGCTTCAAAAATGGGGGAACCATTGCCTGGCGCCGAAGCGCCGATGACGGCTCGGCCTGGGAAGTCATGTGGCAAAACGACGATCTTCCGAGCAATCGGCATACCCGTGGCGGTGCGCAGCCTTCGATCGCCGACTTGAACGCGGATGGAAGGCCGGAGGTCATCGTTGGTAATGTCGTGCTCGACGGTCTGACGGGGAAGGGGGCCAATGACCCCGACTTGCCCGCGGAGGCACTTGCTTGGGACGGCCGCGACCTCGAAGCGACGATGCCTGGATCGAATCTAGGAATCGGGAACAACGCGTTCCTAGGACCCGTGTCGACCGTCGCCGATCTCGATCGGGATGGGGTGCAGGAAGTGATCGCTGGGAACACTGTGTACAACTACGACGGCACCGAACGTTGGACCTACGAGTACACGACGACCAACTCCAGCTGTGGGGGGTCGCTCGACTGCGATGGCTACAACGCCGTGGGCAACTTCGATGACGACGATGACGGCGAAGTGGTGATCATTAGGCTTGGGGAGCTCTTCATTCTCGATCACGATGGCTCGCCGGTTTCCGGCATCCCGCTCCCGATTCGCATTCCCGGCGCGACTGCTGACGTCGTCGCCCCGAGCTACTCGCCGGCCGCGTACATGCCCTCCGCTCCGCTCTATGACGAGGACGGGGACTTGCTTCCGCCGGAGCGAATTCTATGCGGCGGTGCGCTACATCTGCCGGCGTTCGATTCTGGTGGAAACCCGATCATGAGCGGGGATTCGCAAGTCGTGGTCGACACGGCAGGCGCCAACGAGAGTGGTCCGCCCACCGTAGCCGACTTCGACGGAGACGGCTTCGCCGAGGTCGGTACGGCGAGCTCGACCGCCTACGTGGTTTTCGATTTCCAGTGTACCGGAGACCCTTTGCCCCCCGACTGCGAGCGAGAGTGGGTGCGATGGATGGTTGAAAACGACGACTGCTCCAGCCGTGCGACAGGGTCGAGCGTTTTCGACTTCGAAGGCGATGGCTCGGCCGAGGTGGTCTATGCAGACGAGACGACTTTAAGAATCTTCAGGGGCTCGGACGGCGTCATTCTCTACGAGGACCCGACCCACAGCAGCAACACGCGCTTGGAAATGCCCATCGTGGTCGACGTCGACAACGACGGAAAGTCCGAGGTCGTGATTCCCGAACCGAATACCGATCCGGCTCTCGGCGGAATCGAGATTTGGGAAGACGCCGACAACAACTGGGTTCGCACACGGCGGATCTGGAATCAGCACGGCTACAGCGTGACCAACGTGACCGAGGACGGTCAGATTCCACGCGTCCCAGATCCGAATTGGACACACTCGAGGCTCAATAACTTTCGGCAGAACGTCCAACCCGGTGGGCTCTTCGATGCACCCGACTTCGTGGTGCGCGAGATCTCGAGGCTCGATTGCGACGAAAGTCAGTTCACATTCGCAGTCGTGGTGGGCAACGATGGCTCGCTCAGCGTCCCGCCGGGCATCCTCACGCACCTGGTCCTGACCAGCTCCGACGAGCGAGTCTTCGACCTCGGTACCGTCGCTACTTCTGACTGGTTGCTCCCCGGGCAGTCCGAGCAACTCCAGGTGCTGTTCGAGATTCCCGACGGACCATCGGTAGGCGCGGTCGTAGTCACTGCCAGCGTCGACGACGACGGCATGGGCGGCCAGCAGTACAACGAATGTGACGACGAGAACAACACGGCGAGCTCGAACCCAATGACCTGCCCCTCGGTAGAATAGGCCAGAACGCCCACGAATCGCTGGGTCCCGATCATGGGGACTGTCCAACCGGGTCGTGAGGGCGTATACGCAAGAGTCCAGTGCTTCATACGTCCACGGTCCCGCCGGCCAGCCGGCTGCTGATCCGCCAGGGAGGGGTTTCTGACCTGGGTGGCATCGTCAGGATCTGTGAAACCCATGCGGAATACTGGGACGGCCGGCTCCCGAGCGAGATCCGGCTGATCGAGTTCTTCGAGCGTGCTCTGAAGTCTCAGGATGATGTCTTTCAGTTCTGGATCGCCGAGAACGGGCACGGCGCGATGGTGGGCTGGGAGATGCTCTCCGCCTCCAGCGCCGATCCTGCGAGTCGGCGTCTGAGCGCCGAGGCGACGACTTGCCTGGGTCAGCAAAGCTCAGGGCTCGGCCGGATGTTGGCGACGCATGCGATTCGTCACGCAGTACGGACTCCGCTCCAATACATCTTCGCACGGGTTCCAACTCGGGACACACTCATGATTGGCGTGCTCGAAGCGGTGGGCTACCAAGAAGTGGGTTTGATTCCTGAAGCGATCAAAGCGCCCGCGCGTCCCGAGCAACTCGAGTTCGTCTACGTCGTCGAGCGCTAGGCCCGCGCTACGAGCTTGCCCTCTGCACTGTTTCGGATAAGGTGTTCCATCTGGGAGGCGCGATGGCGAGCAAACGAACGCCTGCGAAGAAGGCAACGAAGAAGCGAGCAAGCAAGGCGCCAGCCAAGAAGCGAGCAAGCAAGGCGCCAGCCAAGGGCGCAGCCAAGAAGCGGGCGAGCAAGGCCCCGGCCAAGAAGCGGGCGAGCAGCGCGGCTGCGAAGCAGCGGGCAAGCCGGGTCACGGTGCCCGCAAAGCCAAGGGCGAAGAAGAGCGCAGCGGCGATGTCCGCGGCAGCAGCAGTACCAGCGCCAGCGTCGGTGCCAGCGTCAGCGCCAGCGCCAGCGTCGGTGCCAGCGTCAGCGCCGGTGTCGCGGCCGCCTTCTTATTTGGAGGGTGTGCCTCAGGATCCCGCCGAGCTCGTATCTGGGCTTTTCCAGGTCGTTCGGGGGGCGGCCAAGGACCTCAAGACCCTCGTCACTCAGGCGATCGCCATCAGCAATCACAAAGACGACCGCTTCGATCGATGAACCGGATGGAGCGGATCGCCGTCGTTGGGGCGTCCCTTGCGGGGCTGCGCGCGGTGGAGTTCCTACGGCGTGCGAAGTTCGAGGGGCAGCTCGTCTTGATCGGCGCCGAGAACCATACGCCCTACGACAGGCCTCCTCTGTCCAAAGAGGTGCTCCGGGGCGAGGCGGATCAACAAGGGCTGGCACTGCGCCGAAAGAGCTACGACGACTTGGACGTCGACCTCAGACTTGGACAACGCGCGGTGTTCCTCGACACCGCCAAGCACGAGGTTCGACTCGAGGGCGGGGATGCGGTTGGCTACGACGGACTGATCATTGCGACCGGCGGTGAGGTGCGTGCACTTCCGAACCAGCCTACGATGGCGGGCATCCACATGTTGCGAACGCTCGATGACGCCTTGGCCATTCGCGCGGCGCTCCAGGCCAAGCCCCGAGTGGCCGTGATCGGCGCGGGCTTCATCGGCGCCGAGGTCGCGGCGTCGGCCCGGCAGCTAGGGCTCGACGTCACCATGATCGAGGCCCTGGAGACCCCGTTGGCGCAAAGCCTGGGGCCCCGAATCGGACGGTTGCTGCAAAACGCGCACGAGCGCCGCGGGGTCCGGGTGCTCTGCGGGCGACGGGTCGAGGGCTTCGATGGAGCCGATCGTGTCCAAAGCCTCCGGCTCGACGATGGCAGTCGAGTGGACTGCGATCTGGTCGTGGTCGGCATCGGCGTGAAGCCTGCGGTGTCCTGGCTCGAGGGCTCTGAAATCGAGATCGAAGACGGCGTGCGATGTGACGAGACCCTCGCGACCAGTGTTTCCGGGGTCGTGGCCGCGGGAGATGTGGCGAGCTGGTACAACCCGCTCTTCGAGGAGCGGATGCGGGTCGAGCATTGGACCAATGCCGTCGAGCAGGCCCGTCATGCGGTCTCGACACTACTGGCTGCGCCGGGCGAAGCGAAGCCCTTCGCGTCGGTTCCGATGTTCTGGTCCGACCAGTTCGACATCAAAATTCAAGGAGCGGGGAGGCCCCGGCGGAGTGACGAGCTGGTCTTCGCCCGAGGTGCGCCGGAGCCGGAGAAGCTCGTCGCGCTCTACGGCCGGGCCGGGCGGCTCGTGGGAGCCCTGGCCTTCAATCAAGCGCCCAAGCTCGTTCAACTTCGAATGCTCATCGCGAAATGCGGCGGACTTGATGAGGCGCTTAAAATCGCCGAGTCTTAGATCTTGAGCACTTGCCAGGTCGACGTAGAGTTTCGGAGCGCAGAGGATGTCTGCAGTGCTTGGTTCTTCTTGCCCGATGGGGTCGATGAGCCCGGTCCTTGCGTCGTGATGGGGCACGGGCTTGGTCTGACGCGCCACTGCGGTCTGCGCGAGCTCGCCCTCGCCTTTGCGGGCGCTGGGTACCGTGTTCTCCTATTCGACTATCGAGGCTTCGGCGACAGCGGCGGTGAGCCGCGTCAAGTGATCTCGTTCCGCAAGCAACTCGCGGACTGGGCGGCCGCTATCGACTACGCGCGGTCCCGGCCGGAAGTCGATTCGAGCCGCATCATCACCTGGGGGTTTTCGCTAGGTGCTGGCCATGCGCTCACCGCAGCCGTCAGGGACCCAAGGGTGGCGGCCGTCGTTACGGTCGTGCCGATGTTCGATGGTCTGAGCAGCACCTTGGCCGCGGTGAAGAGATGGAACCCATGGAACTTCCTTCGGACGGTCGCGCGAGGGACCAAGGATCTGATCGGTTCCTGGTTCGGGCGCTCAACGACTTCGGTTCCGCTGACCGCAGCTCCGGGCGAGCTCGGATTGCTCACCTCGGCGGACGCTCATCCAGGTTATAGGGCACTGGTCCCGTCGGATTTCAATTTCGACACCGCTGCCCGCATCGCGCTGCTCTTCTGGACGTACGCCCCAGGCTTGCACCTTCGTCGGTTTTCTCGCCCGATCCTCGTTTTCCCTTCGAGCGTCGATCAGATCAATCCGCCGGGGCCGACCCTTCGTCGCGCGCGCAGGTGCAAGTCGGCCACCATCGTCGAGCTCCACTGCGATCACATGCAAGCCGCCCTCGAGCCCAATCGGAGCCGCCTGGTCCATGCCACGCTCGATTTTTTGAGCGAACGCGGGCCGTCAGCTCAAGTCCAATAGCCAGAGCGGCGCAAGCTCGATCCGATTCCGCTCCACCGCGATGCGCGCCAGATTGAGCCAGTCGCCGCATCGATCGAGGATCGCGCTGTCGGCGCTGGCGACCACCGCGCTAGATGCTTGGAGCACTTGGTCGACACGATCTGCAGTCGTCGCTTCGATTCGCGATCCCTTGCCGAACGCAGCGGTTCGGACGATCTCGGCGAGACGGCCGGAGTTCGAGACCGGGCGGTCGATGTATAGGGTCACATCCGAGGGCCGCATCGATTCGACGACGTCGATCAGAATGCCAACCGCTCGCTCGGTCTCTTCCACCAGGCGATAGCTTCCGTGAAAGCTTGCCATGTCCCGCATGCAAGAGTCCCGGCCGAGCAAGAGAACTCCCTGCGCCAACGCCACTTCGAGGGTCGTGATCACGTTGAGGCCGTCGATGACTAGAGACCTCGACTCCATCGTTTCGGGGTCGCGCCGCCTCGACACTCGATCCTCCTGGGCGGAGTCGGAGCAAGAGGACCTTCCCACGGCGGTGCGTTGGCGACTCCGCAGCTGGTAGCGGTCCCCAACGAGCTTGATCGCCGATGCGTCGGAGTATCCTCGCGTGCGAAGCCAGCTCAGGTCCGCCACCGCCCCTCTCAGTACGGGGACGGCTTGCTCGGAGAAGAGCTCTTCATCCATGGGATGGGGGCCACGGTGACGCCGGGAATCAACCATGCGCGACTTTAGCCCTCGGATCATCTGGCGCAAAAACTGCGTATTTCCGATTTTGCCCGCAAGCATTTCCGAAGGTCGAGCTGCCGATGCGCGCGAATGCGAGGTTTCTCGTATTGGCACGCACCTTGCTGCTGCTTTGGATGGCTTCGATGATCACCATGGCGTCCACCATTCTAGCAGTGACCGATCTGACATCTGCCAGCTACAAGCTCGTAGGTTTTGCTGCGCTCATCGCAGGCCCCACAGACGGTGAAGTGGTGCTGGTTTCCACCTATGGAGGCGGCGGCGCTCGGCGCTCCGAGCCCCCACAGTCGATGCGCGACCAAGCCGACGGCTGGCGTGACCGGGTGGAGGCGAGGTTGCGCCAGGAGGGTCAGCTCCTCGAGCGCCAAAGGCAGTGGTGCTCCGACCGAGGCGTTCGCTGCAGGGCGGAGCTCTACGAAGAGGGGTACTGGCCCGACTACGTATTGCAAAGCGCTCAGCGCTCCAACGTGGATCTGATCCTGGTCGGTATTCAACCGACGGCAGGCGCCGATCAGGTCAATCCCGTGGATATACAGAGACTCGCCACGGACGCCCCCTGTCCGGTGAGCATGGTCCGGCTCCCTTCGCTTTCCACCTTTTGAAGGGTCAAGACTCGCGAGCCCTTGACACGACGGGCGCAGTTCCCTAGCCAGGCTCAATGGCCGATGCCAGCCTGCTCCGGGCGCTCAGGGACTATGTGAGTTTCGACACCGAGTCCGCCGCTCGCCTGCAGGCGATGCGCACTCGGATCGAGCCCTATCACGCCCGCATCGTAGATCGGTTCTACGAGGCCATCCTCGATGATCCCGGCGCACGCGCGGTGATCAAGAGCGAAGCTCAGGTTGTGCGCCTCAAGCTTTCCCTGTCGCAGTGGCTCGACGGCTTGTTCGCCGGCCCATACGACGATGCGTACTATGAGAAGCGCGCCCGGATCGGCCGCGTCCACGTGAAAGTAGGACTCGAGCAACACTACATGCTCGCGGCTATGAATCTGATCCGAGTCGGCCTTCATCATGCCGTATCGGACTCCGCAGCCGACGGATTGGGGCGCTTCGACGACCACCGAGCGATCGACCAGATCTGCGACATCGAGCTCGCGATCATGCTCGAAACCTATCGCGAGCACTATGTGCTCAAGAAGACTGCGGAAGCGGAGTCGCTCGCGGTGATGGGGCGTCTGACGGCTGGCCTGGCCCACGAGGTGCGAAACCCGCTCAACGCCGCCAAGCTTCAACTCGATGTCCTTCGACGAACGGCCTCCCGGGTCGAGGAGGCATCAACGCGCCGAAAGATCGAGCGGCGGACCAATGTCGTGCAGGACGAGCTCCGACGCCTGTCGCTCTTGCTCGACGACTTTCTGAATTTGGCCCGGGCGCGGCGAATGGAGCCCGTCTCCTGCGACGCCAACATGCTGCTGAGCGAGGTCCTAGAGCTGCGGCGCCCCGAGATCGAATCGCAGGGGATCGAGTTCATCGAAGACATCGATTCGGAGTCCTGCGACCTCGTCGCGGAGCGCGACCGCCTCAAGCAGGTCGTCAACAACCTCATCACGAATGCAGTCGAAGCGGTCGCAAACCGCCGTCAACCGACAATCGAAATCGCCAGCCGGATGCTGAGTCACGACCGCTGGGAGGTCGCCATAGTCGACAATGGTCCCGGGGTCTCTGGTGACGTACTAGGCCGAGCGTTCGAATCCTTCGTCACCACGAAAGAGGCCGGCACCGGGCTCGGCCTTGCGATCGTCAAGCGCATCGTAGAGCTGCATGGAGGCGACGCGAGGCTCAGCCCCGTCCCCGAGGGCGGCACCCGCGCGTCCTTTTGGATACCTACCCGTGCCTAGTCGAGCAACGGGGTCTGATAGCCCCACTCCTTGACCCGGTATTGAATCTTGCGCTGACTGATCCCTAGGATCTCGGCGGCGCGCGCTGTGGAACCGTCGACTGCGTCCAAGGTCCGGAGGATGGCTACCCGTTCGAGCTCGGACATCGTGATGCCTGGAATCAGCGCCATCACCGAGCCGTTTTGCAGATCTCCGTGCGCGGAGGTGGGCAGGTCGTCGCGTTCGATCAGCTCGCCCTCGCACATGACCACGGCTCGTTCGATGGCGTTCTCCAGCTCACGGACGTTGCCCGGCCAGGGATAGATCATCAGATGCTGCAGCGCCTCTTCGGAGAGGCCCTGCACCGGCTGTTCGTTCTCGGCGGCGTACTTGCGCAGAAACGCGTGGGCCAGCAAGGGAATGTCGCTTCGGCGAACACGGAGCGGCGGCACGTCCAGCTGGACGACTTTGAGCCTGTAGTAGAGGTCTTCACGGAAGCGGCCCTCGTCCACCCGTTGCTTCAAGTGGCGGTTGGTCGCTGCCACGACCCGGACATCGACCTTCAGTGTTTCGTTGCCGCCGACCCTTTCGAACTCGCGCTCTTGAAGGAAGCGCAGGAGCTTGATCTGGACGCTCGCCGGGATCTCGCTCACTTCGTCGAGGAAGAGCGTGCCTCCATCGGCCTGCTTGAAGCGCCCTTCACGCCGCCCCGCCGCACCGGTGAAGGAGCCACGCTCGTGACCGAAGAGCTCGGACTCAAGCAGGGTTTCGCTGAGCGAGGCGCAGTTCAACTTGACGAAGGGCTTGTCTTTGCGTTTCGAGTTCTGGTGAATGGCCGCCGCGATCAGTTCCTTGCCGGTGCCGGTTTCGCCGTGGATCAGCACGGTTGCCCGGCTCCGAGCGACCTGCGCGATATTCTTCATCAGCCGCTGCATCGACGGGTGCTCACCCAGGATGTTGCCGAGCTGGAAGCGGTCGTCGAAACGTTGGCGAAGCTGCGCGGCCTCCCGTGAGAGGCGTGTTCGTTCGAGTGCGCGATCGACGATAGCCATGACCGCATCGAGCTCGAGCGGCTTGGTCAGATAGCTCTCTGCGCCGAGCTTGATAGCTTTGACCGCCGTGTCGATGGTAGCGAACGCCGTCATGACGATGAAGGTGGTGTGCGGAGACAGCGGCCGGCCCTGCTCGATCAGCGACAGGCCATCCATGCCCGGCATCTTGAGGTCGGTCAGAACGACGTCCGGATCGACCTGCTCCATCTGAAGGAGGGCCGTGCGGCCGTCGGCAGCTGTGCTCACCGAATAGCCGGCGTCGTCCAGGAGCTCCGCGAGCGCATTCCTAGCATTCGCTTCATCGTCGACGATCAGCACGCGACCTTTGGACGTCGGCGCGTTCGATTGTTCGCCCCGGTCGGGTAGGTCGGATGCGGTATTTACACTAGTCATAGTCAGTCTGCCTTGCAGTTGTCATGCCAAGTCCTGGCAGTTGAGTCTTTAGGCTCGTGCCGGGGAATCCGTGCCCTCCATTTTTTCGGCTACTCGCGCAGATGCGAGCTGCGTGTAGTCCGCAAACGAAGCTTCGAGATCCTCGACGAAATCGTGAACGTCTGGGAACGACTCCCAGTCCGCGTTGAATCCAAAGTGCAGATTGCCGGCATAGCTGAACAGGGCGATGCCGAGGTTCTGGTTCTGCATCAACGGGACCATCGGATAGATGGCCTTCATCGGGGCGGTGAGCATGTAGAGCGGGATGGGCGGCCCGGGCACGTTCGTGACGATGAGGTTGTAGGTCCGCAGCTTCATCGCCGCTCGGTAGAGCTCGGAAACGATGCGCTTGGTCGTGAGGTCGGCCACGTCTTCGATGAGCTCCGCCCCTCCGGTCTGGTTCGACTCGTTCTTCAACTCGCTGGTCACGCGAATCACTTTTCGCAGTCGTTCGAGGGGGTCTGCCTCGGAGACTGGCAAGTCTGCGAGCAGCATGGCCACGTGATTGCCGCTCGACGGTCCACCGGCTTTCCTGGTGTTCACGGGCAGAAGCGTGCGGAATCCTTCCATCGTGTCGACGTCGGTGCCTCGGCGTAGAAGATAGCGTCGCACCGCGGCTGTCGTCGTCGCGACCACGACGTCGTTGATCGTTCCGCCCAGCGAGTTCTTGATCGCCTTCACGTCGTCGAGAGCGAATGTGGTCCAGTCAAAGCGGCGGTACGGGCTGATGTCGTGCTCTGTGAATGGAGTCCTCGGCGCGGGTTTCATTCCAGAACGCAGGACGTTCGTAAGCCCTTTGTAGTTTTTGCGAACCCGCGGCATGAAGTGGCTGAGCTTGCGAAGGCCGTCGATTCGGTGGTTGGTTTCATTGACGAGAAGCTGCGTGCGGCTCGGCGCTGGGCGTGGTTTCCACTGCTCTGGTTCGCGCTCCACGGCGTCCGGGCTGATCTGCAGCAATGCTTGGAGGAGCTCGACGCCCGCAATGCCATCGACCATGCAATGATGCACCTTGATGACCAGTGCGAACCGGTCGTCCTCGACCCCCTCGACCACCCAAAACTCCCAGAGCGGTCGGCTCCGATCCAGGTGCTGCGAGAAGAGTCTACCCACCAGCCGTTTGAGCGAGCGCTCGTCACCGGGAAGGGGCAGCCGCGTGTGCCGCAGATGGAAGTTCATGTTGAAGCGTTCGTCATCGATCCAGACCGGGTGTCCGAAGCCAGGGATCCATTCCACCCGCTGTCGGTAACGGGGAATCGAGTCCACCGCGGCCTTGGTGTACTTGGTGAGACGCTCGATATCGAGGCCTCCGTGCTCGAGCATGAGCGGGCTAGCATCGAAAATAAGCGCGGCGCCCACGTGCATGGGGGCGGACTTGGTCTCGACGGCGAGGAAAGTCGCGTCCAAGGCGCTCAAACGCTCGTAGAATGTTTCCGGCATAGCGAGGACAGTACTAGCAAGATGTGAGCCCAGCGGGGGACTAGCCGATAGCTCGATACTTGGGAGTCACTGGACTTCAGAAAGCGCATATTATGCGTTTGCGATCCTGGCAAGCGCATAATATGCGCGCCTATGCCTCGGGACCGGTCGGGAAGCGGAAGATGCGGTAGAGAAAGAGCATGGCGCAGTTACTGGTTCGAGATCTCATGACGCAGCCGGCGAAAACCGTCGGTCCGACCAGCCCCCTGCGGGAGGTCATCCAGCTGATGGGGGCAAACCACATCCGGCACGTCGCAGTCGTCGACGACTCCCAGCGTTTACTCGGACTCATCTCTCAGCGTGACGTGCTTCGCAGTCAGGAAGGAAGTCTTTCCGGCGCTCTGTCTACGGAGCAATCTCACATGAACCGTTGGATCGAAGCCCGATGGGTCATGACGAAAGATGTGCGCACGGTGCATCCCGAAACCCCCGCTTTGGAAGCGGCACTCATCCTCCGTTCACATGCAATTGGTTGTGTTCCAGTCATCGACGATGCGCGCCTCGTAGGCATGTTAACCGACTCGGATTTCGTCGAATACGCGATTCAATCGCTGTCCGATCCTGGTGCGTGAAAGCGGCGGCGCGAATCCGCAAGTCCTCCGCTGCGAGATCTGGCATGGTGCTTGCTCCGCCTTGAGCCATGGCCATCAAGACCATCGTTGTGGGAACCGACCTAGGTGAGTCAGGCCGTCGTGCGATGCAGCTCGCGATCTCGACCGCCCAGGCTACGAGTGCGACCCTCTGGCTGGTGCATGCCAGTGAAGTTGGCCTGGAACATGCTTGGCCGGATTTGCCAATCGGCGCGAGATCTGCCGCCCAGGCGCTTCGCGAGCGCTTGAAAGGGCGCTTCGAGAACTCGCTCCAAGAGCTAGAGAACGAGCGCCAGGCTTGCGAAGATTTGGGTCTGAGTTGCCAGACGTCCTGCGAAGAAGGACGCCCTTGGGAAACGATCTTGCGCACCGCGGTTTCGGTCAATGCAGACCTGATCGCCGTGGGCGATCCGGTAGGAGCGATCGGCCTGCCGGAGCGCTTGCTTGGTTCGACTGCCGAACGCGTCGTGAGGCAAGCCCCCTGCTCGGTCCTGGTTTCATGTGGGCGTCTCCGCAGCGACTACACGGGTGCGCACATCGCTGTGGGCGTCGATTTCTCCGCGCACGGCACCGAGGCGGTTCGCTGGGCGCGCGATGTCGCGACCGCGATCGACGGCCAAGTGTCCCTGATGCATGTAGTCCCGCACCCCATTACCACAAGCAGGATGCCGTCCGAGTGGCCGAGCGTGCTCGACGGTCTTGCATCGGCTGCACGCTCGCGCCTGGAGCAGCTCATCGTCACCGAAGGGCTCAAGCCGAGCACGACCATCCAGGTCTTGGACGGCCCGATCGGAAAGACGTTTTGCAATGCGGTTGCCAACCTCGGCGCCGACCTGGTTTTCGTGGGCTGCCGAGGTCAGGGACGGCTGCGCGGAATGATGCTCGGCAGCGCTTCGCAATACTGCCTTCGCTACTCGCCGGTTCCGGTTCTTGCGGTGCGTCCGGGACCCAACCGCTAGCCACCCAAGGTTTGCTCGAGCAGGTTTCGGATTTCGTCCGCCGGTCGGCTGGTCTCCACGCGAATGTGCTCCGATGGCTGGAGCTCGTCGAGGGGCTCGAAATGCCTTTCGAACTCCTCCAACAAATCGGTCCTTGCGTCACTTTCGTGTGCGCCGACGCTTTCGCGGGCGGCTAGGCGCTCCCAGATCAGCTCCCGAGGGGCCGTGCACTCGACCAGCACGAAGGGGACCCCGTGCCAGGCCGCCAAGGATCGGGCAGCATCGCGCATCGGCGCGGCGCGAAAGGAGGCGTCGATCACGACAGGACGCCCCGAGGCGAGGACGATGTCAGCAAGCCTCCACCACTCTGCGTATACGGCCTCGGTGGCGCTTCGCGAGTACGCGCCGGACCAAGTACCGCCCGCGAGTGGCTCGGTCGCCTTCCGTCCCAGCAGCTGCTTGCGCGTCCTATCCGAGCCGAGCACGGGAGCGGCGAGCAAGTCGCCAATCGTCGCCGCGGTTTGACTCTTTCCACTTGCGATCATGCCACCCACCGCCACGACCTTGGGCGGCACCAGCGGAGGACGTTCGAAGGCTAAGGCCAGGAGGAAGTAGCGCCTGGCCTCGCGTCCTGCGCGCTCCCTGGCCTCTGGCGACGCTTCGCTGTCCGCCGCCAGCAGGGATGCAACCTTGCCTCTCACGAACGCTCTGTAGCTTTCGTAGAAGTTCACCACCGAGTAGAGCTCGTAGTCGTTTGATTCCTGGGCGTAGCGCGCGAGGAACCGCTCGGCTAAGTCCACACGTCCGTGCCAGGCAAGGTCCATCGACAAGAAGGCGATGTCGGCGCAAACATCGCCGTATCGGAAGCGGTCATTGAACTCGATGCAGTCGATAATCGAGATCGAGCCGTCCGCCTCGAAGTATACGTGCTCGAGTCTCAAGTCCCCGTGTCCATCACGGATGCGGGCGGCGGCAGTTCGCGCCACGAACGGGGCCTCGTTGCGGAGCGTTTCCACTTGCCAGGCCTCGATCTCGCGCGCCTGTTCCGGGCTCAGGTAGTCAGCGATCGAGCCACGGGTTTGCTCGAAGTTCTCCTGCACGTTCTGGCGGATGACCTCGATGTCGCCGTGCTTGGAGGTCTCCTCGTCGCAGCGCGCCCGTTCATGGAATCTAGCGATGTGCGCCGCGAGCAGGTCGATTTGCGTCGGCGTCAGCAGCCCGGCCTGCAAGAGCGCGTCTGCCCGGCTTTCGAACGCAAGTCGCCGCATTCGAACGGCCCAGTCCACGACGGGGCCTTGGCCTGCAATCTTGTGAACCCCCGAAGCGTCAGCCGTGATCGGCACCAGATCGAGGTACACGTCCGGCGCGAGCCGCCGATTCAGCAGCAGCTCGGACTCGCAGGCGGCTCGGCGTTTCTCGAGCGTCGTGAAATCGAGGAAGCCCAGGTCGACCGGACGCTTGACCTTGAACACCTCCTTGGCGCCCAAGAAGACCCAAGAGATATGTGTCTCGATCAACTCGAAGCCGCTGGCTGCGAGATCTGCCTTGAGCTTTCCCATCGCGTCCGTGTTCAGCAAGGCTGCCAGTATAGCCAGTGGGAAGCTGGCGCCCACGGGCGCAGGGTCTGTCCTACGCAATTCTATCGCGTGGCGTCTGCTTGGCGCAGCGTTTGCGCCATTCCTCCGGATCAGCAGGCGAAGTAGCAGCGTCAATCCGGCACGGGGATTGCTTGCTATGAGACCTCAGTATTGGAGGAGGAAGCGATGACGACACGAAAGTTAGAGAGTTCGGACTGGCAGCTCTACTTCGACGAGGTGGCAAAGAAGCTCCCCAGCATGCGAGTGGGCATTTCGATCATGGGCGAGAGCATCGGCGTACAGTCCGAGAGCGAGGATAGTGCCCTGGTCGGAATTAGTTACGACTCGAATGAGCAAGTTTTCGAAGTCGATGCCGCCAACCACTCCCACAGGGTACCCAAGCCGAAGGAAATCTACGTGCGCGAAGAGGCTGGAACGCTCTCGAGCATCGAGGTCGTTGCCGCGGATGGTACCAAGCAGATCATCGAGCTCCGTCCGCTTCCCTCGTTGCCAGCTTCCTGACTAGCGAGTACGGAGGCCAGACGATGTTGAGGACATGGATTTTGGTTGCCCACGAGGCCGGTGCCCGCGTGTTTGCGAACGATGGGCGCGGGGAGGGCCTAACACTCGTCGAATCGATCGACCACCCGAAGGGCCGAGCACGCGATCGGGACATCGACTCCGATCGACCCGGCCGTTCGTTTCGCAAAGATAGCGGAGACACTCGCCGTGCGTCGATGGGGAAGAGCGAAGGCCCGCATGATCGCGCCGTCGCCGACTTTGCGAGACTGTTAGCCGACAAGCTCCAGCACGCCAGAGTCCAGAATCAATACCAGCGTCTCGTTCTGGTCGCACCTCCGCGGTTCTTGGGTCTGCTACGTGCCTCGCTCGACGGGCCCACGTCTCAGCTGGTGCTCGCTTCGATTCACAAGGACCTGGCAATCAGCAAAGAGGCCGAGCTGATCAAACACCTCGGTGAGGTGATACTCATTTGACGAGTCTGTGGTCCGCTGAGGGTCTGAGACGAAAAGGTACGTGAGATGGCGAACTTCGAAATGCCCGTGAACGAGTACATGAGCAGACCCGTCGAAACGATTCGTGTCGGGGAAGGCCTGGTCGCCGCCAACGCGATGTTCACCGAGCAAGGCGTGTCCGCGCTTGGAGTCATCGATGATGCCGGTGCGCTCAAGGGGGTGGTCTCGCGAACCGACGTTTTGCACGCCGCGGTGTTCAGTCATGGTGTGACGTTTCGTGTTCCGGACCGTCCGGTCGAGGAGATCATGCAGTCACCGGCCATTCAGGTTCCGACGGACGCGCCACTCGGGGCAGCTGCCAAACTGATGCTGAAGAATCACGTTCACCGGGTATTCGTGACCAGGGACGGCAAGCCCGAGGGCGTCGTTTCGACTCGCGACCTGATGCGAGCCGTCCGCGAGAAGCGAATCAAGACACCGATTTCCGAGATCGCGTCCGGTTCCGTGGTGAAGATCAGGGCCGAAGACCCGATCGCCATGGCTGTCGACCGCCTCGACGTTTCTAACAAGCAAGGTCTGGTCGTGGTCGAGGGAGACTTTCCGGTTGGCATCTTCGACCAGGCCTGTGCTTTGGAAGCACGCCGCCTCCCCCCAACCACCGCGGTCGAGAACGCGATGAACGTGCGCGTCTTGATCCTACCCGCAGCCATGGGTCTGGGCCGTGCCGCCCAGCAGGCTCTGAGCATGAACGTCCGTCGCATCCTGATCGAAGACGACCGAGGCGTGACAGGCATCGTCGGTGGGCTCGACTTCGCACGGGTCATGAACTGATTCATCGCGCCCCTCCGTGCCGAGATGTTCACGGAGGAGCGCGACGATGACGACAGTTCCAGGTTACACCGCCCGCCCACCCCCACCCGTAATCCTGGTATCACTCTCACGCGAGTGAGCAGCGTGCCTGGCGCGGCGGTCGCTGCGCTTCGCCTTGCCGGCGCTTTGCGCCGGGCTTCGCCCTTCGGGCTCGCGGGGGGGCTGCTCTCTTGAGGGGCCGTGCCGGTGCCAGTGCCAGCGGCAGTGCCAGTGCCAGTGCCAGTGCCAGTGTTGGTGTCGGTGCCAGCGCCAGCGTCGGTGTCGGTGCCGGTGCCGGCTTACAGCCACTTTTGGATGTGCATGCCGAGGGCTGCTGGGCGCAGTGGGCTCCGGTCTTTCGGTCGGACTCGGAACCTGAGCTCGTGGCCGCCACTGGCTCTTACCGTGAACGCACCCTTCCAGGTGCTGCGTGCTTCGCCGTCGTCCGTTTCGAAAGGCACCACGATTCTTGCCGAGTGATCTTGGAGGCGTCTGCCGTAGGTCACGACTGCTTCAACCGCGAGATCCCGTGCGTCGAGCCCTGGGTGATGCAGTGAAAGCTCGGTCGTGACCGTCGTACCGACGGTCAGCTCGTCGCCGCTCAGGCCGCCAAAGCGGACGCTTTCCATCGAAATTTCGTTCCAGTGGTTGCGAATCGCCTCTGCCAAGTCAGCCAGGGCGAAGAGCGGACGGTAGTTCGAGTCGCGCAAGGCGACCGCGTCTTGCATGGCCGGCTCATAGAAGTTGTCGGCGTAGTCGGTGACCATTCGGCGCGAGGAGAATGCCGGAATGATACTCGACATGCTTGCCTTCATCTTCTCCACCCAGGCCACCGGGACCCCATCGGAGTTTCGATCGTGGTAGGTCGGGATAATCTCGCCTTCGAGAAGCGCCATCGTCACGGCCCGGTCGTAGGCGCTCGGGTCGTGAATCGTAGTCGCTGGCAGGTCGATGACCCAGCCGTTGTCCTCTGCGTAGCCTTCGAGCCACCAGCCGTCGTCGACGCTGAGGTTCAGGCAGCCGTTCATCGCCGCTTTCATGCCGGAAGTGCCGCTTGCTTCGAGCGGTCGCGTTGGCGTGTTCAGCCAGACATCGCAACCGGCCACCATTCGGCGAGCCGAATCGATGGAGTACCCCTCCATGAAGATGACGCGGCCCATCAGATCGGGGTGCTTCGTCGCCTGATAGACTCGCTGAAGGAGCGCTTGCCCGTGGCCGTCGGCCGGATGGGCCTTGCCGGCGTAGATGATCGTTGCGCCCGGGTTGCCGTTGAGCAGCTTGGCGAGCCGCGCCGGTTCAGTCAGGAGCAGATCGGCGCGTTTGTAAGGCGCAAACCGTCGAGCGAAGCCGATGAACATGCGATCTTCGTCGAGTCTCGAGAGGATGTCTCGGAGCATGGAAAGGTCTTCGCGCCGGCGGGTCCAGGTCTCGGTCAGGTGCTCCTTGAGCCACTCGACGTAGTCCGCGCGGAGCTCGCGATGAGTCGCCCAGATCTCGGCCGGATCATGGTCACGCAACCATCCCCAGCGATTGGAGTCCTCGATCTGGTCGCGCCAGCCGTGCCCCATTTGCCGCTCTATGAGCCGCTGCCAGCGAGGGGCGAGCCAAGTCGAAACATGCACTCCGTTGGTGATGCTGGTGCAGGGCACGTCGTCGGGGTCGTCGAACTCCGGAAAGAATTGGAGAAACATGTCCCGCGCGACTTCGCCGTGCTTGGCGCTGACTCCGTTGATTCGTCCTGCGTTGCGCACCGCAAGCGCCGTGGTTCCGAACTTGTTCTGTGCGTCGTCCGGCGTGTTGCCGATGGCCATCAAGCGCGGCCAATCCATGCGGAGCACGTGCTCGAAGCGCGCCAAGTAGGGGCGTACCATCTCTTCGGGGAAGTGGTCATGCCCGGCCGGCACCGGCGTGTGGGTGGTGAACACCGTCGTGTTGCGGATGTACTCGAAGGCCTCCTGCGACCGGAGCCCGTGCCTCTTGATCAGATGAGCCGCCCGCGCGAGAAGCAGGAAGGCGCTGTGCCCCTCGTTCATGTGGAATACGTCAGGCTCGATGTCGAGCTCGGTGAGCAGTTGATAGCCGCCAAGGCCCAGGATCATCTCTTGTCGGAGGCGGTGCGCGGTGTCCCCGCCGTACAGGCGATTGGTGATCGCCCTGTCCTCCGGTCGGTTTTCAGGCACGTTGGTGTCCAGCAGGTACAGCGGCACTCTGCCGACCTTCAGCTGCCAGGCCTGTACTTGCACCGGGCCTGTGGGCAGCGGCACCGTGACTCGGAGGGGAGAGTACCGTCCTACCATGACTGGCTCGAACGGAGGGTTTTCGAAGTCGTTCGTGTCGCCGAGGTCTTCCTGGTGACCATCCCGGTCGATGATCTGGTGGAAGTACCCGTCGTGGTAGGCGAGGCCGACCGCACACAGGGGTAGGTTCAGATCGCTCGCGGCCTTGAGATGATCGCCCGCGAGAATCCCAAGACCACCCGAGTAGAGCTTCAAGAAGCCCGCGAGGCCGAACTCCATGCAGAAGTAGGCGATGCGCGGGTCCTGTGTTTCGGTGGACTCGACCATCTCTTGATGAAAGCGCGCAACGTCTGCGACATAGCTGGGGTTGTCCGCCAGGGCCATGAGCCGGCTGGGCTTCACTTGGTCGAGGAGCGCGTGTGGGTTTTCTTCCAGCTTGAACCAGAGCGCGGGGTCGATTCGCTTGAAGAGGGCGGCAACATCGGGGTGCCAGCGCCACCAGAGGTTGGCGGCGATTTCCTTCAGAGCTTGCAGCTCCGTCGGGAGTGCGTTCGCCACCAGGAAGGTACGCTTGTACGGAGCCGCCTCTTCTCCCTCTTTGACGGGAGGCTTCACGAAAAGGCCAAAAACCCCCGAAGAATCGGAGGTCACCGCGGGCATCGACGTCACGCTCAAGCGATCCATCGGCAGTTCTTTGCGACGCGCGGCGCCTGCCGCGAGGGCTCGAGAGTGCGCGTCCTCGTAGTGCTCCATGAAGTTGGACCAGTCGGTGAGGGCGGCGGTTCTCAAACAGGACTCGCCGAGAGCGGCACGCTCCTTTGCCGGAAGGTCGATGAACTCGAGCAGTGCCTGCTTCAGTGATTCGGTGACTTGTGCACTGGGCACTCCTTCGCGCTTGAGGACTCGGACGCCGGTACGGCTTCCATCCCCTTGCGCCGCAACCCAGCGGCCGAAGCCTGCGCGGTCCGTTGTCACTGCTGGAACACCGAACGCGACCGCTTCGAGTGGTGTGTATCCCCATGGCTCGTAGAACGAAGGGAAGACACCAAGGTCGGCGCCGGGAAGCAAGTCCCAGTACTTGTGACGGATGAGCGGGTCGGTTCCGTCGAGATAGATCGGCACGTGCACTACGTGAACGCGCCCCCCCGGGGTGTTCTCGAAGCCTAGCGCGTTGAGCTGATTGGTGATTGGGTCGTTGGGCTCATCAACCAGGTCGTGCGTGCACCTCAGCGGAGAGCCGGCTGAAGCGCCGTGCGCTCGATCCCAGAGCTGACGCTTGGGCTCTGCGTGGCCTGCTGGCAGCATCGCGTAAACCACAATGCGCTTCCCGTCCCGCGACTCGAGCTCCTGGGCGAGCCCCGTCGTCGCGTCGAGGTATACGTCCACACCCTTGTTGATGTACTCATAGCGACCGGCGAGCGCGAAAATCAGAGTGTTTCCGCGATCGTACTGGTCGCCCGTGGTGAGCTCGGCGAGCTTGAAGAGCTCCTCGCGCGCCCGTTCTCGCTGCTCGGGCTGGACCGGCCTGGCGCCGAAGCCGTTTGGCAAGATGACGTCCGGTTTTCTGCCAAGGAGATGCTCGCACTCCAGGGAAGTGATCTCAGAGACCGTGGTAAAGACATCCGCTTCATGGGCCGCCACCGATTCCATCGAGTGCTTCGAGGAGACGGCCATCTCCTTGGCTGCAAGCTCTGGATCGATCCCAGGCAGCGACTCGTAGAAATTGGGATCGACGTGACGTCCGGCGAGCGAGCGGCCGAGCATCGTGGCATGCGTCGTGAATACGGTCCCGATCTCGGGAGCGGCGGTCTGCAGGTGCAAGATCGCGCCGGCTGACATCCACTCGTGCGCCTGAACGATCGCCGTCTGCCGCGCGGGCAGCAGGAAGCGATCACGGATGTGCTCGATGACCATGCCCGCGCCGTGCGCGAACAGAACCGGGTCGTAGTAGTCCCAGGCTCCGAACAAGGAATCGAGACCGTAGGCCTCCCAGTAGCGACCGAGGATCTCGTCTTTGCGTTCGTACAAGCGGGACTGGTTGATCAGCAAACAACGAGGCTCACCAGGTACCAGCCAGCGTCCCATCTCCACGCCCACTTCATGGTCTTGGAGCGACTCTGCAAGCTTGCGATCCCAGATGTCTGGTCGGAACTCGGGAGCAACGCCGTCGGTTCGTGGAACATCCGGCCCAATCGCGATGTATCCATCTTCGCCGTGGCGTTCCTGCACCTCCCGGACGCGGCTCGCCAGGACGGTGTGGATACCGCCGACCATGTTGCAGACCTCCCAAGAGATCTCGAAAAATACAGCCTTGCTCATAGTCGAATTTGCTTCTGCGCAGGGGCCAATACCGAGAGCTTCAAGTCCTTCACTACATTCATATAATGAATGAAGGCATCGTAAGGCCCCTCGTAGGGACTGAAATAGTCATGAACCTCAGCATCTGAAGCGGATTTTGTAGCCATGTAGTAGAAGTGGTCCGAAGTCTGCAGGCGCCGCCAGAGCGCTAGTAAATGAGAATTATTGCGCCTACGGATGGCCGTGCCCAGCGAATAAATCTCGGCGAGGGCCCGTTGCTGCATGGCGTTGCCCTGCCAGGCGCTGATGTCGCGCGCCTCATCGGCCCAGGAGGTCGTTCGGTGACAGGGCAGCTCTCCAAGGGCTGGATAGCGGTCGATCACCTGGCTCGGCGTCAGAATGTCCCACTGCGGATGGGTGAATAGCAGCTCCGGCAGGTGCTCGAGGAAGTCGAAGATCCCGGTCTCTTTCCACTGATGCTCGCCGAAAGTCTCGTAGTCCATGAACAGGTTGATCACGTCGCCCGCGCCGCTGTGCCCGTGGACCCAGCCGGCGAATTTCTCCGCGCTGAGCGGGTAGTCGGGCCAGGAGGGGTTCGAGAAACGGTACGCGATGTCGTCCGAGAGCTTGTAGTTCTTGGCGAGGAGTTTCATGTCTCGCCCGGCCGCGCGGTAGACGAAGTTTGGGCTTCGCCAGTCGAGAACGTCGTCGGCGCCCTCGATCAGCATCGCGTCGAAGCCCTGGTCCGCGATGAACTGTCCGATGTCGTCGTTGTAGATGAGCTCGGTGTTTCGAAAGACACGCGGCACCTGTCCGAACTCCGAATTGATGAGCTTCATCTGCATGTCGATTTGCTCGCGGAATTCGTCCAAGTCGGACAGGGCGGACAGGCTGTGATAGTAAGTCTCGGCGACGAACTCGACCGCGCCGGTCTTGGCGAGCCGCCCGAAGCTGTCGAGCACCTCGGGCGCGTAGAGCTTCATCTGTTCGATCACCACGCCGGTCACTCCGTAGGAGATACGAAAACGACCGTCGGTTCGCTCGATGAGCCGGAGCATGGACTCGTTGGCGGGCAAGTAGCACTTGTTGGCCACCTTGCGGAGGACCTCGGCATTGAGCTTTTCGTCGAAGTACTCGTGGTCGCGGCCGACCTGCAGCGCGCCGTAAGGCTTCACGCGATGTGGCTGGTGCACCTCAAAATAGAAACAGACCGACGACATGGTTCACCTCATCCGCTCAAAACGGTTTCGTAGACGGGAATGAGCGTTTCTGCGGCTGCGTCCCAGTGGATGTGCCGGATCTCTTCGCGGGCGCGTTCGATGATGGTCCGCCTCAGCTCAGGGTGCTCCAATAGCCCCACGATTTGGCTCGCCATCTTGTCGACATCCCAGAAATCGACCTTGAGCGCGTTGCGAAGCACTTCTGAAACGCCGGACTGCTTCGACACGATGACGGGCCGGTCGTAGCTCATCGCTTCGAGCGGAGCGATGCCGAACGGCTCCGAGACCGACGGCATGACGTACACGTCGGCGGTCGAAAAGGTGCGCTCGAGCTCGGCGCCACGGACGAAACCAGGGAAGCGGAACGAATCGGTGATGCCGAGCTCCTCCACCATCGCGATCATGCGCGGAAGCATGTCGCCTGAGCCCGCCATGATGAAAACCGCGTCAGGGATGTGCTCGAGCACCTTTGCCGCGGCCTGGACGAAGTACTCGGGCCCCTTCTGAAAGGTGACTCTGCCGAGGAAGAGGACGACAGGACCCTTGGAGCTGCGTTGCTCCGTGTACGCTTCGACCGTTTCGCGCGTGTACACGCCGTTGTGCACGACCGAGATCTTGTCGAGAGACGTGCCGTGGACGCGGTTGATCAAGCCACGAGTGTAGTAGCTGACGGCGATGACGCGCGTGGCTGCCTCCAGCCCGAGGCGCTCGATCGAGACGATGTTCTGATCGGCTCCGTGACCTGCCCGGTCGTATTCGAGGCTATGCACGTGAACCATGAGCGGCGCGCCAGCGCGACGCGCGATTTCGACCCCGGCGGGGAACGTCATCCAGTCGTGCGCATGTATCAGGTCGTACTTCCGTCCCTCGACGCGGCGCGTTGCAGACATGGCGTATCTGGCGACCTCCGCAAAGAGGTCATCCCCGTAGTGCGCTCCGGAAGACTGCTCTTCGCCAGAGGACAAGTCCACGCCGGGAAGGTGAACGTGCTCGAGCCGCATGGACCCAGTAGGTGGATCGGGCAGGGGGTGTCCGATTCTCGACGCCAGAATATCGGGAATGGCGCTTTCGCGGAGGGCGCCCGTCCTGATGAGCTCCTGATAGGTCTTCTGGTCCAGGTAGGGTTTCAGCATCGCCGGCACGCGGATCATGTTCACGTCAGCCGAGCCCGGTAGCGGAGTCCCGGCCCTTGCAGCCTCGGCGGCCGCAATGAAAATCGGGTCCGTTGCAAGCGAGGGTTCCGCAGCGAGTAACCGGCTGAGCCGCGCGGGCAGCCCTGCTGGTTCCTGTGCTGGTGCCTGAGCCTGTGTGGCCGTATGTGCCGCGGAAGCCGCTCCCAAGAGCTGCATGTGTGGAGCGTCCTCTTCGCCGAACAGTTTCGGCACGAGGAAGTCGATCTCGATGCCCCGACTCGCCAGCGCAGTCGTGAGGCCTTCGCAAGCCGTTCCGAGGCCGCCGCTAATGTGGGGAGGGTACTCCCAGCCAAGCATGAGTATTTTCATGGACTCGCCATCTTAGCGACTCGGAGCACCTCGGCCACACTCCATGCCTGTGCAGGTGTGCCCCCAGGGCGGTGAGGTGCGTCGCCATCAAATACCTCGCCGATTTGTCCGATACAGCCTTCTGTCCTGAGGTGTGCACAGAGCGATGCAAGCACGGGCATCATCTCTTCTGTCACCGCCTCGGGGCCATGGATCGCCTCGACCGCATCGGCGTAGAGACCGAGCAGCCAGGGCCAGACGGTCCCCTGATGATAGGCCCGGTCTCGCTCCGTCTGCCCGCCGCGGTACAACGGCTGGTAGCTGGGGTCGTCGGGCGAGAGCGTCCTCAAGCCTACCGGGGTGAGAAGCTTGTCGCGCACAGCTGCGAGCGCCTGCTTCTTGCGGACCTTGTCGATCGGTACGCCAGGAAGCGATAGAGCCCAGAGCTGATTGGGTCGCAGCTGTCCGTCGGGGTGGTGACCGTTGTGTGTGTCAGTCAAGAAGCCCTCATCTTGAAGCCAGAACTTTGCCTCGAAGTGATCGGATAGTTTCTTCGTGGTTTCGCCCCAGTTTTCCACGAAATCGGGGCGCAGTTTTTTCGCCCATCGGAGGGCTGTCGTAAGGCCCGACAGCCAGAGGGCGTTGAGGTCGACGGCGTAGCCCTGGCGGGGTGTCACCGGCCAGCCATCCACGAGCGCATCCATCCAGGTGAGCGCCCAGGGCCCCTGGTCGACGAAGAGAAAACCGTTCGGGTCGACGTGTACTCGGGGGTCTGCGCCGTCCCCGATTCGATCGATCAGGTCGAGACAGGTCTGCTGGAGGGCCGTGATGCGGCGGCTTCGCGTTCGCTTCGAGGTGAGAGTCGTGGCTCGGATGAAGAGCAGCGAGGCGTCGATCGACTCTGTGTTCGACGGCACATCGCCGCTTTGCGGAATGTTGGGAATGAGGCCGTTTTCGCGGCGATCCGCAAGCGATTCGAGGATGGCGAGGGCCTCGTCGACTTGGTTCCGGGCCAGGCACAGGCCGGGCAGCGCGATCAGGGAATCCCGCCCCCATTCGCCGAACCAGGGATAGCCGGCGATGATCCCGGTTCGATTGCCCGCGAGCCGAACCAGATACGCGTCGGCGGCGTCATCGAGCTCTTGCACAAAAGTGCGGCGTGAGCCGGGCATCGAGCTCAGCACCTGCGGCTCGTGGCTGGCTGCCGGCGTCGTTCCGAGCCGAATGCAGAACGAGCCGTCCTGCTCGACATTGAGTCGAAATTCACCGGGCGTGAAGAGATCTTCGGCGTCCTCGTAGCCGCGCTCACGTTCCCATTCGTAGTGAACGCCCTCGTACCAATGCCCGTCGGGGCGAAATGTTCCGAGTGCGCCATGCAGGCTCACGATGATGGCCGGGACGTCCTGGTAGGGGTGCATGACCACGCGAAGCGACTCGCCGTCCTGGATGTCGAGCTCCCCGTTCATGAACGGATTGGCGCTCGTCAGCTCGTGCAGGGGACGGCAGCGTATCAGCGGACGAAGCCTCAGGTCGACCGGTTCGGTGAGTCCTTCGATCGAGTACCGGATCCAGACCGCGTCGTCGTCGTCTTCGAGCCAGAGCTCGCGGGTGAAGGTGACCCCGCCGAACTCATAAGTCCAACGCGGCAGCGGCTCGAAGCGGCTGAGGTAGTCCACGCCGTTCGGCTCGACCGTACTGCCCCAGTTGTAGCTGTGCAGCGCAATTCTCTCGTCGCCGACCTTGAGCCATTCTTCCACCTCGGCGACCATGTTCACCGGCTCGCCGACGCCGGGCTCTCGGACCGTGAGAAGGCTGTGGTATTTGCGGCGCGGGCGGCGATCGATGGTGCCCATCGCAAACGAACCGCCCGCGTTGACGCTGAGCCATTCGGCATCTGGAGTGATCTCGCCCGTCGCAGTGCTGTCTTCTTCATTTCCCCGCGCCTTGCGGACGAGGCGCAGCCCCGACGCACTGTCGGAGCGTGATGGGAACCAACTTGGCAAAATCACAGTGTTCTCCCCTTAGACCCAAATCCACCTCGGGTCGAAAGCACGTTCCAAGCAGGAGACGTGCCAAAGACTGGCGCACATGGGCGCCCATTTCCGTCACAAGTCGTCAACATTTTCAGGGGGCGGCGCAACATCTGCGGGGTCCCTCGTCGCGAGCGCAAGCGGTGCGCGTATCCTCTAGGCCCGGGTCTCGTACCAGGCACGCTCCAAGGCCTCTTGATCGTCGGGGTGCGCGATGGAGATGAGCAGCTGGGCGCGCTCATTGAGCGTCTTTCCGTACAGATCGACGGCGCCATTCTCCGTGATGATGAAGCGGACATGCGCACGGGTCGTGACTACACCTGCGCCCGGTCGAAGGGTGGGCACGATCCGGGGGGCGCCCTTTTTTGTGCGGCTCGTTAGGGCGATGATGGGCTTGCCCCTCTCCGAGGTCATCGCCCCGCGGATGAAATCCATCTGGCCGCCCACGCCCGAGATGACGCGATGGCCAATGGAATCGGCGCAGACCTGTCCGGTGAGATCGATTTCTACGGCTGAGTTGATCGCAGTCACCTTGGGGTTCCGGTTGATGACCGAGACCCGATTGACGTAACCGATGTCGTACTGGGTGATGGTCGGATTGTCGTCGATGTAGTCATAGACGCGCCGCGTTCCGACGACGAAGCCGGAAACAGTCCGCCCCGGGTGAATGACTTTCTGGCTGTTGTCAACCGCGCCGCATTCGAGCAAGGGAAGCAGGCCGTCGGACCACATCTCGGTGTGGACTCCTAGATGGCGATGACCTTTGAGAGAGGCCAGGACCGCGTCGGGTACGGCTCCAATCCCCATCTGCAAAGTAGCCCCGTCCTCGACGAGCTCGGCTGCGTGATGACCGATCGCCTGTTCTTCGTCGCTCGGCACCGTGGCCGGGACTTCCGGGAGCGGCTCGTCATGCTCGACCAGCCAATCGAGCTGGTCGATATGCACGAAGCCGTCGCCATGCACCCGCGGCATGTGCCGATTGACCTGAGCGATCACGATCTTCGAGGAATCGACCGCCGCCCTGGCCACGTCTACCGAGACGCCGAGGCTGCAGTAGCCGCGCTTGTCGGGCGGCGAGACTTGAACCAAGGCCACGTCGAGTGCCCGGCGTCCGGAGCGGAACAGCTGCGGGATTTCCGAAAGAAAGCACGGCAGGTAGTCGACGCGATCCCCGTCGAGCTGGTGGCGCATGTTGTGGCCGACGAACAAATTGGCCACGCGAAACGAGCGTGCGTACTCCGGCTTGCCGTAGGCCGCGTCGCCGGAAGTGTGTAGGTGGATCAGCTCGACGTTGTGCAGCCGGCTCGACTCTTGGACGAGGGCATCCACCAGGGCGGTTGGGGTTGCGACGCCTCCATGGACGAAGACGCGCTGATTTGAATTGACGTGATTGACCGCTTGTTCAGCGGAGCAGAGCTTGGACATCTCACCTTGTCTATTCCGGGGCGTTCCCGGGTTCGGGTTTCGGCTCGGGCTGGGGTCCCGCTTGGGGCTCCGGTTCCGGCCCAGGTCCCGCTGCCGGACGACGCCGTTCGAGGTCGACTTCAAGCAGGGGGTAGGTATCGATGGGCGTGAGCGGACCTGAGGTCTTGTCGACGTTGCCCGTGGGCGGCTCCACCTTCTGCTGTGGTTCGTAAGCTTCCGCTTGGCCCATTTCGGTTCCTTGAGCGCCGCGCACTCGACCGCTCGCGCAGGCAGAGGCCAGCTCGACGATGAACAAGGAGATGACCGAGATTCGGGCTAGGGAGCTCATGGAGTCTTCCGGCGACGCTCGCTGGGCGTCAGTCCTGGTGTCACGTCTACCAAGCTATGGCACTGACTGCATGCGGACAAGATCCGCCCGAAAATCTCCGCTTGCCCGAACGTGGTTGGCTCGTCTTCCAGCGCCTCGCCGGCCTTTGGCACGTACTCGTCTTCACGGGCCTTGCCTTCGACAGCCGCTGCGAACGCCAGGTCGTGAACCTCGTAGGCGAGGCGGGTCGTGCCAGGAGGCCTCTCGCTGTTCGGGTCTGTCGGCCCGTGTAGCGGCGACCCCGCCAGCATTCCGGCGGCGGCCTGGAACGCCGAGGTCGAGTCGCTCAGCAAAGCTTCCCACATCCGTTCGACCGCCCAGAAGTGGCGTCGCATGTGCATCTTCAGCTCTTCGCCCTCTGGCGAGGGGTCGAGTTTCATCGGCGGCCCACGATCGAGCGCGTGGTGGCATTGCCCGCAGGCGTTCGAGAGCCGTGCGAAGGCCATGGATGCCTCTTCCAGGTCAGCGGCCTCTCGTACCTCTGTGGCGAGCTCCCGGGTAATTCGCGCGTACTCCTTGCCTTCCTCGGGAAAAGGCACGTGTTCCATGAAGAACGCGAGCTTGCGCATCGACTGCTGAGCCAGGGGCAGCTCTCCACGGATCAGCGCGTTTCGAGCCACGACCGAGAGCGCGCCGTGCTCCTGCATCACTTTCTCGAAACCGACCGGCAGCTCCAAGTTCTCGGACGCCCGCTTGGGCTCGCAGTCGCAACCGCCCCCGAGCGCGATCGCCAACCCCAGTGCAATGACCCGCCCCCGCATCACGCTCCTATCATGCGCTGTCCGCACGCTGATTCAAGGTGCTGCGTTCTCAAGCGTCGTCGTGCGTGAGGAGCAAGGGCACTTTGGCGTCGTGAAGAAGCCGCCTAGCGACGCTTCCGATCAGGAGACGCTCGATGCCGCTCTTGCCCGTCGTGCCGGCGCAGATCAACGTGGCATCAACGTCGTGAGCGACCCTGAGAAGGCCCTCGGCAGGGTCTCCGGTGACGAGGTGGGTCTGAATACTGGGCGCCTCGCCCGAAAACAGCTCCTTCGATTCGGTTTCGAGCATCTCCTCGAGCCCGAGATGGAGTGCCTGGCGCCGTTTTTCGGCAGCCTCTCCGACGACGGCGCCCCGGTCCGTGTACTCGCCCCAGACGTCCAGGTAGCTGTGGACGATGTGCAGCGGCCCACCGAAGAGCTGGTGGATCGCGCAGGCAACCTCGGCGGCGCGCTTGGCTGGAGCCGAGAAATCGTACGCTATTACGATCGAGCTGGGCATCGTGCCGCCTTCGGGCGGGATGATGATGATCGGGGTGTGGACCGTCTTGATGACGCGCTCCGTCACGCTCCCGTACATCAGCTTCGAAACTCCGGCGCGTCCGTGCGTGCCAACGACGACCAGGTCGACGTCATGTTCCCTGGCGTAGTCGCGAATCACCTCGTGGACTGTTCCTTCGCGAATGACCGTGAAGTACTCGACGCCGGCGGCCGCAAGATCTTTTGCCTGCTCATCGAGGGCGGCCTGGGAGTCGTTGAGGATGCGCGTGACGGCCTCCGGACCCGGGCTGTAGGATAGGTCCATCAGCAGATAAGTCGGGATCACCGGTGTGTGTAGAAGGTGGATCTTGGCCGAGCAACGCTTGGCGAGCTCGGTCGCGTAACTGACCGCGTGCTGTGCATTCTCGGAGAAATCCGTGGGGACTAGGATCTGTTTGAGCTGCATGTGGAGTTTCCGTCCTCTCGATGCCGGCTTGCTAGCCGCCAAATGGGTCACTTGGGATCAGGTCGTCGCTGAGGAGCTTTTCGTTCACGTACTCGCGCTCTTCTTCCTC
>Ga0316189_10000501_pt1 | contig 39263 bp, 28 predicted proteins | sample LowCovwburrow_MG_FD_204930 | JGI IMG/M metagenome (GOLD analysis project Ga0316189, IMG submission 204930) | Coastal sediment microbial communities from Maine, United States - Lowes Cove worm burrow | ecosystem: Environmental > Aquatic > Marine > Coastal > Sediment | place: USA: Maine...
GGCGATGAATGCGGCGGTCAGTCCCGCCGAGCCGCCCCCGATGACGATCAGGTCTCTGCTCATTCGTACTCCCACGACAGGAACTCGTCGACGTGCTTGTCCCGGGGCTCAGACATCTTCATGTACGGTCGCTGACGGCTCCCGTCGAGCGTCTTTGCGGCCGTGGACTGCGGCCCATCGGGCGAAGCGCTCGGCGCCCCACGCGGCGGTCAGACCGTGGAGCACGATGCTCAGCAGCACGGTGATCACGACCACGTCGAACAGCGCGCGGCCCGATGTCAGCGTCTCATGCTCGACCAGCAGCATCCCGAACAGCAGCGAAGCCAGCCCGCGCGGCCCGAACCAGCCCAGGAAGAGCTTGGGCCACAGCTTCTCTCCGGTGCCCCCCATGGACACCAACACCGGCAGCATCCGGATCACAGTGAGCGACAGCAGCCCGTAGCCCCACGCGCGCAGCGGCGCATCGGCCAACGCCGGCCCTGCGAACACGCACCCGAGCAGGACGAACACGGCCAGCATCAACAGCTGGCCCTCGACCTCGAGGAACTGGAGCACGTGCTTGCTCACGGTGGGTGAGGCGGTGCCGAACGCCAGGCCGCCCACGAACGCGGCCATGAAGCCGTTGCCCCCGACCGCCTCCGCTGTGAGGTAGCACAGCCCAGCTGCGGTCAGGCTGCCGATCCGCAGGAAGCTCTGGTCGGCCCAGTCGTTCCGCTCGGCCTTGCGCAGCAGCCAGGCGCTCCCGAAGCCCACGACCGCTCCGACGACCGGCCCCAACGTGACCTGAAGCAGCCAGAAGGTCGCGAGACCCCCGCTGACGTCGGCGCTCGCGAGACCCAGCAGCACGAGCACGAGCGGCAGGGCGATCCCGTCGTTGAGCCCCGACTCGACCGTCAGCGCCTGGCGGGTCAGCGGCGGGACGCTCGGGTGGGTGAGCACAGGCTGACCCAGGGCGGCGTCGGTCGGCGCCAGGATGGTGGCAACGAGCGCGGCCTCCCACAGCGACCAAGACGGGAACAGCAACATCGCGACCCCGGTTCCCAGGACGATGGTGAGGGGCATCCCGATGCCGAGGAGGCGGCCGGGGACCCCCAGGTTGCGCTCGAGCTGGCGCAGCCGGATCTGGCTCGCGTCCACGAACAGGAGCAGCACCAGGGTGATCTCTGCGATCACTCGGATGAGCTCGGCGTCGGGCTCGAACGCCAGCCAGCCGAAGCCGGCGGAGCCGGTGACCAGCCCGAACGCCGTGAACACCAGGGGGGCGGTCAGCCAGCGGCGTGTGAGCCGTGCGCTGAACGCCGAGTACGCGAACAGGCACAGGCCCATCAGCGCAACCTGGTGGGTGGGCACCATCAGATCAGCGCAGCGTCCGTCATCACCTCGACCAGCGCCGGGCCGTCGTGGTCGAGTGCACGGCGCAGGGCATCCGGGAGCTGATCCGGGGTCTCCACGCGGATCCCCAGCAGCCCGCACTCCTCGGCGACCGTGGAGAAGTTCGGGTTGTGCAGCTGGGTCTTCCACACGTCGAACTCGCCGGCGCGCTGCTCCTTGCTGATCTTGCCCAGCTGGCCGTTGTGCAAGAGCACGTGGGTGATGTTCATGCCGTGCAGCACCAGGGTGGTCAGCTCGGCGAGATACTGGCCGAGGCCGCCGTCGCCCGAGATGCTCACCACCTGGCGGCCGCTGAACGGGGTGCCGTCCTCCTGGGTGGCCGCCCAGGCGCCCATCGCGGCGGGAAGGGCGAAGCCGATCGAGCCGAGGTAGCCGCTCATCAGCACGGACTGCCGCTTGGTCTCGAAGTAGCGGCCGAAGCTGTAGGTGTTGTTGCCCACGTCCACTGTGATGATCGCGTCGTCGTCCACTGCGTCGGTCAGCGCGGCGAACAGCGTGGCGCTGTGGATGCCGTCGCCGGCCTCCTCCGCCTCGCGCCGCTTCTTCTCGGCGCGCCAGATCGTCCAGCGGGCCATGAGGTCGGGCCGCTGGTCGACCGCTGCGGTGATGCCCACGTGTTGGAGGAAGGCGGATGTTGCGATGGCGATGTCGGCTTGTACCAGCACGTCGACGGGGTGACGGTTGCCGAGCGCCATCGCGTCGCGGTCGACCTGCAGGGTTCGCACCTTTGCGGTGAGGCCGGTGTGGTTGGAGAAGCTCGCACCGAGCACGACCAGCAGGTCGGACTCGTTCATGAACCAGCTGGCGACCGGGGTCCCGCTGCGGCCCAGGACGCCCGCTGCGAGGGGGTGGTCGTCGCCGATCAGACCCTTGCCCTTGAACGTGGTGACCACCGGGCACTGCAGGCGCTCCGCGAGTGCCGTGATCCCCTCCATGTCGAAGCGGGCCCCGTGGCCGACCACGATGACCGGCCGCTTCGCGGTCTGCAGTGCGTCGACGGCCTTGGCGAGTGCTTCGGGGCTCGGCGCGGTACGGCGATCGGTCAGACGGCCCTGCGGAGCGCCTGCTGTCACCTCCGAGGGCAGGGTCTGCACCTCGTCGGGGAACACCAGGTGGACCGGGCCGTCATCGAGGATGGCGTGCTTGCACGCGAGGGTCGCCAGCTCGCCGTAGTCGACGTCCTTGAACATGGAGGCAGACCACCGGGCCACCCCGCCGAACGCAGCGGTCAGGTCGATCTCCTGGAAGGCACCGCGCCCAAAGTACTGGCTCTGGACCTGGCCGGTGAGCGCGATCGCCGGCGCGTGGTCGACGTGGGCATCCCACAGGCCGGTCAGCAGGTTCGTGGCCCCGGGTCCTGCGATGCCCAGGCACGCCGCCGGCCGCCCAGTGAGCTTGCCGTACGCGGAGACCGCGAACGCGGCGGCCCCCTCGTGGCGGATGGCGACGTACCGCATCTGCCCGTCGCTCACGCGGCGTCTCAGGGCATCGGCGAGTCCGAGGTTGGAGTGCCCGACCATGCCGAAGACCCAGCGCACGCCCCAATTCACGAACGTCTCGGCGACCACGTCCGTAGCGGTCCGCTCGTGTGCGTCTTCGTCCGGGAGGCCGATCCAGACGCCGTCGCCGCGCTCCTCCACTGCGAACGTCTTCACGGTGTCGTCGTGGCCGCCCGGAGACTGGCCGGTGTGCGGATCGAAGTCCCACCCGTGCCACGGGCAGCGCAGCCAGCCGTTCTCGATCGACCCCTCGCCCAAGGGTCCGCCCTGGTGCGGACACCGGTTGTCGAGTGCGGCGTGCCGGCCCTTGTGGTGGGTCAGACACAGGGAACGATGACCGCAGGTGACCGTGCGCACACGGCCCTCGGGAAGCGCGTCCGTTGGGGAGGTGGCGCGGTACCACTTGAGGGAATCAGGCATGTGATGATGTTCTCCTGGGCGTGCCCATCCGGCTGTACGGACGCCATGCTGGCGCGTCATAAGGTGGTCGCGGGGGGCTCGCGCGCCCCGGCGGGGCGTCGATGGGAAGCGCATGGCCAGCCGTCCCAGGAGGTCGTGCTGGCTTTCCAGCTGCAGATACAGGTGTCGATCGTGAGGAGGGCTGTGATGACCGACGAGACCGTCCCGTGGCGCCAGGTCGCCGCGTTCTGTGCGCTCGTGTTGGTGTTGCCCTGGGGCCTGCTGGCGCCATTCCACCTCGGGCTGTGGGCCTTCGAGGGCATCACCGCTGCTGTCACCGCCATGGTGATGATGTGGGTGCCCACCTTGGCCACCGTGATCCTGCTCCTCACCGCCGACAGAAGCAAGGACTGGGCACGGCGTACCGGTGTCGAACTGCGCGGCATCGACGCTGGGCGCCTCGTCAAGTTCCTCGCCGTCGCCGCCGCCGTGCCGGCCGTGGCCAGCTACGCCTCACCGTTTGTCGCCGCCGCACTGGGACAGGTGCAGCTCGACCTCGTCGAGTTCTCGGGACTGCGCGAGCTCATGGAGATGCAGCTCGAGGCGAGCGGGGCCAGCTTCGACATCGAGGCGCTGGGCGTGCCGCTGTGGGTCATCGTGCTCGCCTCCCCTGTGAACGTGCTCTTTGGAGGCGCCCTCAACGTCGTGCTGGGCGCGTTCGGCGAGGAGCTCGGGTGGCGTGGCTGGCTGCTCCCCAAGCTGCTGCCGCTGGGCGTGTGGCCGGCCCTGCTCGCGGTGGGTGCGTTGTGGGGGATCTGGCACGCACCCGTCATCCTGCTCGGCCACAACTACCCGGACGCGCCGGTGCTCGGGCTGTTGCTGTTCGTGCCGTTCTGCATGATCTGGGGCGTGCTGCACGGCTGGGTGCGACTCGCGACGGGCAGCGTGTGGCCGTCGGCGCTGATGCACGGCACGCTCAACGCGTCGGCCGGCTTCTTCATGATGGTGGTCGCGGCCGGGCAAGACATCAACACGGTGTGGATGACGCCGGTGGGGCTGAGCGGGATGCTGATGCCACTGGGCATGGTGGCGGTCTTGGTGTGGTGGAGCCTCGCAGGGCCAGGGCTGCGACTGGCGCCGTCGCGGGCCGGAGTGTAGTTGCGCTGGGCAGCGCGAGCCGCAGCAGTGCCGAGCTGCGGCCCATGCCGATCCTCGCACGTGACCACCTGTTCAACGCGCAGTCCCCAGTGCCATCGGAAGGCGCCTGGCGGTGGAGTCGTGTTTCGCACGCCCGAGTGCTGACTGGCGCAGGCCGCGCGCCGCCGCGTTCCCAGCGCGATGATGACCATCCGCGTGTACTGGGCGCACGCACGAACGAACGGGATCTCGCGGTCAGCTGTCCAGTCGCGATGCGAATCCGTCCAGGAGCAGCTCGAGGCCCAACGCAAACTCGTCGCCCCATGGATGCCCGACCGGACGAGATGGGTCGCAGCCTCCCACAGCGTGCGCTCGCCGCCAGCCAGGATGCTTCTCCTGCCTCGATGTCGACCCGCGCCCTGCTGGCTCATGTTGCCGTTCGGCCCGTTGCGGGCCTCCCTCGGTCGCATCGCTCGGGGCAAGTCCGGCCCCCGGTGGGGGCCTTTCCCCGAGCGCTGCTAGGACACCCCGGTCAATAGTCGCGGGGCCTCCGATTCGGGACGATAGGAGGCCTTGGCTCAGGGCTCGACCTCCTCTTCAGATGCCCACTCTCGTGCCGAAGTGGATCCGGCCCAACAAGGGCGGTGTTCCAGCTGGCATACGGCGTCGAGAACGTCGGCGCGATCTGCGACAGTCGCGCTGACGAGGCTGCCACACGTGTTCGGAGAGGTGGCACCAGTCCAGGCATGGGGTCAACAGTCCGAGGAACTGGTGCTCCACGTCCCACAGCGTGTGCTCGCCGCCAGCCAAGATGCCTCTCCTTCCTCGATATCGACGCTACGGCTTGCCGGGAGCGGACGACTCCCGGTGGGCCCTGCTGCGAGACCACCGCGGCGCGGCCGCCAGCCCAGCGCGGTGCTTCCCTCCGTGAGTCTCGCGCCGCCCCTCTCGGTATCGACGGTTGTGGTCAGCGGGCTTTCCTCGGTCTGGTGGACGGATCTTCATGTGGCATGCCTCAAGAACGACTATACTGCGTCCCAGGTTGATCGTGAACTACAGGAGAACACGCATGCTACGAAGCTCCCTCGCCATGTTTGCCTTGACATTGGCCGCCTGTGAAAAGGACGATCCGGGCGACACCGATCTTCCCACGGATACGCCCACGGACACGCCCGAGAGCACCGCTCTTACGGGCGACACCGCACCCGTGTTCTTCGACCTCACCGGCTTCTCGATGTCCTTCATCCAGCTCGCGCTCGATGCGACGGGGGAAGTGGTTCCGTTCAGCTTCATCGACGGCGATGGCGCGACCGTAGAGGCGGACCCCGTCTTTCAGATCACCTGGAACTCGGGTGACAGCGGCCTCTGTGCATCGTTCTTCGATGTCGAAGCCACGGCGCTCACTGGCGGGCCCTACAGCTTCGAGGCAACGGTGCAAAACGGGACGGCAGTGCCTCTGACGTCTTGGAACGTATGGCACTTTGGGCTCCAGAACGAGGACTTCAGCAGTTGCGATGGCATCTTCTCGCCAGACGATATTACAGCCGCGATCGATGGATTCCTGGGCACCGAGATCTATGTGGGCATCGCGCCGCTCGGCGGGACGCTCGGTGATTTCGCGCTGGAAGCTGAACCGAATGGGCCGGGACTGCAGGCCACCGAGGCGGGCCTCTTCGGTGTGTGGACGAACGATGGTGATGCAGCGGTGACCAACCCCGACGAGGGCGGGTTCATCAGCGACCAGCGCATTTTCTCGGCCAGTGATTGGGCTGGTGAAGTCATCGACCCGGCCACAACCCCCTTGGTGCCGAAAGACGTGGGCTTGGTGATGCCCGGCTCCCCGATCACCAACGGGCTGCTCCTCGATTCGGGAGGCTGGACCTTCACGTTTCAATAGCGGGGCTTGGTTGGCCGCGAACCACTGGCGCGCGTGGTCACCACACCGACCGGAACTCCGGAACATCCGCCTTGGGTGGATGCGGTGTGGGATCACGGCATCGTCAGTGAGTCGTAGGTCGAGCTGCCTCCGCTTGAAGAACACCATCGGTCCGGAAGGGCAGTCAGGTACCTGACATCAGGGCTCTGCTTGGTGGGCGTCGCGGAGTTGATCGCCCGCTTCAGCGGGTGCCGGGGCTCGGGCCCCTTGCGGCTTACGCCCGGCGCCGGGGCGTCTCGCGTTTGCGCACAGCGACTAGACCGGCCCGATCCCGCCGTACGAGACGCCGCAGAGGGCTGCCATGTCGCGGTGGAACGTGGTCAGGTCGTCGACGCAGAAGTCCGCGAGACGCTGGTGACCCATGGCGCGCGCCAGGACCTGCATCAGGTGCGTGGTGGCCTCGAACCAGTTGGACAGTCGCTTGGCTGACGCCTGGATCTGCAGGCGCTTCCGCAGGTGATCCTGTTGGGTGGCGATCCCAACTGGGCAGTTGTTGGTGTGGCAGGCGCGCATGCCGAGGCACCCGATGGCCTGCAGCGCGGCGTTGGAGACGGCGACTCCATCGGCGCCCAGCGCCATCGCCTTGGCAAAGTCGGCCGGGGTCCGCAGGCCGCCGGTGGCGATGAAGGTCACGTCGCGCCGTCCGCGGCGATCGAGGTGCCGCCGGGCCCGGGCCACCGCGGCGATGGTCGGCACCGAGATGTTGTCGCGGAACACGATCGGCGCGGCTCCAGTGGCCCCGCCGCGCCCGTCCATGATGATGTAGTCGCAGCCCACCGACAGCGCGAAGTCGATGTCGAGCTCGATGTGTTGTGCGGAGAGCTTGAAGCCGATCGGGATGCCGCCAGAACCCTCGCGGACCTCGTCGGCTACTCGGCGGTAGTCCGCCGCGTTGTTCAGGTCGGGGAAGCGCGACGGCGAGACGGCGGCCTCGCCTTCCTTCAGACCGCGGACCTCGGCGATGCGCCCCATCACCTTGTGCCCTGGGAGGTGACCGCCGGTGCCGGTCTTGGCGCCCTGGCCGGCCTTGAAGTGGAACGCCTGGACCCGCTTGACCTTGTCGATCGACCAGCCGAACCTGCCCGACGCGAGCTCGTATAGGTAGCGGGTGTTGGCGGCCTGCTCCTCGGGCATCATGCCGCCCTCGCCGGAGCAGATGCCCGTGCCAGCCATCTGGGCACCAGTGGCCAGCGAGATCTTGGCCTCGGCGGACAGCGCGCCGAAGCTCATGTCGCTGACGAACATCGGACGCTGCATGACCAGCGGCTTCGTCGCCTCGGGCCCGATCACCATGGTGGTGTCGACCGGCTCGTCGTCCATCAGCGGCAGGGTGTGCAGCTGCGCCGTGACAAACTGCAGGTCGTTCCAAGACGGAAGCTCGGTGCGGCTGACGCCCATGGCCGCCATGGGGCCGTGGTGTCCGACCTTGCTCAGCCCGTCGCGCGCAAACGCCTGGATCTGGCTGTTGTACGGCTCGTCCTCGGTGGCGTGGACGTCCTGGTACAGCCCGAGGTACTCGTCGCGGCGGTACGGCTGCGGATGCTCCCGGCGCCAGGCCGCCACCTGGTCGGCGTCGACGAAGACCTTGCCGTCCTCGAGCCAGGCATCGAACTTCTGCAGTGCCTCGCCGTTGTTGTACTCGCTGACGCCGTTGTCGAGCCGGTAGTCCCAGCGGTGCAGGCCGCAGATGATGTTGTTGCCTTCGACGAACCCATCCGCCATGAGCGCGCCGCGGTGTTGGCACCGACCGTACAGAACGCGGATCTCTTCGTCGAAGCGGATGACGACGAGGTCGACCCCCTCGACGAGCGCGTAGGCGGGGCTGCGGTCGTCGTAGGCGTCGAGATCACCAATGGAATGTGGGCGCATGTTCAAGTCCTGCTCGAGTCGCTCGGGCTGTATCGATGACGAGACAGGCTTGCTTTTCTTGCCGTGACGCCTTACTGCTGACCTACCGTTCGGTAGAGGCATGAGATGGGTGAAGCTGATTCACATGACCGGATCTTAGACGAGGCGCTGCGGCTGTTTGCCCACCAAGGCTACTCGGCCACGGCCGTGCGCGAGGTGGCGGAGGCTGCGGGCGTCACAAAGCCCACACTGTATTATCATTTCGGTAGCAAGGAAGGCGTGTTTCACGCCCTGATCGATCGTCACCTCACCGGGCTCGGGGCGCTGGTGCAGCAGGCGATCGCCGGTCAGGGAACCGTCCGGGAGCGGATGGCGGCCTTTCTGAGTGCGTACATCCTCGGGGCGCTGGCCCACCGCGATGCGCTGCGCTTCATGATGACCTGCAGCCTGCCTGGTGGGGACGACGACGCCCTCGAGTGCGACGTGATGGTCCGCCAGATGCAATATGTGGCACCGCTGTCCAAGGTCATTCACCAAGGTGTCGCCAGCGGCGAGCTGCGAGCGGAGCTCGATCCGCACATCAGCGTGATCGCTCTGGTCGGCGCTGCCAATCTCCACCTCGCGTCGGCGCTCAACGGGGCCACCGTCGATGACGCGACGGTTGAACGCATTCTCAATACCTGGTTGAACGGAGTGTCCAAATGAAGGCCGTGTTGTTGCTCGCGGCGCTTGCGGGCTGTCTCGCGGGCGCGGAGCAGACGGATGCCGCTGCGCCGGAAGTTTCCTTGGCTTCCAGCAAGGCGGCTCGAGTCGAGGTCGCCACGCTGGAGGTCTCCGATGCATCCCTGCAGCTCGATCTGCCCGGCGAGGTCGGGGGCAGCGCGGACGCCAACCTCGCTGCCGCGAACGGAGGGTTCATCGAGGCCGTCCTGGTGGAGGCGGGCGACACCGTGACGGAGGGACAGACCCTCGTTCGCGCTGACACCGGATTGTACTTCGCCCAGTTCGAGCAGGCCCAGGCGCAGCTCGCGCAGGCCGTGTCTGAGCTCGAGCGGCTCCAGGCGCTCGGCGATCTCGGGGCACCTGCCCAGGTGGATGCTGCGTCTACCGGGGTCCTCATCGCCAAGGCCAGCGTCTCCCAGGCCCGCAACCGGCTGTCTCGCTCGGTGATCAAGGCGCCGTTCGACGGGGTCGTGGCAGCGGTGGGCGTCGAGCGCGGTGAGGCCGTCGGTCCCGGCGCCCCGGTGGTCCGGGTGGTGCAGCTCGACCCGGCGGTCATCACCCTGTCGGTGAGCGACCGCGACGTGGTCAACCTGGTGCCGGGCATGCCGGTCACCGTGCAGGTTGCGTCGCGATCCGGCCTGGTGACAGGCGTCGTCTCGCGGGTCTCCCCTGCCGCAGATCTGCGCACTCGCGCTTTCCCGGTCGAGATCGATGTCCCCAACGCCGAGCGTCTGCTCCTCCCGGGCATGATCGCCCGGGTCAAGGTGGAGCGGCCGGTCGTCCAAGACGCCGTGGTGGTCCCGCAGGACTGGCTGGTGACTCGGCGGGACGCGCGCGGGGTGTTCGTCGTGGTCGACAACATCGCGGTGTGGCGCGATGTGGTGCTTGGAGAGGTGGTTCACGACAAGGTGGTGGTGCTGCAGGGGCTCTCGGAGGGCGATGCTGTGGTCGTCACCGGCCACCGCGATCTCGTGGACGGAGACCCGCTGGTCCTGACGCGCCACGGGACCTGCTGCCGCGAGGGCCGTCCGGTCTTCGCGCAGGCGGAGTGAGGCGACCATGCGTTCCATGATCACGTGGCTTGTAGACCACGTCACCACGGTCTCCATCGCCGTGGCGAGCGTGTTCCTGTTCGGCCTGCTCTCGTACGTGACGCTTCCGCGCGAGTCTTCGCCGGACATCACCATCCCGGTGGTGATAGTCACCACCCCGTACGTCGGGGTCTCCCCGGAAGACATCGAGACCCTGATCTCCGTCCCGATGGAGAACGAGCTCGCCTCGGTACGCAACGTCAAGGTCATGCGCTCCGCCTCGGCCGAGGGCGTCTCGATCGTCTCCCTCGAGTTCGAGCCCGACGCGGTCATCGAGGATGCGCTTCAGCGCGTGCGCGACCGGGTGAGCCGGGTGCGTCCCACGCTGCCGGCCGACGCCGAGGAGTCGACGGTTCGCGAGATCTCATTCTCCGACATCCCTGTGGTCCTGATCACGTTGGCGGGCGACGTCAGCGAGGATGCCCTGAAGGGGCTCGCTGAGACGCTCCAGGACGACCTGGGCCGCATCGATGGCGTGCTCGACGTCGACCTCACCGGCGGCACGGAGCGCCAGGTCTCGGTGCAGGTGCTGCCGGGCCGCCTCCAGCACTACGGCCTGTCCCTCAACGATGTGGTGGGCGCCATCGGGGACGAGAACGTCAACATCCCGGGCGGCAACATCGAGGTGGGGCGGGGGAACTTCCTGCTCCGCGTGCCCGGCGAGTTCGCGGACCCGGTCGAGATCGAGCGGGTTGCGATCAAGCGCGTGGGCGATCAACCGGTCTTCGTGCGCGACGTGGCGCGGGTGATCGACGGGTACCGCGACAGGGAGACCTACAGCCGCCGCGGCGGGCACCCCTCGGTGACGCTCGCAGTCAAGAAGCGGTCCGGGTCCAACATCCTGCGGGTCGCGAGCGCGGCGAAGGACGTCGCCGCCGAACACGCTGAGTCGTGGCCCGAAGCGGTCAGCTGGCGCGCGCTCGGCGATGAGTCGAAGTACATTCAGCAGTCCGTCTCCGACCTGCAGAACAACATCATCACGGCGCTTCTGCTGGTGGTCGCGGTCATCGTGTTCTTCATGGGGTGGCGGCCGAGCCTGTTCGTCGCCGTCTCCATTCCGCTGTCGCTGCTCGCCAGCATGCTGGTGCTCGACGTCCTCGGCTTCACGCTCAACATGATCGTGCTGTTCAGCCTGATGCTGGCGCTCGGGATGCTCGTCGACAACGCCATCGTGGTGGTCGAGAACATCTACCGGCACCGCGAGATGGGCAAGGACCGCCGCATGGCTGCGATCGACGGCACGCACGAGGTCGGAGCCGCCGTGGCCGCGTCCACCGCCACCACGGTCGCGGCGTTCTTCCCGCTGGTGTTCTGGACCGGCATCATGGGCGAGTTCATGGGCTTTCTGCCGAAGACCGTGATCATCGTGTTGCTGATGTCGCTGGTCATGGCGGTCGGCGTGCTGCCGGTCCTCATGAGCCGGCTGATGCCCCGCGACATCGCGTCGGGGGCGGCCGCAGGCGAGCTTGAGTTGCGCAACGCCGAGCTGAACCGTTCGATGGCAATGTACCGGTCCGCCCTCCTTGTCTCGATCCGGCACCGGTACATCTCGGCTGCCCTCGTGGGGTCCGCGCTACTCATCACGTTCTTCACCTACGCCGCGTTCAACACGGGGATGGAGTTCTTCCCCGAGACCGAGCCGGATCGGGCGCTCGTCGGGATCACGCTGCCGCAGGGCACCGATGTCGATACCACCGACGGGGTCGTGCGCGACGTCGAGCGCTTGCTCGCGACGGAGCGCGACATCGACACCTGGGTCGCCGAGGTGGGGGTCGCGGCATCGGGCGATGCGCTGTCGGGCACGCCCACTAACCCCAACCAGGCGCGGATCACGGTCGACTTCCGGCCGGATTCCAACACCGCGGAGCCGGGTGAGACGCCTCGCGCTGAGAGCTCCGACCTCACGGTTCAGCGGCTGCGCGAGCGGCTGGGACAGATCCCGGGCGCGCGGTTCACCGTCGAGCCGACCGGCATGGGTCCGCCGGTCGGTAAGCCCGTCAACGTCGAGATCTCGGGAGAGGATTTTGACGCGGTCGGTGAGGTCGCGCTTCAGCTCCGGCGTGCGCTCCTCCGTGAGGTCGAGGGAATCGCCGAGCTCGAGGACGACTACGGGGTCGGGCGACCGGAGCTCCGTCTCAGGATCGACCGCGGCGCCGCCAAGCGCGTCGGGGTCAGCACCGCCGCAGTGGGCAACGCAGTCCGGACGGCGGTCGCCGGCGCGGTCGCGACCACCATGCGCGACGGGGAAGACGAGATCGACGTCGTGGTCGAGCTCGCCCCCGAGTACCGCGGCGACCTTCAGCAGGTGCTCAACCTGCGACTGCCCGGACGCGAGGACACCAGCCCGGACACCTTCCCGGTTCCGCTGTCGACGGTCGCCAGCTACGAGCTGGTGGGTGGCTCGTCGGGGATCAACCACATCGACCAGGACATGGTCGTGACCATCTCGGGCGACGTGGTCGAGGGCGTCAACGAGAACGAGGTCCGCGTGGCCGTGCAGGCGTTCCTCGACGACTACGCGTTGCCGGCAGGCATGGCCACCGAGCTGACCGGCGCCAACGACGATCAGGACGAATCCATCGCCTTCCTGGGCCGCGCGTTCCTGATCGCGGTGGTCTTGATCATGCTGATCCTGGTGACCCAGTTCGACAGCGTCGCGGTGCCCGGCATCATCATCGCCACGGTCATGCTGTCGCTGATCGGCGTGCTGTGGGGGCTGATGATCACGCAGACGCCGTTCGGGGTCATCATGACGGGGCTCGGCGTGATCAGCCTGGCCGGGGTGGTCGTGAACAACGCCATCGTGCTGCTCGACTACGTCCAGCAGCTCCTCGACCGCGGGCTGTCGAGCGAGGATGCCCTGGTAGAGGCCGGCCTGACCCGGTTCCGTCCGGTCGTGCTGACCGCCATCACCACCGCCCTCGGCCTCATGCCCATGGCCATCGGCGTGTCCTTTGACTTCGCGCGCATGAAGGTGATTGTCGGGAGCAGCTCGGCCCAGTGGTGGGGTCCGATGGCGATCGCGGTCATCTTCGGACTCACGTTCGCGACGCTGCTCACGCTGGTGATGGTCCCCACGCTCTACAGCATCTACACCGATGTCCAGGCGGCGTGGGAGCGGCGGGCGTCCCGCAAGCTCACGGCGGCGGGCGCGGCAGCGGCAATGCTGCCGGTCCTGCTGACGCTCGGGCTCGCAGGCGATGCGCAGGCGGTCACGCTGGATGAGGCCTGGGCGGCGGCCGAGTCGCACGACCTGTCGCTGCAGCTGGCCATCGAGGACGCAGTCCAGGTGGGGACCTTGCGCGGTAAGGCCTGGTCCACGCTGTCTCCCACGCTCTCGGCGGGCGCCACGTACGTGATCAACAACCAGGAGGTCGCGTTCACGCTCGACCCGAACGAGTTCCTGGGGACGGGCCTCCCGGACCTCGATCTACCGACGCCAGAACCTACGGTGGTCCAGGAGAAGACGTTCTGGCAGGCCGACGTGACGCTGACGCAGCGGCTGTTCTCCGGGTCCGCCATCCCGGGCGTGAAGGCCGCGTATGCGCTGCATTCTGCAGGCCAGGAAGACCTGCGCGCGGCGCGAATGCGGTCTCGGGCCAACGTGGCACAGGCCTACTACCGGTTGCTCGCGGCTCAGCAGGCCACCGCCGTGAGCGACCGGGCCCTCGAGCTGGCGCGGGCGCAGCTCGACCTCGCCCAGCGCCGCCGGGATGCCGGTCTGACGGAACGGCGCGATCTGGTCTCCGCCCAGCTGGGGGTCTCCCGCGCGCAGCGCGATGTCCAGCAGGCTCATGAGTTGCTGCTCGACACGCAGAGCGGCTTTGCGCTCCTCACGGGGATCTCGTCCGGGGCGCTGGAGCTTCCCGCCGCGTTCGTGGTGCCCGAGGACGTGGATGCTGCCGTCGTCGATGCGCACACGCGACGCCCGGATCTGCGGGCCAGCGAGCACCGGGTGGTCGCCCTGGGAGCGCAGCGCACCGCGCAGGACCTGCGTTGGCTCCCGGTCGTCGATGCCACGGGGAGCTACAACTTCACGGAGAACAGCGGGTTCAACGACCAGAACTGGACTTGGCGAATCGCGCTGTCCGCCCGCTGGGATCTGTGGGATGGGGGGCGGCGCAGCGCGGATCGACGCGAGACGGCGAGTCAGCGTCGCGCGGCGCAGCTTGCGGATACTCTGGCAAACCGGCAGGCCGAGCGGGAGGTCCGGCTGGCGTTCGAGGCGCACCGCCGCGCTGATGCGGCGCTCGCAGCGGTGCAAGTCGAGCTTCAGCTCGCCCAGGAGGGGCTCGATCTCGCCGAGCGCAGCTACGGCGCCGGGAGCGCCACCTGGCTCGAGGTCGAGCAGGCGCGCCTGCAGTTCGAGTCGACTACGCTGACCCAGCTCCAGGAGCGCACCGCACGCGACCTCGCTGCCATCGAAGTCCTCGTCCGAACAGGCAGCTTGTAGCGGGCGCGTGCGGTCCGCTCTCGAAGACCGTGCTACGCTGGCTCAATGAAGACGCTGACCATCGCTCTTGGCCTGTTTTGTGCGCTCGGAATCACCGCCGGTTGCGCCGACTATTCCAACGTCCAAGAGGCGTGTCACCCCAAGGAGTCTATCGCGGGGGGCAACGCGCTTGGACCGGTCGAGGCGGATGCGGTGAATCGGCTCAACTGCCATCGGCGACTTGCGGGCATCGCGCGCGCCTCGATCCGGGTCACGATGCAGAACGTCGCGCACGACCAGATGGACTACATCCTTGCCAACCCGGACGGCGACCGCGTGTTCGCCCTGAATGGTGGTGCGGACTACCTCACCCAGGTCGCTGTCGACAACCTGTTCTCCGGCGCCAGCGTGTTCGAGCGCCTCGAGCGCGAAGGCTACATGCTGATCGACCCGGGTGGGCAGGGCATAAAGGAGTTCTTGTTGTTCTGGGTTGGCGAGGGCAATCCCCCATCCGGGGCAGCGGCAATCGACGAGCTGATGCGCGACCATGAGTTTCGCGAGTACGGCCTTCAGCCCTCTTGGGTCGACGGCGCCTACACGGAAGCTGAGATTCCGCGTCAGTGGTGGATCAACGCGGATTATTGCGAATTTCGGCCCTGCACGGACGGCGAGCCTCCGGCGGGCTTGATCGGGCGCGCGTACTACCTGTTGATGGTGCACAGCGACCCGCACCTCGAGCACGCGTCGCGGCCGCTGCTGTACCCGAAGTTCCAGCAGACGGGCGTCCCCCTGTACAGCGATGGGTTCGATCTCGACACCGTCGTCGATCTCGGGTACGCCGCTCCAGTTCAGCTCGGGTTCCCCATCACCATCTTCCCCGGGGTGGTCGACCCGACCAATGCGCGCCCTGGAGATGCCAATGTCTACGGCGTCATCGTGCGGGCTCAGATCTCAGGTCCCGGCGGTCCGCTCGACACCATCGTTGTGCTCCCGGGCGTTCCTGCGGATGGAATTCGGCCCGCCGGAAACTACGTGCGGCAAGTGGCTACGGTGTTCGCCGCGCAACCGCTGGCGCCGTCCACGAGGTACACGGTCGACGGTGAGGTCAGCACTGTCGAGTCGAAGTTCCCGCTTGGACTGGAGTTCACGACAGCGGCGAGCGATCCGGGCGTCCAGGGCGCCGGGCCGTCCGTCGCGCGGATGCACACAAGCCGTGACTACACGGCCGATGTTGTGAGGCAGCGCACTCGGGATGTCCCGAGCCTGCTCGGCCAGCCATAGCGCCTCGCCTGGGCGCCTCGGAGGCAGCCGCATGGACCGGTGCTGTGGCGGCCATCGCCATGGCGGTGGCTGCGTCGCGCATCGACCCCTGGCGCGTCGAGGGTGCTGATCTTCTCGGCGAGCTGCCGGCGCAGCTGACGATCACCGACTGCCCACCGGAGTGTCGGGGGGAGGCCGTCGTGGTCATCGCGCTGCCACCGTACGGCCCGGGCTGGGTGTTTCGGGGACGACCAGCGGTCAGCGACCCGCGGGCGCGGGGCCGGCTGTTCGCGATCGATGACGCGGGGGAGTGGTACGGAAGCCCGCGGGCGTCCATGACCGCGGGGCTCCGCACCGTGGTCTTGCCTGCAGCGCTCGCGGGTCGCACCGTGCGAGTCGGGGCCCGCCTCGAAGGGCGACCCGGCACGATGCGGCTTGGGGCACCGACGCTTCTGGCAGCGCGCTCGTCCTTGGCACACAGGGGACTGTGGTGGGGCGCCGTCGCGGCGTGCGTCGGTGGTGCGTTCGCCGCTGTGGGCCGGAGCGGGGCGGCGGTGGCCGGCCTCGCCGGGATGCTTCTGCTGGTCCTGACGCTTCCGGGCGTCTCCCTCGACGCCGGTGTCGTCCAGGTGTTGGGCGACCCGGGTGCGATCTGGTTTACCCACAAGATCGGCGGGCACACCGTCGGCTTCGCCGTGCTCGGTCTGCTCGGCGTGCTGTTGAAGGGCGCGCCCGCGCAGGTTTGGCTGCGGTGCGTTGGGTTCGGCGCGGCCACTGAGGCACTCCAGCTGTTGACCGCTACCCGGTCCGGGCGCGTCTCTGACGTGCTGTTCGATGCGTTCGGCGCGGGCCTCGGGGTGCTCGCGGGGGTAGCGCTCGTTCGGTGGCGGGTCTGGGCGGCGGCGCGCAGATAAGGGGTGTCATGCTGCCGTCCCTGTCATTTCTGCTCTTGACGTACCTGCTGGCCGCGGTGCCTTTCGGCGTGGTCGTGACCACGATGTTCGGTGGCGATGTCGACATCCGCCATAGTGGAAGCGGGAACATCGGTGCGACGAACGTCGCCCGGGTCTACGGCTGGAGTCTGGCCGGCTGGGTCGTCGCGCTCGACATGCTGAAGGGCACGGTCCCCGTCTTGCTGGCCGGGTGGCTGTGGCCGGGTCGAGGCGTTTGGTGGCCCGGGCTCGTGCTGTTGGTGTCGTTCACGGCGCATTGCTACCCGGTGTACCTCGAGTTCAAGGGCGGCAAGGGGGTGGCCACGGCCGCGGGCGGGTTGCTCGCGATCAGTCCCTGGGTGGCGCTGCCGGTCGTTGCCGTGTGGATCGGATTGCTCGGGCTGTCCGGCCGCTCGTCTGTTGCGGCGCTCGGTTCGGCGGTGTCGCTGATCGTGGTGGCGGCCTGGCTCGATCCATCCGTCACCTGGATTGCGGCGCTCCTGGGGCTTGGGATCCTGACCACGCATGTCCCCAACGTGCGCCGGCTGGTGCGGGGCGAGGAGAACACCGTGGTGCGGCCGGTGCGGTGGGGCCGTGCCGCGGCGAATGCTGATCCAGGGCTGCGCCTGAGGCAGGGTCCAGGAGGGGGTCCGCCGCTGGCGATCTGGAAGGAGCACGGGGCGGAGGAGTAGGCTCGCGTGAGCCGGCGTCGTCCTGACTCAGGGCCGGCGGGCGCCGCGAGGACGGCTCGGGGTCTTCACGGGGGGCAACTCGCAGCGCTCGGGGAAAGGCCCCCACCGGGGGCCGGACTTGCCCCGAGCACCGCTAGGACTCGCCGAGGCGCTCGACCTCGATGCGACTCACCGCCAGGCGGAGCTGGCCAGTGCGGCCGCGGCGCTCGATCAGCTTGCCGGAGCCGGAGATTCCCAGGTCGCCGAGCTGACGGCGCGCTCGGTAGATGTGTACGGTGAGAGTGCGCTCCGCAACACGCAGCATCCGCGCCAGCTCTTTGGCGTCCACCCAGCCCTCGGCCGGCGGCGGGAGCCCTTCTTCTCGGTCCTGCAGGCGCTGCCGGGCGAGCGTGAGCAGCAAGTAGTGGTAGCTGCGGGCTTCGAGCTCCCACGTGGACTGCAGGCACGCGGCGATGATCTGCACCATCTCCTCGTCCGGGCTGACCCGGAAGTGCAGGCGCAGCAGGTCGACCGAGCCGATGATCGCCTCGGTGTCCTTCGTGCGGTCCATCTCCTCGGGGAGCTCCAGCGTCCACAGCTCGCCGCCGACGTCGAGCTGATCGCCGGTGACGACGTCGCGGGAGCCGCTCTCGCTCTCGCAGGACCACCCTTGGTCGTTCTGGCACACAGTGACCTGCGGATCCTCGGGGGATGGCAGTGCGATCAGCCCGCCGTGGGCATGCTGCTCGGCGTTGTCGTGGGCCCGAACCGCGACGGCGTGGGGCGGGTAAGAGTCGCCGAGCGACCAGGTGGCCAACGGGCGACCCAGACCCAGGGTGCTACCCGCCGCGAGGCGCGCCACCTCGCCCACGTCCAGCCGACGCCCATCCACGAAGGTGCCGTTGCGCGATCCGAGATCGCGCACCCACCAGGTGTTGTTCTCCCACCAAACGGTCGCGTGCTCGTTCGAGATCGCGGGGTCGTTCATGCGCAGCGCGCATGTGGCAGCTCGTCCGATAATCGTCCTGCTTCGTAGGCGAGTTCGGGCGCCGTTCGGCTGAACTAAGGTGCTCACTTTCGCTGCTCGTGGAATGGGTGAGTTTAACGCGGGCTGCGCTGTGGCGTCAGCGGGGCCTGAGCGGCGGGAGGAGATTCGGATGAACGGACTCCGTCGACCGCTGGGTAAGACCGGGCCAAGGTGGCGATCATCTTCTCAGCGTCCGCAAAGAACCCGATCCAGTGAGGCTGGTCGGGAGGCGTACCGCGGGAGAAGTCGCGGAGCATCCGTCGCAACTCGGTCGTGCGCTGCGGATCGAGACGATGCCGAATGGCGGATGCCTGGACGTGCGAAGCGATGCTGCAGGCCACAGCCGCCGCTGCGCCGGTGCCCGCGAATCCGATGGTGTCCGGGATCTCGCTTGTCCCGTCCGCCCTTGCCGGCTGGGGGTGGTCTTGACGTCCTGCCCGGGTCCGAAAGGGCTCGACCAAGCACAAACGCTGCATTCGGCCGCGCTGTACGCCCGATGCCTGCGTCGTCGAGCTCTCGGGATAGCTCGCACTCCCCTCGACTCTCCTCCTTGCCCTCGAACGAGCATCGCGTCCTCGATGCCGAGCGTTTATTCTCGGTCGAGCCCAGACAGCCGATTCGGCGACCGCGGCTCCCGAGCCAGCCATCGCCGACGGCGCCACCTGGCTGCCCGACCAGAGTGCTGCCTGAGTCCGCGTGGGCGAGGTCGACCAGGCCGCCGCCCGTGGGCAGAGTGTCCAGAGCTCTATCAGGATGGCGCTGAGAGGAGGTCGGGCGGTGGACGTCATGGATCTAGGCTCATTTCGAACTCTACGATGTGGTTGGTTGTTCCTGTATTTCGCTAGGTGTCAGCCGAGCGCTGTGGTCGAACAGTGTGCTCAATTAGGGCGAGCGAAGTGCAGTTATCATGGCTTCTTGGTTATCGTGCTTTGCTGTGCGTTCCCGGGAGGGGGCTGGGTCCCGAGGGGGCCGTGAACGGTCGGGAACGGCTCGCGCCCCGCCCGTCGCGCTGCTCGAGTTGCCCGACCCCGGCCGTGTGATAGGCGGCGCGGGGGTTGTCCGCAATGGACGTGGTCTGTGGTGTGGTGCTCGCGTTGGTGCTGTGGATCGCGCCTGCGGTGGTCGGCCTGATCATGGGGCAGGCAAGCCTGTCTCGGATCCGTCGCCTCGACGCGCGCCTCGCGGCCCTGGAGCGCACAGCCACCAGCGCCGAGTCCGAGGCGCCCGCCGCAGAGGTCGAGCCCGTCGCAGAGGTCGAGCCCGCGCCTGACGAACCGATCGCGCCCGATGTGACCCTGCCCACGCCGTCTCAGTGGCCCACGCCCGAGCGGGTGGTGGTGTGGGTCGCGGCCGGCATCGGCGGCTTGCTCGCGGTGATCGCCGTGCTCCTGCTGCTCATGGTCGGGGTCGAGCGCGGTTGGCTGTCTCCCGTCGTCCGCGTCGCGGGCGGCATGGCGCTCGGTGTCGGGTTGTGGGGGGGGGGCGTCGCCTTGAGGCGCGCGGGGCACCGCTGGACCTCCTCCGCGTTCTCTGGCGCAGGCGTCGGCACGCTGTTTGGTGTGCTGTACGCGGCGGGCGGGCTGTATCAGCTGTTGCCGGCGACGGTCGCCGGCGCGGCGATGGTCGCGGTCACCGGGGTCGCAACCGTGCGCGCCGTCGTCGACGACGACCGCTTTCTCGCTTGGCTCGCGCTCATCGGCGGCGCATTGACGCCGTTGCTGGTCGCGTCCGGCCCCGACCAGCCCGTGCGGCTGTTCGGGTACCTCGCTCTGCTGTCCACCGGGATGGTCACGGCGGCGAACCGGCGCCGCTGGCCCGATCTGGTGCTCGGCGCCGCCGTCGCGAGTGCCGGCATGTTCCTCCTGTGGGGTTGGGACCAGACGGGGCCGTTGCATGCGGCGGCGCTGGCCGGCACGGCCCTGCTCTCAGCACCGTTCGCCCTGGCAGCGGCTCAGCAGGATCGGTGGCTGGCCGGCGCCGGAAGGGCCGGCGCCGTCACACTGATCGCGCTGAGCGTGCCCTGGCTGAAGCCACCGAGCGGCAACTTCGTCGACCCCGTCAGTGGCCTCACGGCGGCGCTGCAGGGCGCGCAGGGGCTGTGGGCCATCGCGGCCGCGACGGCGTGGCTGCCGGTTCCCCTCGTGCTCGCCGGGCGCCGCCGTGGTCAGCCGCTAGACGGCGTCGCGCCGGCGGTGGTGGCCAGCCTCCTTGTGTTGGTCGTCGGGGCCGCGTGGGGCGAGGGCAACTACGTCGCCTCGCCGCTCCAGCTGGCCGTTGCGCTCGGCTTGCCGATGCTCTCCATCGCCCTGGCCGGTGCGGGCCACAGCAAGGTGTCGCTCCCGCTGCTCGCGGTCCCGATCGCGGTGGGCCTCGGTCTGGGCGCGACGGCCAACATCCTGACGGAGACACAACTCGGGCTGGGTCTCGCGGCGCTCGGCGCCGGGTCCGCCGTGGCCCTGTGGTCCACGCGCCACGGGGCAGGGGTAGCGGGGCTGCTCATCGGCCTCGCCGTGGCGCTGGGATCGGTCGATCTTGATCATTTCGGTTGGCGCTGGCTCGCGGGGTCTGCGTGCGTCTCGCTAGCGGCCACTTCCCACGTGCCATTGTTGGTGCGCTGGCGCGCGGGGCACCGCTACGCCTGGGCTGGCGCCGCGCTGGCGGGACTGGCGCTGTTCGCGCCGCTGTACCGATCCTGGTTGGCCGCTGCAGGCGACGAGGCGGTCGGCCTGTTGCCGCTGCTGCTCGGCGGCAACGCGCTGCTGGGCGTGGTGATGCTCACCCGGCGGGGCGCGCTGGGCTCCCGTGAGGTCACGACCGCCGTGTTCACCGGGGCCGTGCTCCTCGGCATCGTCGCTGCGGTGCCGCTGCACCTTCAAGAGCGCTGGCTCACGGTCGCGTGGGCGCTGCTCGCGGCCGCGTTGGTGTCCGTGTCGGGGCGCGTCCGGCACCCGCTGCTCGGCGCCGTGGCGATCGTACTGTTGCTGATCGTCGGTGTGCGCCTGGTGCTCAACCCTGCGGCGCTGGCGTGGGGGAGTGCAGCGGATGGCTGGCCCATCCTCAACTGGACCCTGTACAGCTGGGGCGTTCCGCTGCTCTGCATGCTGTGGGTGGCGCATCGCCTCCCCCGTCCTGACGTGCCCGTGTTCGCGCGCTTCGTCGGCCCGATCGGCTTCGTCGCGTCGCTGGTCGGCTTTTCGTTGGTCAACGTCGAGGTCTCCCACGCCTTCCAGGACGCTGGTCCGCTCGAGCTCGGTGGCTCGGGTCGGCTCCACGAGGCGGTCCGCTCCGCATCGTGGGCGGGCTACGGGCTCGTGCTCCTCGGGCTGGGCCTGTGGCGCGACCTGCGGTGGGTTCGTCTGGTGGGCTTCGCCTTCGTGTTGCTCGCGACATTCAAGGTGTTCGTGTTCGACCTGTGGGGGCTCAGCGGACTGGCGCGAGTGGGCAGTGTGGCCTGCCTCGCGGTGTCGTTGTTGCTCGCGGCGCTGCTGTTCGAGCGCCTGGTGCTGCGGTCCAGCCGTGATGTGGGGGAGACGTGATGTGGTGGTTTGCGGTCGCGACGGCGGCCGAGTTCGATGCATACCCGCGAATGGCGGAGGTGACGCTGCCCGAGAAGGGGGTGGTTCGGCTGCGCGTGCCTCCGGAGCTGCGTTCATGGGCAGACCCCGAGGACGGCAGCGATCTGTTGCTGGTCGACGCGGATGGCCACGCGGTCCCCACGGCGCGCATCGAGGGCCCGCAGCGCCACGACGACGAGCGCCACGAGCTCTCCTTCGCGCCGCTTGAGGAGTCCGGTCGGTTCACGGTGGACGTCGGCTCATTCCGGGTCGATGCGTTCATCGTGTCGTTCAACGAAGGGCACTACACAGTCTCCGGGTCGGTGTGGCAGGACGGGGTGCGCATGGCCGGCCCCAGCCTGCTCTGGCGGGCCGGGGGTACGCGGGGCCCATCGCTCCCTGTGCCCGCGTTGTCAGGGGAGGTCACCCTCGAGCTGTTGCCGGTCGGCACAACCCAGTCGGTGCCCGACCTCGAGGCCATCGTCGGTCTGCGGTCGCTGTCCTCGGGCGTTCCTGACGACGTTGTGGACGTCGCCGTGGGGCCGCCGATACTCGGCGAAGACGAGGTCGTCCTCTACGCTCTGCTCACCGACGCGCCGATGCCCTTCGACCGGCTGTTGGTCGGCACCGATGCGCCGAACTTCCAGCGCGACGCGGAGGTCGTCGCGATCGCTGATGGGCGGAACCACGGTCACGGTCACGGGATGACGGAGCCCACAACGATCCGGCGCAGCTCTGTCGCGGGCGAGGTCATGGAGTCGCTGGCGCTTCCGGTGCCGCACGGGCTTCGCTACCACCTGCTGATCGATGCGCACGGCGCGGCGCCGCTCCCGGTCCAGTCGGCACAGCTGCAGATGGACGGGGTGCAGCTCATCGTCAGCGACCCCGGTCCAGGCCCGCACACGCTGTACGGAGGGGCGGTGGAGGGCTCGACCGCCGCGTGGGACCTCTCTGCCGCTACCGCGGAGTTGGTCCGTGCACCGGCGGAGACTGTGGAGCCCGGCGCCACCCACGCCAATCCGGCCTGGGTCCCTCAGGAGGTGCGGTCGGGGCTCGCGGCGGTCAGCACGCCGTTGGATCTGCGCGGGATGCGGTGGGCACGCGACATTCAGGGGTCACCGGGCCCGGCCCGGATCCCGGTGCCGCTCGGGGTGGTCGCCGACGCGCGGTCCGGGTTGGCCGATCTGCGCGTGATGTCGTCGGGGCACCGGGTGCCGCACTTCGTGCGGTCGCAGCCGTCTCCGCTCGAGATCGAGGAGGCCCGCTGGGAGCGCAGCGAGGACGGTGGCGTTTCGCGGTTCGCGGTGACGCTCCCGCACGAGCGTATGCACGTCGACAACGTGGTCCTGACCACCTCTGCGCAGCTGTTCGACCGCCGGGTGACCGTGCTCACCCCGGACGGCGCCACGCTGCGCCCCATCCGCACGACGCGGTGGGTCGGCGGTGCCCGACCCGGTCGGGTGGCGGTCCAGGTGCGGAGCATGACCCCAGGTCAGGTCCTGGTGATCGAGATCGACAACGGGGACGACCCCCCGCTGCCCATCGATGGCGTGTTCGTGTTCGGCGATGGATACGAAGTGGTCACGGTGATCCCGGAGGGGGGCGCTCAGGTGGTCTACGGCGATCCGAGCCGCGGCGAGCCCGTCTACGACCTGTCCCGGCTGCGCGGAGCGATGCGGCTGCGGGATCTCCCCGTCGCTACCCTCGGCGAGGCGTGGGAAGTGCAACCGCCAGCGCTGTCATTGGCGGATCGGGCCGTGCTGGCGGTCGGCCTCGGGGTGCTGGGGCTCGGGCTGCTCGGCGTGTTGCTGGAGCTGCTGCGGCGACAGGAACAGAATATGGGCGAGGAATGAACCGGCGAAACTGGACACACGCAGCCATGTTGCTGCTCGGCATCGTGCTCACGGTCGGTTTCTATGAGGGGCGTCGACTGGTGCGAAACACGCAGCAGGCGCTCACCCAGATCCGCGAGGGGCCGCCGGCGAGCGCGGCCGCCGGGTCCCCCGACGAGCAGTCGGAGGAGCCCACCCGAACCCGCACGAAGGCAAAGACGGGGCGGGGTCGAAAGGTCAGGAGCGCGCGGTCCGGTGAGCAGCTCACTCTCTCCGAGCGTCGTCCCAGCATCAACAGGCTGTCGCATCGCGACGTCGACGGCACACCGAACCAGCTCCGTGTGCCGCTGTCGCCGCGCAGACTTCCGGTGCGTGATCTGGGGCTCGACCTCGGGCAGGCGCCGCTGTTTCCCCGCGCTCCCGAGGAGAATGAAGACACCGGCGAGCCCCTGCCCGCCGACCCGTAGGGCCCATCGGCTAGCCCAGGAAGGGGTAGCGCCAGTCTGTGGACGGCGAGAACGTCTCCTTGATGGAGCGCGGGTTGGCCCAGCGCAGCAGGTTGAGGATCGACCCAGCCTTGTCGTTGGTTCCCGATGCCCGGGCCCCGCCGAACGGCTGCTGACCGACCACTGCACCCGTCGGCTTGTCGTTTACGTAGAAGTTTCCCGCCGCGAAGCGCAGCGCGTCGCTGGCCTTGGCGATCGCGTGCCGGTCCGCAGCGAAGATCGCGCCGGTGAGCGCGTACGGGCTGGTCTGGTCGACAATGGGAAGGATGTCGTCGAAGTGCGCCTCGTCGTACACGTATGCGCTCGCGATCGGACCGAAGATCTCTTCCCGCATCAGCGCGTCCTTGGGGTCGTCGACGCGGAACAGGGTGGGGTCGATGAAGTAGCCGGTCTTGTCGCTCGCGTTGCCGCCGATGATGACCTCGGAGGAGGCCTTGCCCTGGGCGAGGTACCCGGTGTGCTTTTGGTAGGCGCGCTTGTCGATGACCGCCCCGATGAAGTTGGAGAAGTCCCGCACGTCGCCCATCTTCATCTGGGCGGCTCCGGCGACGATGCGCTCTTGAATCTCGGGCCACAGGTTGGTCGGGATGTACATCCGGCTCGACGCTGAGCACTTCTGCCCCTGGTACTCGAACGACCCGCGCAGGATGGCGGTGGCGACCGCAGCCGCGTTGGCGCTGGGGTGCGCCAGGATGAAGTCCTTGCCGCCGGTCTCACCGACGATGCGCGGGTACTGCCCGTAGCCTGCGATGTTGTTGCCGATGGTCTTCCACATGTGCTGGAAGGTCTGCGTGGACCCAGTGAAGTGCAGACCCGCAAGCTCGGGCCGCCTCAGCATCACGTCGCCGATCTGGGCGCCGGGACCCGGAACGAAGTTGATGACGCCCGGCGGCAGTCCGGCCTCCTCGAGCAGCTCTGCGAGGCGGAATGTAGACAGAGCACTGGTGGTCGCGGGCTTCCAGACGACCGTGTTGCCCAGGAAGGCCGGCGCGGTCGGCAGGTTCAGGGCGATGCTCGTGAAGTTGAACGGCGAGACCGCGAACACGAATCCGTCGAGGGGCCGATGGTCCATCCGGTTCCACATGCCGGTCGGGCTGACGGGCGGCTGCTCGGTGAGCACTTCGCGGGTGAACTGAGCGTTGAAGCGCCAGAAGTCGATGAGCTCGCACGCGGCGTCGATCTCGGCCTGGTGGCACGTCTTGCCCTGACCCAGCATCGTGGCAGCGTTGACCTTCGACCGCCACGGGCCCGCGAGGAGTGCGGCGGCCCGCAGGAACACGGCGCAACGCTCCTCCCACGGGAGCGCGGCCCAGGCGGGACGGGCCGACTCAGCAGCCTGGACGGATGCCTCGAGCTCTGCCGGTCCGGCCATATGCAGGTGGGCGAGCACGTGCCCGTGGTCGCAGGGCATCACGATGTCGCGCACGTTGCCAGTGAAGATGTGCTTTCCGTTGATGATGCACGGGATCTCCACGACCTCACTGGCGGCCGCGTCGAGGGCTGCGGTCAGCTCCGCCCGCTCGGGCGTGCCCGGGGCATGACTGAGAACTGGCTCATTGACGGGGTCCGGTACCTGAGACAAACCTGCGTGCATCGACGGCTCCTCGTTGGGTCTGGGTTCTAAGAGCTCGACCGAGAATAAGCGCTCGGCATCGAGGACGCGATGCTCGTTCGAGGGCAAGGAGGAGAGTCGAGGGGAGTGCGAGCGATCCCGAGAACTCGACGACGCAGCCATCGGGCGTGCAGCGTGGCCGAATGCAGCGTTTGTTCTTGGTCGAGCCCTCACCCTCACGAGCGACCGTGGTAGGATGCACGGCACTCGAGGTCACCTTGGAAATCACGACGTTGCTCACGTTTGTCATGGTCGGTCTGGCCATGTTGGCCACTGGCGCCGTGCTGCTTGGCAGCGTGCTGGGCGTGGTCTTGCTTCGATCGGCCAGAGCGGCAGAAGAGCAGGGGGTCGACGCCGAGTTCGAAGTGGTGGACACGCTCGCACCGCGCGGCGCCAGGCGCGCCGCGGCGCCGCTGGACCACGTCGAGCCGCTCTCTCAGGATGTCTTTCCGCACGACACCTTCGAGAGCTACTGGGACGAGAACGGCTTTGAGGAAGAGGTGGCGACTGAGGTGTTCAGCCCCCAGCGCGCCGAGGAGATCGCCGCGTTCGCCTTCGCCGGCCCCGAAGGGTCCCGCGCTTCGGCGCGCTAGACCCGGCGGGCAGCCCGCGGAGGTGGCTTGGAGCGCCTGAAAAGCCGGATCGACCCTCGTTCCGACGGGTTTGTCGCCAATGCAGCGGCCAACCTGGCGGGCGTCGAGAAGTTGCACGAGCTGCTTGCGAAGGCGCGTGCGGGCGGCGGTGAGCGGGCGGTGAAGCGGCACGTGTCTCGGGGCAAGCTCCTGCCGCGACAGCGGGTCGACCTGCTGCTCGACCGCGACAGCGCGTTCCTCGAGATCGGCGCGCTCGCGGGGTGCCACGAGGGCGGGGTTGTGCCCGGGGGCAGCATCGTGGCGGGACTCGGCACGGTCAGCGGCACGCTGTGCTCGATCATCGCGTCCGACAGCACGGTCCAGGGGGGCGCCATCACCGCGCATGGCCTGAAGCGGACCGCGCGGCTGGGCGAGATCGGCTGGGACAATCGGCTTGCCGAGGTCCACCTCATCGAGTCGGCCGGCGCCGACCTGCCCAACCAGGCCGAGATCTTCGTTCCTGGGGGGGCGGGATTCCGGCACATCGCCCAGCGCAGCGCGGCGGGCCTGCCTACGCTCTCGCTCGTGTTCGGAAGCTGCACGGCAGGCGGTGCCTACGTGCCCGGCATGTCCGACTACACCGTGATGGTCGCCGATCAGGCGTACATGTACTTGGCGGGACCGCCGCTTGTGAAGATGGCGACCGGCGAGGTCGTGGGCGACGAGGCGCTCGGCGGGGCCGCGATGCACAGCCGTGTGTCCGGGGTCTCGGACTGGATGGCGAGCAGCGAGGCGGACGCGGTTCGGCTGGGGCGGCAGGTGGTTGCACAACTCGGTCGGGTGCCGGCCCTGCCGCCCACCGGTGCGGGCGACCCGCCGCTGCACGACCCTGAGGAGCTCCTCGGCGTGGCGAGCGCCGACGTCCGGGTCCCCTTCGACCCTCGCGAGGTGCTGGCGCGGGTGGTGGACGGCAGCAGGTTCCTTGAGTTCAAGCCGGACTACGGTTCGACGCTCATCACCGGCTGGGCCGAGATCGGCGGCTATCGGGTGGGAGTCCTGACCAACCAGGGCGTGCTGTACGGCGCCTCAGCAGAGAAGGGCGCCCAGTTTATCCAGCTGTGCAACCAGAGTCGCACGCCGCTGTTGTTCCTGCAGAACATCACCGGGTTCATGGTCGGGCGCGCGGTCGAGGAGGCGGGGATCATCAAGGCCGGCGCCAAGCTGATCAACGCGGTCTCCAACTCGACGGTGCCTGCGATCACGCTGATGATCGGTGGATCGTACGGCGCGGGCAACTACGCGATGTCCGGGCGCGCGTACCGGCCGCGGTTCCTGTTCGCGTGGCCCAACCACCGCATCGCCGTGATGGGCCCCGAGCAGCTGGCCGGGGTCCTCGACATCGTGCGGCGGGGGGCCGCAGCACGCCGGGGGGTCGAGGTGGACGAGGAGCAACTGCAGACGATGAAGTCGATGCTGGCCGGCAAGGTCGAGCACGAGTCCACCGCCTGGGCGAGCAGCGGTCGGCTGTGGGACGACGGCGTGATCGATCCCCGCGACACCCGGGCGGTGCTCGCGATGGCGCTGCGGGCGGTCCACCACGCGCCCGTGGAGGGTGCCGCCTCGTACGGCACCTTCCGACACTGAGGGCGCGATGATCCGCACGTTGTTGGTGGCGAACCGCGCCGAGATCGCTCACCGGATCTTCCGGACTTGCCGCGCGCTCGGGCTGTCGACGGTGGCGGTGTTCTCCGATGCCGATTCCGCGCTCCCGTTCGTTGCGGCGGCGGACCGCGCTGTGCGGATCGGACCGGGTCCGGCCGCCGAGAGCTACCTCGATCCGGCGCGGGTCCTCGCCGCAGCGGAGCGGTCGGGCGCCGATGCGATTCACCCGGGGTACGGCTTTCTGTCCGAGAACGCGGACTTTGCCGAGGCGGTCGTGCGGGCGGGGCTCGTGTGGGTCGGACCGCCGCCTGCGGCGATCCGGGCGATGGGGGACAAGGCGGCGGCCCGCCGGGTGGCCGAAGATCTCGGTATTCCGGTGGTGCCCGGCTTCGATGGGTCCCAGGACGACGACGCGCTCGCGGCGGCGGCGGCACAGCTGGGCTTCCCGGTGTTGATCAAGGCGGTCGCTGGCGGCGGCGGGCGCGGGATGCGCCAGGTGGGCGATGCAGACGAGTTCGAGGCGGCCTTGGCATCGGCGCGGCGCGAGGCGCGGGGAGCGTTCGGCAGCGACGATGTGATCCTCGAGCGGGTGGTGTCGCAGCCGCGGCACGTCGAGGTCCAGGTGCTGGCAGACCAGCACGGAGCGGTCCTCCATCTGGGAGAGCGGGACTGCTCGGTGCAGCGGCGTCACCAGAAGGTGATCGAGGAGGCCCCCAGCGGAGCGGTGGACCCGGCGCTGCGGGCGACGCTCGGCGAGGCAGCTTGCCGGGTCGCGCGCGCCGTCGGGTACGTCGGAGCCGGCACGGTGGAGTTCCTGGTCGATGACGTAGGCGCGTTCTTCTTCCTGGAGATGAACACCCGCCTGCAGGTCGAGCACCCGGTGACGGAGCAGGTGACGGGTCTCGATCTGGTCGCGCTGCAGCTACTGGTGGCCGATGGCGAGCCGCTCGGGCTGACCCAGGACGAGGTGCGCATCGACGGCTGGGCGATCGAGGCGCGGGTGGTCGCCGAGGATTCGCTGCGGGACTACCTCCCGGCGGCGGGGTCGCTGGTCCGGGTCGATCTGCCGGGGTCCGAGGGGATCCGAGTCGACGCGGGGTTCGCGACGGGCGACGAGGTCTCCCCGCACTACGACGGCCTGCTCGCCAAGATCATCGCCACCGGACCCGACCGCAAGACCGCCACGCGCCGGCTGCTGCGCGCGGTCGAGCAGGCCTGGGTGCCCGGGATCCCCACCAACCTGCCGCTGCTTCGGCAGGCGCTCGGCCACGACCACTGGGCTTCCGGCCGCGTGACCACTGCATTCCTGGCCGACGCGGGTCTGCCGGTCGCGCCGCTCACCAACCTGGCGCGCGGAGCACTGGCGGCGACCTGCCTCGGCGTGGCGCAGCGGCGAAGCCACACGGACGCAGTGCCTGCGGGCTTCCGACTCGGTGGGCCGGCCGAGCAGGCGGACACGTGGCGCTGCGGTGCCGAAGAGGTGGTGGTGCGCTGGACGCCCACGGCCGACGGACTGCGCGCGGTGGTCGGCGAGATGGAGCACAATGTGGCGCTCGGCGCGCTCGACGGGGACGTGCTGCAGGTCGAGGTGGACGGGGTCCGGCAGTCGTGGCGGCTCGCGTGGGTCCGCGCCCGGCCCGGGCACACCTCGGTGGACGACGGCGACACGGTGTACGCCCACCTCGGCGACGGCGAGGCGTTCGTGCAGCTCGTGCCGCGGTTCCCGGCGCAAGCGGACGCGGTCGTGCCCGGAACCTGCACCGCAGCGACGCCGGGCAAGGTGGTCTGGGTCTCGGTGGCGGTCGGCGACGCCGTGAAGGCGGGGCAGCTGCTCGTCGTGCTCGAGGCCATGAAGATGGAGCACCGGGTCACCGCTCCGCAGGACGGGATGGTCGCCGAGGTGCGCATTGCGCCCGGCGATCAGGTCGGGCAGGGCGACCTGTTGGTCCGGGTGGCCGACGCCCCGTGATATGCGACCGGCCCGCCCTGGAGGTGCCGCATGGCGCTGGTCTCCCCCTCGATCCTGTCCGCTGACTTCGGCCACCTCGCGCGCGACATCGAGCAGGTGCTCGCGCTGGGTGCGGACTGGATCCATGTTGATGTCATGGATGGGCGGTACGTGCCGAACATCACGATCGGGCCGGTGGTCACGCGTGCCGTGCGCCGTGCCGCCGGCGACGCCTTCGTCGACGTGCACCTGATGATCGAGGACCCGGCCAGCTATGTCGCGGAGTTCTACGAGGCCGGCGCCGACCAGATCTCGGTCCACGCCGAGGCGTGCCGCCATCTGCACCGGGTCATCCAGCAGATCAAGGCCCTGGGCTGCAAGGCGGGGGTCGCGCTCAACCCACACACCCCCGAGGCGGTGTTGGACTACGTCCTGGACGACCTCGACGTGGTGCTGGTGATGTCGGTGAACCCTGGGTTTGGCGGCCAGTCGCTGATCGAGTCGGCGTTCCCGAAGATCGAGCGCATCCGGGCGATGATCGACGGCCGCGGCTTACCGACGTTGATCGAGGTGGACGGGGGCGTGAAGCCGGGCAACGCGCACCGGTTCACCGATGCGGGAGCGCACGCCCTGGTGAGCGGCTCGGGCGTGTTCGGAGCGGAGGACCGCGGCGCTGCGATCTCCGCACTGGCCGCTGCTGGGACCGCTGGATAGGGGCCCCGAGTACGGGGTGTAGCGCAGCCTGGTAGCGCGCCTGCTTCGGGAGCAGGAAGTCGTAGGTTCGAATCCTGCCACCCCGACCATCTAAGAGCCCGTCGAAGCATCGCTTCGGCGGGCCTTTCTAGTTCGATAACGCCAGGACATTTCCGAATGGTTCGAACTCGGGGTCGGCCTTGTGGTGCACGCCACGGTCTACTCGTGGCGTTGATGCGAGCGATGGAGCTTGGGAGGTAAGGGATCGTCCGAAAACAAGCGCGCTGCATCGAGGAGGTGCTGCTCGTTCGAGGGCAAGGAGGAGAGTCGAGGGGATAGCGAGCTATCCCGAGAACTCGACGACGCAGTCGTCGGGCGTGCAGCGCATCCGAATGCAGCGTTTGTTGTTGGACGATCCCTAAGAGGAGCTGCTCACTCACCCTCGTTGAGCAGGTACTGCTGCACCGCGTGTTCCATGTCTGCGACCTCGTCATCTGTGAGCATGTCGAAGTGCCTCTCGCGCTTGCGGCGCGAGAGGTGTCCACCGTTCCCGTGGCAGACCTTGATGAACAACACGATGAGACGATCGGGCATGTCAACGATCTCCTGAATGGCGTGGCGGGCTTGGTCGAGGCCCATCAGGAATCTGAGCTGGTCGGGAAGATCCCTTTCGACTGCAATCTCGAGCCACGCCCACAGTCCCTCGGCCATTTGGGTGACATCGGGGTGGCGATAGAGGTCCGCGGTTTCGCCGCGAACGGTCATTCGTCCGTCTGCGTCGAGGTCGTAGGACACTCGAGGCATCAGCGGGCGCGAGTACGACTCGAGCGCTTCATCGTATTCGCGACGGTGCGACAACATCACCGCTGAAACCGGAATGATGATCTCGCCAGGCGTGATGCCGTGCCTCGACAATCCCCAGTGGATCAACCAGCGATGGAGACGGCCGTTGCCGTCCGTGAATGGATGGAGCAGGACGAAGCTGAACGAGAGGATGGCGGTGGCTAGGACAGGGTCCAGGGCTTGGCTTCGCATGAGGCCATTGGCCATCGCCATGTAGCCTTCCATCAGGTCTGGAAGGTCCTCGGGCTTGGGGCACACGAAGTGGACTCTCTGCCTGGCGAGGTCTAGAGACTCACCGACATAGTTCTGCTCCTGCCGCCAGCTCCGGTCTGCGAACCGCGGATCGACGATAGCGTTCTGCAGGCCTACGAGGCTGTCGTGACCGAGGTCCGAGAGTGTGGGGGCCTCTTTGAGGAGCGCAACAAAGCGCTCGGCCCGGGTACGAGGAGGGCGCTCCCTCTCAATCTCGTAGCTCGCCATGGTCTCCCGCGTGTATAGGTAGGAGATGGCTCGGCGAACGGTGTTGTCATCGTATCCAGAGACCACGTCTTCGATGCGAGCGGTCAGATCGGCGCCCGAGACCGCTCGCAGAGCAGGGGTCCATCGCGCGACGGGTGCGAACCGCAGTGGCCCAAGCGTGTTCACATCAATGCGCTGGCGCCGGTGTTTGTGGATGGAACCTGTGACGTGGACCGTTGGGTCCAACAGTGGAACGTAGTTGCCCTGGTGAACATCTTGAAGGGGGAGGCGACGACCGGTGAGCTGTTCGTAAAGGAACCACGCTCTCCTGGCATAGGCACCCGTCGGCGTTCGGCCGACCTCGGCTGTGACTTGACGCCCAAGTTCGTCGAGATCGATGACCTGGAACAGGGCTCGGAGAATCGGCAGGTTGACGCCGTCGTTTCGAAGCGCAAAGAGTAGATGCTCCAGATTTGCGGAGCCCGGCCACCGGGGGGGAGGCAGCAGGTGGATGGCCGCTCCTTTCCGCTCCATCTCTCGGCGAACGTGCCGATTGGCGACGAATGTCCATCGCCAATGCGGAAGAACGTCGAGCTGGTACTTCCGTACGAGCCAGGCGTACCCTGCAGGTCTGCAGTCTTGTTCGGGGAGAGAGAACGGCGCGATCCAATGATCTTCACGGGGCAAGCGCTTGGCTCCGGGAGAGTGATCGGCACCACGATAACATTAGAATCTGGAGACCTGTTCAGAATTTTATTATCGACTTCAGCCGTTCGCATGGCATATATCTGGGCCACAGAATCATTATGTCTGCTTCTTCACCCCACTGGATGATTACGGCTCCCAGCCGACGATGCTCTCGATGTCTTGGAGGTTGGTCTCGGTACCAGGCCAACCGGGCCCCGGATCGACCCAGAAAGTTCGATAACCATTCGCCCACCCCGACTATCTCTAAACGGCCTCTCCAGCGTCTTCGGGTGCGGGGGAGGTCGTTTCGCTCTGCGCGGTGTGCCCAGGCGGCGCGCTCATCGACGCAGGAGCCCGCTGAGGGGACGCAGGTGCGCACTCTGTGGGAACACGCGCGCCTCGATCGCCTTGGGCGACAGATCCAGGTGCTCGATGAGCAGCCCCTTGAACAGCGCCTCGTACGCGTTGGCTGGCTGCAGATCCCGGCCCTCGTGTCGCTGCCCTGTCTGCAGCCCGGGCCAGTCGCCGACCACGCGTCCGCCCGCGACGGACCCACCGAGCACCAGGGCGAGCCCCCCGACCCCGTGGTCGGTGCCCCGGCTGCCGTTCTCGGCGACCGTTCGACCGAACTCCGAGACCACGACGACCACGCTCTGCGCCCACTGCTCGCGCAGCCCCGCCCTCAGCGCCAGCAGCGCCGCGGAGAGTTGCTCGAACAGGGTATCCAGTCGGCGCTGTTGGCTGAAGTGGGTGTCCCACCCCGTGGACTCCACGACCGCGATCCGCGGGCCGTCGTCCCGGACCAGGAAGTCGGCGGCGACCGTCGCGGCGTGGGTGAGCTCCTTGCCGCGCTCCGCGATCGCCGCCGTCGATGGCACCAGGGTCTGCCGCGACTGCGCGAAGGTGGACGCGAACGAGGCGTCCGGGGCGTAGACGTGCGCCAGCCGATCGAGGAAGTCCTCGTCGACCGAGGGGAGCGGGCTGTCGGCCCAGGTCGCGACCCCGGCGTCGCCCTGGATCATCAGCGGTACGGACGGACCCAGCGCCAGCCCCAGCCGGCCGCCCTGGTAGAGCGCGGCGATCGCGCGGTTCAGCCACCCATCGCTGGCGCCAAATGGCCTGCCCGTTCCGTTCTCGAGCTGGTTCTGACCGTCGAAGTGCGAGCGCCCACGGTAGCTGGTGGTCGCAGCGTGGAGCACGAACAGCTCGTGTTCCCGGTACAGCGGGTGCAGTGGTGCGAGCTTCGGATGCAGGCCGAAGACCCCGTCCAGCGCCAGCGCGCCGTCGGGCTGTCCGGGCGGGGGCACCGCGAGTGTCGGGCGGGCGCTCCGGTAGTCGGGGTCGTCTGTGGGGGGCACGGCGTGGAGCGCGTCGAGGCCACCGCGGAGCACCACCACCACGAGGCGCCGGTCGGTCGGCGCGGCGGCGAGGGCCAGGCCCGGTCCAGCGAGGGCGAGCCCGGTGGCGAGCTGAACGAAGGTGCGTCGCTTCATCAGCGCCTCTGAAATGTGGGGGAGGCGAGGAGCAGCGCCACGGCGGCGTCTCCGGAAGGAGCGCGCGACATCCAGGTGCGCAGTTGGTCGGTCGCGATGGGCGCGAACTGGGTCAGCAGCTCGTCCGGAGAGACCGTGGAGCGCGCTGCGATGGCGCGCGCGAACGCGATACGCTGCTTCAAGGACTCGGGGCTCAGCCAGTGGTCCGCGGTGTCCGGCCAGCCCTGCGGGGACGCCGCACTGAATGGAACCTGGCCCAGGGTCTTGAGCGGGACGAGCAGGGTGTCGCGACGCAGGGACGGCATCCCGAGGGCGCGATGGGTCGAGATCACCAGCTCGACCGGAGACTTGACCTTGGGCAGCGCCGTCTCCCACGCCGCACCGAGCTGCACGACCGCCCGGCTCACGGCGGCCAGATCTCCCTGCGTGTCGAGGAACACGGTGGCGATCCGCGCAACGTCGGCCGCCGGAGGCGCATCGGCGACGAAGTGGCGGACGAGCTTGGTGGCGACGAACGATGCCGTGGACGGGTGGCGGGCGAGCGCGCGCAGCACGGCGCGGCCCTGCTCGATGCCGGCGCTCTCGTAGCGCCTCCCGAGCACGCGCTTGGGTCCCGGCTCGTGCATCCGGTCGCGGTAGACGAACGTGCCGGTGATGGGCGCGGTGCTCTTGCGCGGTGCGACGCCACCGTGCGTCCACCCCGTGAGCACCTGGGCAAAGGCGCGCACGTCCTGCTGGGTGTAGCCGCCGTTGACGCCCAGGGTGTGCAGCTCGAGGAGCTCGCGCGCGAGGTTCTCGTTCAGTGAGCGGCCCGACCTCTGACCGGCCGGGGAGGCGGGTCCGACAGAGAGGTGGTTGTCGAGGTAGTCCAGCATCACTGGGTGCGAGGCGGCCGCCAACAGCATGTCCTCGAAGCGCCCGAACACGTGCGGCCGGATGGCCTCCCGCTCGAACGCGGGGATCGCGGGACCGATGACCGCCTTGGCCCGCGAGACCGTGAAGTGGTTGCTCCAGAACATCACCATGCGCTCGAGAAAGGGCGCATCGGTGGTGACCCGGTGGGCGACGAGCGCCATCACCTCGGCGGCGAAGACCTCTCGGTAGCGCTCGCCCGTGACCCGCTTCAGCGCCTCAGTGCCCTCGCGGGCGGCCTCGCCGAGCGCCTTCATCGTGCTCGCCGAGGACGGGAACATCCGCAATGCCTGGGGCACGTCGGCGGCGCGAACCTGGGCCTGGACCCACTCTCGGGGTGCGGTGCGCACAGCGTCCGGGGTCCGGGGGCTGGGACCGAGCCCGAAGCGACCCAGCGCGATGGAAGTCTCTACGGTCATGCGCTGAGTGTAAGGGCTCGACCAAGAACAAGCGCTGCATTCGGATGCGCTGCACGCCCGATGCCTGCGTCGTCGAGTTCTCGGGATGGCTCGCTCTCCCCTCGACGCTCCTCCTTGCCCTCGAACGAGCAGCACCTCCTCGATGCAGCGCGTTTGTTCTCGGACGCTGCCTACGGCGGCTCGCCGAAAGGCGGATAGGAGTGCGCCCCCGGTCGCCTCCGGCCCACACCACGTCACCGGGTCGAGGGTCCCCATGAAGATCGCTGTCACGGCAGCCAGCGGGAAGCTGGGCGCTGCCATCGTGTCCGCCACCGCCTCGCTGGTAGGGCCCGACGCGCTCGTCGCGGTCGCGCGCACGCCGTCTCGGGCGGAGGGTCTCGGTGTCGAAGTGCGCGCCGGCGACTACAACCGGCCCGACCAGCTGCGGCGCGCGTTCCAGGGGGTCGACAACGTGCTGCTGGTCTCGGGGATGGACCCACCCGACCAGCGGGTCGGTCAGCATCGCAATGTCATCGAGGCGGCCAAGGCAGCCGGCGTTCGCAAGCTCGTCTACACCAGCGTGCAGGGTCCACCGACCGACTCAGGGTTCTCTCCGATCGTCCAGAGCAACCGCCAGACCGAGGCAGACGTGCGGGCCAGTGGTCTGGCCTGGGCGATCGGGCGCAACGGCATCTACATCGAGCCGGATGTCGAGTTCCGCGACACCTACGTGGCCCGCGGCGAGATCGCGAACAGCGCCGGGGAGGGAAAGTGCGGGTACACGACCCGGCCCGAGCTCGGCGCTGCCTATGCGCACCTGCTGACCGATCCGCTCCATGACGAAAAGACGTACGATCTGCACGGCGAGCCCATCACGCAGGAGACGCTCGCCCAGCTGCTCGGCGAGGCCTTCGGCGTGTCGCTGTCGTACCGCAGCATGGATGTGGAGGCGTACCGTCTGGAGCGGGTCGCCGAGCTGGGTGACTTCCTGGGTGCAGTGATCGCAGGGATCTACCAGGGTATTCGGGCGGGGGCTTACGACAGGCCGAGCGATTACGCGGCGGCGGTGGGCCGTCCGCATCAGGCCTGGACGGACTATTTCGCCTCGTTGAGGGCGTCGCTCGAGCAGTAACGGCGAGGGGTGAGCGCAGTGACCTCGGCGCGGGGCCGCGACCACGGTATGGCGTCCGCCTCCCCGTGTTCATCGGAGCTGCAACGCATGAGCCTCTCTCTGTCGATCGTCGGAATGGTGCTGACCTACAGCGCCATCGGATGGTACTTGCACACCATCGTTGGCGAGCGTGCGCCGGTCGAGGTCGGCCCGTTTCGCGCGGTCCTGCTCCTGGGGATCGGCGTGTCCGCGGTGGGCGCCTGGCTCGGGCCCACGCTCACGACCATCGCGCTGCTCGCGGCGACCGCCGGGATGGGGACGTTCATCCTGTGGCTGCTGACGTATCGAGAGCTGCCCGACGGGGAGCTGATCGCGGCCGTGGGCGCCCCGATGCCCCCCATGGTGGCGATGGACCACACCGGTTCCGAGTTTGATCTGGCCGACCTGGTCGGGCAGCGTGTGCTGTTCAAGTTCTTCCGCGGGAGCTGGTGACCCTACTGTTCCGCCGAGTTGCGGCGGTTCGAGCAGATGTCCCCCCTCCTGGAGTCCTACGGCGTTCGCGTCGTGGCGCTCAGCCGAGACACGCCCCAGCAGGTGATCGAACACCGCCAGCGCGACGGAATCACGTTTTCATTGCTGTCCGACACCGACGTGAGCGTCATCGAGCGCTTCGGGCTGCTGCACGAAGGTGCGCTGACGTTTCGGACGTTTCTGATTGGCCCGATGCGGTTTCCGCTGGGGTGGCCGATCGGCTTCAAGAAGATGGCGATTCCAACCACGTTACTGCTCGATGAGAAGCACATCGTGCAGTGGATCGACCAGGCCGACGACTACCGCGTCCGCGGCGATGAGACCCGCACGCGCCAGGCGCTGCAGGAGGCGTTCGGTGATCCACCTGGGACTCCCTGACAATCCGCACGACCGCGCGATGCGCGACCACCTGCACCCCGCGGACTGGCAGCCTCCGGTGCCGGTGGACCGCTACAACTTGGTGGTGCTCGGCGGCGGCCCCGCGGGGTTGATCGCCGCCCTCGGTGCAGCGGGGATGGGGGGCAAGGTCGCCCTGGTGGAGCGCGATCTGCTGGGTGGCGACTGCCTCGTGGCCGGATGTGTGCCGAGCAAGGCGGTGCTGCGCGCGGCCCACGCGGCCCACGCGGTTCGCGACGCCGCTCGCTTCGGCGTGACCGCGGGCGCTGTCGACGTGGACTTCGCCGCAGCCATGGACCGCATGAGGCAGATCCGCGCGTCGATCGCGCCGCACGACAGCGCGTCGCGGCTCAAGCAGGCCGGCGTCGACGTGTTCCTGGGCACTGCTCGCTTCGGCGGCGCCGAGGTCGTGGACGTGCACAACGACGCGGGCGAGGTCACCTCGTTGCGCTTTGCCCGCGCGATGATCGCCACGGGCGCCCGCGCCGCGTTGCCGCCGATCCCGGGTCTCGACACGGTGGGCGCACACACCAACGAGACCCTGTTCGACCTCACGACCCTTCCACGTCGCCTCACGGTTGTCGGTGCCGGGGTCATCGGCTGTGAGATGGCGCAGGCCTTCGCTCGGCTGGGCAGCCAGGTCGCGCTGATCGACATGGCCGACCGGGTCTTGCCGCGCGAGGAGCCGGACGCGAGCGAGATCGTGCGCGCGCAGCTCGTGTTGGACGGTGTGGCGCTGCACCTGGGTGCCTCGGTCGCCGGCTTCGAGCGCGACGGCACCGACAGGGTCACGCTCCTCGGGGACGGGCAGCGCCTCGCCGCGGACGAGGTCCTTGTGGCGCTGGGGCGTCGGGCAAACCTCGATCTCGACCTGAAGATGGCCGGCGTCCAGCACACCAAGCACGGCGTGACCGTCGATGACTACCTGCGCACCACGAATCCGTCGGTCTACGCGGCCGGGGATGTGATCGGCCAGGCCGCGTTCACCCACGCTGCGGACCACCACGCGCGAATCGTCGTTCGCAATGCGCTGTTCTTCGGGCGTGCCCGGGTCAGCAAGCTGATCATCCCGCGGGTCACGTTCACCCAACCTGAGGTCGCTGCGGTTGGGCTGTCGCAGGCCGATGCGCACGCTGCAGGACTGGCCGCCTACACCGTCCCGATGGGCGAGACCGATCGGGGCCGGACGGACGGCGAGCGCGTGGGCTACGCGCGCGTGTTCACCGACAGCGCAGGGCGCATCCACGGCGCGACCATCGTGTCGGAACAGGCGGGAGAGCTGCTCGCGCCGATCACGCTGTCCATGACACACGGCCTGCGCCTGGGGCAGCTCGCCTCTACCATCCACCCGTACCCGACGCGCTCCGAGGTGCTGTTCAAGGTCGCCTCTGCGTTCAACCGCACCCGCCTCACACCGCGTGCCAGGCGCTGGTCGACCTGGCTGCTGGGGCTGCGCCGCTGAGCGGCTTCAGAACTCGATGACCATGCTCACGCGGGAGGGCGTCGCGCGCCCACCCTCCACCTGCAGTGCGTAGGGCGGCGCCGACAAGACCTGCATGATGCAGTTCTCTTGCTTGGCAGTGAGCACGGCACCGCTCAGCGTCGGCTCTAGCGACTGCTCGGAGACGAGGCCGCGCACGGGATCCAGCGACGAGGTCCACCTCAGGGCGCCCGGCTCGGCCATGCCGTTGAAGCAGGCGGCGAGTC
>Ga0316189_10000503_pt1 | contig 39238 bp, 40 predicted proteins | sample LowCovwburrow_MG_FD_204930 | JGI IMG/M metagenome (GOLD analysis project Ga0316189, IMG submission 204930) | Coastal sediment microbial communities from Maine, United States - Lowes Cove worm burrow | ecosystem: Environmental > Aquatic > Marine > Coastal > Sediment | place: USA: Maine...
GAGCATCGACTCCACCGGGGCCCCGGCACGAGGCCTACGCCGCAGCGGCGCGGTGCGGATCAGGGCGTGCGGTAGCCGTAGTACTCCGGCGCCTTTAGGGCGGGGAGGCGCTCATTGGGCAGCAGGATCGCGCGGATGGCCCACAGGTCGCCGAAGATGCGGTAGGACAGGGTTTTTTCTAGGTACTCGACGCCGCCTGAGCCCCCGGTCCCCACGCGTCGCCCGATGATCCGCTCGACCATCCGGACGTGGCGGTGACGGAACAGCACAAACTGCTCCTCGAGGTCGACGATCAGGTCGAGCAGCAGGCGCGGCCACGACAGCAGCGGGAGCTCGCGGTACGACTCGATGAACAGCGCTCCGGCCCGCGCACGGCGGACCTTCTCGGCGCGCTTCGGGACGACATCCTCGGCCATCACGAACGCCCGAGCCCGGTCTTGATTCGTGGCGAACCGCTCGCGCATGGCGGTGGGGTCCTGGACCTCCAGGGTCTCGAGCAGGCGCGCAAGTGCGACCTCGTGGTGGGCCTCCATGCGCGCGAGGTAGGCATGGAGGAACTCCGTCACCACCTGCGCGTCGTTGGGGTCGTCCGGGGTACTTCCGTTGATGGGGGTGCGCGTGAGCCACTCGACCACGACGCTGAACACGGTGCGTTCCTTGCGGACGGCGGCCATCCGGTCTTTGGCCATCCGACCCGCGGGGGTGTCGTGGGCGGAGTCTTCGATGTGGCGCACCGGGTCGACGCCGCCGTAGCGGATCCGGTCGGCGTCTTCGAGGCCCATGAGGATCTCGACCTCGCGCATCTGGAAGCTCTGGAACCCGCTCGCGGGCGCGACCTTGTCACGGAAGTCGAGGAAGCCCTGCGGCGTGAGGGTCTCCATGACCTCGAACTGGGCGACGCAGTGGCGCAGCACGGTGTTGATTCGCCGGATGTGGCTGACCACGTACGGGATGGTCTCTTCGGCGACAGTGGGCGTGCCGAGGTGGTCCCGCGCCAGGCGCATCTCGCTAAGGAGGAGCTTGAACCACAGCTCGAAGTTCTGGTGGATCACGATGAAGTGCAGTTCGTCGGCCAGCATGCCGTCTTCCGTACCCTCCAGACCACCCTGCAACGTCAGAAGCCGGTCGAGGCCCAGGTAGTCCCAGTAGGTCGGTGCGTCTGCCATCTCACCTCCTGCGGGCCCATAGCGCGGAGAAGGTCGATACAGTACGATCGCGGAACCTGGTGTGGAGTTGCGATGCGGTTGGCGTCCCTGTTGGTGGTGTTTGTTGCGGGATGCGGTGGTGGCCGCGTGTTGATCGACCGGGCGGCCCCGCCGGTGCAGGAGCCCGTCGTCGATCCCACCAACACCGACGACGGTGAAGACCCGGTCCCCAACCCCGACCCCGACCCCGATCCCGACAACGGCGACCCGCACCAGTACTGCGTGGACACGATCAACTCCTACCGCGCCACGCTCGACCTTCCGCCGCTCGCCCGCTGGACCGCCGCCGAGTCCTGCTCCGACCAGGAAGCCGCCGACGACGCCGCCTCCGGCGTCCCCCACGGCGCCTTCGGTGCGTGCAACGAGTTTGCTCAGAATGAGTGCCCCGACTGGTCCGCGCCGCTCTCGGGCCTGCTGGACGGCTGCCTCGCGCTCATGTGGGCCGAGGGCCCCGGTGAAGACTTCGCAGTCCACGGCCACTACATCAACATGTCCTCGACCGACTACACCGAGGTCGCCTGCGGGTTCAGCGCCACCACCGGCGACGGCATCTGGGCCGTCCAGAACTTCCGCTAGCCACGCCTCCGCTCCGCGGTCTCGCCCGCCGAGCGATCCGCTACGCCACGATGTCCGCCACCGCTTCCGGCTCCGCGGCGAACACCCGCTGCACATACGAGCACACCGGCCGCGCGCTCAGACCCTCCGCCCGTGCCAGGTCGATCGCCGCCTGCACCAGCTTCCGCGCGATGCCCTGACCGCGCAGGCTGCGGTGGACCCAGGTGTGCGGCAGCGTCATCCAGCCGTCCGTCCGGATGTACGTCAGCTCAGCGAGCAGCTCCTCGTCTTCGTCGTGGATCTCGAAGGCGCCGCGCCCATGAGCGGCACGGTGCTCGATCACTCGCTCAACGGGCATCTCGGTTCTCCGGCGGGGGGGGGGAGGGTCGATCTTCGCGCGTCCTGCGGTCCGGTCGCGCAGCTCAGCGCGCACCTCTTCTGCATCGGACGCAGGCACGCGCAGGACCAGCCGAACGTGCTCGGCCCACGTCGTCTCGACGATCTCCAAGGTGCGGCGCGCGATGACCGCCTCGATCGCGCCCGTGTCGTCGTACTCGTGGCGGATCACAACATCGACCATCGGCGTGACCCGGACGATCTCGGCGCGATCCAGGGTGCGCCCCGCACAGCCGCCGTACGCGCGGATCAGGCCCCCGACTCCCAGCTTCGTTCCGCCGAACCAGCGGGCGACCACCACCACGACGTCCGTGACCCCGTGGCCGTCTATCTGGGCCAAGAGGGGGCGTCCCGCGGAGCCGCCTGGCTCCCCGGCGTCGTGGCTGCGGTGCGCTCCGGCCGCAAGCCGGTAGGCCCAGGCATGGTGCGAGGCGTCCGACCAGCGGCGCTCCGCCTCTGCGATGCAGGCAAGCGCGGACTGCTCGTCGGTGATCGGCGAGACCCAGCCGGTGAAACGCGACCCTCTCGTGGGCGCGTCTTCGAAGGCAAAAGGGCGGGCCACACAGCGTGTACACACCCACCACCTATAATGTACGGTAGGCACAACTCGGAGGTCTGAAGTGTGGTGGACCGTTGCTGCCGCTGTCGCGTTCGCGCAGACGGTACCCTCGCCAGAGGCGGACCTGATCGAGCAAGGCAAGATCCTGACCGACGACCGGGCTCCGTTGTCCATGAGATTGCAGGCCGCTGAGCTGCTCGCAGCGTCCGGCGACGAACGTGCGCTGGGCTTGCTCCGGGCCGGTGCGGGCGCGCGGAACGCCGAGGTGCAGGTCGCGAGCGTGCGCGCCGCGCTCGCCTTCGACGGTGGCGAGGCCACCGGCGTCGCCCGAAAGGTGCTGTTCGACCCGTTGACCGGTCAGGATGTGCACAAGCAGGTGGTCGTGTTGCTGGGCGATCGGGGCAGCGCCACGGCCGCCCGGGTGTTGTTCGACACGGCGAACGCCAAGGAGGAGGTGGCGGCCCGCATCCGGGTGATGGCCGCCCGCGAGCTTAGAGAGCACTACCCGCGGCAAACCCAGAGTTTTGGAGAGGTTCGCTCGTCGCTCGACCCGGTCGGCGGCACGATGATGATCGCTGCTGGCGCGGTCTTGGGTGGCACGCTGCTCGGCAGCATCGGTGAGTGGGGCCAGTCCGAGGCCGCCGTGCCGCTCGGTGTCGTGGGCGGCGGCTTGATCGGAGGCGGCGGCGGTGCGGTGTACGCCGCGTCGACACCGGTGAGTGCGGCGCAGGGAATGGGCTTTGCTTCGGGAGTTGCGTGGGGGCTGACCGGCGGCCAGCTGGTCGGCGTTGCGGCGCACGGCAGTCCCAACGCCCGCGATGGAACGAAGGGCGATCTCATTGCGGCGTACAACACCGTCGGGGTCATCGGCGGCGGCGCGGTCGGCGCGTTTCTGCTGACTAGAGACCCCACCGTTGCAGACGTGCTGGAGGTCGATCTGTCCGGCGTGCTGGGCTCCGGGCTGGGTCGGTCGATCGCCGTCCTGATCCCGAGAAAGCTGGGCCGGACCGGGTCGAAGGGCTCGGCGATGGGCTCGCTCATCGGTGGTGCGGCGGGGCTGTCGCTCGGCGCTGCGCTGCGCGCCCCGTGGGAGCTCGATAGGCCTGACGTCGCTGTTGCGACTGTTGCCGCCGCAGAGGGCGCGCGAATCGGCCTGCTCGCGCCGCTCGCGGTGGACCCATTGCGGGGTACGGCGGGCCCGGCGGGACTGCCGGCCTACGCCGGATTCGCGGCAGGTTTGGTGCTGAACGAGCTGCACCCGGTGCCGGTGGAGCACGCCGTCATCTCGGCCGTGTCGGGCGCTGCGGGCAACCTGGTCGGGTTGGGGGCCGCCAGCCTCGTGGGCGGCAACTCACAGGCGCGCGCGGCGACGATGCTGCCGGTTGGCTTCGCAGGGGCCGTCGGGGGCTACCTGGCGGCGCCGCTGCTCGACCCTGACAGTGGCGACTGGGCCATGGTGACGGTGGGTTCCGGGATCGGATTTCTGGAGTCGACGCTCCTGGCTGGGTTGATCAGCAGCAGCGAGGGTTTCCAGGACGTTCGCGGCTTTGGGTTGGTGCCCTTGGGGACCGGGTTGTCCGCGCTCGGGCTGATGGCTGTCACGCCGCTGGTCGAGCCCCGCGCCGATGCCATGGTGGTGATCGGCACGGGCACCTTGTGGGGCGTGGGCGTCGGTGCGCTCTTGTTGCCGGCGTTGGGGTTGATCGGTGATGACGTTGTGAGCTTTGCCTTGCCGGCTGCGGGGGGTGCGGTGGTCTCGGCCGGCGTTGGCGTGGCCATGCTCCCTTCCGTGGGCCTTCAGCCGCGACAGACGGCTCTGCCCCAGGTGCTGGCCCTCGGCGGAGCTGCGACCGGTGCCATGGTCGCGGCGCTCTCGACGCAGGATGAGCAGGGTGTCGCGCTCGGCGCGCTGGCGGGAACCGCGGCGGGATTCGCCGGTGGCGCTGCCCTGGTCGCTGCCCGCGCCCCGCGCGCCAACGGTGTTCAGCACAGCGCCGTGCAGCTCCCTGGCACGTGGATGCCGAAGCTCGGGACATTCGTTGGAAGCGGCGGGGCGTTGATCCCGACGCTCGGCATCCAGGGACTGGGTTGGTAGTGCGAATCCGGCAGGCCATCTCGGCGCAAGACCGAGCCGCTGTGCTCGACGTTGCGCATGCGGCCAACGCGTCGACCGAGCCCTTGGCCTGGTACGCCGCGCGCCGTCTGAACGATGCGTTCCGGCGAACGGCCACCTGGTGGCTGCTCGAGGACGACACCGGCCCCGTCTCCTCGCTGCTGGCGTACCCGCTGAGCTTGCGGTTCGGGGGCGACCCACTCCGCGGCTACGGCCTGGGCTCGGTCGCGACCCGGCCGAGCGCCCAGCGCCGAGGCTATGCCGCGGCGCTGTGCGCGCAGGCCGGCGAGGCGTCGGCTGCCCCGGTGGGCGTGCTGTTCTCGGCCATCCCGCCTCGCCTGTACACCTCCCTTGGGTTTCGAGTGATGCCGGCGTTCCAGTTCGCGTGCAGCGACGTCGCGGCCCTGGCGGCGTCCGGCCCGCACGCCCCGCTGCGTCCGATCGATCCGCTCGCGGAGCTGCCTCTCCTGCGCGCCACCTTCGACGCCACCCAAGATGGACTGCGGATCGCCCGCGATGCAGCGGCCTGGCTCGCGTCGCTGAACAACAACCCGGAGGACCGGTTCTTCGCGGTTGCTGGTGGCACGCTGCGTCTGGTCGATGCGGCCGACGGCGTGGAGGTGGTCGAGCTGTTCAGCGATGCGCCGGCCGCAGCGCTCCGCTCGGTGGCGGCGCTCGTGCAACAGCGCGGCGGGTCCTCGCTCAGCGGTTGGTTCGCGCCGCCCGGTGAGGTGGTCGAGCACTTCGAGGCACAGTCGCGGGAACGGACGCTGCCGATGGTCCGCGGTCCCGCGGAGATCATCACCGCTTGGCTGTCGGTCGCAGACTACTTCTGATCGATCACAGTCCGTCGAGCACGCGCCACGCCGGGTGGTCGCTCCCGGTGGCCACCGGCGCCACGATCCCGTTCTCCACGATGCCGTCGTCGGACCGCGGCTCGCACAGATAGACCGCGACCGCTCCCAGGGGCTGGGCGGTCCGCACGACCTGCCAGCCATCGGGCACCGCGCAGCCGTTTGTGCGCCAGGCCACCTGGACGTCACCGAAGGAGGCGGACTCCAGGATGGCCCGGCCCGCCTCGCGATCGACAGACGCGACGCGCGGGATCTCGACCTGCAGGTGCGCCGGCGCTGGGTCCACGCGCAACCCATGGGACTTCAGGTGGGCCCCGACACGTGGATGAACGGCGTAGGCGAGAGGTCGCCTTACCACTTCCTCGCCCACAAACCGGGCGTGGTGGGGCAGGGTCACCTCGACCGGGTCGCCGTCGGGGGTGCGGGGTGAGGTGGTCGGGATGGTCACCGGCTCCTCGCGTGCCTCGAGGCGGTAGCGCACCGCGATCTCGTCGGGGGGCGTCTCGCTGTGGGCGACCACGTCGCGCACCTCCTCGGCGTGTGCGGCCACCCACGACAGCGTCTCGACTTGCCACGCGCGCGCCACCTGAACGCGGCGCTCGAACGGAAGGTAGCTGTAGCACTCGAGCAGCAGGTCGAGGCGGTTGGTGAGGCCGCGGTAGTTGCTGCCGAACCGAGGATGGTGCGGGTACGTCGTCCAGCCCAGGGTGGTGCTGCCCTCCGGGTCGGCCCGACCCAGTGCCGAGAGGGCTGCCTCGTCCTCGACGAAGTTGCCGTACCAACCGCTGGCTACCCCGCGGGACGCGACGGCTTTGGTGACCTCGGGCACGAGCCGGTCCCGCATGAACGCGATGGGCTCGCGCCGGCCGGACTCCTCGGTGTGCGGGATGTCAACCGTCATCTCCATGCGATGGACACTGCCGTTGGTCGCGTGGTTGTCGATGGTGAGGTGCGGTCGCCAAGGCTGGGCGATCCGGTGCTGCAGTCGGCGCATCTCGAGCGCGGCGTGGCGCATGTAGTCGCGGTTGAGGTTGATGCCGTCGCTCTGGGTCCGAGTGCCGACCACCGGGCCGGGCTGCCCGGACAGCCGGGACAGGTCGAGGCGGCGGTTCTCCGGGTCGAGCGCGTCGTTGCCGTCGGGGTTGAACAACGGGACGATCACCAGGGTCATCTCGTCGAGCCAGCTGCCCTCACTGCGGTGCACGATGTCCCGCAGCAGCGCGAGCGTCGCCTCCTTGCCCTCGACCTCGCCCGGGTGGATGCCGTCCACCAGCAGGACCACGGGGAGCCCGGAGCGATGGGCCTGCTCTGGCGTGCGGATGCCCCGCGTGGACAGCACGACGTAGGGCAGAACGCGCCCCTGAGGACTGAGCCCGAAGGTGGACAGGTGGACCCGGGGGTCGCCCCGATCGGCGAGCGCACTCAGGAACGCCATCACGTCGGCGTGGCTGGAGGTCTCGGTGTAGCCGCTGGACTCTGCGCGGGTGTGGAGCATGTCTGTCATCCTACTCCGCGCGCAGGCTAGGGTGGCCGAGGAGGCGCGATGTCCGTCGTTGTGATGATCCTCTCGGCCATCGCCGTGATCGCTGCGGTTCGCTACGGGCTGCTGGCTGGGCTCGACGAGGTGGCGGGGTCGCTGCGGTGGAGTGCCAAGGTTCGGGGGCAAGTCACCGGGCTGGCTACGTCGGTGCCCGAGCTGGTGACGCTGGTGTCAGCGGGGTTGGCCGGCGTGTGGGAGGCCGGGCTGTGGAACGTCGCGTCGAGCAACATCATCAACGCGGTGCTGATGGTGACCGCGGTGCTGTACTTCCGGCAGTGGCGCGAGCTGAAGCGGCGGCAGTTCATCGACGAGGTGGTGTTCGGCGGCTTGGCGGTGGCCGTGCCGGTGGTGCTGATGGGGCTGGGCCTCGACACGCACTGGCTGCTCGTGCCAGTACTGTACGGTTTCTTCGTTGTGTACCGGCTGGTGGATCGCTGGGCCAACGCGGGGACGGGCGTGCCCGCGGGGGAGGATGCGGCCGGCAGCCTGCGTTGGGGGCTCATCCTGGGCACCACGGCGCTGGTGGCCATCGCGGTGGCCGGGACGTTCCTCGGCGGCGCGACCAAGGACGTGGTCGACCAGCTCGGTCTGCACCCGGCGCTGGCCGGCTGGATCCTGGGTCTTGTCACGAGCCTTCCCGAGCTGGTGACGTTCTTTGCGGTGTACTCGGCCTCGCACGACGCGGGCACGCTCGGTGGCGTGGCCGACACCCAGGAGGTGCTGGACAACCTCACCTCGTCGAACATGGCCAACGTGGGACTGGTCTATCCGACGGGTCTGTTGGCGTTCCTGCTGGCGGCGTCCCTCTTGAGTTGAGCCTCCGGGTGGACTGTCCACCTCGACCACAGCATAGAGGCGATGGAGGACGAGATGGTACGAATGGGTCCGGTGGCGTTGCTCGTGTTCTCAGGATGTGCGAAGACGGTCGGCAGTGGCGATGGCGTGCTGCAGGACAGTGAGATTCCGCAGGTGGGCTGGATCGCAGAAATCGGCGGCCTGCACCATGATCTCGCTGGAAGTGCAGAGATCGTCGATGAGAGCACCATCGTCATCCAGGACTTCGTCTACGACGGTGGTGGCATCAATGCCCGGTTCTACCTCTTGATCGACGGCGAGGACTTCAACAAGGACCTCGAGATCTCCGACAACCTTGTGGGCACCGAGTTCAACGGCGAGGAGCTCACGTTGGATCTCCCGCCCGGCGCCATGCTGGACGACTTCAACCTGCTCACGTTCTGGTGTGTGCCTGCGGCCGTCTCGTTCGGCAACGGCGTCTTCCAGGCTCCCTAGATCTGGTCGGTGCTGGAACGGCGATCCAGCAGCCTACGACGCCTGGAACGCCACCCTCATTGGGTCTGATCCGCGTCAGTATGGGCGCGACGCCTCGATGGGGGCGCGCCGAATGGCACAGTGGGCGCCCGAAGAAGAGGTCGAGCCATGAGCCAAAGCTTCCTATCGGCCCGAATCGGAGGCGCCGCGACTTTTTGACCGGGGGTCTCCTCGCAGTGCTCGGGAATTCTCCGGTCGGTCTCTGCGAGACCGGGGACTCCCGCGCCCTGCTGGCTCCTGTTGCCGTTCGGCCCGTAGCGGGCCTCCCTCGGTCGCATCGCTCGGGGCAAGTCCGGCCCCCGGTCGGGGCCTTTCACCGAGCGCTGCTAGTTGTCGAGCGCGCCCTCGGCGATCCACTGTCTGATCAGCGCCACCTGGTCGGCGGTGAACATCGGGAGCTGCTGGGGCATGGGTTCGCCGACGCCTTTGCCCCTCAGCCGCTCCATCAGCACGCTGTTCGCTGCTTCGTCAGGGACCACGATGAAGCCACCGGAGGCGCTCGGGCGGTTCACCATGCCGGTGACTGGGTCGAACACGTCGAGGATGTCGAGCCCGTTGGCAGCGCCCGGGTAGTGGCACCAGGTGCATCGGCCGGACTTGCGACCCAGCGTGATCTCGGTGCCGAAGAGGGGCTCGACGTCGTCCCGGTATGTTCGGTCGTCCCTTGCGCCATCGTCGATCCACTCCTCGACCTGCTCGATCTCCTCTGGCGTGAGCGGGGCCGGCAGGTATGGCATCGGGTTGCCGTCCACCGCGATGTCGGTGATGGCGCCGGCTGTGATCTTGACCATCAGGAAGCTGCCGTCGGGGTTGCCGGGGTCGATCAGCACCGGCTCATCAGAGCCGTCTGTCGCCCATGAGTTGGGTCGCCCGACCATGCCCGACTCGGGGTTCCACAGGTCGTTCATGTCGTAGTCGCCGGCCGACCCTGCGTAGTGGCAGATGGTGCAGCGGGCGGCGAACAGCGGGGCGAGCTCGGCCGCATACGAGACTCCGCCATCCGTTGAAGTGGTCCCGATGCCGGTGTGGACGGGGCTGCCGGTGTCGCTGGCTACGGAGCGCGACGGCGTCACGTCTCCGCTGCTCGTGCACCCGATGAGCAGGGACAACCAGACCCCAGACAGCTGGTCGCTCGAGACGTTCATCCCTCGTGTGGACCCTCCACGTGCAATAGGCGCCAGCAGAGCATCGCGACGCTGGAGCGATGCGGCGCCCAGCGGGCGCCGAAGGCCTCCGTCTGCTTCGGTGTGGGCCGATAGGGCAGGCGGAGCAGTCGCTGTAGCCCGGCGCGAACTCCGAGGTCGCCGGTGGGCCACACGTCGGGCCGTCCGAGCGAGAACAGCAGCATCATGTCGACGGTCCACGGTCCGACCCCGCGCCGGGGCAACAGGTGTGCCGCGACCGCCTCGTTGTCGAGCGAGGCCAAGCCGCCCACGTTCAGCTCGCCGCGGACCGCGGCGTCGGACAGGTCGCGCAGCGAGGCCAGCTTCGACTTGGACAGGCCCACACTGCGCAGCGCGGTGTCCGTCTGCGCTCGGAGCCCCGCTGGGTTGGGCGGTCCGCCGAGCAGGTCCTCGAGCCGCCCGTAGATGGTGGCCGCGGCCTTCACAGAGAGCTGCTGCCCCACCACGACTCGCACCAGCGTGTCGAACGCGCACGGGCGCCGCCGATCGGGAGGGATCCCCACGCGCTCGATCGCCGCTGCGATCACGGGGTCTTGTTGGGCCAGCACAGCCAGGCCGTCGCGGGGGTCGGGCGTCGCCTCAGCGGCCACGCGATCGCCGGAAGATGCTCAAGAGCAGCACCGCGCCGATCCAGGGCGCGCCGGTGCCGGTGTGCCCGCAGCCGCACCCACCGTCCTCGGAGACCGGCGCTGGGGACCCGGTGTCGTCGGTGGGGTTGCCCGGCTCGGTCGGGTTGGGTCCGGGTCCGGTGCCCGGGGTCGTCGTGGGTGCCCCCGTGTCGCCGGTCGATCCCGTCGGGGGGGTGTCGCAGGGGTTGTCGACACGCCAGTCGTCAAAGGCGGCGCGGAGCAGGACCAGCGGGTCGTCCGGGGCAGTGTCGACGACGCTCAGGTCGAGGTAGACCTCGCCGCTCGCGTCGAGGACTCGGATGAACGCGCTGTCGGAAGGGAGCTCGGGCGTGCAGCGGCTGTCGCCCTCGCTTGGCACGGAGCCCGCAGCGAGGCTGACGATCAGGCGCTCCGCGAGGTCGCACCCGCCGACGTTCGAGAAGGCAGCGTGGGTGCGGGTGACCACCTCGGCGTTGGTCAGGATGTTGCCCTGTGCCGAGAAGGTGTAGGTGCCGTCGGTGCCCTGCAGATCGCCGGCCCAGTCGCCGTTGTCGCCGCCGGTGAAGGCGGCCGCGTTCCCGAAGACGTCGACCACGCCGTACTGGCGCGCCGCGGCGCTCGTGTCGAACGCTTCGCTGCTGATCTCGGTGATGGCATCGTCCGGGGTGCCGCCCTTCGCGAGGATCTCGGCTGCGCGGTCGCGTCCGCGCGTGCTGACGGCAGCCTGGGCGTGCACGGCTCCGATGCCGGGAGCCGCAGCGAAGATGATGCCTACGTTGAAGGTGCCCACGCAGGATGTGCCGGCGCCACCCACCTGCGACGTGGCGGCGTCCGTGGCCACGACCGACCAGGTGGCGTGCGCGCTCGCAGCCAGCCACAGGGCGATCATCGGTGCACGTCGAACAGCGTGCCGGTCTCGGTGTACAGCGCCGAGAACAGGGCCTCGACCAGACCATCCGCCAGGGTGTGGAGCTGCAGCTCGGCGTCGACCGTGCCGTCGAGCTGCGCGAGCCCGGCGCGCTCAGGATCCTCGATTGTCAGCTCATCGGCCGACAGCGACAGCGCCACGTTGGGCATGGCAAGCAGGGCGCGTCGGACGCGCGGGTTCTGCAGCAACGCGGAGACTCGGGCGGGCTGAGGCGAGCCCATGGAGAACCGCTGGTCGAGGTCCGGATGACCGGACCGGAAGGAGCCCTCGATCGGACCGCTCCGCCCCACCTCGGAGAGCTTCAGCGTCATTGTGTTGTAGCGCGGCAGCCGGATCGACCAGGTCATGCCGTGCTGGTTGTCGTCGAACACCATCTGCGCCCCTTGCACTGTGCGGGACCACCGCCCCGCTTCCACCTCAGCGTAGCCGAGCCCGGCCATTCCGTCCGACCTTCCCAGGGCGAGTGGACCACGGCGGCGCCTCATGAACAGCGCGCCGAACACTGCAGCTCCTGCCACGAGCAGGCCCAGGGCGAGCAGCAGAACCACACCTGCGACCAATACCGGGATCATCCACTCGTCCATCGTCATGCTCCTGTGATGCCGGTCTCAATCATGTATGCCTCCAGGTCGCGGACTCGATCGCGCAGCTCAGCGGCGCGCTCGAACTCGAGCTTGCCAGCGGCGGTGCGCATCTCCTTGCGGAGGCGCTTCAGCAGGGCCGGGACCTTCCGCGGATCCTCCGGCAGGGGCACGTCGGAGCGACCGGGGCGCGGGCGCTCGAGGTCGACCTCGACGAAGTCGCCCGACACGAGCGCGGCCAGCGGACTGTCGATGTCGCGCCGGATGGTGACCGGGGTGATGCCGTGCTCGGTGTTGTACGCCTGCTGGACCTCGCGGCGGCGCCGCGTCTCGTCGATCGCAGCCTGCATGTTGTCGGAGATGCGGTCGGCGTACAGGATCACGTGTCCGTTCACATTGCGCGCGGCCCGCCCCATGGTCTGGATCAGCGACCGGGCGTTGCGCAGGAAGCCCTCCTTGTCGGCGTCCAGGATGCACACGAGGCTGACCTCGGGCAGGTCGAGTCCCTCGCGCAGCAGGTTGATCCCCACGAGTGCATCGAACTCGCCCAGCCGCAGGTCGCGCAGGATCTCCATTCGCTCGAGCGTGTCGATGTCGGAGTGCAGGTATCGGACGCGCACCCCGAGGTCCTGCCAGTAGTCGGTGAGCTCCTGGGCCATCCGCTTGGTGAGCACGGTCACCAGCGTGCGCTCGGAGCGCTCGGCACGGATGCGTACCTCGTGCAGCGCGTCGTCCACCTGGATCTTGGCCGGCCGAATCTCCACCGTGGGGTCGAGGAGCCCGGTGGGCCGGATGATCTGCTCGACCACGTCGTCGCCGGCTTGCTCCTTCTCCCAGTCTGCCGGCGTCGCGGACACGTAGATGGCGTTGCGCACGTGCCCCAGGAACTCCTCGAACTTCAGCGGGCGGTTGTCGAGCGCGCTCGGCAGCCGGAAGCCGTGCTCGACGAGCACCTCCTTGCGGGCGCGGTCGCCGCGGAACATGCCCCCCACCTGCGGGATCGCGATGTGGCTCTCGTCGACGATCAGCAGCCAGTTGTCGGGGAAGTACTCGACGAGCGTGGGCGGGGGCTCGCCGGTGGCGCGCCCCGAGAGGTGGCGGCTGTAGTTCTCGATGCCCTTGCACCGCCCGATCTCCCGGATCATCTCGAGGTCGAACAGGGTGCGCTGCTCCAGCCGCTGAGCCTCGAGCAGCTTGCCGGCCTGCCGGAGCTCCTGCAGGCGGTCGACGAGCTCCTCCTCGATCCCCTCGGTGGCGCGGGCGAGCTTCTCCTGGGGGGTGACGTAGTGCGAGGCGGGGTACACCGCGATCTTCTCGAGCTCGTCTAGCTTTCGGCCGCGCAGCGGGTCGAACAGCCACATGCCCTCGACCTCGTCGCCGAACAGCTCGATCCGGATGGCCCGGTCTTCTTCGTAGGCGGGGAACACATCGATCACGTCGCCGCGCACGCGGAAGGTGCCGCGGTGGAAGTCGGCCTCGTTGCGCTCGTACTGGATCTCGACCAGCTTCGCGAGGATGTCGCGCCGCTCGACCCGCTCGCCCTTCTCGAGGCGCAACAGCATGCCCTCGTACGCCTCAGCGCTTCCCAGGCCGTAGATGCAGGACACGCTGGCGACGATGAGCACGTCGTTGCGCTCGAGCAGCGACTTGGTCGCGGCGTGCCTCAGCCGGTCGATCGCCTCGTTGATCAGCGAGTCCTTCTCGATGTAGGTGTCGCTGCTCGCGACGTAGGCCTCGGGCTGGTAGTAGTCGTAGTAGCTGACGAAGTACTGAACGGCGTTGTCGGGAAACAGCTTGCGGAACTCGCCGAACAGCTGGGCGGCGAGCGTCTTGTTGGGCGCGAGCACCAGCGTGGGTCGGTTGACCTGCTCGATCACGTTGGCCACCGTGAACGTCTTGCCCGACCCGGTGATCCCGAGCAGCACTTGGTGCTGCTTGCCTTGCTTCAGGCCGGTCACGAGCTGGTCGATCGCCGCCGGCTGATCGCCGGTCGGAGAGTGCGGGCTCGCCAGGCGGAAGGCGGCGCCGGCCACTCCGGCCGGCGGTCCCGCCTGCGTTGCCGTCGGCGGCCACTTCCCCATCCACCCTCCGAGAACCGCTGGTATCCCGGGAGCGGCGTGGGCTCACCACACCCTGCCTGCCGCCCACGCGAGCTGGGGTCGGAGCATCAGGCCGGTGTGGGACCACCGCACGCCGCCGTCCGGGTCGACGATCACCGTGGTCGGAAACGTGCTGATCCCGTAGGCCTGGAGCACGGCGCGATCGCCCTGGAGCACCGGGTAGTGGATGCCCAGGTCGGCGCTCACCCGCCTCACCTTGGCGGCCGGGCCGTCCGCGACGATGCCCAGCACAGCGATGTCGGGGTGCGCCGTCGCGAAGGCGTCGAAGGTAGGCGCCTCCATGCGGCACGGGCCGCACCAGGTGGCCCAGAAGTTCAACACCGTGGTCTGTGCGCGCAGATCGGCGAGGGCGATGGGCCTCCCGTCGAGGTCAGGCAGCGTGAACGCGGGCGCCTCGTCGGGCAGCGACGGCGCGCGCACTGCGGCGAACAGGGTGAACCCGGCGAACGCGAGGACCACGGTGACGGCCGTGTCGCGGAGCCACTTCAGCGCGCTGGACCCGCGGGGGGTGTCGGGCGGCAGATCGATCGGATCGGACATCGCCTGTCGGTAACACCTGCGGCAGCTACTGCATGACCGCCAGCGCCGCGCCCATCAGCACGGACGCGACCGCCGCGACCGTCATGACAGTGCTCATTCCGATCAGGAGGAACAGCGCCGGAAACACCCATTGCAGGGGCCTCGTCCGGGGCACCGGGCCGGTCCGGGGTGGCTTGGTCGTGAGGAGCTCGCCGCGCTCCGCGTCGGTCGCGAGCCAGGCCGGCGCGTCCTGCAACAGGGGGGCCGGCGTGCACTTGCGGACGTTCCGTTCCGGGTTGTAGGTGACCTCGTCGCTGTCCCACAGGGGTTGCGTGCGACGTACCAGGACGGTCGCGTCGTCCTCTTCTTCGTCCACCAGCCGCAGCGTCTGTTCCACCGGTCTCCCGCACCGGGGAACCATCGGATCTGTTCGCCCCGTTCTTCAGGACGTGGTCGGCACAGCGTGGAGCCGTCGAGTCTCGGGACGCCGACGTCGCCCGCGATCATGTCGAGTAGATCGCGGTCGTCAGCGACTGCTAGGGTCCGTGACATGGGCGGACGCCACTCCGGTGTAAGCCGGGGGCTCCGGGCGCGTTGTCCCAGCAACCCCAGGAGCCGACATGTTGTTCTCACTATTGGCGTGGACCGCCTGCGTCGCCGATGAAGTCCCGATGGACCCGCGCGAGGAGGTGTTCGTCGCGGCGCCGCTCACGGCGGCGTCCGACCGCATCGCCATCCGGCCGCATCCCGCGCCGCCTCGCCGAGCACCGATCATCGCCAGCGATCTGCCGGCGGGCGAGCCGCGGCTGAATCACTGCTTCGCGACTCCCGAGCGGCGTCCGACGAGCGGTGGCGGGGCGTTGTTCAACAGGGCGTCGCCATCGCCGCCTCCCGCGCCCTCCATGTCGGCCAGCAGACCGCGGCCGGAGGCCAAGATGGCCGACGCTGCATCGGCCCAGGCGCCGGTGGAGCTCGACGACGCCGACGTGCGCAACAAGGAAGCCAATCCTGCGCCGGCCCCCGAGCGCGAGGAGGTGGCCGCCGACGCGTTGCTGGAGGACTTCGCGGCGCTCCCGGACCGGCGGCGTGGCGCCGACTGGGGTGCCTCGGTCTACTTGTCCAACGACGACTCCATGAGCCTCGCCAGCGCCCAGCGCGTGTTGTTCGGCCTGTCCCACAGGGTGGGGCTGTCGGTCGGCGAGGTGCGGCCGCACGAGCTGCTCAACTACTTCAGCTTCGACACTGCCCAGGTGGCGCGCTCGCGGTCCTTCAGCGTGCTCGGCGCCGCCGAGAGGGTCGGCGACACGCTCACCATGTCGCTGGCCGTCAAGGGCGCGAACCCGCCGCGCGGGCCGCTCGATCTGACGGTGCTGCTCGATCGGTCGGGCTCGATGCAGGGCGAGGGCCGGATGGCCTACACCAAGCGCGGGCTGACGCTGCTCACGGAGCAGCTCCAGCGCGGTGACCGGGTCGACGTCGTGCTGTTCGACAGCGGTGTGTGCACGCCCATCGAGGGCTACGTCGTGGGTCGTGACGACCCGGCGATGCTGTCTTCGGTCATCGACCAGCTGCGGCCGATGGGCTCCACCAACCTGTCCGCCGGCCTCGACGAGGCCTACCGGATCCAGTCCGAGCGGTCCCCTAAGGACGTCCGCGGCCGCAACCGCCGCGTGATGCTGATCACGGATGCGCAGCTGAACACCGGCAACGTCAACCAGGACATCGTGAGCCAGGTGGGCGGCATGTTCGACGACCACGGGATCCGGCTGACGGGGATCGGTGTGGGGCGCGACTTCAACGACAAGATGCTCGACCTGCTGACCGAGAAGGGCAAGGGCGCCTACGTCTACCTCGGCTCCGAAGCGGTGGTCGACCGGATCTTCGGCCCGGGCTTCGACAGCCTGACCCGGACGCTGGCGCACGACGTGCGGTTCCGCATCGACCTGCCCGACAGCCTGGCCATGGAGCGCTTCTACGGCGAGGAGGCGAGCACCAATGCCGAGGACATCCAGCCCATCAACTACTACGCGGGCACCAGCCAGCTCTTCCTGCAGGACCTCACGATGCGCAACGGGCGGGCCGTTCGCTCGGATCCGGTGGTTCTGCACATCGAGTACCGCGACGCGGTCACCGGCGAGCCGGGGATCGAGGAGCTGAGTACCACGGTGGGCGCGCTGCTCGACGGCGACGCGCACAACCTGCGCAAGGGCCAGGCGCTGATGGCCTTCTCCGACGTCGTGTTGGCTCAGGCCATGGGGGCCGACCACTGCGGAGAGCCGCTGCGCACCTTCCGCCAGCGCGCCGGTCGGGTCACTGGCGACGCCGAGATTGCCTACGTGGCTGGCTTGTTGGGGGATGCGTGCGGGGTGAACCTCGCTTCCGCGGTCCCCGCGGGCGTGCCGTTCAAGGTTCGGGTCGACGCCGACCAGGCGATCCCCGAGGTCTCGCTCCTGTGCAACGACAGTGCGCCACAGCGCTTGCAGCTGTCCGGCAGCGACACGGTGGCATCGTTCGAGGTCGTCTCGCCCGGCGCTTGCACGGTCACCTTGCAGGGTCGCGTGCCGATGACCGCGGCCCTGGAGGTGCCTTCGGTGGGCGGCGCGGTGCGGTGCGTGGTCCGCGGCGGCAGGCTGTCGTGTAGCTGATGCGCGGCGCGGTGGATACCGAGGACGGATGCTGATCCTCCTCGCCGCCACCGCGCACGCCACCGCCTGGGTCCTGCACGCGGACGATCCGCGTCGGGTCGAGCGCGCGGCTCGGCTCGTGGAGCGGACGACGGACATGCTGCCCGAGCCCATGGACCGCTACGCCCAGTGCGTCGTGCTGGAGGAACCGCCGGTCCGTCTGGAGCGGCGGGTCGCGCGGCGTCTCGGTCGTCCTGTCGAAGAGCGCCGGGACTGCGATGTCGCTTGGTTCCCGCTGGGCCGCGGCTGGATCGGGATGCTGATCGAGCCCCCCGCAACGGCACTGGACGAGCTGCTCGACGCTGCGGCGCTTCCCTACGTCGAGGTGCGTCGACCCAGCGATGCGACGCTGCCTATCCGGATGTGCGTTGCGCAAGCGGCGCTGCGGCACCCCATGGCCCTCGCGGACCACCTCTCCAGCGAGGGTGTCTCGGTGCGGGCCGTGTACGAGGTGGGCGGCTGTAGCCGCCGCATGTAGGCGCGATCAGCCAGTGGCAGCAGCCGGCGGGCAGAACGGGCCCTCGATGCGTGCCCCTTCTGGGCGAGTCAGCGGGGTGAGGTCGGCGGTACCGGCCTCCACGCGGGTGAGCTCGAACGACCGGATGTCCTCGATCAGGAAGTTGCACGTGGGCTGCGCGTTGAAGAAGCGGCTGAACGAGGCCACCACGACCGCTCGGTACGACACGCCGTCGACCAGGATCTCCTGGGGCTCGCCCGGGAACAGCTCGACGACGCCATCATCGGTGCTGATGTCGATCCCGTACAGAGTGAGCGTGTCGAGGCCGACCCCGACATCGCCGAGGCTGCCGCCGCCGCCGGCGAACCCGGGGCCGAAGGCGGAGGTGGTCAGCGGGCCGGCGTCCACGGTCTCGAGGAGGTACAGCGGCCCCTCCGCATCGCTGATCATGACAGACAGCTTGTCGGTCAGTGGATCCTCGGCGAGGGAGAGCATCCCCTCGATCCCTTCGATGGCGGACAGATCGGGCAGGCCGGGCGCCTTGACGGTCACCTCGGTGCCGCCGTTGTCCGTGTTGATGTTCACGGTCAGGTTCGGCGCGGTGCCGCTGACTGTGATCACGCCGCCGAGGTCCTGTCGGGCCGCCGCCAGCTCCACGCCGTTCTCCAGGGTGACACTTGGGATCTCCAAGCTGCTGTCGGCATATGGGGAGGTATCCGAGCCGTTGTTGCAGGCCACGGCCATGCCAAGCGCGAGAAAGAGCGAGCGCCGCATTTGTTCACACTCCAGTTGAGGTCACCCTATATGCCAGACGGCGGGGTCATCGTCACCCCAGACGTTGGGGTTCACATGCGCAGAAACGACGGTAATGCCTGCGGTGGCTAGCTTTCTACGACTTTCTACGGAGAGATGATCCGTGCGTGTGATCACGGAGCGGGGCACACGATCCGCAGCCAATCCATCGATCGCCTCGGCTGTCGCGAACAGCACATCGGCGGGCTCTGCTGCGAGAAGTTCAGCCAGGGAGGTGCCCGTGCGGGCAAGCACCAGGCGCGCTCCGGACCGGATCGCTCCCCAGGCTGCGCGGGCGGCGTCGGCATCGGACACGTCGCCCGTGAGGATCCCGATGGCCCCGTTGGGTGCCTCCAGGGCGCCGCTCAGGGGTGGGGTAGCGGCGATCCGAACGTCGATGGCGGTGGGGTGGTCGTCGAGCCAGGCCGCGCCGCGCTCGGCGAGCGCAACGAGGTCTTCGGGGTCGGACCGAGGGCTGTCGGGCCCCCGCACGGCACCCACGAGCGCCATGGCTGTCGCGCACGACAGTCGATCGAGCCGGGTGGATCCCAGCAGCGGGACCGGGTCGCCGGGATCGACCCCGCGCTGCAGGAGCCCCCCCGCAATGGGGCGGACCCGCTCATCGGCCTGGCGCCAGGTGACCGGGGTCCACACGCCGTGCTCGCGGTGTTGGTAGGCCAGCCGTGCGGGGGATCGCTCGACGCGGCTACGCCACAAGCGGGCGAGAGAGACCGTCATCAGTCGTCGAGGTCGTCGTACCCTGTGCGGCTGCGCCGGGTCATCGCGACGCCTCCGACCGCCAGCGCGCCGGCCACGACGACGAGGCCCAGCACGGGGCACAGGACGACGGGCGATGTGGGGCGATGGGTGACCCAGTAGGCGACCTGGTCCCCGATGCCGGCCGGATGGGGACCCGACCAGGTCGAGCCCTGCAGGGCCGCGCGCGCTGCGTCGTCGAGGCCGCCTCCGGAGCCCACCACCCAGGTGCGGGCGATGCCGTCGGCGTAGGGGACCACGCCGACGGCGAGGTCGTCGCGGAGGGTGTACAGGAAGCCCACGCGGTCGCCGAGGTCGACCTGCTCGGCAGCTGCGATGTCGGCACCGCCGAACATCCTCTCGCGGACAACGGCGTCGGTCGCTTCGAAGCTGTACTCGTCGACGACGCCCAGCAACAGACCGCCCTGGCACGTGGCGAGCACGTCGGGCTCCGATCCGGCACGGGGGCGAATGGCGGTGTAGCAGGGCGTGAGATCTTCGATACCGAGCTTGTCCAGGGCGGGGTTGACCTGCGGAAGCTCGGACGCCAGTGGCTCACGCCAGTCTGCTGGCAGCTTCGTGGTGATGCCCAGCGCATCCACGGTGCCGCCGAACGCGACTTTCTCGGGCTCGGTGTGAAAGTCCAGCGTGCCCACGACGCGGGAGCGCTGTCGGTCGGCGGCGCGCGCCGAGCCCTTGGGCGCCACGAAGGCGAGGTGCATGTTCTGGCCGGCGACCTCCAGCGTGGCACCGCGCATGATGCCCGGCGGTCCGCCCTTTCCGAAGCGGAACGCGGCATCGATCAGCGCGACCTGGCGCCCACCGAGCTCCTCGACCCTGCCGCCGGCGACCGCGGGGCTGTCGCCCTTCAGCTCGTCGATCTTGGCTTCGTAGACGGTGCCCCAGCCGTCGGCGGAGGTGATCGGCACTTGCACCGGCGTGGCCCAGACGAACAACAGGACCGTCTCGCGTGCAGTCTTCTGTTCTGCCTTGAGGTCCCAGTCCGACCACCGGGTCATCTCCCATCCGGCGGGAAGATCGATCCGGACGCCGAGGTCGCCCAACAAGTACTCGGGCGCGTCCTCCGCCTGCGCAAGGGGGGTGGCAAGGGTCAGCGCAATCAGGAGAGTGTGCATAGCGGCCACTCTATGGGATCGTCGCGGCGTCGCAAGAGAACGGTGGCTGATGGGCCGAGTCATGGGGGACGTTAAGGGACGCGCGTACGCGGAGGGCGAATGCCGCAGTCAGGTCAACAACCCCACGAAGTCACCTTCGTCGCAGAGACGTTGCTTCCGACGGAGCGCGGCTCGTATCGGGTGCGGGCATATCGGGACGCGGCGTCCGGTACCGAGCCGCTCGCGGTCGTCTGGGGTGACGTCGAGGGGACCGCGGACGTGCCGGTGCGGATTCACGATGAGTGCCTCACCAGCGAGGTCCTCGGGTCTCTGAAGTGCGATTGCCGCGATCAGCTCGACCACGCCTTGCAGTTCATCCAGGACAGCGACGGTGGGGTGGTGATCTACCTGCGGCAGGAGGGCCGGGGGATCGGCCTGGCCAACAAGATCGCCGCGTACGCGCTCCAGGAAACGGGGCTCGACACGGTCGATGCCAACCGCGCGTTGGGTCTGCCGGACGATGCGCGTCGCTACGAGGCGGCGGCGGCGATCCTGACCGACCTGCAGCTCGAAGGCGTCCGGATCATCACCAACAACCCGCGCAAGCTGCAGCACCTCGAGAAGCTGGGGGTGCGGGTCAGCGGTCGGATCCCGTCCGTGATGGACCTCAACCCGCACAGCGAGCCGTACCTCGAAGCCAAGACACTTCGCATGGGGCACCTGCTCAAGCCGATCGCGCTGGCCTCTAAGTAGGCCGGCGCCGTCGCGCGCCCGCCAGGAACACCACGAACAGCATCGATGCGCGGCCGGGGTCGACCACATCAGGCGCGACGTCCGGGTCCGGCGCTTCCCCCGGCTCGGGGGCGTCCGGCCGCTCGCCGCCGCAGCCGCGGGACCCCGGTGCCATGAGCGGCTGGTCGGCGGTCAGCACGGCATTGGGTTCGCCCGGCGTGGGCCGGCGGGTGAGCGCGAAGTCGTCGCCGCTGTGGTCGGTGTCCAAGCCGTCCTCGATCCGCTGGAGCGACTCGCCCGTGCCCGGTGGCGGGGCGAGCGACTCGGCGACCTCCAGCACGTCGTCCGGGAACGGGGGCTCGCCGTCGTTGGGAGCGCCGTACACGACCGTGTCGACCGGGTTGCCTACACAGTCCACGAGGCGGACCCCGTCGGCGCTGCTGGTCGCGTTTCCGAGCGACAACTCCCCGTCGAGGATCAGGAACTCGCCGGGCGCCAGCGTGACCTCCTGCAGCGTGGCCTGTGCCGCGAACGCGGAGGTGCCGGCCTGCAGCGTCCAGCCGTCGAGCACGGCGGGTTGGGTACCGGCGTGGAACAGTTCGACCCACTCGAGCCCCGCATCGGCGCCCGCTGGGTCGACGAACAGCTCGTTGAGGGTGACCCCGGAGGCCGGGCCGGCGCAGTCCACCGGCGGCGCGGTGTTGGGCTGCCCGGGCGTGGGCTCATCGACTGCGACGAAGTCGCCTCCTTCGTCGGTGTCGTGGCCGTCGGGACGCCGGGCGAGGCTCCCGCCCGCGGACGGAGCGGGCGCAGTGTTGACCGCCACCGCTCCGGTGTCGTCGAGCCAGGCGTCGGTGTTGGGGGCGCCGTAGATCACGGTGTCGCGGCCACTTGCTTCGCAGTCCTGGAGCTGGACTGCGTCGCTGTTGCTGCCGGCGTTCCCGAGCGAGAAGCCGGGTGCGACCAGGTCGACCTCGGGCAGCGCCTCCTGGCCCACGACCAGGTAGGCACCCGGAGCCAGCGCCGTGCCGGGCGGGAACGGTTGGGAGGGAGAGAGCTGCGCGGTGCCGGCCGCCAGCACCCAGCCGGACAGATCGGCGGTCGCGTCCCCCGTGTTGGTCAGCTCGACCCACTCGCGGCCCGCATCGGCGCCGTCGGCGTCCGCGGCGACCTCGTTGATCACGACACCGGTGGCGGACCCGGCGGAGTCGCAAGGCGGCGTCAGGCCGAACAGCGCCGCCGCCATCCACATTAGCCTGCCGTAGACCGGCGGCGGCACCCTGCGAGGATGCCGATCAAGCCCACGACGAGCGCGCCGCCTGCGGGGCCACCGGTCGCGCAGGCGCCCGCACCACCGCCCAGGCTGGAGGCACACCCGGAACGGCTCTCTTCGGGTTCCGGCGTGCCGGTATCCGCGGTGTCACCCGCCGTGGTGGACGTGGTGGACGTGCCGGCCGTGTCACCAGTGGCGGGCGAGCCGGAGTCGACCGCGCCCGTATCGCCCGTGGGGGTGACCCAAGCGGTGTCCGTACCCGTCTGTGAGGCGCCGGTGTCGGGCGGGGCCGCCGCGAGCGCGGGCAACGTCATTGCGGCGCACATCAACGTGATCATGCTTGGCTCCTCCTTCCACAAGATAGCAGGCCACAGTCAAGTTGGGCGCCTTTCGTGACGATAGTGCGACCAAGGCCCTGGCACGCGAAAAGCGGTGGGGTATAATGGAAATCCGGCGTCGTCGTCCTACTGGAGTGCTCTCTATGCTGCGAATTTTTCCTGCCCTCCGGCTTTGTTGTTGGGCGATGGCCGCGGCCCTCTGCGCGCTGCCCGCCTCGTCCGCCCTCGCGCAGACCGCCGCCAGCTGGACGTTTCTCGGTGGGTCGGTACTCTCGCCACAGTCCACGGTGACGTTCGCCAGCGAGAGCATCGGTTCTCCGTCGGTGGTCTATGACTCCATCCGCGACCGGTTCGTCATGGTGTTCGAGTCGCGCACGCCCAGCACAGACCCGGACTGCCCTGCGGGCATCTGGGCGCTCGGCATGGCCACCAGCCCCAACGGCACCACCTGGACGATGACGACTTCGCCGTTGCTGTTGCCAGTGCCCGGGTCCGGCAACTACTTCTCCTGCGTCGCGGCCCACCCCGCAGCCGTGTTCCTCGGTGGTGGCAACGGCAGCATGCAGGTGTTCTTCAAGGCCCAGCAGGACACTGCGGCCTGCGCGACCACCATCCCCAGCTGGGGCTGCGGCGAGTACACCGGTGTCGGTCGCATGCGGGTGCGCTTCGACGCCGTGGGCGCAGTCCAGAGCATCAGCGTGCAGGCCAGCCCGGCACTGAGTCCAGCTGGCGGTGTTGCCGAGGGCTACCCCTCCGTCATCAAGGACGGCAGCACCTTCTACATGGCGGTGCAGCACTACCCGAACATCGAGCTGTCCAGCAGCGCGTCGTTCACGACGTTCCCAGCACCGACGCCCGTCATCGAGCTCAAGGATCACCTGGGGGTGGTTCCGTGGGTCGATGACGAGTTCTTCAACCCGTCTCTGATGTGCGACGACAGCGTGGCCTTCCCGTTCGCGATGTTCGTCGGCGGGCGCGACACCAGCTTCGCCAAGATCCGAAGCGGCGCAATGTCGAAGGCCATCTCGTCCGCATCCATTTTGTGGGCGCTGTCCGCCACGCCGCAGGTCGAGTGGTCCACGGACGATGAGTATCGCCACTGGGACACGCAGCGCTTGATCACCGGCGACTATCTCCTGTGGTTCACCGAGCGCGACGCCAACGGCGACAACTTCATCCGGTTCGGTGCGACCAACCTGGTGTTCAACAACTCGGACGTCGCCGGCCGTATCTGCCCCTGACGAACCGTGACAGTCCAGGTCGAGGAACGGTGCGCTCCGCATCGTCTAGCCACCGTCACTCGCTGGAGGATGCGATGTACAAGATCCTGACTGCCGCTGTCCTGTTCGCTGCCGCTCCGGTCGCCGGGGTCACCGAGGCCTTCGCCGCCGACAAGGACATCCGGGTCGCGCGGGCCGAGATGAAGGTGGCGCGCGAAGACGCGCGAAACGCCGAGCGGCTGGTGCATCGATGGGAACGCGCCGCGGGCAGCGACAACACGCGGAAGATGGAGAAGCAAGACGCTGCGTTGCGCGTCCTGTGGCGCAAGGAGCTGGCCCGGCTGCGTGATCTCGGCGTGCCGACGCGCGCCGAGGAGCCGCAGCCTCGCGACCCGGACTTCCCCCGGAAGGTGCTGCCCATAGCCCCTGAACACCCGAGGATGGAGGAGCTGCGCGACAACCTTGTCGCCCTGCGCGACCTCCAGCCGCTGTTCGACAACGGCACCGCCAATGCCAAGGACATGAAGCGGAAGAACAACCTGTTGGTCGCCATCCGCGACCGCATCTCGTTGCGCTACGTGCTCGCCCAGGAGCAGCTGGAAGACGCCAAGGGCGGCTGAGGTCAGGGCCCCGCGTGGCGGAGGCCTTCGCCGCGCTGTCCATCCGCCCACTGGGGCATTGGTGTCTGAGCGGGGAGGACCTGCATTCGGACCGCCTCGCCACCCGCCATGTCGAGCTGCAAGACGCGGCCGTCGGGACCGACCTCTCGGCGTGGCCCCTCCGCGATTCCGCTGGCATAGGTAGTCAGCGAGCGAAACGCCCCGTCGGCGGTCCACTCTGTCCAGGCTCCGTGGCGCTCTCCGGCCTGCCAGGCGCCCTCCATCGCGACGGATCCGTCCGTCCGGAGGCCGACGTGGGGGCCCGTTCGAACGCCCGCTGTGTCGTTGCAGGTGTGGACCAGCAGGCCGTTGTCGTCGCCGGCGTGGTGGGTGGCGCCCTCGGGGCACGCGAAGCCCGGAGGCGCGGGCGGACCCGGCGGGGCTGGCGCTGGGCCCGCGCAGCCGATCCACAGCAGCGCGATCATGGTGCCACCCGCTGTGCCAGGGCACGCAGCATCCGCGGTCGGGCGGGCTGGTGTTCGTTGATCAATGCCTGCAGCGCGTCGCGCACCCGGTCTCGGAGATGTCCCGGCGACTCGCCCTGCAGCGGCACGATGGGCGCACCGATCCAGGTGCGCAGCTTGACAGGGACCGGCAGCGGGCCGAGCCCCATGACGGGAACCAACGGGAGCCGCGTGCGCTCGTAGAGCTGCTGGATCGGCGCGGTGTGCGCCAGAGGAGCCCGATACAGCTCTTCGATGTTCTCGCCGAACACAGGCAACAGTGCAACCCCCGCATCCAAGGCCAGGCGCGCGAAGCCGACTCGATCGCCCCACTTCACCTGGTAGAAATCTGGCCTGCCCGCGATCGCCTCCCGCGCGCCGCCTGGCGACACCATCACCGTGTGGCCGTCCTGGAGGAGCTGGAGCGCAGCGCCGGGCTCACCGGGGATCGCGCCGGCAGCGCGACTCCACTGCGCGAGGAGCGGGAGCTTGAACAGCAGCCGCTCGGCCAGCGTGCGCACCACCAGTCCCTCCGTGCGGTATAGCCGCGCGACCAAGTACAGCGCATCCATGGGCACCAGGCCGTGGTACAGCACGAGCAAGACGGGCCGGTCGCGCGGCAGGTGCTGTAGCCCGCGCACCTCGTAGTCGTTCCACGTCCGGCCGAACCGATCGAGCGATCCGGCCAAGGCGTCCATCAGTAGCGGGTCCTGGTCCACGGGCGTCAACGTACCAGGGGCGGGCGTTAGAGTGTGAGGGTGGACGCTGTGGACCCGGTTGCCGTGCGCCGTTTGCGTGTCCCGGCGCTCGTGAAGCTGGCGCGGGCGGCCGCGCTGTTGGGCGTCGGGTTGTTGCTGCTGTGGACGGCGGGGTCGCTGCCGATCGGTCGGTGGATGGTTCGGATCGCCGGCCTGGTCTTCCTGGCTGCCGCAGTGCCCTATGTGTTCGAGGGCGCGCGGCTGCTGCTCGAGCGGCGGTACCCCTCGCCGGCCGAGCTGTTTCCGCCCATCGCGCCCGATGAGCTGATCGCGACGCTGCGCGCGCTCGAGCAGGAACTGTGCGTGTGCACTCGCTGCATGGTGACCATCCCGGCCGAGTTCTCCACCGGGTCGTGCCCCGTGTGCGCGTCTGGGATCGAGTACCACCAGGTCGCCACCGCTGAGGATGCCACACTGGTGATCGCCGGGATCGGGTAAGCGGTTAGGGCCGGGACCAAACCGCTGGGTCGCCTGGAGTCCATTTGTCCCGCTCATCCCGCCTGCTTGCTCGTGCGCTCGACGTGATCCCCGGCGGGGTGAACTCCCCAGTGCGCGCCTTCGGTGCCGTCGGAGGCGATCCGCCGTTCATCTCCCGCGGTGAGGGCAACGAGATCATCGATGCCGACGGCCACCGGTACCTCGACCTGGTGGGGTCCTGGGGCCCGCTCATCCTGGGTCACGCCGACCACGCGGTTCTCGGGGCCACCATGGCCGCGGCGAGCCGGGGCAGCAGCTTCGGCGCGCCCACCGAGGGCGAGGTCGATCTGGCCGAGGAGATCGCTGCGCGGGTCCCCAGCATCGAGAAGGTCCGGCTGTGCTCGTCGGGCACCGAGGCCACGATGCATGCCATCCGGCTCGCGCGCGCCGCGACGGGGCGCGATCGGATCCTGAAGATGGAGGGCTGCTACCACGGCGCCCACGATGGGATGCTCGTGAAGGCCGGGTCGGGGGTCGCGACGTTCTCGGGCGGGCAGGCCACCACCGAGCCCGGGTCGCCCGGGGTCCCTGCCGCGGTGGCGGAGCTCACGTCGGTGGCACCGTTCAACGATAGCGACGCGGTAGAGGCGCTTCTCGAGGCGCACCCCGGTGAGTTCGCTGCGGTCATCCTCGAGCCGGTCGCCGGAAACATGGGGTGCATCCCGCCGCAGCCGGGGTACCTGCAGGCGCTCCGCGATCTGTGCGACAAGCACGGTGCGCTGCTGGTGCTCGACGAAGTCATGACGGGGTTCCGAGTCGCGCGGGGCTGCGCGCAGGAGCGGTACGGCGTCAAGCCGGATCTCACCTGCCTCGGCAAGGTGGTCGGCGGCGGGTATCCGCTCGCGGCCTTCGGCGGTCGCGCCGACCTGATGGACCACCTCGCGCCGGTCGGCAGCGCGTACCAGGGCGGGACCCTGTCGGGGAACCCGGTGGCCGTCGCCGCGGGCCTCGCCACGCTGCGGCAGCTGCACGACGGCGTATACGAGCGGCTCGAGGCGATCGGTGCGGCGCTCGAGAAGGCGCTCGCGCCCGCGGTCGAGTACCACGGGGCCAGCATGTCGCGCGTGGGGTCGATGTTCACGATCTTCTTCCGCGACACCGCGCCCGTGCGGTTCAACGAGGTGCAGGAGTGCGACCTCGATGCGTTCGGTCGGTTCTTCCGGGCGGCGCTCAGCGGCGGCGTGTACCTGCCGCCCAGCCAGTACGAGGCAGCGTTCCTGTCCGCGCGCTTGTCTGAGGAAGAGGTGGGCCGTCTCGCCGATGGGCTGACCTCGGCGCTGGTCGCGGCCCACGTCCACTAGCAGCCCTCGGGTCGGTGTGGCCTGCCGCCACAACCGGTTGCGGTGCGTTGCCCAGCCCCGTTGACCTCGATAGTTCCCCGCTCCCTCAGGGAGGCCTGGGTGCTTGATCCAGCGGCCTTCCGGCAGGGAGCCCGGACTGCCTCGCGGCTCCATCTTGCGCCCACAGACCAATGACACCGACCAACACCTCCCCCATCCTGCGAAACTCCACGCTCGTGCTGCCCGTTGCAGCGCTCGGTGCTGCGGTGTTGTCGTGGGACCACGCCGCGGGTGCCGCGGCTTCCGGCGCGCTCATGCTGGCGAACCTGTGGGCGCTGTCGGTGCTGGGTCCGCGGTTGGTCGTTGCCATCGCGCGGGATGAGCCGGTCGGGCTGTGGGTCGCGGCGCTGGTCGCCAAGTTCGCGTTGGTCGCTGTCGCGCTCGTGCTGCTGGCCAAGATCGTCCCGCCGATCGCCATCGCGATCGGGTTTGTTCCCCTGTTGGCCGGCACCCTGATCACCGCGCTCCAGCTCGCCCAGCAACCCTTCCTCGGAGAGGCCTGACCATGATCGCCAGCGGCTTTTCCTGGTTCCGGCTGATTCCAGCCATCGACCACGACACCCTGCTGCACTCCATGGGGATCGCGGAGCACTCGCTCGATCCGTCCACTGGGGTCGCCAACAGCGCCGTGTACGCGCACGCCTGGCTCACCGTCGCCGTGTTGCTCCTCGTGGCCGCCTGGGGCCGGGTCCTGCTCAACCGGGCCAAGGCGCGCAGTGGCATCGAGAAGTACTTCGCCGACGATCGCCCCACGATCCTGTCGCTGGTCGAGGTCTACGCGCTCGGCATCAAGTCCATGATGGGCGACCTACTGAACAAGGTGGACACGCGCTACTACTTCCCGCTGATCGCGGCGTTGTTCGCGTACATCTTCGTCAACAACATCCAGGGCATCCTGCCCGGCTTCCTTCCCGCCACCGACAACATCAACACCAACGTGGGCATGGCGATCATCGTCTTCCTCACGTTCAACGCCGTTGGGCTGTACCGCGACGCCGGGGGCTATCTCAAGCACCTGATGGGACCGGTGCTCCCCTTGGCCATTCTGCTGTTCCCCATCGAGGTGATCAGCCTGTTCATTCGGCCGATCTCGCTGACCATTCGCCTCACGGCGAACATGTTCGGCGACCATCAAGTCTTCACCATCATGAGCGACCTGGTGCCCGTCATCCTGCCGGTCGGGTTGCTCTCGTTGGCCGTTCTCGTCTCGGTGATCCAGGCATTTGTGTTCAGCCTGCTCACCATCATCTACATCAACCTGTCCCTGCCGCACCACGAGCACGAAGCTCACTAGCGGTCCCTCCCTGGAGGAGAGATGAACAAGTTCCTGACTGTGCTCTCGGTGATGGTGGCGCTGCTCCTGCTCGGCGGAGACGCGTTCGCCGAGGAAGCTGCCGCGTCCTCGAGCAACCTTGGCAACGGCCTCGCCATGGGCCTTGCGGTCCTCGGCTGTGGCCTGGCGCAGGGCATGGCCGCTCGCGGCATGTACGAGAGCGTCTCCCGCAACCCGCAGGCCGCCGGCAAGCTGAACGCGCCGTTCTATGTCGGCCTGGCGTTCATCGAGTCCCTGGCGCTCTTCGCGCTGGTCGTCGCGTTCTCGATCTGATGATGATGTGATCGTGCGGGCTCCGGTCAGCAAGGGCCGGAGCACGCCGACCACCGAGGGATGCTCCCAGCTGGTGGCGGGTTCATGCTATGACTCGCAGCGCCCCCGGAGCCAACATGCGCGTGATCGGACTGACTGCCCTGACCTTCCTGCTGTTGCCTGGCGCCGCGGAGGCCGGCAAGAAGAAGAAGAAGGGCAATGATGCGCCGGCGGCCCCCGGATGGCACGAGGTGGGCGGCAACGGTGGCTCTTGCTACGTGCCTCCCGACTTCTCGGAGCTCTCCTCGGGTCCCAAGCGGATGGCGTGGCAGGAGGCCCGCGACCAGGTTCTCTCGCAGTGGCGCGGTGAGCGGAACGACGGCGTGTCGTTCGACGCGCGGGGGGTCGAGCACTTCGAGACCGTGATGCTGGCCGTGGCCGACCGCATCGAGATCGTCGCGACGCAGAACCTGGAGCAGTGCCGTCTCGCTATGAAGGGCGGCGGAATGGACGCCTGGGCCCAGTGGCTGAAGGAGACGCCCGCGGTGCTCACTGCGGGGGAGTGCCCTTCGCCGCCCATGGACTACACACTGTACGACTACCTGTCCATCAACCACGAGTGGCAGATCCCGGTCTCCGTGTGCAAGGGCGATCGGGTGAACCTGCACGGCACCAAGGCCGACCTGTTCCAGGTCACCGAGGGCGGCGACTGGCTCGACCTTCGCGGCGACGCCGCACAGACGGATGTGTCCGGCCTGCCGTGCAACCTCGAGGGCTGCGTCCGCGGCCAGCTCATCATGCGGTTCACGGGCAGCGAGAGCGGTGTGGTTCAGATCCTTCCCGTTGGCATCGACCGGGAGTTCCGTGCCCCCGAGCACGGCCGGATCGAGGTGATGATCAACGACGACTCGATGTCCGACAACAAGTGGAAGGTCGAGCGTGGCATCGAACACCACGCCGGCATCGAGTACAAGCCCGCCCCGTAGCCCCACCTCCCGGAGGTCGACATGACCCGTGCACTGGCCCTCGCTACCGCCCTGTTGCTGCCGATCGGCACCGCCCTCGCTGGCTACGAAGCCTCCTCCTTCAAGCGGGAAGACCGCCTGGGGAAGAACTACTGGAACGCCGCCAGCGCCCTCGACTCCAACCTGGAGACCTGCTGGCGTATCCACGGCGAGCAGAAGAACGAAGGAAGCTGGATCGCGATCGACACTCCCACGGGCGAGGTCGACAAGATCGCGATGGTCATCGGCTGGGCCAAGGACGAGGAGACGTTCAAGGACTTCGCCCGGGTCAAGACTGCCCGGGTCGAGCTGATGAACGCCGGCACCGACGGCGGCGCGATCTTGGGGGAGGCCACCATCTCCTTCGAGGACAAGATGGGTTGGCAGATCATCGACGTTCTGGACACGAAAGTGGGCGGCGAGATCTTCGGTGGCCGGGTCAAGATCACGGTCACTGAGGTCTACCCTGGCAAGGACTTTCCATCGCTCGCGGTCTCGGAGGTCCGGGTCCACCTCAAGGAGTTCCCGGCGGTGAGTCTCGGCTTCGGCGCGACGGTTCCCAGCTCCGAGACCGACGGCCACAGCGGCGATATGATGATGGACGACAACGCGCGTACGTTCTGGGCGGCGTCGGCCGACACGGCGACATTCTCGGTCAAGGCGCCCGGCTACGGCCTGTCCTCGCTGGGAATCCAGTCGGGTCCCAAGACGCACGGCCGACCCAAGACGGTCAAGGTGATGGCCAACCAGGTGGAGGTCGTCCAGGTCCTCGAGGACAAGCCGGGCGAGATGCAGTGGCTGCTGCTGCCGGCGCTCGTCGGCTACACGGGCGGTGCCTGGGGCGACGTCCAGGTGGAGATCGTCGACTCCTACCCGGGAGAGAGTGGCGGTGTCGCCATCTCCGAGGTGAAGCTCAACGCGGCCTCGATCGAGGAGTTCTAGAGCTTCCGTCAGAGAGGTCGGACCCGCACTGCCTCTGGGTTGGGTCCGGTGGGTGCCGTTCTCACGGCTCCGCCGCTTCTCCGGAGTGGTAGCGCCAGCGACCGCCCTCCCGGGTGAACCGGCTGCGCTCCGTGTAGCTCACGTCGGCGCCGTCGCGCTCGAGCGCCGCACGGAAGGTCACGAAGCCGATGTCGTCCGTCGGCTCCGGCGCGTCGAGGATCTCCAGACCCCGGAACCGCATCGTCACTCGGAACGCATCGATCTGGCGACGCCACGCGGCCGGGTCTTGCACCCACTGCGGACCGTGGGGGTCGGTGGTCGCCATCACGTAGTCGACGAGGCCGAGCGCATAGGCGGCGTACCGAGATCGCATCAGGGCCAGCGGAGTGGCGGCGGCCCGTCCTGCGTGCAGCGGTCCACAGCAGCGCCGTGCCGCGCGTCGGCTGTGGCACCGGCACCGGCGATCTCTGGATGCGTCCATCGGCCCCCTCGCCCTCTATTGCCCCTGAGGGCCCAGCAGCAGTACCACGCTGCCGCGCTTGCGACCGCTGTCGACGGGTTCCTGCCCAGCGGTGCCCTCCTGCAGCGTCAGCCGCCGGTCGACCACTGGGGTCCACCGTCCGGCCCCGAGACACGCGGCTACCGCTGCAGGACCCGGGCGTAGATTGCCTCGTAGGCCGCCGCAGACCGGGCCCACGACCAGTCGATCGACATGCCGCGTCGCTGGATCTGTCGAAAGGCAGCTGGGAACTCCGTGTAGGTGCCCAGCGCGTGGGTGAGCGCCGCCTGCAGCGCTTCAGCGCTCAGCGGCGAGAACGCCCAGCCCGTGCCGCGGTCGTGGCGGGGGTCGACCGTGGTGACCGTGTCTGCTAGCCCGCCCGTCGCGTGGACCACTGGCACCGTGCCGTACCGCATCGAGTACATCTGGTTGAGCCCGCACGGCTCGAACCGCGATGGCATCACGAACACGTCGGCGGCGGCCTCGATGCGGTGCGCCAGCGGATCGTTGAACCCGACCCAGCCCCGCGCCTTGCTGGGCCAGCGGGCCTCGGCCTCGCGGAAGAACGCCTCGTACCGCGGCGCGCCGCTGCCGAGCATCACGAGCTGCACGTCGTGCTGCAGCAGCCACGGCACGACCGCCTGCACCAAGTCGATGCCTTTCTGGTAGTCGAGCCGCGAGATCAGCGACACCAGCGGTACATCAGCGCGCTGAGGCAGTCCCAGCTCCCGCTGCAGTGCGGCCTTGCAGACGGCCTTGCCCGACAGGTCGTCGATGGTGAAGTTGGCGGCGAGGTGCGGGTCGGTGGCCGGGTCCCAGGCATCGTCGATCCCGTTGAGGACCCCGACGAGCCAGTCCGTGCGGGCTCGGAGCACGCCCTCGAGCCCGAAGCCCTGATCGATCTGGATCTGCCTGCTGTAGCTCGGCGAGACGGCCACCAGCGCGTCCGCCGCGACCAGTCCGGCCTTGAGTGGGTTGAGCGCCCCGTGCATGTCGAGCACCGGCCAGGCGTCGTCGGGAAGGCCGAGCCCGGCGAACCGACCTGCGGGGGCGGTTCCTTGGTGGCCCAGGTTGTGCAGGCCCAGAACCACGCGTGCGCCCGGTAGCCGACCCTGTGATCGGTACAGGGCCTGCAGGTACACGGGCAGCAATCCCGTGTGCCAGTCGTTGGCGTGGAACACGACCGGGTCGCCGAGCAGCCCCGCGCCCGCCTCGAGCGCAGCCCGCGACAGCAGCGCGTACCGAAACAGGTTGTCGTCGTAGGCACCCGAGGCATCGCCATAGATGCCGGGCCGGTGGAACGCCGGGTTGTCGACCAAGATCCAGCGCACGCCGTGGCGCTCGACGCTGTACAGGTCGACCCGGTGCTCGACTCCAAACAGCCCGAAGAACAGCGGGGGCCCCACCGGGGTCGCGCCGGGCACGGGCCCGTACCGCGGGGAGATCGCGATCACGTCGTGGCCGCGTGTCGCGAGGGCGGCCGGGAGCGCGCCCGCGACGTCGGCCAGGCCACCGGTCTTGGAGAAGGGGACCATCTCGGAGGCGACGAACGCGATGTTCATCAGGCGGTCGCTTCGAGGAAGTCTTCGACTCGCTGCGTGATCGGGGCGGCGGTCTGGATCCAGAATCCCGGGTCGGTCAGATCGACCCCGAGCGCCTCGTACGCGAGCTCCTCGGTGTCTTGCCAGCCGGTCCGACGCAGCAGGCCCTCCAACGTGGGAAGGAACGCGGGTCCCTCCTGGGCGGCGCGCGCGTAGACGGCCGCCGAGAACAGGTAGCCGAAGGTGTATTGCCAGTTGTAGAAGCCGAACTCTGGAATGTAGAAGTGCAGCTTGCTGCACCAGAACGTGGGACTGTACGACCCGAGCCCCTCCCCGTAGCCAGCGCGCTGTGCGCTCACCATCTCCTCGGAGAGCTGCTCCGGGTTGAGCAGGCCGTCGCGCCGCAGCGCGAACAGCCGACGCTCGAACCGGAAGCGCGCCGGGATGTCCATGCAGAACGTCATCGCCGCCTGGAGCTCCTGGTCGAGCATGAACGCGCGGTACGCCGGGTCGGGAGCGGCGCGCAGGACCCGGTCTCGCACCGTGGCCTCGGCGAAGGTACTGGCCGTCTCCGCGAGCGCGGAGGTGATCCGCTTGCGGTACATCGGCAGTGTGGACAGCACCTCGTTGTGCCAGGCGTGGCCAAGCTCGTGGGCGAGCGTGATGCCGTTGTCCATCGACCCGGTGAAGGTCATGAAGATCCGCGACTCGCCCGACTCGGGGAACGGGGCGCAGAACCCGCCGGGGCGGCGCCCGTCGCGCGGCTCGGCATCGACCCAGCGGTTGTCCAGCGCCCGGTTGGCGAACGCGGCCAGGTCGGGGTGGAATCCACCGAGCGCGTCCACGATCAGGCGCCGCGCGGCGCCCCAGTCCAAGGTGCTGTCGGACTTGGTGGGCAGCGGTGCGTCGCGGTCCGACCACTCCAAGCGGTCGGTTCCCAGCAGGGTGGCCTTGCGCTGCAGGTACTTCACGAGCGCCGGACGAGCGGCGTCTGCGCCAGCCCACAGCGCATCCAACGTGGAGCGCTGCAGTCGATTGCTGTGCAGCGACTCGGCGAGCTCGTCGATCCCGACCCGGTCCTGAAACTGCTGCCGCGCGCCGGTGATCTGGGTCAGCGTGTGGGCGCAGATCGACTCGACCGAACGCCACGCAGTGGCGCCGGCCTCGTGCGCCGCACGGCGGACCGCGGAGTCCGGGTCGGCCCGCATGGCGGCGGCCTCGGCGACGCCCATGGTGCGCGGTCCGGACGGCAGCGCCACGGTGGCCTCGAGGTCGCCGGACATCAGTTCGTACAGGCTGCCCCAACCCTTCAGCGACTCCCGGTTCATCGCGACGTGCAGCGCCTGCTCCGCGCGGGGGAGGCGGAGGGTGGCGCTGGCCCGGAGGAACCGCAGCCAGGCAGCGGCCGGCTGCAGCTCGGGGCGGTCGATCCAGGCGTCGAACGCCGCCTGGTCCTCCTCTGAGAGCGAAGCCTCCAGGTCGACCTGGATTGCGTTCATCGCCCGCATCAGCTCACCGGACGCGGCCCGGGCGGCACGAATCTCGGGGCTGCGGGAGTCCGCCGCCTCCGCGCACCCGGCCAGCATGTTCAGCTCGACGATCGCGGCGAGCAACGGGTCGAGATCGAGGACGGCGGACGACCAGTCCTCGGCGTCGTCGGTGAGACCTCCGAGGCGTCGGATCCGCCCGTGGAGCGACTCGAGCCGGCCCGCCAGCGCGGTACGGCGGGTCTTGAACGCGGTGCCACCGGGTCCGTCGGGGCAGATGGACTCGAGGTCCCAGGTGGGTGCGCCTTCCATGGAGTGCTCCGCTACGAGAGGTAGGTGTAGGCTTGCAGGCCGGCAATATATGTGTTGACGAGCAGGCCGCCCTCTTCGGGCGACAAGGTCTGCTCTTCGATGGCCTGCTCCACGTCGCCGCGGAGCGCGTCGAGCAGCTGCTTGCGGTCGTAGCTGACGTACTCGAGCACCTCGCGGATGTTGTTGCCTTCGACGATCGCCTCGATCCGGTAGCCGGCGGCATTGGCGCTCGAGCGCACATGGACCTCATGGGTGTCGCCGAACAGGTTGTGCAGGTCGCCGAGGATCTCCTGGTACGCGCCGACCAGGAACAGCCCCAACACGTAGGGGGCGTCGGTGGGTGGGTGCAGCTCGAGGATGCGCTTGACCTCGCGGCGGCCGATGAAACGGTCGAGCTTGCCGTCCGAGTCGCACGTCAGGTCCGCGAGGACCGCCCGCCGCGTCGGCTCGCGATCGAGCCGATGGATGGGGACCACGGGGAACAGCTGGCCGATGGCCCAGGAGTCCGGGGCGGACTGAAACAGCGAGAAGTTGCAGTAGTAGGTGTCTGCCAGGGCTCGCTCGAGCGGCTCGAGCTCGGCGGGGACCTCCCCCAACTGGCCGGCGACGGTGGTCAGCTTGGCGCACACCGAGAAGTACAGCGCATCCACGCGGGCGCGCGCCTCGATGTCTAGCATGCCGAGGTTGAACTTGACCAAGCTCTGCTCTCGCAGATCGACGGCGTCGTGGTACCGCTCGATCAGGTTCTTGGTGGTGATGGCCTGGTGGATGTCCCAGAGCTGGGCGAGCTCCTCGCAGCAGTCGTCCGCAGGGGCGGTGGGCGCCGTTCCGTCGGTGACCTGCGTGGTGCCGACCACGTCGAACAGCAGCGCGGCGTGGTACGCGACCATCGCCCGGCCGGACTCGACGACCAGGTCGGGGTGGGAGATGCCCGCCGCGTTGCAGGACTCCGCGAGCGCAGCGACCACCGTGGAGGCGTACTCCGCCACGGTGTAGTTCATCGAGGAGTCGAACTGGGTCCGGCTGCCGTCGTAGTCGACCCCGAGTCCGCCTCCGATGTCGAGGTACTGCATGGGCGCCCCAAGCCGCACCAGCTCGGTGTACACGCGCGTGGCCTCGCGCATGGCGGTGTGGAACGCCCGGATGCTCGTGACCTGGCTGCCGATGTGGAAGTGCAGCAGGTGCAGGGTGGACAGCTCGCCTGCGTCCCGCAGCGTGTGCACGAGCGCGACGATCTCCCGCACGGTCAGCCCAAACTTCGCGCGGTCGCCGACGCTGCCCTGCCAGCGTCCTGCGCCCTTGGCGGTGAGCTTGGCCCGCACCCCGATGCTCGGCGTCAGCCCCAGCTCGTTCGCGACGGTGCGGATGAGAGCGAGCTCCGAGGGCTGCTCGACCACGATGATCACGTTGCGACCTAGCTTGCGCGCGAGCAGCGCCATCTGCACGTAGGCGCGATCCTTGTAGCCGTTGCAGATGATGAGGGCTTCGGGGTCCTCGAGCATCGCGAGGACGACCATCAGCTCGGGCTTGCTGCCCGCTTCGAGTCCCAGGTGGTGCGGCCGCGCATACCGGACGAAGTCCCGCACGACATGCGCGTCCTGGTTGACCTTGATCGGGTAGACGCCGCGGTACTGGCCGGTGAATCCGTACTCCTCTTTAGCGGCCTGGAACGCCGCGACCATGGTCTCGATTCGGGCGCGGATCAGGTCGGAGAAGCGGACGAGCACCGGCAGGTGAATCCCCCGCCGGCGGAGGTCCACTACGAGGCGCTGCAGATCGATCTCCCGGTCGACCCCGGGGGGATCGATCACCATGTTTCCTGCGGCGTTGACCCGAAAATACCCCTGACCCCAGGCCGGGATCTGGTACAGATCTTCACTGTCTGATACGGTCCAACGCTTCATGTCGTGGTGATGCCGACTGCAACGCAGCTAACGCTGGTCATCGCCACCGAACATGGAGAAGAAGGACTTGAACAGCATGGAGCTGTCTTCGCCGGCCAGCTGCTCGAGCTCCCCGGGGTCGAGCAGCACGGCGTTGCACCCAGAGCACACCTCGATCTCAATGCCGCGGAACACCTCGGTCACCATGGCACCGCCGCACTTGCCGCACTTCATGAAGTGCAGGTCCTTGCGGGCGGCGAGGTCGGCCTCGGCACGCTGCGTTTCAAGCTTTGCCTTGAGCTTTCCCTTGGCTTCCTGATCGATCTTGCGGAAGTAGTCTTCTTCGTCGGACACGCCGCCTCCGGCTCTGAGCGGATGTTGAATCGGGCGAGCAGTACTCTATCGCCGTCCGCACGGATCGGGTCTTAAGTGTCGCGTAGCCTAAGGGCAGCTCAGGCCGTGCGATGCCAGCAGGCCCGCGATCTCTTCCTTGAGCGCGGTGGCGCCGTTGCGCTGGGCGCGGCAGAGATACTCGCTGGCCCTGGGGCTGGACTGGATCAGCAACAGGTAGCCGTAGCCGTAGTTTGCTTCCGGGTTGCGCGCGTCCAGGGCGAGCACCGCCTTGAAGTTCTTCGCAGACTCGCCGGGGTTCGACGCCACCTGCGCCCAGCCGTCCCGGAGGAGTTCGTCGTGAGACTCAGAGCGCCGGGGCTTGGGCTTGGGCTTGGGCTTGGGTCGGGGGCGCGGAGCGGCGCGTGCGGGCGCAGGCGGGGCGGGAGTGGGTCGGCTCTCGGGCTCGGGTGCGGGCGGCGCTTCGGCCTCGAGCTCGACGGCTTCGGGCTCTTCGGCGACCGCGGGGGTGGGCGCGGTCGGCGGGGTCGGCGCTGGCGGCGCCTCCACGGGGGCGGGTGTCGACAGGGTCGGCAAGCCGCGCTCAGAGAGCAAGGGCGCGATCTGAGGCAGTGCAAGGAACATCGCGGCGACGGCCACCACCGCCAACAGCGTCAGCAGCGCGAGGACGAACCACAGCCAGGACCGGCGACGTACCGGCTCCTCGAACTCATCCCACTCCTCATCGAAGCCTGGAAACGTTGCTGGGATCAGCGCCGGAGCCGAGGACTCGCTCTCCAGCGCTCCGGGGATCGAGGCGCCCTGCGAGGGGTTCAGGTCAGGGCTGAGGAGGTCCTCCCAGCTTCCGCCGGCGACGGTGGAGGTCGGCTTGGGCATCGCCGTCATGTTCACCAGCGTCGCAGGCGTTCCCGTCCGGGGCAGCAACGATGGGGTCTTCGCGGTCGACGCGGCGCTGGGATTGACCGGGGGACTGGTGTCGATCTGCTCCCACTCGTCGTCGTCCGGGACCTCGGGGATCTCTTCCAGGTCGTCGTCGTCGTCGTCGCTCGCCTCGGCGGTGAGGGTCGCCATCTTGATGATGGTGGGCTCCTCAGCGAGGAAGGCCGCGGCGGTGGGGGGCTGCCGGCTCGTGGGCGTGGCGACCGAGACGGGCGGTGGCGCGAGGTCCGGCTGCTCAAGTGGGGCCTCGGCGATCTTCGGGACCTCGGCGGTCTTCGGGACCTCGGCGGTCTTCGGGACCTCGGCGATCTTCGGGACCTCCGCCAGATCGGGGAGGTGCCCCAGGTCGGCCAGCTCCGCGAGCTCGGGCAGGTCGGCGAGCTCGGGCATGTCCGCGATGTCCCGCATGTCCGGGAGTGGCGGCACCTCTCGTAGCTCCGGCAGGCCGGGAGTGTCTTGGATGGCGCTGTCCTCGGTGGGCAGCGGCGGCAGCCCGGTGGGGATGCCCTCGGTGTCGTCGTCGTGCCACGCGGTAGTGGCCCCCCCGGCGGAGAACGGGGTCTCGCCCCCAAAGGGGAACGGCGTGGTCACGTGGGTCTGGTCGGCGGGGTGCGGGGTGTCGCCGAACAGCGGCACGAGGTCGGGACGGCTGCCGATGGGCTCCCAGCGGACGCCGCCCTCGCTGACCAGGTCGCTGCGGTCCACGCGGCGCTCGGAGATCCAGCGCTTGAGGGTGGGCCAGTCTCGGACCATGTAGATCTGGCCGTTTTGCTTGAGAAATACCGCCTGGTCGTGGTCCGACTTCGCGGCGGCTGGCGTCTCGGGTGGCGCCTCGCCCACGCTGACGGTCCGCCGCTCGGTGGCGTCGATCTTGATAGGGGCCTCGTCGGTGTCCGGCGGCAGTGACAGCCCCTCGACCTCGGCGGGAACGGGCTCCTTCGTCGCGGGCTCGGGCTCGGGCTCGGGCGGCGGCTCGGGTTCAGGTTCGGGTTCGGGCGGCTTGGGTGGCGTTGGTTTCACGCTGCGACTGTGTCCGCAGCTCGAGCAACGAAACCGGAACGCCCGACCTGACGACACCACCCATGAGGGCGGGTCGAGCTCGTGGTGAGTACCGCAGCTCTCGCATTGGATGTTCACGGCGCCGCGGTCTCCGGATCAGA
>Ga0316189_10000504_pt1 | contig 39218 bp, 30 predicted proteins | sample LowCovwburrow_MG_FD_204930 | JGI IMG/M metagenome (GOLD analysis project Ga0316189, IMG submission 204930) | Coastal sediment microbial communities from Maine, United States - Lowes Cove worm burrow | ecosystem: Environmental > Aquatic > Marine > Coastal > Sediment | place: USA: Maine...
TGGTAACCTGGTGTTATGATCAGCCATACCAAGATCAAAAGTGATATCATCAGAAAGGCAATACGGATCGATATCAAAACTGAGAAGCGTTTAAAGTCCATGCTTTTCCATCCTTCGATATAGTGCCGCGCGTGTAAGTCCCAGCTCTTTCGCGGCATGAGAAATATTATAACGATGCTTTTTCAATGCCGCGGCGATGGCCTTACTTTCTATCCGATCTAAATTTAGATCGGCAGTCTGCGGCTCCTCTACTTCAACATTTTTAGAGGGAGCGCCTACATCATCCAGCAACATATCACTTGGTAGGATATCGGCTTGGCTGCCCATGATAATAGCCCGCTCGATAGCATGTCTTAAGGCTCGGATGTTGCCCGGCCACGCTGAATGCTGCATGAGTTTGATAGTGTCTTTAGCAAATTTCTTGCTTCCTTTATTATATTTTCTTGCATAAACATCTGCAAAATGCTCAGCGATCAAAGCAATGTCCTCGGGGCGCTCTCGCAGGGCAGGCAGGGTGATCTCAACGGTATTTAATCGGAACAGAAGATCCGTACGAAACTTGTCTTCATTCGCTAGTTCCTCGCGCGGAACATTAGTGGCGCTGATGATGCGAACGTCAATGTCTACGGGCTCATTACTGCCAAGCGGAATAACCTGTCGCTGTTCGATAACGCTGAGTAGCTTGGATTGTAAGTGAAGAGGTAAATTACCCAGTTCATCCAAGAATAAAGTGCCACCATTCGCTGCTTCTAATCGGCCCACACGATCTTCTTTGGCACCAGTGAAGGCACCCTTTTTGTGGCCAAACAGTTCACTCTCAAACAGGCTCTCGCTGATAGCGCCTAAATCCACAGACACAAATCCGCGATCTCGGCGCAGACTGGATCGGTGCACCGACCTGGCGATGAGCTCTTTGCCTGTTCCATTCTCGCCTAAGATCAAAATGTTGGCATCCGTGGGGGCTGCTTTTTCAACGACCTCCATCACTGCCTTCATTGCATCTGACTCATATAGAACGGGGTCATTGTTCAGGCTCGTGGCAGCCGCCAGTGCCCGGTTGCGTTTCTTTAAAGTCTTGGCTTGATGTCTGGTTTGCCTCAGCGCCACCGCTGATTTCAATGTTGCAGCGACCTTTTCATTTTGCCACGGCTTGGCTACAAAATCGGTTGCGCCTAACTTCATCGCGTCAACTGCCAAATCGACCCCGCCGTGCGCTGTAATCATGATAATGACAGCATCTGGATCAATATCTAAGATACGCCCAAGCCAGTGAAACCCTTGCGCCCCGCTGCTTTCGCCGGGACCAAAGTTCATATCAAGGAGGATGGCATCAAACTTACGCTCCGCCATTAATTCAGGGATCATGTGCGGCTGATTGCACGTGACCACGCGCGCTGCGACCCGCTTTAGAAGCAGTTTACCAGCGGTCAGAATATCTTCATCGTCATCCACAATAAGGATACTGCTATCTTCAATAGACACCGTCATTCCTTCATTTATTGGTGTTCATAATCGTACACACACCGTTCGATTTCGTACACTAATTTGTATGGGAACGTTCAAAATAAAAACAAAATCCATTAAAAACAACAAGATAAGTTTTGGCATATATCTTGCTGATATGTCTGTACAGCTATCAATGTGATCCTCAAGGTCACTTACATAAAAACAGACAGCGAAAAGAATAAGATAATGGGAACAGTTGAAGACATGAATAAAGGTGGTGAACCACGGGTAAAAAAGGTGGTCATGCCGAACGCCAATAAAAAGACGGTCAAAGCAAGAGGCTCAGCCAGTTCCGGTGCGCAATCTGGCGCAGGTATGGACAGGGCCATCGAGAAGAAGCGTGATCTGAAAAAACCCGCAATGATAGCCGCTGGACTGGTGATCGTTATCGCTTTGCTTTGGCAGGTGTTGGGCGGGCCGGGCGGTCGCGCGCTTCAAGTGGATGGTAATAAAATTACTATCTCAACGGTAAGCAAGGGCATTTTTGAAGATTTTATTCCCGTGCGGGGAACGGTTGAGCCGCTCAAAACGGTGTTTCTTGATCCTGTTCAGGGTGGGCGCGTTGAGGAAATATTGGTTGAGGACGGTGCTATTTTAGAGCCGGGCGATGTCATTGTTCGTCTGTCGAATAGCGATTTGCAGTTGAATGTCATGGGTACTGAGGCCCGCATTCTAGAACAGCTTAATCAGATGCGTGATAGTGAGTTGCGGCTGGAGCAGAACCGCCTCGGTCACCGCCGGGAATTGAACCAGCTGAATTACCAAATCAATGTCTTGGAGCGTCAAATTGAGCGCGAGAAGAAGCTTTTGGCGGGCGGTCATATTAATGAAAGCCTTCATTTGGATAACCTAGACCAGCTTGGCTATCTCCGTGAGCGCCGCGAGATCACACTAGAAACGCAGGCGTCTGACGAAGAATTGCGCTCCCGCCAACTTGCTTTCAATGAAGATAAGTCGAAGCAATTGGAAGGTAGCCTGACGTTTGCTCGCAAAAGCCTGGAAGAATTGAGTGTTAGGGCATCTGTCGGCGGCAAACTATCAGGCTTTGATCTGGAAATTGGCCAAAGCATCGTCCGCGGCGAGCGGCTAGGCCAAATTGATGACCCTGATCGGTTTAAACTGTCTGCGCTTGTAGATGAGTTTTACCTTGGCCGTGTCCGCATTGGTCAAGAGGCTGTCTATGAGCGTAGCGGCGATGGCCATACCCTGAATGTTTCGAAAATCTACCCCCGTGTTGAAAACGGTCAGTTTGAAGTTGATCTTCAGTTTGAAGGCGACATGCCATCGGATGTCCGCCGCGGCCAAACCATTCCAACACGACTGACACTTGGTGACGCTATACCTGCGGTATTGATACCTGCGGGAGCCTTCTATCAAGACACAGGTGGCAATTGGATTTTCGTTGTTACCGAAGACGGCAGCCAAGCAGTGCGCAGAGATGTGCGCCTGGGCCGCAGAAATAGCCGCTATATCGAGGTTCTTGAGGGCCTTGAGGTCGGCGAAAAAGTTGTTACCAGTCCTTATAGCAGTTACCGCGATATGGACCGATTGAAGCTATCTGATGGCTAATCTAGATAGACACTAAACCCGAGATCACGACAGCGGGATAACCGCATATAAAAAAAGAGGAATAAACTAATGATCACACTAAACAATCTATCAAAAAGCTACCGGACGGATGAAGTCGAAACCGTAGCCCTCGACAAAGTTAATATTGAAATCGAGCAAGGTGAATTTGTCGCAATCATGGGACCATCTGGTTGTGGAAAATCGACACTTTTGAACATCATTGGTATGCTAGATTCGCCGACGGACGGCGAGTATATTTTTATGGATGAAAACGTTGCAGGATACGGTGAAAGCCAATTGGGAGCGATCCGTAAGCACAATATTGGTTTCATCTTTCAAAGCTTTAACTTGATCGACGAACTAACCGTCGAGGAAAATATCGAGCTTGCCCTGTTGTATCACGACATTCCGGCGAAAGAGCGCAAGGCGCGTGTCGCCAAGGTGATGGATAAAGTTGGCATCGCGCACCGGGCTAAACATATGCCTAGTCAGCTTTCTGGCGGTCAGCAGCAGCGTGTTGCGGTGGCCCGTGCGGTTGTTGGCGACCAAGCGATGATCCTGGCGGATGAGCCGACTGGTAACTTGGACAGTGCTCACGGCCAAGAGGTGATGGAGATGCTCCAGACATTGAATGAAGAGGGCACTACGATCGTTATGGTTACTCACTCACCAAGCCATGCTGATTACGCGCGTCGCACGATCAATCTGTTTGACGGTCATGTGGTCACTGAAAATCTACGAGTGGCATAGGCTCATGAGTTTGCCCGCAATCATCAAACGACGTTTGTTCTGGATGAAGTTTCGAGCTGGTGCAATTTCATAAGCGATTAGGGCGCGGTACGCCGCGCTTCATGAAAACAATTATAATAATAAAGTCACCGCTTCAAAAAATAGCGGGGCAAACGACATAGAGGTATAGGGCAATGTTAATAAGCAATTATTTTAAATCGAGCTGGCGCAATCTGATTAAGAACAAGCTGTTCAGTGTGATCAATGTGTTTGGTCTAGCGATCGGCCTAGCGGCTTGTGTTTTGATCACATTGTATGTGCGTGATGAACTGGGTTTCGACGAGTTTTGGTCGAAAGCTGACAATATATATCGGACCCACACTACCTTTGATCTTCCGGGCCGCGATCCTATGCTTGCCGCCGTCACCCCTGGTCCTGTCATGGCAGCCATGCAGAAGGATTTTCCTGAAATTGAGATGGCCGCGCGAATATCGCTACAGGGCCCAACGGTCATTCGGGACGGGGAGTCTTTCATTGATTATGTCTCTGTTGCAGACCCTGATATTATCAATATCTTTGATTTTGAAATTGTTGCCGGTGATCTAGCTGCGTCCATAGCTGATACAAGTAGCATTGCGTTGAGCGAAGAACTGGCCAAGAAATATTTCGGCGAAGCAGATCCAATCAATAAAATTTTGACGATAACTTTTTTTGGGAACACCAAAGACTATAAGGTTGCTGCGATCTACAAGGACTTGCCGACAAATAGCCAAGTTATGATACCAGCGCTGGTTGGGATTGATGAAGATCTTTGGACGAATGTTGAGTTTGTCTTTCATAGTTGGTTTAGCGTTAACGCTCAGCTTTTTTTCACGCTACCTGACGGTTATGATATCGCGCAAATGAACAAGGCTTTCCCAACCTTCGTGGAAAATAATTACCCAGCCATTCCTATCGGCGGCCCGGATGCAAAAGTAAGTGAAATGGTAAAATTTGAGGCAATGAATGTCAAAGATCTTCATCTGAAGGGATATGGATTTAGCGAATATCGCGATCGCGGTAGCATGGAAACGGTTGAGACATTTTCGGCGATTGCTTTGCTCATTCTTATCATTGCAGCAATTAATTTTATGAATCTGTCTACAGCTAACGCCAGCCAGCGCGCGCGCGAAGTTAGCCTGCGTAAGGTTGTTGGTGCCTCGCGCGGTGATTTGATTATCCAGTTTCTCGGCGAGTCCATGCTGATCACGCTGTTTGCTCTCTTGTCGGCTATGGTAATGGTTGAAATGATGCTGCCAATTTTCAATGATTTTGTAGGTAAGGAACTCACTTTAGATTATATGTCGGGCGACCTTTTCTTAGTTTTTGGTCTGGCCATGGTTGCCGGCTTTCTTGGTGCTGTATACCCGGCCTTCGTCTTGTCGAGTTTCCGTCCAGCGGTCGTATTGAAGGCAAATAAATCGGTTAACAGCAAGGCCTCAACCATGTTGCGAACTGGCCTTGTTATCTTTCAGTTTGGAATTTCCATCGGTCTATTTGTTTCTACCGGCGTGATCTACGCCCAGATGCAATATGCCGCTAGTATGGATGTTGGTTTTACGAGAGACAATATCCTGATCGTCGAACGCATTGGTCGAAACGGCGCTAGCGACAAAGAAATGATGCTACTGGAAGAGCTGCGCCGTCACCCTCAGGTCGTTGAGGTGACAAACAGTAGCGAGGTGCCGGGGCGGAGCAATGAGAATAACACGATTCTCAGAACGCCAGATATGCCGATTGGTGAGGGTGTTCTTATCGGGCAACGCCGCGTTGGCTATGGCTTTTTTGAAACTTTTGAAGTGCCATTGATGTCTGGTCGGTTCTTTGACCGCGAGCGTAATGATGAGCGCCCATCTACTGATTCTGTTCGGGAGGGCAAGGCTGGTACTGGTTCGCTCGTAGTTAACGAGTCAGCTCTTGGTCGCCTAGGTCTTGGATCACCAAAAGAAGCGCTGGGCAAAATTGTTTTGCTGGGCGTTAGCGATCCGAGTGAATTTCTTGAAGCAAAGATGGAGATTGTTGGGGTTATTCCTGATATTCACTTAGACAGCCTACGCTCAGCGGTGCGACCTGAGGTGTTTATGCTCTTTGAAGAGGGGCACAATTTCCTTTCAGCCCGCTTTAAAGGTGACCCTGAGCCATTGGTTGAACATATGCGGTCGCTATGGGACGCTAATGTAATTGGTGTACCTTTCAGCCACAGTTTCGTTAGTGAAAATATGGCTAACTTGTATCAAGCCGAGGAAAATGAAGCGCTGATGTTCGCAGGATTTAGTCTGCTAGCGATCATCGTAGCCAGCCTTGGCCTTTTCGGTCTAGCAAGCTTTTCTGCCGAGCGCCGGACAAGAGAAATAGGCGTGCGCAAGGTGATGGGCGCGAGCGTCTGGAATGTTGTCCGCCTACTGGTTTGGCAATTTTCCTTGCCGGTCCTTATCGCCAACTTGATCGCTTGGCCTATCGCCTTCTGGCAAATGGATAAATGGTTAGAGCGTTTCGTGTACCGCATTGGCGCTGCGGAAATCATTATCCTATGCGCATTCGGTGGATTAGCTGCTTTGATGATCGCTTGGGGAACAGTGGCGGGGAATAGCTACCGCGTGGCAAGATCAAACCCCATACATGCCCTACGGTCTGAGTAAACGACTTGGACATAAATAAAGAATAGTAAAGGCAAAAAGAAAAAAGTGAGGAAAACAGCATGTTTGGTAACTATTTAAAGATCGCCCTGCGGAATATCATTAAGAACCGCCTTTACGCTGTGATCAATATCTTTGGCTTGGCGATTGGCTTGGCAGTATTCTTGTTCGGTAATATCCTATCAAATTACGAACAAGATCACGATAGCATGTTTGCAAATAAAGACCGGATTTATTCACTAGGCTCATTCTTCAGCCCAGACGCTGGAATTGGAGTTCGAGGCCAAGATTCTGTGTTTGCGGGTTTTGGGGCGGTTATTCGAGAGAATATACCTGAAATTGAGGCCGTAGCGCGAACCAAGCGACGTGAATATTTAATTGTTGATGGGGAAAAGCAGTTTTATCAAACGATAAAATTTGCCGATCCCGGCCTTACGGTCATCTTCGACCTCGACTATTTGGCTGGTGGGTCTGAGGCTTTGGAAGCCCCTGATTCCATAATGGTCTCGCGCAGTTTTGCAGAAAAGATGTTTGGCACGGTCGAGGCGCTGGATAAGACAGTTACGCTGAACCGGACGGAGCAGGTGCGGATAGCGGCCGTGTATGAAGACCTCCCGGCAAACACACATTTCAATTCATCAATTATCAGCAGTGACAATTTGGACATTGTGGCCCCAATGGCACTGCTTACCGCCATCTCCGGCTATAACCCGGACGAGGACTGGGGCAATCTTTCCATGGGAGAAAACACTTATTTGTTGCTGCCCAAAGGGGTGGATGAGGCATGGTTGCGCCAGCGAATTGATCCCTTATATGAGCAGCACTATAATGAGGACCAGAAGGACTTTATTACAGGTATCGATTATATTCCGCTTGAAAATATTAATGGCTACATATGGGAAATGATTGGTATTCCTACCTATTTAATCATTCAGATTTTAGGGCTCGTTGTTTTGTCAGTTGCATGCGTTAACTATGCAAACCTGGCGGTGGCACAAAGCTTGAGCAGAGCACCCGAGGTCGGCCTCAGAAAGACTTTAGGCGCCAGTCAAGGTCGGTTGCTTGGTCAATTTTTGATCGAAAGCTATGTTCTAGTTACTATCGGATTAATTTTAGCCTTGGTCTTAATTGAAGTCGCATTGCCGATCTTTAATGATGCGTCGGGAAAGGTGATGGCGATCAATTATCTGCCACTACTGCCATGGTTTGCGGTACTGGTCTTTACCGTCGGAACTCTGTCAGGGCTCTATCCGGCGGTATTGATTACCAAGACCAGTCCCATTGAGGCGCTGCGCGACGGTCAGTCTAAGTCGGGTCAGCGGCAGTGGTTAAGGGCCGCTATGGTGGGCACGCAATTTTTCTTCTCAATCATTCTACTGGCATGCGTTGCTGTGATGTATATGCAAAATAATAAAATGCAAGAAAGTGGAGATATCTATCCCCGTGATCAGATCATGGTCTTATCTCGAACCAACATTCAGGAAGTCAGGCCTCGGCAGGATACTTTACGTCAAGAGCTGTTAGCGATTCCAGGTGTCAAGCAGGCCTCATACAGCAGCCAAGTCCCCTTTGATCAAAGCAACAGTACATATTCAATCACCAGGGTAGACGGAGATGGCGATAATAAGTTTAGCGTCAATCGAATCCGTATAGATTACTCTTGGATGAAAACATACGGAATCCCATTCGTTGCTGGGTCAGATTTTGAGATTGGCGATGTTGAAGACAGTGACGCTTCAACAATAAACGTTATTATCAATGAAATGACAGCAGAACGTCTTGGCTTCAATAGTCCACAAGAAGCGGTGGGTGAGCTATTCTATGAAGGCCCCAATGAAGAGGCTAGACAAGAGCATCGCATCATTGGAGTCGTTCAAGATCAAAACATTCTAGGGTTTCATAACTCGATTCGGCCATGGCTGTTCCGTACGCGGCCTATTGGCCTTAATAAATTATCTTTGTTGATTGATAAAGATAACGTGAAGGAGACCACGGAACAGATACGGGAAACTTGGAAGCAAGTTGTGCCCGAGTATCCCCTTCAAATGCGCGGACTTAGTGATGTCTTTAATGATGTTTATACTATCTGGAGCATGATGAATAAGGTCTTGGCAGGTTTCGCTGGTCTTGCCTTAATGCTTGGTCTTATCGGACTGTTCGGCATGTCTGCCTTCATCGCAGAGCAGCGTACGCGAGAAATAGGCCTTCGCAAAGTCATGGGCGCGGGAATTCCTCAAATCGTCCGAATGATGATATTGCAGTTTTCAAAGCCCGTCTTGATCGCTTTGGCACTGGCTATTCCTACCGTTATTATACTCGCGGGGCTCTATTTGGATATTTTTGCAGAGCGCATTGATAATGTCTGGATGATTGTCGTCGCGGCAGGAGGCATTGCTCTTGCTCTCGCTTGGCTAACTGTGGCTGGCCATGCCATCCGGGTTGCCCGGGCTAATCCCATCCATGCACTGCGCACTGAGTAGGAAAAAATTCATGGAAATGATTAAAAATTATTTGCTGACTACAGGGCGTTTTATGCGAAAGCATAGTTTGTTTAGCGCGATTAACCTGCTGGGCCTAGCGCTTGGATTGATGAGCTGCATCCTGATCATTCTCTTCATCCGCAGCGAAATGGGATATGATACTCACTGGAAAGATAGCGACCGTATTGTCAGGTTGCATACGCTATATGCAGCCCCTGGTCAGGAACCGTTCGCGACTGTCCGCGCTGCGGGTAAGATGATGCCAACTCTGTCGGAGTATGCTCGCGAGCAAGTCGAGACTGGCGTGCGTTTGATGAACGTCGATGTCCCGCTTATTCGTGAAGACGGCGTGGCCTTCAATGAACAAGTGACCTTTGTCGACCGAAGCTTCTTTGATGTATTTGACGTCAAACTTATTGCTGGAAAAAAAGAAACTGTCCTTCGGGATATTTTGACAGCTGTTATATCTAGTGACATTGCGGCTAAATATTTTGGCGAGGAAGACCCAATTGGCAAGACAGTCACGCTATGCTGCTTGGCCGATCAGCAGGTCGAGGTTCGCATTACTGGCGTTTTTGAGCCTTTGCGGCAGGATACGCATCTTAACGTGCAAATTATGTCTCCGATTGAGGAGAGCATGTGGGAGTTTGCCCCCAATATGCTGAATACTTTTTCTAGTGTAAACACCTACACATACTTCAAATTAAAGCCCGGAGTGACCGCCGACCAATTTCAGCAGCGAGTTTGGGACTGGATCAATAAGGAAAGCCCTTTCTCTCAGGATGAACGGGCCTTGGCGATGGTCGAGGATGGCCGCTTAATGAGTGACTATATCCGCCCTACGGTTATGCCGATCACCGATATTTATTTGGAAGCCAAAGACGAAGCGGGCAGCATGGGTGATATGAAGTCACTCGGCGATCAGACGATAATCTATACTTTTGCTATAGTGGCAGCGATGGTTCTATTTGTTGCGAGCATCAACTTTATGAATCTATCGACCGCCCAAGCGTCGCGCAGAGCCAGAGAAGTTGCACTCCGTAAAGTTCTTGGCGCAAATCGCGGACAAGTTGCCAGGCAATTTATCGGTGAGTCGCTAATGATTTCCTTGTTAGCGCTGCTGATTGCGCTCGTCGCAATTGAGCTGGTACTGCCCTACTATAATCAAATGATTGACCGAGAGATTTCACTTGATTATTACGCCAACATTAATTTGCTCTTGGGGTTTTTGGGCCTCACCGTTTTAACAGGGCTAATCTCCGGGATTTATCCAGCACTTGTTTTGTCGAAATATAAACCTGCTGGTGTTTTGAAGGCAAATCAATCTGGAGGCTCGCAAGGGTCTAGTCGACTGCGCTCAGCTTTAGTCATTTTCCAGTTTGCAATCTCGATTGGCTTAGTGTTCTGCACAGCGGTTATCTATGGCCAAACGGTTTTTGCGACCGCGATGGATCCTGGTTATTCGGTTGATAGCAAGTTGGTTGTTAGCAATCTTGGATCAATGAGTGACCCGGAGCGTAAGGCGAGTATCCGGGATGAGATGGCCCGGATTCCAGGTGTCAAATCTGTGGTGATGTCCTCTGACGTTCCGTCTCAAGATTCAGAGAATAATACCTTCGTTGAGTTATTAGATTCAGCGTCTGAGACTGGCGAAAATATAAACGAGATCATCAACTACTACTCAGTTGATTACGGTTTTATGGAAGCCTACGATATCGCGACGATAGCAGGCCGCACGTTTGACCGGAATCGCCTAGCGGATGGTATAATAGCGCCAACAGAGACGCAAAATGGCAGCGGTGGCATAATGATGAACGAGTCTGCAATCCGCAAGCTAGGCATCGCTAGCCCGGATAAAGCAATAGGTCGAACCGTTCGGTTTGGATCAAACGAGAACGGCTTCACAGATCTGACGATTATTGGGGTGATCCCTGATCTCTACTTCAGGTCGCTAAAATTTGGAGTACGCCCGAGCCTATACCGAGTTCTTCCCAACCGCTTCCGAGAGATGACCATCACCTTTGATCGCTCTGCAGCGTCCACGATCATTGATAACGTCCGGACAACCTGGCGTGAGTTGGCATCGGACACACCGTTCGATTATCAATATCTGGATGAAATGCTCAATGCTCAGTATGCGCAAGAGGTTGGTGAAGCGAAGCTGTTCGCGGCTTTTGCTACCCTTGCGATGATCATTGCCTGCCTTGGCCTGTATGGCCTAGCGTCCTTCACCGCACAGCGCCGGACGAAGGAGATCGGTGTTCGCAAAGTCCTCGGAGCCCGCATCAACGATATCATTACATTATTGGTTTGGCAGTTCTCAAGATTAGTCTTATTTGCCAATATCATTGCCTGGCCTATTGCGATTTGGTTCATGCTCGACTGGTTAGAAGGCTTCCAGTACAGGCTGGATTCATACTGGCTTTGGGTTGCTTGTATCGTTGCTGGATTGGCCGCCATGATGGTAGCCTGGGGTACCGTTGCAGGCCATGCAGCTAAGGTGGCGAGAGCAAATCCCATCCATGCCCTTCGAGCCGAGTGAGAGACTAGTCCAATGATACTTTTGCGCCGTCCTGCAAATCACGGGACGGCCAATCAATCACCTGATCATCGCCCGAAAGGCCCGAGACAACTTCACCCCAAGTGTCGTTGATATGTCCGATATTGGGATGAACTAATATAGCTCGGTTATCCTCGAAGCGATAAACCGCCCAGCGCCCGTCAGTATCCCTGAACAATGCCGATACAGGTATGCGGAGGGTATTATCAGTCTGCCATGTGATCAGTTTTATATCAACGCGGTAGCCATGCAGAAGGCCGGCGGCACCTGCTGAGACCGGTACATCTTCGCGGTTGAAATCAACAATAATATTGGCTCGCTGTTCCTCGACACCCAGGGCGGAAAATTTAGTAAAGCCTTTAGGTTCAACCCGCTTAAGGCGCGCTTCAAAGGGATCACCGCCCCAACCAGCAATTATGGCCTTGGTGCCAGGCGAAACCCCTACCAATTTTTGTGATAAAAAGTCGGCAATGATTTCCAAGTCATATGGATCGCCTATTTCTAAAATAGGCATGCCGGCTTGGATGACGCCTTCGCTTTCATGGTTGAGTGATAGAACCTGCCCAGATACCGGCGCCTTTATATGGATGATGCCGCTTTGTGCGCCAGGCGAGGCTGGATCAGACGGGCCGCTAACAGCTGCCCGCGCGACCTCCAGGGAGGCTGCCCTTTGACGCATCGCTGAATTGGCGGCATCAAGGCGGGCCTTCGCACGGTCACGCTGCAAAATCGCGGCATCCAACCGGGCTCTCGATATAGCACCACTACTTACCAAGGGCTCAACGCGCTGAATTTCGCTCTTCGCGAAAATAACCTCAGCCTCTGCGCTGCGTATATCATCCTTTGACGCTTGAAGGGCGGCTTCGGCGGCTGTGACATTAGCGACAGCCTCCCGCTGGCTGCGTTCGTCTCTGAAATTCGCCTGTGGGGGCATGATCGAAGCGATGATGCTTTCTCCAGCAACAACGGCATCACCGGGCTCATTGGGTAAGCGGAGCATTCGGCCCGAGACCGGGGCGTTAATCTGATAGATCTCGCGGATTTGAGTGAAACCATCATCTTGCACCCATGTTGTCATCGGGCCTTCATCGACCACCGTGACCTCAACTACAGTAGCTTCAGGTAGAAAGGCAAAAATCACGAAGCCAATGATGCTTGCAGTCAAAACGCCGTATATGATTGTACCTGGTTTCATCTCTAAATCCTTTACTGCCTAAAGCATCTTAACCTGCGGTTTGTAGGGCGGCAATCTTATCTAATTTTTTAACACTTTTTACGACGAAAATGCTCGAGATAATCAGTGAAAAACTGATGACGATTACCGCTTGGCCGATCGTTGACCAACTGGTCATTTCGGGCATTCTAAATAACTCACTCTCCATCGCCTTGATAACGCCAGCTACCATAATTTTGCCTAGTCCAATGCCGACAGGCATGGCAATTAAGGTCAAAATGCCAATCTCGCCTATCAACATCTGATTGATTTCCCGGTTGGTAAAGCCAATCACTTTAAGCGTCGCGATCTCGCGGTAACGCTCAGACACCATAATTCGAGCGCTGGAGAAAATAACGCCGAAAGCTATCATGCTAGCGAAAAAAGAGTTGATGGCATTCATCGTGTTAAGATTTTGATCCATCAGGGATCGCATGGACTGCTTTGCTTCGTCATTTCGACCGACACCGATGACTTGCGGCATATCGCGGAAGGCCCGAATCAACGCTTCATCTTTGCCGTGGTCAATCAGTAAATGCACCCCGCTTAGTCGGGGTCCCTCGCCCAGCATATCAAATAGGGTCTCCAGGGGCATATAAGCGCCAATACCGATCCACGTCGTGACAATCTCTGCTACCGGTAAGGTCAGTTGTCGCCGCTTCCCGGTTAAAACTTGGACCGTTATATTATCGCCTTTCTCTGCGCCCAATAAATCCGCCATTGATTTAGACAAGGTAAGGCCAAAAGTGGGCAGCGCTACAGGTTGGTTTTGATCGTCAACCAGCCGGCTCAATCGAATATCTTGTGGCAACCCTGTAAGAGCCATATTTTTAACTTGCAGGCCATGACTGAAGGAGGCGGGCACTGCAAGGAAGGGTTCAACCGCGAGCACGCCTTCCATTGTTTCAATTTCATGGATCGCGGACCAGGATTCTTTTTCTGTAAATGAAACAGTGACATCTTGTCGATTTATAACGTTGAACTGTAGATGCATCATATGATTGATACCGTCGAACATACTGTGTGCGCCGACCACTATCATCATCGCGAACGAGATACCAAGTGTGGTAAATACAGATCGCCAGGGCCACCTGACAAGGTGCCTAAGAACCAAGCGAAAACCCTCGTCCATCCATGCTGCTTTAACGCCAATATTGCTGGAGTAGTCGGTAGGAATAGCTGGTGCCATGGCTACTGCTGGACGCAACCCTTTTAGCTTACGCACGGAGATGAAAGCACCAAAAACAGCGGCAAAAAATGCTAGGCTTGCCGCTTGAATATAAACGATTTTGTCAGGGTCAAAAATCAGTACGGGGAAATGATAATATATCTGATATTCAGCAGCGATGGCGCGGCCCATGGCATTACCAGCCATTAAGCCGACAAACACCCCAGTGCCTACCATGATAAGCGACAGGTATAGATAATGGACAATGATCGCCCGGTCACTATAGCCAAACGCCTTCATCAGGCCGATTTCCCTCCGCTCCTGCTCGACGATACGTGTGGTAAGAATATTCAAAAGAAAGGCAGCAACCCCCAGAAAAATCATTGGTAGCAGGCTGCCCAAGGTCTTTAACTGGGTGAATTCGCTTTCAATAAACCGATCGCTTAAATGCTGATCTCTACCAAAAGCCCCAATGCCGCCGAATGATGACAATAGTCGGTCCAGCGCTGCGATCACTTCGGTCTGATTGGCTCCATTTTTAAGTCTGATCGTGATTTCATTGTAGGCGCCGTCCATGTCAAAGGCGTTGGCTAGCGCCTTTTCAGCCATCCAGACTTGGGCAAAGCGGGCTGCGTCGGGGACCAGTTCCCCCGGAGGAATGGCGTAGATAAACTCTGGCGACATAGCGGTCCCAGCTATAGTAAGCTCCCGGCGAACCCCGTATATCACAGCATATATTTTATCTCCGGGCTTAAGCTGACGGGCTTTTGCAAATTCATCTGCGATTAATATGTGCCCGGGCTCAATGCCAGGCCACCCACCGGCTGTGAGGTAAGGCTTGTTCAAAAGGGGTTCAGTGCCAAATTTTAGCGATAGAATTTGAGCTTTTATCGTTGCCCCATTATCACCCATGTCCAGCTGGATGCCGGACTTGATTCTGGGCTCAATACGAAAAATTGCGGGGTGGTCGCGGATGCGGTCTACAATAGGAGCAGGGATGCGCACAGCGCTTGCCCAAACATCAGCCAATTGATGTTGATTATAATAGTTGGACCGCGTCGATTCTAATGACGATAAGATGCCGTGCATCATAACAAAAATAGCCACGCCGCTACCGACCACTAGCGCCACCGCAAGCACCTGTGCGCGTAGGCTCCAAAGCGCCCGTATCCGCAGTAGTAAGAGCGGCTTTATCGTCGGTCTTTGTCCTAAGCGGAACAGAAATTTTCCAATCCAGCTCATAATTCAATATCTTTGGCTGATAGCGGGTTTTCTTGGAAATCCTCACGCTCCATTTGGCCATCGCGGAAGCGAATAACCCGATTGGCGATGGGCGCGATACCTTGGTGATGGGTCACCATAACGACGGTGGTGCCTAGTTTTTCTGCGACGGTCTCAATGGCCATCAGGATTTTCTGACTGGTCTTCGAGTCTAAGGCACCGGTTGGCTCGTCGCACAACATCACATCGGGTTGTTTTGCGATGGCTCTAGCAATCGCAACGCGCTGCTGCTCACCGCCTGATAGCTGGGCTGGGAAGTGATCTTGTCGTTCACCAAGTCCGACTAATTCAAGAGCTTCGCTAGCCGGCATCGGCGCTGCCGCAATTTCGGTTATCAAGCGGACATTTTCTGCCGCAGTTAGTCCGGGCATTAAATTGTAATTTTGAAAAATAAAGCCCACATGATTTCGCCGATACTGGGTCAGCTCTCGGTCGGACATTGCTGTGACATCAGCGCCTTTAAAATTCACGCTGCCGCTGGTGGCGCAATCAAGACCACCAAGAATATTCAGGAAGGTCGATTTTCCACTGCCGCTGGGGCCCAACAGGACCACCATTTCGCCTGTATTGATCGTCAGGTCGATACCTCGCAGCGCATGCACGGCGGCGCTGCCTTTGCCGTAGGTCCGGGATAGGCCTTTGATCGAAAAGCATGGTTCTTTTTGCCCAGGCATATTATTACTGTGAGGCTGAGGTAGCGCTGGCCCGAGCCTCAGGTGCTACTGCCTGAACGATTGCGCGAAAGGTGACGGTTGTTTCTGCCAGATTGGCGGCGAATCTTTCGTCAACGCTGGTTCGGGAAATAACCACACCCGCAACCTCATCGACCCAGACGTATTGACCCCAGATACCGCGGGCTAGATACTCGCGATCAGAATTTTCTGGAACCCACCACTGATAGCCGTAACCATATGTCGGTGTGGCGACGCCTGCTTGCATGTGATCACCCTTCGGCGTCGTTGCAGCGCCTATCCATTCAGGCGACAGAATTTGCTGTCCTTGCCATACGCCGCCCAGCCGGTATAGCTCGCCAAGTCTGGCAAAATCGCGAAGGGTCGCTTGCAGGCAACAAAACCCAATGGGCATAGGGTCGCTAGCGCCATCATATAGCCAGCTAGCATTTTTTGTCATGCCCAGTGGCTGCCATATGCGGTCCTGAACTATTTTAGCAAAGGGCTCGCCTTCAATTTCTTGGACCAGCCACGCCAGAACATGCGTATCACTGCTGCGATACTCAAAGCGTGTGCCGGGCTCTTCTTTCTTGGGATAAGCAGCTAACAGTTCATTCATGCTCTCACCCAGCAACCATGTGCGATACAAAATTTTCTGGGCATCTGACATGGTGAAAGCGCTATTGCTACCGGGTTTACCGTATCGTTCTTCGAAATCGATACCGCTGCTCATTTGCAGGACGGCCTCAATGCTCGCAGCGCCGTAAGCGGTGCCTTGCAAAGCGGGAATATAGGTGTCGATAGGATCATCAAGGGATTTGATCTTGCCGTCATCCAGCAGCATTCCAACCAGCGTGCTGGTGAAGCTTTTAGCCACCGACCAGCTGGTATGGGTGTCGCTTGCTCTTTCACCGAAAAGATATTGCTCATGCAGCGCTTTACCGTTTTTCAGGACCAGTAAACCAGTTGTTGTGGTGCGCTCGATAAATTCAGAAAGTTGTCGGGTTTCACCGCGGAAGCGATAGTCAATGTCAATTGGTGTTGCTGTCTCAAGCCCTGGCCACTGCTTTCCGGAACCAGAAGCTTTGATCTGGGCGGCAGGAAATTTTGTCTCCATTGACCGGAAATTCTCAACACGAGTTTCAGGGTTAAAGGTACTAGCGAGCACTGAGGGACTGGATTCCGACCAGGGTTGGTACCAAAAAACAACTACGGCAACCACGATCAGGACCACTGTCGCGGCCATAAATTTCAGCATTGTCTTAACCATACCGATTCCCCTTCGACTGTTCAATCAGCTGACCGTTAGGGTACCGCTTAGAGATTAGCTTGGCAATCAGTCATAAAAAAAACCCGACCGGAACTCTGGTCGGGGCCGGGATCTCGGGCAGAATACTCGCCCACATCACCCTAAGGCTTGCGCCCTGAATGTCTTGCCCGATTACTCAGGCAGGATTACACTATCGATCACATGGATCACGCCGTTTGACGTTTTGATGTCAGCCTTTATGACTGTCGCACCGTCAACCATGACCGCATCGCCTGTGGCGTCGATCGCTACTGTAGAACCTTGCACTGTCGCCGCGTCTAGGGCTTTACCTGCTAGGTCAGCAGACATTACTTTGCCTGATACGACATGGTATGTCAGGATCGCTACTAACTGATCCTTGTTTTCTGGCTTCAACAGCATCTCGACAGTGCCCGCTGGCAACTTGGCGAAGGCTTCGTCCGTTGGAGCAAATACTGTGAACGGTCCGTCACCTTTCAGCACGTCTACGAGACCTGCTGCTTTTACGGCCGCTACTAGGGTATTGAAGCTACCTGCTGCTACGGCTGTATCTACTATGTCAGCTTTCATGCCGTGGTGATCTGCGTTGAAGGCCATTGCTGGTGCTGCTGTGAACGCTAAGCTAGCCGCTACCGCGATCGATGTGAGTGTCTTTCTCATACTGTAAACTCCTGTTGTGTTTCTGATGCCCTTGCTACGCCGATGAAATTTCAATGGATCAAAAAAATCCCCAGCGGCTTTCCAGCGACTGGGGACAAAACGGCTTAGCTGGTGCTTTAAATGCCAGCTTTTCCCTTGATCAGAACAATCGATTCCGACACGCCGTAAAGCGCGATAAAGCCGCCCATGCGCGGCCCTTGGCTTTGACCCAACAGGACCTCATAGCAAGCCTTGAACCAGTCGCGGAGGTTTTCAATCCCGGCGTCTTTACCAGCAGAAAAGACCTCAGTCATAATCACTTCTGCGTTGGTTTCGCCGGCGTCGATGGCCTCAAGGCGCTTAACCAAACTATCGAATGCGACCTTTTCTTGATCCGTAGGACCCCGAAAGCTTTTGGTCGGAGCTACAAAATCCTCATAGTACCGAACGGCGAAGGCCATCATTCGGTCAAGCTCAGGGAAATCCTCGGCGGTCGCACCGTCAATATAGCGGGATACGAAGACCCACAGCTTATCGGTGCTATCTGCGTGGGCCGCGCTGACCAAATTTAGCAACAGCGCAAAGCTAACTGGCATTTTATAAGCAGGCACATTACCACCATGTATATGCCAAGCTGGATTGCGGTACTGATCAATCGGATCCTGTGTGGGGAATTTCTCACAGAAGCTATAATATTCATCAACAGCCTTCGGGATCACATCGAAATAGAGCCGCTTGGCTTTACGAGGCGCCTGGAACATATAAAGGCTCAAGCTCTCCTCGCTGGCATAGCGCAGCCAATCTTCGATCGATAAACCATTGCCCTTCGACTTGGAAATTTTCTGGCCTTTATCGTCAAGAAATAGCTCATAGGAAAGTGCCTCTGGCGGCGTTCCACCAAGGATCCGGCGGATGATGCTGGACAGCTTGACGCTTTCATCCAAATCCTTTCCGGCCATTTCATAATCAACGTCCAGCGCGTCCCAGCGCATCGCCCAGTCGACTTTCCATTGGCACTTTACATTGCCGCCTGTCACCGACATCGTCTGCCGCTCGCCTTCACTGTCATCAAAGGCAATCATACCAGCGTCCGCATCAACGATCTCGACGGGCACTTGCAACACTACGCCCGTTTTCGGGCATAGTGGCAGGAAGGGGCTGTAGGTCGCGCGGCGTTCCTCACCAAGCGTCTTCAAGATTGGCTTGATGATCTTGTCATGATTTCGTGCGATCTTTAGCAGTGTCTCATCAAAGCGGCCAGATTTATAACACTCGGTCGCACTTAAAAATTCATATTCAAAACCATATTGATCAAGAAAGGCCTGCAGGCGGGCATTGTTATGCTCACCAAAGCTTGAGTGGGTGCCAAAAGGGTCGGGGACTTGTGTCAGCGGCATACCGAGCGCAGGCTCCAGCAGCTCCTGATTAGGCACATTGGTTGGCACTTTGCGAAGCCCGTCCATATCGTCTGAAAAACAGATCATCTTAGTTGGAATATCACTAATTTCTTGGAAGGCGCGCATGACCATGGTCGTCCGGGCAACCTCGCCGAACGTTCCAAGGTGCGGCAAACCAGACGGGCCGTAGCCTGTTTCAAACAGGACGTAGCCTTTCTCCGGTGTTTTGCCGTTCAGACGTTTGACCAGCTTCTCTGCTTCTTGGAAAGGCCAGGCTTTCGATTGCAGGGCTAGATCAATTTGTCCGGTCATGATTTTTTCCTTCCGGAGTCAGTGTTAAAGGTGCGCGGAACCTAATGAGTCTGCTGGAATTGGTCAAGCAATGTCTGCAGCCCCACAGCACCGCGCTGGATGCTTATAGCCATCTTGCAGGACGGGAGAGGGGATCGCCTAGGTTATTTTGTTTCCTGCGCAACTTTAAAAGGATACATGTCGGATATGCTGAAATCTCGGCCGCCGCGAGCAAAGCCACAGTGGGACCAAGGTGTCACCCGCTCCAAGCCGTTTTGCTTTAGACGAGCGCGAAAAGTCCAGAAATAATATGGTCCCGACTTTAGTGTTTCGGTAACTTGGAATTCGCTCTGGGCAAGGTTGCTGCCTCCCTCTACCAAGTCATGGTTTTGATCATAGATGCGAACATCGAAGCCGCTAAAATTTGGGGCGGGTGCAGCGTCTTCTTGGTCCAAAAGCTCCCACCTTAGCAGCGGTGACCGCTCGTTCACTTTGGTCGCATAGCAATTGCTGGTCGTGTGGGCTGACTCTGCGAATATATTAAGATTCACGGTCTTCTTCTTTGGATAGACAGGCTGTAATCTAAGTGCTCTTAACGACTTCCCTAGCTTGATCAGATCAAAAAAGCCGGTGAAATTGGAGTCAGGCAAATGCATGTTTCGTATATTGATCGCTCGGACAAATCTATCGCCGATTCGATTGGCAATATCCGTGTTCATCAGCGATAATTCTTGCCGGAGCATCGCGCCGTCGCCACTTAGCCATTCCTCCATCGCCCTTGGTTTTGAACTATATGGAAAGCCTGCTAGCCTTAGTGCAACTGGGAAGGACGACTTTGCCGTCGTGACACCGGGCAACATTTGGAAAGCCAGTACATAGCTGCCCAGCCGCCACGCTCGGTTTTTTTTACTGCCAAAGGGCAGCAAGCCAATATATTGGTAGTTCAGAGCGAGTTCAGGGCTTTTTAGGGCACGACCATCACCCGTGATTAGTGGGAAGAGATCAGCAGCACCAAGACGTGTCAGCTCCTTAAGCAAGCGCTTGCGGTCCTTCTTGATGCGTTTTTTGTTAATGATGATAGGCCCCGAGCTCCATTGATCATCAGCGCGCCCTGGGTCGTCCAACTGATCCCGCACGAGCGTATTCAATTCCAGTTGTGGCTTGATTTTCTCAAACAGATCAGCATGTTCGCGCATTAAACGGCTGATCTCTCGTTTATAAGCTTTCTGCTCGGCATTCTCGACGCTTTTTGCGAGCCCTGATACTAATCCAATCAGCGCTGCTACGGTAATCACCGCGGCAAAAACAACAATACAGGCCGCACCATCGCTGCCGCTGCAGTTGGTACCGCCCATACTTCCCATACCTCCGCTGAATCCCGTCGCGGCACTTTTTCCAAAATTACCATCATGCTGGATCATATTAACGAATGTGGTAGTTTCGCTAAGCGGCCCTGTGGGGGTAAAAACGGGTATTTCATTACCGAACGATGCCATCGGCACAACCGCATATACACCCCCGCCAAACATGCTGGTTCTTCGCAGATCTTTAACTGCGATTGGCCCACTGCCAACCTGCCCGGTTTGATGATAGCTGAGTTGATTGACCGCTGCATTTTTGTTCGCACAGCCCGCTAGCGCGACCGACAAACAAAGTGCGGATGCGATGACATATCTTTTCATGACTGTCCTCCCCTAGAAGACCCCCTGAGCCATATACCACATTTCCCTAAAATCTTAAAATCATGGCCAATTCGACTTTTTCGCGCTTTCCTTTGTTCGTGGTTTGTTTATGCTGCGATTCATGAATGATCTTGTGATCCAAGCCGAGACCCGATCAGCGCTGCTTACCGATATTCCGGTGATCGCGGCGAGCGTGCTGGGCGCTGTTCAATTAACACCCGACGGCGAGATTGTTGAGCTGGATCACCAAGAAGCAGCGAGCGCTATATCAAAAACGCCGCATTTGATGGTCAATGCGCCCATGGTCGCGCGGCGGATTGGTCTGAGGGCTTTCCGCGCCTATGATTTGCTGGAATTATACGCCTTTGCCCGTCCGGCCAGATTTTGCCTGCCGACATTGCCTGGTTTGATGGAGGCATTAACGCTAACCGGCCAGGCTGACCGGCTGGAAGATCAGTTAATGTTGATGCGCGACTGCGCTATTCGACTGCTTGCTGATCTGTCTGGCGAGACCTATCGCTACCGGGCAGGGGCAGGGCGCGTGGCGATGGAGATGGCCAAGGGCGGCTGGTGCTGGGGGCCGCTCGCGCTGGGTGCCCTAGAGATTGTCGCTGATCATAGCCGGGAAGACGGGCTGGCTGTCTGGTCAGCGCTTGATGATTTTGAAGATCAGGCGCCGCCGCCACCATCTGGTGACGATCCGGTGAGTGAGGCAGAAAGCACTGCGCGGCTGCAAAAGTTGCTGGGCAGTAGCGCCGAGGATCGCCCGGCGCAGGTCCGTTACGCTGGTGCTGCCACCCATGCTTTTCGCCCCCGAGAGTTTGAAGCGGGGCCTAACATACAGCTGTTAGAGGCTGGCACTGGTACAGGCAAGACGCTTGGCTACATAGCACCAGCTAGTGTCTGGGCAGAGAAGAATGATGCGCCTGTTTGGCTGTCCACCTATACTAAAAATCTGCAACGCCAACTGGATCAGGAGCTGGCAAAGCTTTATCCCGATCCCCGCATTAAGGCCAAGCGCGCCGTGATCCGCAAAGGCCGCGAAAACTATGCCTGTTTGCTGAATATCGAGGAAACCTTAAGGGCCGTCATGGGGCGTGGCGGCAATGAGCGCGATCGGACGCTGATGGGGTTGGTGGTGCGCTGGGCTCGGTTTAGCCGCGACGGCGATATGATCGGCGGTGATTTTCCTAGCTGGCTCGGCGCTCATTTCGGTGCAGGCCGCATCGCTGGCCTTACTGATCGCCGGGGGGAGTGCCTTTACAGCGCCTGTCAGCATTACCGGAAATGCTTTGTTGAAAAGACAGTGCGCCGATCAAAACACGCTGATCTGGTGGTGGCTAATCATGCCCTGGTGATGAGCCAAGCCGTGTCCCGGGCAGGGGACCCCGATCTGCCATCCCGGCTGGTTTTTGATGAGGGACACCATGTGTTTGATGCCGCCGATAGTGCTTTCTCGGCCAATCTTTCAGGGATGGAAGGGGTTGAGCTGCGCCGCTGGCTTCGAGGGAAAGAAAGTGGCGGCAGCACCCGGGCAAGGGGCCTGCAAAGCCGCATCGATGAATTAGTCGCTGATGATGATGAGGCGAAACACATCTTACATACCGTGATATTAGAAAGTCGGATATTACCCGCAGTTAGCTGGATGGAGCGGGTCAGCGGGGCGGCGCCGATGGGCGCGTTCGAGACTTTCCTGATGCTGGTCCGCGCACAGGTTATGGCGAGAGCTGACACGCGCGGCGTCCATGCTATTGAATGCGGTACCCATGACCCCTCGGGTGAATTGGTTGAGGCAGCGGATGACCTTGCCAAATCGTTAGATATGCTTGCACGGCCCATGATTGCGCTGGCGACAAAACTGATGGCCAAGCTAGACGACGAGTCTGAGATTTTGGAGACCAGCAGCAGGGGGCGGCTGGAAAGTGCCGCTCGGTCACTTCGACTGCGGGCCGAGACAGTTTCTATGTGGCGGCAGATGGCGGCTTCCACTGGCAGCGCTGATACGGTCAGCGATACCTTTGTGGATTGGTTCGAAGTTGACCGTTTTGATGGCCGTGAGCGGGATATCGGATTTCATCGTCACTTCGTTGACCCCACCAAACCATTCGCTGAGGTGGTGCTCGGACAAACCGCTGGGGCGGTGATCACTAGTGCGACTTTGCGGGATAAAATTGTTGATCAGGTTGCAACGAGTGGGGCTGAGGATTGGAAAGTCGCGGATATTCGCACAGGCAGCCGCTATCTTGATATCACCCCGAAACGATTAACGCTCAGCTCGCCGTTCGATTATGTAAATAATACCAAGGTGATTGTCGTTGGTGATGTGAATAAGAACGATCCCGACCAAGTGGCCGCTGCATATAGGGCACTGTTTTTGGCATCGGGCGGCGGGGCGCTGGGGTTATTCACCGCCATTTCACGACTAAGGGCGACGTGGCACGCCATCGCCCCAGACCTTGAAAGCATGGGCTTAAATTTGTATGCCCAGCACGTTGATCCCGTAGATACTGCAACACTGGTGGATATTTTCCGCGCTGAAGTGGACAGCAGTTTGCTGGGCACGGACGCTGTGCGCGATGGGGTTGATGTGCCGGGCCATAGTCTGCGCTTGATGGTGTGTGACCGGGTGCCGTGGCCCCGGCCTAACTTGCTGCACCGCGCCCGCCGCGCAGCCTTTGGCGGCAAAGCTTATGATGAAATGTTGACCCGGATGAAGTTACTGCAGGCCTATGGGCGGCTTATTCGCCGGGCCGATGATCGGGGTGTTTTTGTTGTCCTAGACGGCGCCACCCCAACGCGGCTCCTTGATGCGTTGCCTGATGGGGTCACACCGATCCGCACCGGCCTTGCTGATGCGGTGGCACTGGTCAAAGACTTTACGGCGTAGGCTTTTTATCTCCCTTGCCATCGGCCGACTTGATCGGCTTAACCATTTATGGGCTAGTCAGCTTTTTACTAGGTTTCGCTTGGTGGTTTCCTGCGAAATAGATTCACTGATCAAGTCAGCTAATAACATAAACAAAGTGGCTTACTTAAACTGATCCCAGTCGATGGGCTGCTTAATATCCATTATGGGTGCACGGTCTTCCATATCGTATTTCAAGCCGTTGCCGCAGTTAAACATGACCACGCGGTCGGACTTTTTGAGGAAGCCGCTATCCAACAGCTTTTTATAGCCCGTTAGGGTTGATGCACCCTCGGGGCACACATGGATGGCTTCTTTTTTGCCAAGCTCAATGCGGGCATCGATAATTTCCTGCTCAGAGATCGTGATCGCCGTGCCACCACTATCTCTGATAGCTTTCAGGATTAATCGAGAACCCAGTGCGAAAGGAACGCGGATACCTGCTGCGTGGGTGAAGGCATTGTCCCACAGGCCTGCAGTATCTTCACCGCTGTCCCATGCTTTTACAATCGGCGCACAGCCTTCGGACTGGGTGGCGATCATCTTGGGCATAGTATCGCTTTCTAACCAGCCCATCTCTCGCATTTCCTCAAACGCTTTCCACATGCCAACAAGGCCTGTGCCGCCGCCTGTGGAATAAATGATAGCATCCGGCGCTTTCCAGCCCAATTGCGCGGCCAGTTCCAGCCCCATCGTCTTTTTGCCTTCGATGCGGTACGGCTCCCGCTGGGTCGATACATCGAACCAACCAACCTGGTTAACACCATCGCCGACTAATTTACCGCCGTCATTGATCATGCCGTTGATGCGGATCACTTCGCTGCCGAGCATCTGCATTTCGCGGGGCATGGTGGGTGGTGCATCCTGCGGCACGAAGATTGTTGCTCGCACACCGCCGCGATTGGCATAGGCCGCCAAGGCCCCGCCAGCATTACCATTTGTTGGCATGGCGACATGGCTGATGCCAAATTGCTTCGCCATTGACATCGCTAAGGCTAAGCCTCGTGCCTTGAAGCTGTATGTAGGCAAGCGACTTTCGTCCTTGAGCAATAGGTCGCCGGTGATATCAAGCTCACGCATTATAGTAGGGCATGGAATGATTGGTGTATCGTCTTCACCGAGCGAAATGATATTGTCTTCGTCAATGTGAGGTAAGCATTCGCGCCATTTCCAGAAGCCGCCGGGACGTGCCCATATCTCATTCTTATCCAGATCGCGCTTCATGCCGGCTAAATCATAGCGCACCATAAGCGGCTTGCCGATGCGGCTCGTACCATGGGGCTTTCCCGCCTCATAATCGATTTCTCCGGTCTCACTGCATTCTAAATGGGTAACGTACGTCTTATACTCACTCATAGCCTGGTCGATACCCCTAGATTGCTGATTTTGCGACAGCGCCATTTGTTGATAACCGTTTTTTTCTGAAATTACCAACGCTCAAGATCAAAATCTATTTTTTCTTGTGCCACAACGTGCTATTTCTGGGAAATAAAAAGAAATCACTCGGCAGGAGAGAAATATGACAACCATATCGCCAGAGACAGCCCTAATATATACAATGGTTACCGTAGCGGCTTCAGATGATGAAATGACAGACAGCGAATTGACCCGGATGACTGGACTGATGGGCTATACACCTGTCTTTCAGAATTATAATATCGAGCGCCTGCGCCAAGACACAGACAGCTGCATCGAGATTTTGCAGTCTGAGGAAGGCCTAGACGCTGTGCTGGGCCTTATTGAAGAGGCGGTACCAGCCAGTCACCTTGATCTTGTGTATGCACTTGCCTGTGAGGTGGCAGCGTCGGATGGAACGCTAACGCAGGAGGAGCTGAGGTTGCTGGAAATGTTCAGGCACTATTTCAATCTGGACCGTTTAACCGCTGCTGCGATTGAGCGGAGCGTTGCGGCTCGGCAGCGCACATTTAGTTAAGACGCGACTGGGGCAGTCAATGCTCGGTTGGGGGCGCAAGCCTCCACGGGGCCAAGGTCTTCCATTTTTCAATGCCGTTAAATGGTGTGGCTTGCTCAATCGCATGCTGAATGTCCTTATGATCCCCGCTTACTAGGGCGATGCGGAGCGAAAGGGCTAGAGATTTTAAGGTGTTCTCAAACGCCTCATGGCTCTCAAGCCCATCAATCTTAGCCAATATTTTTAGCGCCTGCGGAAATTTCTTCGGGCCTCGTCGCGCCCAATATTTAGCGTGCTCCAAGCCGAAAGCAATGGACTGATCGCCGTCAAGCTGCTCAGCCTCATTAAAAAGCCTCTCTGCTGTCTTTCTTCGAGCGCCAAGTGCTGTACGCGCCAAAAATCCCTCGGCGGCTACCTCACTATGCCATGCGGCCAGCGCCCCAATGGTCATTTGATCGTCTGGAAAGTCGAGGGCCAATTGACGCATAATATTACGCGACTGTTTCGCCAGTTTTAATTTATGCCGGCGCTTGGCTTCAAACCCGATGGCCATCGCTTTGGTCAGCTGAATCCTGGGGTCCTTGGCATCTAACGATTCCGCTCGGTGGATCAAATCAAGGGCTTGATGCAATGACCTCGCGCTATCATCGCCGCTTTGATGATAGCCACCATTTATAAGCGCCGCCCGGGCTGCTAAATATAGCCCGTCTGCTGTGCCCATCGCTGTTCCCATGTTTATAGCGTCTTCATAATCGCCTTTCCTGACGGCATCTTGGACATCGCTGGCGCTTACAGCTACGCCGAAGTAAAGAATAAGGGAAATAAAACTAAACAGCTTCATGCGCGCCAAAAGGCTGGCGATAATAAAACCAGAACACTGAACAGTTCCAAGCGACCTAGCAGCATTCCTGCGGCCAGAAGCCACTTTGAACTATCCGGTAGGCTCACAAAATTGCCCGCAGGGCCGATGATGTCCCCTAGGCCGGGACCCACGTTCGCAAGCGCTGTCCCTGCTCCTGAAAAAGCTGTTATCCAGTCCAGCCCAGTCAGCATCAAAAGCCCCGTCAGAGCTAAGAAGCATATCAAAAAAAGCACCATAAAACTGATCACGGAAGAAATAACGTCTTCACTGATCGGGCGCCCATTATACCGGGGAATAAAAACTCCGTTCGGGGTGATCATCCGGTCCATCCATGTACGCATTGCTTTGAATAGAACCACAAACCGGAATATTTTCACCCCGCAGCTCGTGCTTCCAGCACAGCCGCCTATGAACATTACCGAGAAAAACAGCGTTACCGAAAAGCTACCCCAAGCGCCATAATTAGTCGTTGAAAAGCCCGTACCCGTCAGCAAGGAAATGATATTAAAAGATCCAAAACGAAAGGCTTCGCTCAAAGGTTGGCCTTTCCAAAGGCTAAGCCAGATGGTGACGAATAGAACCAAGAAAACCACCAGCAGGAGGAAAAATCTAGCCTGCTCGTCGCGCCACAAAAAGATCGGCCGCCCGCGCAGAACTTGTAGATAAAGAACAAAGGGCAAACTGCCCAAAATCATAAAGGTGACGACAATACCATCAACAAAGCCGCTATCAAAATGGCCGATCGAGGCGTCTTTGGTGGAAAATCCCCCGGTAGCGATTGTAGTGAATGCGTGGGCTACGGCATCAAAAGGCGTTAATCCAGCGACGATCAAAGCAACCATGCAAAGCGCTGTTAGCCCAACATAAAGCCCGCCAATGGCCCCAGCGATTTGCGCTGTTCTGGGCAGCACCTTGTCGGACCTGTCGCTTGATTCCATCTTAAAGAGCTGCATACCACCAATCCGGAGCATCGGCAGAATGGCGACGGCCATCACGATAATCCCAATCCCGCCCAGCCATTGCAGCAAGGCCCGCCACAGTAACAGCCCCGGCGGCGCGGTATCTAGGCCCGATAGGATTGTTGAGCCAGTGGTTGATAACCCGCTCATTGCTTCAAAATAGGCATCGGTATAGCTTGTCTCCAGCGCCCCATTCCATAGCGGTAACGCCGCGACTGCGGGCAAGACAATCCATGCTAAAACGGTCAGTAAGAAGGCTTGGCGCAGCGATAAGTTTCCTGTGATGCCACGGTTGGCGATGACCATGACTAACCCGATGAAAAGCGACAAGACCCCCCAAAAGGTGAACTGGATCCAATCACTGTTACCAGTGAATATGTCAACCAAGGCGGGCACAAACATGGCCCCGCCTAGCATGACGATCAGGATGCCCAGGGCATATACGACTGGTCGAAAATCCACCATAAGCCAGTTACGACTTTCCTTTTTATCAATGACACGTCCGGTACTAACTTCACATTCGGCTTAGTTAACCCGGCGGTCCTGATATGGACTATCCAGTGAAAAGGCCGGAATTTCAACATCAAAGCCCTCACCAGTATCTGTTATCATATGGTACGTGCCCTGCATAAAGCCTGTGTCGGTCGCTAGGGGCGTGCCGCTGGCATAGTTGAAAGTAGCGCCGGGCAGCAATTTTGGTTGCTCGCCGATAACACCGTCACCGCGGACTTCCTTGCGGTGGCCGTGACCATCAATGATGATCCAGTGGCGGGTCATCAGTTGGACGGTCTCACCGCCTTCGTTAGTGATCTCAATGTCATAGCGCCAAAAGTACCGATCCTGAGAGGGGTCGCTTTCACGGGGTAGCCATGTGGCATTAACACTCACCTTGATGCTGCGGGTTGTTGCCGTGAAGCTCACGCCTAATTTGCTATGCTGCATTTTATCGTCCAATGCCAGCGGCGTGCAGCGCTTGTCGGATATCTCCAACCAGATCATCCCCATCTTCAAGGCCGATGCTCATGCGGATAAGGCCGGGGGTTATGCCCAACTCGATGCGATCCTCTTCCGGTAGCGCTTTGTGGGTGGTGCTCCAGCAATGGGTCGCAATCGAGCGGCTGTCACCGAGGTTATTGGAAATATCGAAGATCTCTAAGGCATTTAAAAAAGCGAAGGCCTGATCGCGCCCACCGGGCAAAACCATTGTTACCAACGTTCCACCGCGCTGCATTTGTGCACCGTAGATTTCTTTCTGCGGGAAGTCTGGTAAACCGGGATAGCGAACATCGCCGACGAGACCTGACAGGGCACTAGCAATCTTCTCAGCATTATCGCACATGGCGTTTACGCGTAGCGCCATGGTCTCTAGCCCTTTCAGCATAATCCAAGCATTAAAAGGCGACATCGCAACGCCAGTATGCCTGAAATAGGGATAAAGATGCTCTTCATCAAAGGCCGTATCACATAGGATAATGCCGCCCAAGCAGCGTCCTTGGCCGTCCACATGCTTTGTTGTGCTGTAACAAACGATATCCGCACCTAATTCCAGAGGTCTTTGAAGCTCGGGCGTTGCAAAGACATTATCCACAATCAGCCGTGCGCCAGCATCATGGGCGATCGCAGCAAGCGCTTTTACATCCACCAGCTCCAACGTTGGATTAGAGGGGGTCTCGCAGAATAAAACCTTGGTGGATGGCTTGATTGCTTGCTCCCAATTGCGTGGGGCATGACCGTCCACGACTGTTGTTTTGATTCCAAAACGAGGCAATAACTCATCGAGGAGCCAGCGATTTGATCCGAACAAAGCCTTCGCTCCGATTACATGGTCGCCGGCCTTTAATTGGCATAGCAAGGCCGCAGACATGGCTGCCATACCGGTCGCTGTCGCTCGGCCAACCTCGGCGCCTTCTAGCAGAGCCATCCGTTCCTCGAACATCGCAAGCGTGGGGTTTTCCTGCCGACTATAGACAAAACCATCTCGCTCACCGTTAAAGCGACCTTCGGCTTCCTCCGCGCAGTCGTACGCAAAGCCGGACGTTAGAAACAAAGCCTCCGACATTTCATCGAAATCAGACCGCATTGTTCCAGCGCGCACCATTTGGGTCTGGCGCGCCCATTTGCTGGTAATATTTCGGTCTCGCCCAGTCCTTGCTTTCACTGTAGTTTCCTTTTTTACGCACAATCAGCCGCGAACGATGCCTTTTATGGGGTTTCAGGTCAAGTATAAGGGGCCTCAAGCAAGCGATTTTATCGTGATATCAATCGCCCCTATACAGCTCCGTTCGGTTTTATTATGGTGCAGTCCAAACTTCACTCGTAAGAATAGGAGATCGATAATGACCGTGACCATCTGGCATAACCCCCGTTGCAGTAAATCCCGTCAAACGCTGGCAATCGTGGAAGGTAAAGGCATCTCCCCGACGATCAGACTATATTTGGATGATGCGCCGTCAGTTGGTGAGATAGAAGAAGTCCTAGCTAAGCTGGATATATCACCGCGTGATCTTATGCGCAGCGGCGAGGCTGACTATAAGGCTCAAAACCTCTCAGTAGTTGATGATAATGAGGCGCTGATTGAGGCGATGGCTCAGACCCCGAAACTGATCGAACGCCCGATTGTTTTCGCCAATGGCAAGGCTGCGATTGGCCGTCCGCCAGAAAGTGTACTAGATATTTTATAAAGCTTACGGCTCAGGCAATCGTCGCTCTAACCAAGGGTAGCATACCAGCTGAAACAGCCCTCGCAGCCCCATGAAAATCGCTACGGCAAGCCATAGTCCAGTGATTCCGTAGGCATCGCTGAGCGGTGATAGAATCATAATATAGATCACTACTGATATGAGCATGGTCGATAGCATCAGCCCGGCGGCAGTGGCGCCGATGAAAATACCGTCGAACTGATAGCAGGGGAAGGCGATCAAGGGAATCAGCACCATTACCGGGATGATTTGTTCAGCGACATTCCGAACGTCTTCAAGATTAGTCAGGCTGGCGATAATGAAATCACCACCCAGATAGAAAATCGTCGCATACATCAAACTCGCAACGGCTGCCCAAAGGCTGGTTCTGATCACCTGAAAGCGAAACTCGGCCTTGTTGCCTGCGCCCCACGCCGCTCCGGCCAGTGCTTCGCCTGCGTATGCAAAGCCGTCCAGTCCTAGCGCTATCAGCATTAAAAACACATTAGCGATCTGGCTCGCGGCCACTTCGTCGGCGCCCATCTGGCTGGCTTCTCGCATGATCATGGCTAGCGCTGTGATCAGCAATAGCGTGCGACATAGCAACAACCCGTTGACTTTAAGGAGCGCAAATACCTGGCGTACGGCCCATGTGGAACGCTCTTTAATCGCGTCCACGATCAAAGGAGCGCCCAAATATTTGACCAAAATAATACCCGCGACAAGCGCGGTCAGCCACTCGGCGATCAGGGTGCCAAGCGCGATGCCAGCCACGCCCAAATCAAAACCGAGCACGAAAACCAGATTGAGCAAGCCGTTGCTTATGTTAAGGATTAAATGCAGCCAGAGCGCGGTCTTGGCTCTAGCTATGCCGATCAAAAAGCCGTTTACACCATAGAAAAATAGCGTAGCAGGAGCGGCCCAAATGCGAATATCGAAATAATCGGACAGGGGCGCTATGATGGCTTCTGGGGGCTCGATGATTTGAACGGCGGCGGAAAATAAAAGGCCTTGCAGTATAATCACCGCTAGCGCAATGACCAAGCTGGTTAGCGATACCCGCACCATCAGCTGGGTTAAGCCAACTGTATCCCTTCGGCCGTGGGCTTGGGCTGCAAAGCCTGTGGTGCCCATCCGCAGAAACCCGAACGTCCAGAAGACATAGCTGAAAATCGTCGCGCCCACACCGATGGCGGCCAAATGAATGCTGCTGGGCAGGTGTCCAACCATCCAAGTGTCAACCAGACCAACAAGCGGAGCGCTGGAATTAGCAATGATAGCCGGCCCGGCGATGGCCCAAATTTTCCGGTCCCCACCGTCTTTCCACGGCTCAACTGACTTTGTGCTGTTCATATGGGCTCACTTTTTTATACTGGGCCAACCCTATCCGAGGGAACCATCTCTGACAAGGCTGTGCCATCGCTATGCTGTTACCAATTATCCATCACCCAGATTATTGTTTGTCGCTGACCAAGACGGGCTCAAACGACCTGTCTAAATACGGCGCCATCATTGATGCGATTCGGGCAGATAGTGTCTCCAGCCAAGCTGATTTTATCGAACCTGATCACGCCAGTATCAAGGCCTTGAAAGCGGCCCATGACGCCAACTATGTTGAGCGCGTCTTGAGCGATCAGCTAACCCCCGCAGAGGAGCGGCGGATTGGCCTGCGGGGCAATCGCATTTTGGAGCGCAGGATTAGGATTAGTAGCGGCGGCACCTTGCTGGCTGGTCGTATAGCGCTGGATAAGGGCATAGCCCTTAATACCGCTGGCGGCAGTCACCACGCGCACCGCGACTTTGGCAGCGGTTACTGTGTTTTCAACGATGTCGCTGTGGCTGCTGCAAATTTACTGAATGAAAAAGCGGGTGGTGATTATGCGGTCGGGAAAATCTTGGTGATTGATTTGGATGTCCACCAAGGCGACGGCACGGCGACAATTTTTGGAGATGATGATCGTGTGTTCACGCTGTCGGTGCACTGTGAAAAGAATTTTCCCCACCGCAAATCAGCATCAGACATGGATATAGGCCTGGAGCCCGGTTTTGGAGATGATGCTTATCTTGATGTTGTTGATCAAAATATAGGGCGACTGCTTGACCGCGTTAGGCCTGATCTGATCTTTTATAATGCAGGCGTTGATGTCTTTGAAGGGGATAAGCTGGGGCATTTGTCGTTGACCCGCGGTGGTATCATGCGCCGGGATATGGCAATTTTTGGCGCAGCAAAACAGGCGGCTATCCCTATTGCCAGCGTCCCGGGCGGAGGCTACGGACAGGATATGGCCGAAGTCGCTACGCGGCATTTGATTACCTTTCAAGCTGCTGCTGTCTTTGGGGCCACCTAAAACTATATAGCTGTTGACTGGATATGCCTATTACCCAGTGCCCCGCGAAGGATTTTGACGCGCTGGCCCGTATCAATGCTATTAGATATAAAGATATGCGCTTGAACAGATAGAGGAAGACGCCCTGACTGATCTGCCTAACATCAGCGACGAGGCCTTGGTTGAGCGTATAAAAGACGGTGATCAGGCGGCCTATGGTGTGCTGGTGTCGCGGCATCAGGACCGCTTTTTTGGATTGGCCTTTCGGATGATGCATGACCGTTCAAAAGCAGAAGATATGCTGCAAAATGCTTGTGTGAAGCTTTGGCAAAATGCGGATCGGTATGACGCTTATCAGGGAAAGTTTACGACGTGGTTTTACCGGGTCGTATCGAATGTTTGCCTTGACGAGTTACGCAAGAGGCCCTTTGTCGGCTTGCCCGAGGGGTTTGATATGCGTGATGATCGCCCTGCAGCTGATGACTTGCACGCCGCTAGTGATCAGGCGCGAATTATAGAGGCGGCATTGGCGCAGTTGACTGAGCGGCCAAAATTGATCGTGACGCTATGTTACTATGAGGGCATGACCGTTGCCGACGCGGCAATGATTATGGATATGAACGTGAAAGCGGCTGAATCCTTGCTATACCGCACCAAGGCAAAGCTCAAAAATCTATTAGAAGATCAGAAAGCAGATCTGTTATGACCGATCAAAATGACATGACCGATAGCGCATTAGACCGGATGCTAGCACAGCGTATATCGCCGAGCCCTATTAGCGAAGATCTGAGTGCACGCCTACAGGCTATTCCGCAGTCCCATAAGCAACGGGCCCCTGGCGGCGCCGCGCACCGTCAGTCGTGGTCGCTAAAGGCTTTGTGGCGATTAATTTCACCCGCAGCCTTCATCGGACAAGCCTCAGCAATGATGGCGGCGTTAGTGATTGGTGTATGGATGGGTATAGAATCTAGTATGATAACACCGCCGACGCCAGTTGAGGTCGATGTCGCCATGTGGTTAAGTCAAGGCGATATGGACTTATACGGTGATCAGGAAGAGGAGTTGTGATGATGAAGGCTATTCCAAAATCAATACTGATTGTGCTTGGCCTATCGCTGGCCCTAAATTTTTTCATTGGCGGCCTTTGGATTGGCAAGCAGCTAGCGCACGCTGGCCCTGACAGGTCGGACCGCCATGTAGAATTCAATCTCCGCGGCTTAAGGGGCGCCCTCACCGAGGATCAAGCCGCAACGTTTCGTCTAATCATGCGGGAACAGCGATCAACGGTCCGGGCTAAAATGGGCGAGCAGCGACGTGTCAAGCATGCGCTGAGTGAAGCCATGAGCGCAGAGACCTTAGACATTAAGCTGATCGAATCGCTGTTGGCTGAGGAGCGGTCAATTGCTGGCGATTTCCGTGAACCTATGCACCAAGCTCTGCTGACCCTACTACCCACATTGAACCACAGCGAACGTCTCTCGCTAGTTTCAGCTTTGGAGCGATCAAGGACGCGACCATCGCGGAAAAAGAGAGAGCGACCAGGCGCCGAGAACGGTGATGGAGATATGCCGCCGCCCCGTCCCTAATGAACAATACCAGAATGATAGGTTCCTGAATCAGCACCTAGCGAAGCGGCTTGAGCTAATTTTAACGAAATAGCGACAAATCAGTATTTTCTTGCTAATGTCACTTTATGTCGATTGGGATTTTGCCATCTTCTGGATTTGTGCCGCGGACCATCGCGGTGCGGCTACCAGTGCCTGAGGCCGCTGACGTTTCAGCGGGCAGCTCCGCAGTGTCTGCTAAAGCGGATCTGGGCAGTGCCAAAGAAATTCCTGATCAAAGGCAGGCAGCTTCCCCTTTTAACAGGCCGACAAATGCAGGTCGCCCGATCAGCATTGGTGGGGCTTCAGCGGTTGATGCGCAGGTGCTTTCGCAAGAGGTTACACCTACGAAAGGGTCCGATAACCCCCTTCAATTATCAGAAGAAGATCAAGCCGTTGTCGAAGAGCTTAAGGCCCGTGACCGAGAGGTTCGTGCCCATGAAGCGGCTCATGCTGCAACTGGGGGCGCATACGCGGGTTCACCTTCCTATGAATTTGAGCGCGGTCCTGATGGCAGACAATATGCCGTAGGGGGCCAGGTTTCTATCGATTCGTCGCCAGTTTCTGGTGATCCGAAAGCGACTATCCAGAAAATGGAAACCGTAAAGCGCGCCGCCTTGGCACCGGCAAAGCCGTCTGGTCAGGATTTAGCGGTGGCACGAAGCGCTGAAGCGGCGGCACAGGCAGCATCCGCTGAGCTAGCCAAGCAACGGGCGGAAGAGGCGGACGAGGGGCTTCAAGTCTCTGGCGATGCTCCCGCGATTGGTTTTGCGCCGCAACCAGCAACTATCACCGACATTTTCGCGTAAGCGGGCGGTTAATCACCGTGCTTTAGTAGGGCTATCAGCCCCTCTTTATATGTGGGGTATTGCAGCTGCAACCCAAGCTCTGCCTTGGCCTTATCGCTCGATGTGCGCTTACACTCGCTGTAAAAGCTACGCGCCATTTCAGACACGGATGGATCATCAATATCAACAGGCGAAGGCATTGCTAGGCCTGTCAAAGAGGCGGCAAATTGGGTCACATCTTGGGGCGTGGCTGGTAAGTCATCCGACAGATTAAAAATCCGGCAGCCATCATTACTTTGCGCCATAGCTTTATAAACAGCTGCGGCGATATCCGCTGTGTGAATCCGGCCAAAGACCTGTCCGGGCTTATTGATTATGCGCGACTTTCCGCGACGTAGACTGGTGATCGCATTCTTGCCAGGCCCGTAAATCCCCGCAAGCCGAAATATATCCAGCCCTACGCCTTGATCGGTGCAGGCGTTTTGCCAAGCCTGCTCTTCGGCTAGACGCATTTTGCTCCGCTCGCTTAGTGGCTGGCACGGCGTTGTTTCATCAACCCATGAGCCTTGATGGTCGCCGTAAACACCCGTGGTTGATAGATAGCCGACCCATGCTAAATCGGGGAAATACTGCTTGATAAAATCCGATATTTCAGCCGCGCGCGGGCCTGAATGATCCGGCAGTAGATGCGCGTCGCGTCTTGCTGGAATGCTGACCAACATATGACTGACACCACGGCCTGCATCAGCACTCAGCGGCCGCCCTGCTTCTATATTCATGATATGTGCCGTCACCTCATGTTTAGCTTCCAATACTTTGGCTTTTTCGGGTGATCTGGTCGTCCCGGAAATGGTCCACCCGTGCGCACTGGCGACATCAGCGACAAAGCCAGCGCTATAGCCAAGGCCTAAGCAAAATAAATGAGGAGTATCGGTGTTATGATGCATTTTAATTTTTCAGCCTTGAAATTGCCGCAAGCTATGGTCAGATTGCTATCCATGAAACGCTTTAACACATATCTAATAGCCTGCACAGTGGCGCTGAGCCTTATGCCCGCTGTGTCTCCAGCTTTTTCGCAAGACAATGCTGATGCTGATAAACAAGAGGCCATTCGCCGGATCGCGCCAGAGAATGCGGAGATTCGTTATTCTGAATGTCTAGATTTCGCGGTGAGCGCCCCGGACCGGGGTATTGGACTGGCTCTTGCCTGGCAAAGTGAAGGGGGCGGTGTTCCGGCGCGCCACTGTGAGGCAGTTGGGCTGTTTCACCTGAAGGAATATAAAGAATCGGCCGTCCGCCTTGATAAAATTGCCGAAGATGCTCGCCGAGGAGCCGATATGCCCCTGCGCGGCTTTGAGCGGATCGTGGCTAGCTCAGCACTGGCTGCAGGAATCTATACGCAGTCGGCTAACGCGTGGTTGTTAGCGGGCAGTTATTCTGAGGCTTCACAAGCGATCGAGAGTGCTCTAGCGCTAGTCCCCAAGGAAAGTGGTCAGTGGCTGGAGATATTAATCGACCGGGCGCGTATTTCAGCAGCGGACGACGATTATGAATTGGCGTTCGAGGACCTTCAGACAGTCCTTGTTTATGAGCCTTTCCGAGTTGATGTTTTATTACTGGCTGCTTCGGCTGGACGATTGATTGCTCAGCCGGGGAAGGCCGCTCAATTGCTCGAACGGGCCCTTGAAAAATCGCCAAACAACCCGGATGTTTTAATCGAGCGTGGACTGCTGTACCAAAGCTTAAAACAACCCGACTTAGCCCGCAGTGATTGGCTGAGGGTGGCCCGCGATCATCCGGAGACAATTGTCGGAGAGCGCGCACGTGCGGCACTAGAGGCCATGGAAGTTGCGGGCATAAAAGAGTGATCTTTAAAAAGCGACTTTGGTCTCGAACAAGTCGGGTAAGTTATTTTCAAATAGCACAACATCTTCCGCTTTAATGTGCTGATTCACCCAAGCCTCAGCCTCAGCCTGCTTTTCGAAAGTCATTACGGTTGTGGAACCACTGGCAGCGCCCCGCACGGCGCTTAAGAAGGTTGGAATACGATCAGGCGTAACCACCAGCACGATATCGGCGTGTTTTGCCGCAGCTTGGCCTAGCCTGGCGTGCTCTGAATCGTGCATTTCGCCCAACTCAACCATGCCCGGTGTTACCAAAATACGCCGTCCTCCGCTTTGTACAAGCACGTCCAATACTTCTAGCGCATACATAAAACCGTCCGGATTGCTGTTGTAGGCATCATTGATCACGGCGGGCCCGCTTTGAACCCCCGAGACCTCAACACGGTGTTTGATCTGTGGAATGGTACGCAGGGCCGCCCGGATGATTGACCAAGGCAGCCCCATCATGCGCGCTGCCATAACTGTCAGTAAAATATTATCGGCCTGATGGCGACCATAAAGCGGCACTAGCACTGTATGCTGTTCGCCGCCTTCATCCAGCACTAGCTGCATGCCTTCGCGGATCATTTTAGTTTCGGATAGTGATAAATCCCGCCCAGTTAGATGATAATCACCGGTCACTTTCGCCAGTCTATCAGCCAGTAAATCACTGGGAATCATGTTTTGATTAACGGCAACGGGCCCGCCGTTCTTAAAGGTGGCCTCGGCCAGCTCGAACTTTGTCTTTGCGGTTGTCTCAAGCGATTTAAACCGTTCAAAATGAGCGGCGCCAACCGCGGTGATCATGCCAAAGTGCGGCGGCGTCAATCGGCAAAGTCGGGCGATAGACCCTGGACCATAAGCCCCCATTTCAACGATAAAATACTCATGCTCTGCGGTTAGCTGCTCACGGATGATGCGGGTAATTCCCATGTCAGTATTGACGCTGCCCGGCGTGGCCAAGGTCGGCTTGGCGACGGATAAGATATGGCTGAGGATATGCTTGGTGCTGGTTTTGCCGAAGCTGCCAGTAATGGCAATGATTGTTGGTGACAGTGCGGCCAGCTTTTCTATGGCTTCGTTTCTAAACCCGGCCTTGACTCGCTCCTCAAAAGGGGCGAGCAAGCCGTTGGCAAAAATCAGGGAAAAAGGAAGTGACTGAATGAAAATCACCAACAACCCAATCCAAGCTGCCAGCCGCCAATCATAATCTTGCAAGGGGCTAGATATCGTCTCCCAGCTGAAGTCTAGCACCAGCCAGGATCCATTCGCTGCCATCATGCCAATCATGCCGACACCTAATAACTGGCCGGCGGTCAGAACCATATATAGCCAGAATATCTTGCTGGCCCGCTGGGTCATAACGAGTGGCTTTTTATTGTTGGCCGTGGTTTGACGGCTGATAAAGATACCGCTCAAGAGCCCAATTACGGTGATCGCAATACTAGCCTGACCAAGCCCTGAAACATCTATGTTTTGGTCAATAAGGACCAGAAACAGTGCAAAAACCAATAGACCACTGGCCCGTTTATCAAAACCTTTTTTTTCTTTGATCCAATCAATGAAACGAGGGCCGTCGTATTCCTCTTGCTGGAAAAACATCAAGAGCGCTTTGCCTCGAAACCACGCAAAAAGAAGGGCTAGCAGTCCAGTGCTTATAAACATCAGGCTAATAGGGTCACTCATTGTTTATAAGCCTCGCTGCTTGATGAAATATTTTATCCGCGCCTCAACCTGGTGAGACCCGCGCGACAAGATATCAAGGTGCCCAAAGCCACTCAGTTCAACATAATCGCTGTCGCTGATCAGCTTATGATAGGCCTTGCCGATTTCGGGCGGTGTTTCACTGTCATCGCTACCATATAATAACAGGGTAGGGCATTTGACAGATCTAGCTTCAGCGACCAAATTTTCCTGCACGACCTTTACAAACGTTTCACGTAAAACGCCTGCGTTTCGGTAATCGGCACTACCAAACCGTGATACATAAGCATCCCGGAAGCTAGTTTTAAAGAGCCTGTCTGAAAGCCGGACGAGCTTGCCAAGCGACCTCAGACAAAATGCCCTTATCTTCCAAGCCACTGAGCGCTTGCGCTGCAAACCGGCGCCGCCCATCATAATGATGGCTTTGATTTTGCTAGGATATTTCGC
>Ga0316189_10000505_pt1 | contig 39166 bp, 35 predicted proteins | sample LowCovwburrow_MG_FD_204930 | JGI IMG/M metagenome (GOLD analysis project Ga0316189, IMG submission 204930) | Coastal sediment microbial communities from Maine, United States - Lowes Cove worm burrow | ecosystem: Environmental > Aquatic > Marine > Coastal > Sediment | place: USA: Maine...
GGGGCAACTGCGGACAAAGTGGCAAAGGCGCTGGCTGCCAGGGAGAATGCTGCCGATGCGGTGGGTGGGTTTGTCTCCAGTGAGATAGATGATCCGATGGTTAATATGATTCTTGGAGATATGGCCAAACGAGATAGCCTGAACAGTGCTTATCTTCTGGCTGAAACGATTATTAAGGATTTTGGTAAAGTCGGGCCCGTGAAATATGATGTGCCAAAGCGGGCCCGGTTTGCAGTTCTTGGAGCTCTGGAGATGCCAAGTGTTCTGGTGGAGCTCGATTTTATATCTAACCCTTCACGTGAACGAATGTTGCGCTCAAGAAAGCACCAGAAGAGAATGGCCAAGGCACTGCTGGAAGCTAGCCTCACTTTTCTCAAACGACAGGGGCACTTGAAACAGACGGCGGTTAATATGCTTCAACATCAATATTCAAGCGCTCATCAAGCTAACGGCTTGAAAAGCCAGAATGGTTCTGAGCTGCTGGCTATCTTATATCCTACAGGGGAGAGGCGGAGAGAGCTTCTGCCTGCGGTTTAGATTTATGCCTTCTCTCTATAAACGACTCCTACAATTTTTAAAGCCATATCGTGGGCGTCTTGTTATCGCCATGGGTTGCATGGTGATACTTGCAGCATGTACGGCTGGCCTGGCTTGGGTGCTGCAGCCTGCGCTGGATCATGCCCTGAGTGGCAATCATGACTATATTTATCTGATTCCTATTGCCGTGATTGTTATTTATCTGATTAAGGGCGTTGCATACTTTGGGCAAGGCTACTTGATGGGTTATATCGGACAGCGTGTGATCTATGATCTGCGCAACCTGATTTATCAACGCCTTACTGAGCAGTCACTGGCCTTTTTTGTACATCGCAAAACAGGGGAGCTGCTGGCCCGTATCAGTTATGATGTCTCTCTGGTGCAGGCGGCAGTCAGTACCAGCGTCACCGCACTGATGCGGGACTCTGTCAGCATTGTTTTCCTGTTGGGTGTCGTGCTTTATCAGGACTGGCTACTAGCCCTGATAGCAGTTCTTGTTTTTCCAGCAGTGGTCTATCCGATTATCCGTTTCGGAAGAAGAATGCGCAGTGCCAGCTTTGACGGTCAGGTTTCAATGGGCCAGCTCTCCAGTCTGGTGGAGGAGACAGTAAGTGGCATTCGTGTTGTGAAAGCCTTTGGAATGGAATCATATGAATACAAGCGGTTCACAGCTTTGACAGGTGAGTTTCTTAAACATCAGCTCCGTGTATTCAAGGTTCATGCGCTCTCGTTCCCGATCATGGAGTTACTGGCTGGCTTTGGAATTGCCGGAGTCCTCTTTTACGGAGGGCTGCGTGTGGCATCGGGCGAGACTACAGCCGGAACACTCATGTCTTTTCTTGCTGCCCTGATTATGCTCTATGAGCCGGTTAAACGTCTTTCACGGGCTAACAATGAGATACAGCAAGGGCTGGCAGCGTCAGAGCGGATTTTTGAAATCCTGGATGAGCCTGTGGGGGTGGAAGATGATGCGGCTGCGAAGGAGCTGCCACCCTTTTCAGATTCAATCCGATTTGATCATGTTTCTCTGCAGTATCCGGGTGCTGAGGCGAAGGTGTTGAATGATATCTCCTTCCAGGTTAACTCTGGTGAAGTAGTCGCTCTGGTTGGGCGAAGCGGATCTGGAAAGACATCGATGGCCAATCTGGTGCCGCGTTTTATGGATACAACGGCAGGAACAATTCTAATTGACCAGATTGATGTTAGAGAACTGTCTCAGGCATCGCTTCGAGACCAGATATCGCTGGTTACCCAAGAGGTGATCCTTTTTAATGATTCGGTTATCAACAATATTGCTTACGGCCATGATAAGATTGATCGGGAAAAGGTAGAGGCGATAGCCAAAGCAGCAAATGCACACGATTTTATAATTAAGCTGCCAGATGGATATGATACCCTGATCGGAGAGCGTGGAGTCATACTTTCCGGTGGTCAGAGGCAGCGTCTCTCTCTGGCTCGGGCACTGCTTAAAGATGCCCCCATTCTGATTCTGGATGAGGCGACCAGCAGTCTTGATACTGAATCAGAGCGTCTTGTGCAGCAGGCGATTGACCGCCTGATGAAAGGACGTACCGTGATTGTGATTGCACATCGACTTTCGACTATCAGACACGCTGACCGGATTGTTGTTCTCGACAGTGGAAAAATTATTCAGTCGGGTCGGCATGAAGAGCTTCTTGAAGAGGGCGGCCTCTATTCCGAACTTTATTATATGCAGTTTGAGTCTCAGACCTTACTAACATGAGGTGGTGGTGAAGCAGCATCTGTTAGCGTGGTTGGTCCCCAGGGTTATTTTTCTCGCTCATAAATTTTTGGCATTTAGCATTCGTTGGGAATTTATCGGAACACGTTATACCCCAGGGCAGGCACCATATATTCTCTCTTTTTGGCATGCGAGAATATTGATGATGCCTTATGCATACAGAGGCTGGAATGGCTCCATGTTGATCTCTGAACACCGGGATGGGGCATTTATTGCTGATGCAGTTCAACTGATGGGTATCAACTCTTCACGTGGTTCCTCCACCCGTGGCGGGGCCCGTGCCCTTCTTGAAATGATTCGTCTGGCTCGAAGCGGGCATTCACTGGGAATTACTCCGGATGGTCCGAAGGGGCCACGTGAGATTGTGCAACCAGGAACCGTACAACTTGCGAAAAAATCAGGTATGCCGTTAAGGGCAGTCTGTTATGCCACAAAACGGCAATGGCGGGCAAATTCCTGGGATCGATTTTATATCCCCAAACCGTTCACCAGGGGTGTCTTTGTAATCAGTGATGAGATTTACGCAGATTCAAACGACGATAGTGTGAATCTTGATAGGTTCCAGGCAGCCATGGACGAAACTCAGAGAAGGGCAGACACCTACTTCGACTCAGATTCATAGCTGTTGATCCAGTTTCCTTCCAGAAGGCCTGCATCAACAGTGATAAAGCTGTCGTAATTCCATTTTTCCATTATAACATCAATAATTGCCAGACCTGCAATAATCAGGTCAGCCCTGCCTACTTCGATGGCAGGGATCGATTCACGTTGATGATGATTCATGGCTAGCAGTCTATTCCGCAGTTGATAGAAAGCCTCTCTGGCAATCCGGTGGTTATTCACCTTTTGAGGATCATAGGGGGTTAGCTCCATATGTACTGCAGCAAGCGTGGTTACCGTGCCTGCTGTGCCAACCATTCTGGCAGGAGCAGGAGGTGATGTTTTTTCCCAGAAAGCACTCACTTTAGCCAAATGATCACGCGTGGTCTTTTTCATGGCCATGTAGTCATCCTTGGAGGGCGGATCACTATGGAGGTGGGCTTCAACGAGCCTGACTACAGCAAGCTTGCAGCTGATTGCATCAATGATGGCACCCTCTTTCGCGCGAATGAACTCCGTGCTTCCGCCGCCGATATCAAATAGAAGCATATCGTTTCGTGTCTCATCATGGAGAACTGATGCCGCTCCCAGAAGCGATCTGGATGCTTCCTCTTCACCACTTATAATTGAGACGTTGATGCCGGTCTTTTGCTGGATGAGCTGTTTAAAAAAAGATCCGTTTTCTGCTTCCCTGACAGCCGCTGTTGCTACAGCAAAAATGGAGTGAGCCTGGACTTCATGCTGATTGATTAGATGCCTGAACTCTTTCAATGCATCTAGAGTGCGCTCTATCCCCGCTTTCGAGAGCTTTCCGGATTTGTGAAGCCCTTGACCAAGTCGGGTAATTCGATGGGTGTAGTTAATAATCTTCCAAGGCTGGATGGCCAAAGGGTCGATAGAAGGTTGAGCAATCAGCAGTCGAAGTGTGTTGGATCCAATATCAATGGATGCGTGAGCACTGTTCACGACTGTTGATGTGTTTTTGAGAGCTTAACATAGTGTTTTGCTGAGACTGTCAGGAAAGCCTTCTCCTCATCGGTTAACTCTCGACGTTCCCGCGCAGGGCTTCCGGCATAGAGGTAGCCTCCCCGAAGAATTTTATTCTCCGGAACCAGTGAACCGGCAGCTAGCAGGCAGCCTGATTCCACAACAGCACGGTCCATGATTATGGAGCCCATTCCTATAAGTGAACGATCCTGCACTTCACACCCATGCAGGATGACTCTGTGGCCGACAGTTACATCATTGCCAACTACACAGGGTGCAACACCATGGCTGGTGTGTATTGTACAGTGGTCCTGAATATTGGTTCGCTTGCCGATGATTATGTCGTGAACATCACCACGCAATACACTTTGGTACCAGATGTTTGAGTCATCACCGATAGAGACGCGTCCTATGACTTCAGCTGAACCGGCAATAAAAGCACTGTCAGCAATGGCTGGCTGCCAGTGGCGATAGTCGGAGATCATGCGTGTGCTGGTACAGCCTCATTTGGAACAGTCGTTTTTTGCGTAGCTGGTGCTTTTTCACTAATTCTGGAGCAGCGACCATTTACAGCTCCACCCTCTGCAAGGGTAATGACCCGGTACTCAACATCACCGATGATGCAGCCGGTTTCGCCAATCTTCAGACTATTGCAGGAATGGACGTTGCCTTTTACCAAGCCATGGAGAATAAGGTTGGGAACGTTAACTTCACCTGAGACCTCAGCGCCTTTACTAATGATCAGTGTTCCACCTTTAGCTGAACAGACATTGCCTTCAAAACGACCATCTACGCGTACAGCACCTTCAAATGAAAGTTCGCCGGTAAAGGAGGAGTGCACACCGATCAGAGTATCAATATGTTGATGTTCGGAAGCAGCTTTGGGGGGTTCATCTCGTTTACGCATCATTTGGGTACTCCATCAATCAATAGTTCCATTTCTAACAGCTCTTTGCCTCTGTGGTTGAAGACAGTTACCTGAAGTTTTTCAGGAAACCAGTCAAAATCCCACTTAGCCTGACCACGAAGGAATGTATGGGTTTCTATCCGAAATGGCAACTTGGTTAGCTGCTTATCGAACTGTAGTGTGACTTTTTCGCCCTCTGGGCTTTGTGCAGTTAATTCGATTGAACCGGATATTCGCCTTGGATAACTGCCCCCCTTCACAAGGGTGAAATTGTAGCGAATGGAGTCGTTTCCAAGCCAAGATGCAGTCGTCTCAAGAAGCTGAACTCCTGTAGCCTTGCGCGCCTCTAAGATGCTCTCAAGCATGTGCAGACGTTGAGATAGTTCAGATACCCGCTCCTGTTGCGTTGACATCCCCTGCTGCAGGGTTTCAAGTTGCTGATTTTTCAGTTCATTGTTTGCATTGGCTTCAGCAAGCTGTTCAAGTAGTTGTTCATGTTGTCGTTGCAGCTGAAGGTGTTGTGGAAGAAGAGAACGGTTACCGTCTGCTTGATTGAGCTGAATGCCCAGAATCGTACAGGCAGCAACTGTGAGTAAAAACGCAACAATGAAAGAGATGGGTCGAAGTCTATAATTTCGAGCCGGTTTCCCACTCTGTGCATCAAGCATCATAACCTGACGAGGCTCGATGAAGAGTCGATAGAGTCGCTGGCGGATCATTAGCCTGCTCACAGTTTTTCTGTCACGGGTATGGTTATGGCCAGAGGGCAGTAGCGGAAAGGCCTAATGCCTCTTCAAAGCCAAACATAATATTGGCATTTTGCAGAGCCTGTCCTGAAGCACCTTTAAGCAGGTTATCAATACAGCTGACTACCACTGCTTGATTTACTCCAATAACAGCGACACCTATATCACACCGGTTGCTTCCTTTAACACCCTGAGTGGATGGCAATTGTCCTTCTGGCAGCACATTGACAAAGGGTTCATTGCTGAAGGTCTGTGAAAGAGTTTTATGCCATGTCTCAGGTTTGTCTCCTGACAAGTGCAGTGTCGATAACATGCCTCTGCTCATTGGCAGAATATGGGGAACAAACCGGATAGAGACATCTTGCTGTCCGAATCCATTGGCCCACTCCTCCATCTCCCAGGTATGCCTGTGTCTCGGAAGGCCATAGGCAGAAAGCCCCTCGTTAATTTCGCAATAGAGCAGGGATGTCTTGGCAGACCTGCCTGCACCCGAGGTTCCGGATTTGGAATCAACAATAATCTGTTCACTGTTTAGCAGCCCGCTTCTTAACAGAGGGATCAGCGGTAACAGTGTGGAGGTTGGATAACAGCCGGGATTGGCGACCAGTCTGGCGCTTGCAACTTCACTTCTGGAAAATTCAGTCAGTCCGTAGACAGCCTCATCAAACAGCTCAGGGCAGGGGTGTTCTGCACCATACGCCTCTCTGTAGGTATCATGGCTTTTATGCCGGAAGTCTGCTGATAGATCGACCACCTTCATGCCGCTATCCAAGGCTCTTTTTACACTCTCTGCCGCAGCCCCGTGAGGGAGTGCAGTAAAGACCAGTTGAACATGCTCCGGTATGGATGCATCAGATGCAGCCAGCACCATCGATGCGAGCTTGCCGCTGACACCTGGCAGTACTTCACCAGCCATTTTCCCCGCCTGGCTATGTGCACCAAGGTGTGCAATATCAAAATGAGGGTGTGATTCAATCAGCCGGATCAGTTCCGCACCTGTGTATCCAGTTGCTCCAAGTATTGCGACAGAAATGTTCATAGCGCAGGGATGTTACCGATTATCTGTGGTGGGTAAAGGGAATGCCTTATTATATGTCACTGTTGTCAGGCTTTATAGTAGTTGAAACAGCAGCGAGAATCGTTTCGGGATCAACTGGCTTGGTCATGAATTTATTCATACCGGCCTCAAGACATTCACTGGCAACCTCCTCAAGCGCGTGAGCGCTAAGGCCTATAATATTCACAGCAGGCAGAGATTGTTCCAACTCCATTTTCCGGATCCGCTTCGTCAGTTCAATGCCATCAATGCCTGGCATGCGAATATCTGTCAGAATACAGTCATACATTTCACTCTTGGCTTTTTCCCATGCGATGGTTCCGTTCTCAGCAATGTCAACGCTGAAACCTGCATTGGTGAGTAGTTTAACTGCTATACGCTGGCCAATAGGATCATCTTCTGCCAATAGAATCCGAGATGTTGGTTGCTTAACGGTTGCAGAGTTTTCCTGCGCAGGTGCAGAGAGGGTTCTATAAATATCCATGCTGGAATCGATTGAAATGTTCGTGAGTTCTAAACCAACAGCATGACAGGGGATGTTAAATGTGAAATTGCTTCCTTCGCCCAGTTCACTTTCAGCTTGAATCTTGCCTTCCATCAGTTCAACGAATCGTTTGGCAATACTGGTACCGAGGCCGGTTCCTGATTGCTGAAGGCGAGTAGGCCTGGAGGTTTGAACAAACGGGTCAAAAATCTGCTCAAGATCTTCCTGAGGTATGCCGATACCGGTGTCCAGAATTGAAAATCGGAGATACCCTTTTTTTTCAGTCACGTTGAGGGTGACGCCACCCTGATGTGTGAACTTTACAGCATTTCCGACAAGGTTGAGCAGAACCTGTCTCAGGCGGGATTCATCACTGTTGATGATTTTAGGAACATTTTCCATCTGAAGGGAGAGTTCGATTTTCTTTTCACGAGCCAGCGCAACAAATGGAACCAGAGCACTCAGTATACAGTCTGTGAGCTTAAATTTATTATTCATAAGCTGCATGTTCCCGGCTTCAATTTTTGAAAGGTCCAGAATGTCATTAACCAATGCCTGCAGCGATTTTGCGGATTGTTGGGAAAGTATTAAATTCTCTTTCTGTTCCTGACTTAACTGCTCCGAGTCAGTTGCGATGAGCTCTTGCAGGCCAATGATGCCATGCAGGGGTGTGCGAAGCTCATGACTCATGGTCGAAAGGAATTCACTCTTGGCATGGCTGGCTGCTTCAGCCCTTGAAATTGCCTGGCGAAGACTGGTCTCAGCATCCAGTAGTTTGCGCTGTAGCTGAAAGGCTAAGATGAGGGCTATCGCAATGGTTCCTGCCATGGCAAGAATAATGGTGAACATTCCAGCATGTTTTTGATTCTCCATCTCCCTAAGGTTGGACTCAAGATAAACAAGACCTACCTGCTCATTTTTGTGATAGATGACCCGGCTTAGTTTCAACATTCCACCTTCAAAGTTGACTAGCTGCTGGTCTATCTCACCCGGGTAGGTTTCAGGGTGTTTAGCATTTTTTGGTAGCCCCGCAATAAGCGTTCCATCATTTGAGAATAGGCAGATTCGTGAGATGTCCGGATTGGTTCTCATTGCTTCCAACATCTCTATACCCAGTTTTTTATCTCTGAACATAATTGCCGGCTTACTTGCTGCCCCGATCATATCCGCCTGTGATCTGTACAGATTTTCTGTCTGTTCTTTAAAAGAGAGATGGCTGTAAACAATCCATATCAGTCCCATAATTAGTACGGCGGAACCGAGGGCCAGGATGATATAAAGTTGAGTTTTCCGTGTTAAAGAAGGAAGTGTTGAATTATTCATGGCTGTGTCTCTACCAGCTCTGCCAGTTGCAGAAGCTGTGCGCTTATATATAGGTTTGCTTTAAAGGCAGCTTTCATGTTTATGATGAAAACCACGCGCTCTTTCTCTTTTTTCATCTCAATGATTCCACCCTTATCGGCAAAGCCCGGAATATCCGATATGGTTAGTATCGGTCTGTTTTCCAGTGATCTGATTATCTTTGGGAGCAGCCTGCTTTGGGAGCTGTCTATAAATAGAGCCTGGCTCTCTTTAAGACATGCAGGCATCTGGCAGGAGTGTGTATGAAAATTGATGCTTTTTGCCACCTGCAGGAATGCATCTTTTTTTAGTGTTTTGAGCAGAGGTAGATTTCCAAGAATGGAGAGCTCTTTTTTTTGCTCTGGTGAAAAGACTTCATCCGGCCACTCCGTAAAACGAACAAAGTTGTAGATATATACTGCCTTGATCTCATTTTCTAAGGCGGCAGGTGTTGGCTCGGTGGCAGTCAGTGCATGAGGTATCAGTAAGAGGGCAAATAGAAGAGAGGTGATAGCAATCTTTTTCATCTGAATAGATATTCGGGCAGAGAGTGGCGTTATTATTGTGTTAGCTACAAAGAGAGGGACCCCCTTATTCAAGAGGCAGTAACGCTCGAACATTCGCTTCGAGTTTTTACATTGATGCCCTAATGGTGTGATTTCTCTCTCCTGGGAAGTTTATGAACATCATTTAATACTGATAATCCACTTTTATGTAGAAGCTTTGTTGAGCAAGCGATGAGAACTCAAGCGCACTGTCGACATCCTCTCTATGAGCTGCTTTCAACAAGTTTTGTCCAGCAAGCGTGATATGCATGTTGTCTGTTGCCTGCCATCCGATGCGGGCATCCACGCGGTTATAACTGTTTACAACGCGATCGACTCCCAAAAAACCCGGGCCGAAGTTGTCATCCCTGTAAAGACTCCATCCATAAAGGTTGACGTCCAGCTCCAGGGAGTCGGTTGGATCAAGGCTTAGGCCAATGCTGTACCTGTTTTTTGGCGACTGTTTGGTGGTTGATAGCACAGTAGAAAGTGCTTCTTTATATAGTAAGGGATTGCTTGTGAGGGATGCTACAGGTTTATAGGACTGGTGCAGAAAACCGTAGGTGCCCTTAATTTTAGCCCAGTCGTTGATCTGAAAGGTTATATCCGCTTCAAACCCTTCTGTTTTGCCATCCAATACATTTTTGTAATAAAAGGGGACATGTAGATACCCTAAAGGATGACCTGGTATGGGGGTTGGAAGTTTATCTCCGTTTAGATCACTAATGCTTCGGTAGTTGATACGAAATGCTGTCAGTTGGAAGAGGATGTTGTCATTGGGATGCAAACGGATTCCTGCTTCATACGACATGACAGTTTCAGGTTCCACAGAGCCGTTACCAACGCCTCTTACAACAAATCCAAAACCACCTGAAACATTGGCTTTCACACTCTCCTCAGCCTTGTTGGGAGAACGGACCGCCTTGGATGCAGCAGCCCACAGGCTCCAGTGATCTTCACTGTAGATGGCACGCAGGTGTGGCTGTATCTGCCAGCTCATATAGGAACTCTTTTCAAACTTGGCACCGGCAATGAGCCGCAACCGGTTTGGAATCAATTCAATTTCATCATTAATAAAAAGCGATATGAGATTCATGCTGTCATCAGGCATCTGAAGAGTCGGTTTGTCGGTAATGGTTGACCTGGAGTTGCGATAATTGATGCCAACCGAAATCAGGTTTCCAAAAAGCTTTGCTGCATTGTATTGCAGGTCAATATCAAAGGTGTCCCGCTTTTCGCCGTAACTGATGGTGTCAAAATTGTATTCGTCGAAAAACAGTTGAGCGACCAGACTGCTCTCATCAGAGAATTCACGATCTATTTTTGTGACCAGATTATACCCTCTGTATGAATCGGTAGTGGTATAGGGCTGTTCGGCAGAAACAAATGGAAAAGGTACATAGGTGCCAAATGCCCCGGCTTTGACACTGTAGAGATCACCATGAAAACTGATATCAGTTCGATCATCCATCAGCCAATCAATTCTGAATCCTCCCTGGCTGAATTTTCGATCATCCGGTGAATCCTGGGTGCCTGGAAATGCGATTGGTTGAGCACTCTCTTGAGGAAAAATGCCACCATCACGTTGCTCGGTCATGATATAGGCTCGGTACGCAGCTTTATCACTCTCGGTACCAAATCGAATGGTGCCAAATGCTTTTTCCTCAATACCTCCACCGACTGAAATAAATGTGCCGGTGGTGTCATTAGCATTTTTAGTGATGATATTAATAACACCGTTAACAGCGTTAGCTCCCCAGATTGCGCCACTCGTACCCCTGATCACCTCAATGCGTTCTATGTCATTAAGGGGATAGTTCTGGGCAAGCCAAAACACTCCGGAAGTTGTTGGGGTGTAAAGTGTTCGGCCATCCATCAGCACAAGCAGTTTGTCCGAAAAGAGATCGTTCTGGCCACGAATGGCAACTGCATACTGATTGGCGTTGACTCTGTTTACTTCAACGCCAGGTGCCAGACGCAGAGCTTCAGGAATACTTCTTGCTCCTGAGCGTCTGATATCATCGTTGCTGATCACAAATATCGCTGCTGCAGTGCTGTAGTAGTCCTCTTCGCGCTTGGATGCGGAAATCACCTTGATATTCATCAACTCTTCCATGCTAAGACCGAGCATCTCTTTGGTGGAAACCTGTTCTTCAGCAAGAGTTGTGAAAGGAGAAAGGAAAAACAGTACGAGCACAGTCAGACCAAAGCAGACACGACGATGGGAGAGTCTCTCCATGTGATATGACTCCTAAACGGAAACTCCCTCCCACTTTTTCAACTCAAGCCGTATAAGGCTTGATCCCCTAGCCAACCAAATGATTGAAAGATGAAACTAAATGATACCTGGTAATTGGCAAGGTATTTGGTTAGTTAAGGTTAGTTGTCTTTATTTGAGGCGCTATCTGCAACTACTCTCAAAATGGTCTCTGGATCTACCGGCTTGGTCATGAAATGATCCATACCTGCTTTTAGGCACTCTTTAGCAACATCTTCTAGTGCGTGGGCACTTAAGCCAATGATAGGAAGACGAGATTTATTGGACTGTTTTTCCATCGCGCGTATTTTCTCTGTCAGCTTAATGCCATTCATGCCCGGCATTCGGATATCTGTAAGCAGCAGATCATACGATTGACTCTGTGCCTTTTCCCAGGCGCTCTCACCATTGCCGACAACATCAACCTGCATGCCAGCTTTTGAAAGCTGTTTGGACGCAATGCGTTGCCCTATCGGGTCATCTTCGGCCAGCAGTACCCGGAGCCCTGACACCGGTTCGCTTTTCTCTTTTTTCTGTTGAGGGGTAGAGATAAACAGCTCTTCAGCAGAGTTGTTGTGGCAGTTGATGGTTTCATCGCCGACAGGATGACAGGGGATTGTAAAGCTAAAGCAGCTCCCCTGGCCCAATTCACTGGAGGCTTCAATACTGCCCTCCATCAGCTCCACAAAACGCTTCACAATACTTGTTCCAAGCCCCGTTCCTGTGTGTTCCAATCGCATCGAATCTGTCACCTGCATGAAGGGTTCAAAAACGTGTTCCAGATTTGCATTTGAGATTCCAATGCCGGTATCCTTGACCAAAAAGCGAAGATGTTCTTCTACTCTGCCGACATGAACGGATACTTCACCCTGATTAGTAAATTTTACTGCATTGCCAATAAGATTCAGCAATACCTGACGCAGGCGTGATTCATCCCCGATAATAATTCTGGGGGTCTCTTCGATATGAAGTGTGATGACGATCCCTTTTTCGCGGGCGGCAAGAATAAATGGTACAAGGGCATCATAGATACAGCTTCGTAGGTCAAATTTATTTTTGATGATTTCCATGTTACCGGATTCAATTTTAGCCAGATCGAGAATGTCATTAACCAGAGCGCGTAGTGATTTGGCCGATTGCTGTGCCAGCATCAGGTTTTCCTGTTGTTCGCTGGAGAGCTGATCTGCATCTGCACTGATCAGATTTTGAAGGCCGATAATGCCGTGCAGTGGCGTACGCAGTTCATGACTCATCACGGAAAGAAATTCACTTTTTGCATGGCTGGCCGCTTCTGCCTGTTTGATGGCTTTGCGAAGGTTTTTATCAGATTGCGTCAATTCGCGATAGAGAAGCATCTGATTAAGCGCATCTTCCATGCGGCGTGCAATATCCTGAAAGAGCCGTTTCTCCTCTTCTGTCCAGATACGGGAGCGGGTACATTCATGCAGGCCTAGCATCCACGGGTTTCCATGTTCCGAGCGAATGATAATGGTCATGATGGATTTGATTGAGAATTGTTCAGCCCATTCAGGGCGCCCTGGAATAGGCTTATCTACGCCGTAGATATGAATTTCGGAAGAGTTGTGAATGTTGCGCAGCTCTTCGATCATTTCAGGGTTTGTCGGAATTATCTTCCTCTCTGAAAACGAACCGGGAAATTCCGGCATGCATCTTTCGTAAGGGACTTTCCAATATTTGGAATCCACATCAAGAGGGTGAATCAGATAGGCTCTGCTGCACGAGAAGATTTCCAGCATCATATCAAGAGATTGATTGAGCGCCTGATCCATATGCAAGGGCTGATGAAGAATCCGCTCAAGTTTGTCTACACTCTGTAGATAATGCAGGTGGACATTTTGTTTATCCTCAGCTTTTTCACGGTCTGAGGCGAAAAAATAACCAATGGCCGTAAAGGTGATGAGCTCAATTAGAGCCAGAGCCGTTTGCAGTGGCGTGTGGTAGAGCGTGAGTATTCCGAATTGACTCAGCATGATCCCTGCAACGAGTGTGAAAAAATAGATCAGGGTCCAGATAAAACCTGTCCGGGTGCCTAGAAAGAAGAAGACAATCATTGGGTAGCCGAATACCCAGTAAATGCCTGTGTTATCTGCTGTCGGAACAAATAGAAGCGGGGCAAAAATAACCATCGTGTCGAAACCGATCAAGTGTTTGATGATTCCGAGCGGCGCACCTTTTCTCAGCCATGAGTAGACCGGAGGAAGAGTCAGAAGCACCAGGAATTCGACAAGAGCCAGAATCTTAAGATCCAGAGTGTAGTTGAGAGTCGTGAAGAATGCCAGCACGATCATTGAGAAGAGCAGGAAGCGCGAGAGTGATTGATTGGTCAGGACGCTCTCTTCGCTCTGAACATTCTCTAAAGTCTGCTGCATTGAGTGAGTGTAGTCGGTTTTATAGAAACCTTACAATAAAAAAGGGAGGGCCTGCTGGAGGCCCTCCCTTAAATAGGTCGAAAGTTGAATTAACGCTTCGAGAACTGTGGAGCGCGACGAGCCTTTTTCAAGCCAGGCTTTTTACGTTCAACAATACGAGCATCACGGGTCAGGAAACCTTCAGCTTTTAGCTGTGGGCGAAGACCTGCATCATACTCGATAAGTGCACGTGCAATACCATGACGTACAGCACCTGCCTGACCGGAAACACCGCCTCCGGCTACGTTTACACGCACATCGATGCGATCAGTCAGCTGGGTAAGTGCCAGCGGAGAAAGCGCTTCCTGACGAATGATTTCGATAGGGAAGAAATCTTCGATGGTGCGGTTGTTAATGTTAACCTGGCCACTGCCTGGCTGAATCATTACTCGGGCAACGCTGCATTTGCGACGGCCTGTTCCACGGTAAAATGTATCTGACATATCTTTATAAATCCTTATACCAATTCGCTTAGTTAAGCTTCAGTGTTTCAGGCTGCTGGGCAGTGTGCGGGTGATCGGAACCTGCATATACCTTCAGCTTCTTCAGCATTGAGCGGCCCAGTGAATTTTTAGGCATCATGCCCTTCACTGCCAACTCAATAATTCTCTCCGGGAAACGCTCACGCTGTTTCTCAAGTGTGATGCTCTTCAATCCACCAGGGTACTGAGAGTGGCGGTAGTAAGTCTTCTGCTCTTCTTTACGGCCAGTCACTTTTATTTTCTCAGCATTGATCACAATCACGTGATCACCACAGTCCGCATGCGGGGTGTACTGTGGGCGATGTTTACCGCGCAGAATCCTGGCAATCTCAGTTGATAGACGGCCCAGGATCAGGTCTTCTGCATCAACAATATACCATTTACGCTCAATGTCTCCAGGACGGACGGTCCAAGTACGCATGGTCAAACTCCATTACTCAAAATAAAAAGCCCATTTCGGTGGGCGGCGCAGTATAAAACGGGAGGGGTTGATGTCAAACGCTTTTCTTGTGCCAAGCCACCCTGGGAGATCCCTGCAAATGTTTCGGCCATGACTATATTGCCAATAGCACTCCGGCCGATAGAGTGCCAGCTCTTCGGAAGTCAGCCGAAAATGGTTAGTCAGAGGTTAATTGTAGTCTGTGAAAGAGCGTCACGAATACATTCTTGGTGAGGTGGTAAAAGCCTATCTTGATACAGGGCAAGCTGTCGGTTCCCGGGTGCTATCCGAGCGTGGCGATCTGGGATTGAGTCCGGCTTCGATTCGTAATGCCATGGCAGATCTTGAGCGGATGGGGCTGCTCTGCTCCCCACACACCTCTGCAGGACGGAAACCAACCGATAGCGGCCTGCGTTATTTTGTTGATTCACTGATGGTCATCGACCCTAATCTTCACGATCGTCTTAGCGCTTCTGTCAGCGGTCATCTGAATCCGGAGAGAGATATTAATCAGGTTCTTCAGCAGGCAACCGATGAACTGGCGAGTCTGACGCGGTTTGCTGGCCTGGTATCTGTGCATGAGCCTGATTTCAGGCGCATTGAGAAGGTGGAACTTGTTCCGATATCGAGCGAACAGATTCTTGCCGTGATTGTCTCTAATAAAGGTGAAGTTCAGAATCGTCTGGTACGGCGTGATGCCCAGTTAAGTGATGATCGTCTTGCCGAAATTTCCAGAAATTTGTCAGAACTGCTCTCCGATTGCAGCCTCGATGAGGCGCGTCTTCGTCTGGCCAGAGAGATTGATCACGATCGTCTTCGTATTCGTCAGCTACTTGAGGAGTTGAAACAGTGGGCTGAGAACCCTACAGAGGGGAAGAGTGATCTGATTCTTAGTGGGCAGAGCCAACTGTTGAAGATGCCAGAGTTTGGTGTGATTGAGACCGTTCGCTCTCTCTTTATGGCCTTTGAAGAGAAAGAGGAGCTGCTGAAGCTCGTTGAACAGGTTGAACAGTCAGAACATGGTGTGAAGGTTTTTATCGGCCATGAACATGCGCTGGTTGATATGGATGAAGTATCGGTTGTTCTCTCCCGTTTTGAAGGTGAGGGCAGGGTGCTTGGAACACTTGGGGTAATCGGGCCAAAGCGAATGCATTATGACCGGATACTGCCGATAGTAGATTGTACAGCACGCTGGGTAAGCCGGGTGCTTGGAGGAAACCGTTGAGTAAGAAAAAACATGCAGATAATGATCCGCATAAGAAGAAAGATATGTCTAATAAAGCCGAAGCAGCTCCAGAGGAAGATGCTCTTGAAATTGCTCAGGCAGAAGTTGCGGAGCTGAAAGACAAACTGCTTCGTGCACATGCTGAAATGGACAATCTTCGCAAGCGTACAGCCCGTGAAATTGAAGATTCCCGCAAGTTTGCTGTTGAGAGGTTCTCTACGGCACTTCTTGAGGTGGTGGATAATCTGGAACGTGCTCTTGAGGTTGAAGATGGTAATGAAGCTGGCCTGCGCGAGGGTGTGAAGCTTACCTTTGATTCATGGCATGCCATGATGAATAAGTTTGAACTTAAGCGGATAGATGCGGTGGGTGAGGTCTTTGATCCTCACAAACATGAAGCGCTCTCACAGATGCCAAGTGATGAGCCTGAAGGTGTTGTGATAGCCCAGCATGTGGCTGGTTATACGCTTCATGGGCGTCTGATTCGGGCTGCAAAAGTACTGGTTTCCAGTGGGCCAGCTTGATTGATTCGGCTTCGGGCTTCCTGCCCTTCGCCTTGATCGTTGCGCAAGAGTGTGATCTTGCTTCACTTACGGCCTCGGTTCTCTCGCCCGCCCCATATCCTGCGGGGATGAGGGTGGATAGAGCACGTTTCTCCGCCCAAGGATGGGCGGCTGCTGAGTAAAACGAAGCCGTAAACGCAGGCGGACATGTGCCGCCGAAGTGGTTTTAAGCAAAAGGCAGACAATAAGACAGGATGCCGTTTGGACGGCTGATAGCCGCTCGTTGAGGGGTATGGACACCCCGAATCAACGCTCTTTTGCGAATAAAAACGAAAAGGGGGTTGAATTGATATGATTCAGTCCCCATATAGTTTTGTAACAAGATATTAATCGTTCAATTTGATTTGAATTCAGGAGATTTGAGATGGGCAAAGTAATTGGTATTGATCTCGGCACTACGAACTCGTGTGTGGCCGTGATGGAAGGCGATAAGGCCAAGGTGATTGCCAACAGCGAAGGCGATAATACCACTCCTTCCGTTGTAGCGTACACTGCAGATGACAGGCTTGTGGGTAGTCCTGCAAAGCGTCAGATGGTAACCAACCCGGACAGCACTTTTTATGCGGTGAAGCGTCTGATTGGCCGCAAGTTTGATTCGGCTGAAACCAAACACCATCATGAACTGGTATCTTACCCGATTGTTGCTGCTGATAATGGCGATGCATGGGTTGAGGCTAATGGTAAAAAGATGAGCCCTCAGGAAGTCTCTGCCGTAATCCTGCAGAAGATGAAAAAGACAGCTGAGGATTATCTGGGCGAAGAGGTAAAGGATGCCGTCATTACCGTGCCTGCCTACTTCAACGACTCCCAGCGTCAGGCAACCAAGGATGCAGGTGCGATTGCCGGACTGAATGTGCTTCGTATCATCAATGAGCCAACAGCATCTGCGCTGGCCTATGGTCTCGATAAGACGGAAGAGAATCACCTGATTGCTGTTTATGATCTGGGTGGCGGTACGTTTGATATCTCGATCCTCGAGATCGGCGATGGCGTTTTTGAGGTGAAGTCGACCAATGGAGACACCTTCCTTGGTGGTGAGGATTTCGATCAGGTTCTGATCAAGTATCTGGCTGACGAGTTTAAGAAGGAGCACGGTGTTGATCTGACCAAGGACAAGCTGGCGCTTCAGCGACTCAAAGAGGCTGCCGAGAAGGCGAAGATGGAGCTCTCTTCAGCGCAGCAGACAGAGGTAAACCTGCCATTTATTACTGCTGATGCGTCAGGCCCGAAACATCTGCTTATTAAACTGTCCCGTGCGAAGTTTGAAAGCCTGGTAGGCGATCTGGTTGAGAAGTCGCTTAAGCCATGTGCTCAGGCAATCAAGGATGCTGGCGTGAAAACTAGTGATATTCACGAAGTGGTGCTGGTTGGCGGCCAGACCCGCATGCCGTTGGTACAGCAGAAGGTGAAGGAGTTCTTCGGCAGGGAGCCTCACAAGGGTGTGAATCCTGATGAAGTGGTAGCACTTGGTGCAGCTATTCAGGGTGGCATTCTGGCCGGTGATGTAACCGACGTACTGCTGCTTGATGTTACTCCGCTGTCGCTTGGTATTGAGGTGGAGGGTGGCCTGTTTAACAAGATTATTGAGAAAAACACCACCATTCCGACCAAGAAGAGCCAGACCTATACCACGGCTGCAGATAACCAGACGGCTGTGACCATTAAAGTGGCGCAGGGTGAGCGTGAAATTTTCTCTGCCAACAAGCAGCTTGGTCTGTTTAATCTCGAAGGTATTGCTCCGGCACCACGCGGTATGCCGCAGGTTGAAGTAACCTTCGACATCGATGCCAACGGCATCATGCATGTTCATGCCAAGGATAAGGGTACCGGCAAAGAGACCTCTATCCGAATTGAATCAGGTTCAGGCCTCTCTGAGGATGAGATCAAACAGATGCAGGCCGATGCTGAGGCCAATGCGGATGCGGATAAGGCTGCAAAAGAGAAGATTGAGGCACGCAACCGTGCCGACCAGCTTGTCTATGCCACTGAAAAGTCTCTGAAAGAGCATGGTGATGCGGTTGATGAAGATACCCGCAAGGGTATCGAAGAGGCGCTGGAAGAGCTGAAGAAGGCTCTTGAAGGCGATGATGTCGAAGCGATCAAGAAGGCTGAAGAGAATCTGGGTGAGAAGTCGCAGAAACTTGGCGAAGTGATCTACCAGAAGATGCAGGCTGAGCAGGAGGCTGCAGGTGGTGCAGATGGTTCTGCTGGTTCTGAAGCTGCTGATGCAGCATCAAGTAAAGCCGGTGACGATGTAGTGGATGCTGAAGTTGTGGATGATAACGAAAAAAAGTGATCTGACATGACTTGAAAGACTCGGGAGCAGAACGTTATGCGTTCTGCTCCTTTTATCGTTTAAAGAATTGAGAGGTTAAGGTGTCAAAACGGGATTACTATGAAGTGCTGGGCATCGAAAAAGATGCTGATGCCAATACCATCAAGCGCGCATATCGCAAACTGGCTATGAAGTTTCATCCGGATCGTAATGCGGATGACGACACCGCAGCCGAAAACTTCCGCGAAGCGACCGAGGCCTACGAAATACTCTCCGATGAGAGCAAACGCTCCCGTTATGATCGTTATGGCCATGCCGGCGTGGATGATCAGATGGGTGGTTTTGGCGCTGGTGGCTTCCAGGATTCACATGCATATCGTGACTTCGGTGATCTTTTTGGCGATGTGTTTGGCGAAGCGTTCGGTTTTGGTGGAAGGCAGCAGAGTAATCGCGGCTCAGATCTGCGTTATGATCTTACACTCTCTCTTGAAGAGGCTGCTGCTGGCCGGGAAGTAGAGCTGGATATTCCCAAACATGCACAGTGTGATACCTGTAACGGTTCCGGTGCCCGGCCAGGTACTAATCCTGTGCCATGTTCAACCTGTGGAGGTCATGGCCAGGTTCAGATGAGCCAGGGCTTTTTTGCGGTAAGAAGAACGTGTCCGAACTGTCACGGCTCAGGCAAGAAGATTGAGTCACCATGTATTACCTGTGGAGGCGCTGGTCGTAAGCGGGTTAATAAAAAACTGAAAGTAAAAATCCCTGCCGGTGTTTATCACGGCGCACAGGTTCGTGTTTCCGGTGAAGGTGAAGCGGGTGAGCAGGGTGGTCCAACGGGCGATCTCTACATAGTTGTTTCACTAAAAGAGCATAAGATCTTTGAGCGTGATGGTGCGGATCTTCACTGTATGATGCCGATCACTTTTCCTCAGGCGACACTGGGTGCTGAAGTTGAGGCTCCAACCCTGACAGGTAAAATAAAAATCCGTATTCCTGCAGGTACTGAAGGCGGACGCGTTTTCCGTTTGCGTGGCAATGGTGTGCCGGATGTTCGCACTGGTCATACTGGCGATCTTTATGTGCGGGTTCAGATTGCGGTTCCAAAAAAACTGAGCGAAAAACAGGAAGCATGTCTGCGTAAGTTTGCTGAAGAAGCAGGCGATGAAGTTTATCCTGAGCGTTCATCATTTCTTGGTAAGGTGAAGGATTTCTGGGATGATCTTGCTCGCGAAGTGAAATAGGCGTGTGTCAGGAGTGAGTCGATGGGTGAGATGAGAGGGTCAGGCAACGTAAAAATCATTGTTACAGGCGCATCCGGTCGTATGGGTCGCATGCTGGTTCGTGCAGTCACTGAAGCAAAAGGCATGCAACTTGTCGGGGCAACTGAGCGACAGGGATCAGAGCTTTTGGGCCGTGATGCAGGTGAGCTGGCAGGTATTGAGACACTAGCAGTTGCACTGACTGACAACATTGAAAACTGCCCTGAAGCCGATGTTGCGATTGATTTTACTGCGCCGAAGGCGACGCTGGATCATGCGCGTTTTGCAGCCCAGAACGGCATCTCTATGGTGATCGGCACAACCGGCTTCACGACTGAACAGATGACCGAGCTACAACAGACTCTTATAGATACCCCTACCATCATGGCAGCTAACTATTCCGTTGGCGTGAATCTGGCGCTGAACCTGATCAGACAGGCCGCAGAAGTGCTCGGCCCTGACTACGATGCTGAGATTTATGAAGCGCACCACAAGCATAAGGTGGATGCGCCCAGCGGCACGGCACTGGCGATGGGGCGTTCTCTCGCTGAAGGGCGTGGTGTTGATCTGGATAAAATGGCGGTTTATGCACGCGAAGGGATCACCGGTGCCAGAAAGTCTGGCACTATCGGCTTCTCAGTGGTTCGTGCCGGGAATATTGTCGGCGATCACAAGGCGATGTTCATCTCCGATGAAGAACGCATCGAGATCGGCCATATCGCAGCAGACCGCATGGTCTTCGCCCGCGGTGCCGCACGTGCAGCAGCTTGGCTGAAGAGTCAGCAGGCAGGCTTGTACGATATGCGGGATGTTCTTGGGTTGAATTAGTTTAACACGGCCTTGGAGCATCCTGCCCTCGGCCTTTGGTCACTTCGCAAGAGCGCGGTCTTGCTTCGTTTACGGCTCACAACATTCGCCGCCGCCCGTCCATGGGCGGATTGAGAACTGAGTCTTACTTATCTTCTGTTAATAATCTTTTCAGCTGCTTTCAGGCCATCGACGGCTGCAGAGACAATACCACCTGCATATCCGGCACCCTCTCCAGCCGGATAGAGGCCTTTCATGTTAATGGATTGCATCTGCTGATCACGGGTAATGCGAATCGGAGAGCTGGTACGTGATTCGATAGCCAGAATGTTGGCATCATCGGTAACAAAGCCTCTCATTTTTCTATCAAACGCTGTAAGTCCTTCGGCCAATGGCTTGGCCAGCCAGTCGGGGATCAACTCCCACAGATTAGCGGCTTCCACACCCGGCTTAAAGCGTGTTGGAGCAAGTGTTCCGGTTGCCTTTCTCGCTACGTAGTCGGAGATACGCATGGCTGGTGCAGCATAGGGTTGTGATGTCATCTCAAACGTTTTTTGTTCCAGGTCTCGCTGCATGCGGATACCGCAGAGCGGATCGCTACCCAAGCCATGCCTCAAAATATCTGTCGGCGTCACCTGCACGACGATACCGGAGTTGGCCAGCGGGCTTCGGCGTTTGGCATTGCTCATGCCGTTGATTGTCATATGCCCCGCCTCGGTGGGCGAGGGGACAATCAGACCGCCCGGGCACATGCAGAAGCTGTAGATACCCCGTTTTCCTGATGTTCCCATGAGGGGGTCTTTGGCCTGATGGGTGAGAGAGTATTCAGCGGCACCCAACTGTTCGGAATCTCTGGCAGCTCCGAACTGGCACTCATTGATCCACTCCTGTGAATGTTCGGCTCGCACGCCAACAGCAAATTCCTTGGCCTCCATGGCAATGCCGATGCTCTGCAGATGTTCAAAGGTGTCGCGGGCTGAGTGCCCGATAGCGAGCACAACGCTGCTGGCAGCGATCTCTTCACCCGAAGCACACCTGACACCCGTAATCTTCCCATCTTCGGTTAGCAGGGCATCCACGCGTGTTTCAAAGCGATAATCGACACCCTTCTCAATCAGGTATTCCCGCATGGAGCGGATAATGCGCACCAGTCGATCCGTGCCCAGATGGGGATGAGCATTAATCAGGATGTCGCGATCGGCACCAAAGCGGACGAACTCGTTGAGCACCCAGCGCACAAACGGGTGTTTGATGCGGGTGTAGAGTTTGCCGTCGGTGTAGGTACCCGCACCTCCTTCACCAAAGCAGATGTTGCTCTCAGGGTTCAATTCGCCGCGGCTTCGCAACTTGCCGATATCCCGCATACGTTTTTCCACTGGCTTCCCACGTTCCAGAAGTGTGACCGCCATACCTGCTTCAATCAGGGCGAGTGCTGCAAACAGTCCTGCCGGACCACTGCCAACAACGACCACATGCTCTTTCGATGTTACAGGTGCGTTAAGGGTTTCCGGCTTGGTGATATCCAGACGTGACTGATTGATGATCTCAGACTGAGGTGAAAGCTTGGCCGATGCATCTGATGAGATGGTGCATTCAACCGTACAGACAAAGTGAACATGGCTCTTCCTGCGGGCATCAATCGCCTTGCGGACGATCTGCCACTCACCAATCTCTTCGGCTTTGAGTTTTAACAATCCAGCGATTTTCTGCGCAATGACAGCATCGGAATCATGCAGTTCAATGTCGAGATTGGTGATACGGATCAGTTTGTTAGATGTGGGGTTGTCTGGCATGCCGTAACGCTATGCGCTTTTTCTGTTCTTAGGAACGTGTGATGTTACTCACAAGATTTTGAAAGAATTGCTTTATGTTTGACGACTTAGAGAGCAGAAGTTCACTTGCGGAATGCGCTCTTTTCAACTATGGATTGATACATGGGATTAATAATATGGCATCAAAGATAAACAATCGGGAAGTGGTCGTTGTCGCGGGAATTCGCACGCCAATGGGAAAAATGGGAGGGGCTCTCGAGGGGCTTTCAGCCGTGGAGCTGGGTATGCATGCGCTGCGCGAACTTCTGGCCCGCTCTCCGCTAACACGAGACGAAATCGACAGTGTGATTATCGGCAATGTTATCCAACCTGCCGAGGCTACCAACATCTCCCGTGTCATTGCGCTGCAGGCGGGTGTTCCACGCCGGGTTCCGGCGCATACGGTGCATCGTAACTGTGCATCGGGCATGCAGGCGATCACCGACGCTGCCGAGAAGATTCTTTCCGGGCGTGCCGAGGTGGTGGCAGCAGGCGGTGTGGAGTCGATGACCCACGCGCCGCTGCTGTTTCACGATCAGTTCCGTAGGGCCATGGCGAGCCTCCAGCGTGCCCGCAGCGTGCCGGACAAGGCCAAAGCAGCTTTGGGCCTGCTCAAGGCTCCATGGAAGCCTCGAGTTGCTCTGCTGGAGGGGCTGACCGATCCGGTTGCCGGGCTTAACATGGGACAGACAGCAGAGATTCTGGCGCGCGAGTTCAATATTTCACGGCGTGAACAGGATGCGTTTGCACTACAGAGTCACCAGCGAGCTGATCAGGCATGGAAAGACGAGTGGTTCAACAGTGAGGTGATGCATCTCTTTGCACCGCCGAAATATAATCCCGTCCATCGTGATGAGGGGATTCGTGGCGAGCAGAGCATGGAGGCACTGGCGAAACTTAAACCGGCATTTGAAAAACCCCTGGGAACAGTGACGGCTGGAAACAGTTCTCAGATTACTGATGGTGCTGCGATGCTGCTTCTGAGCCATCGCGAAAAGGCGGAAGCTGAGAGCTGGCCGATTCTGGGCTATCTGCATGACTGGGTCTATTCAGGTTGTGATCCTGCACGTATGGGGTTGGGGCCTGTTTTTGCATCCAACACACTTCTCTCCCGATATGGCCTCTCAGCCAGGGATATGGCCAGAGTTGAAATTAACGAGGCATTTGCTGCACAGGTGCTGGCATGCCTGAAGGCGATGGACTCCAAGCAGTTCGGCACAAAAAGGCTGGGAGCCAAAGCTGCGATCGGTGCGCCTGATATGGAGAGGCTCAATGTTCATGGTGGTGCGGTTGCACTGGGACATCCGGTGGGAATGTCGGGAGCGCGGCTTGTACTGACCCTGCTCAGACAGCTAAAACATGATACCGACGGAGGCTTGGGTCTTGCCACCCTCTGTATCGGTGGTGGTCAGGGTGGAGCCGTGTTGCTTGGTAGCGAGCCATGGAAGTCGTAACGCTTAAGGTCAAAGATGGTGTGGCGCGGCTGCATCTATCGCGCAGCGACAGGTCTGTGAATGTGTTGGATGAGCTCTGTATCAGCCAACTGGAAGCACACCTGGATGTCCTGGAGAAGAGCACCCCCGAACTGCTGGTGATTAACAGCGGTATGCCAGGCTGTTTCATAGCCGGAGCTGATCTTGCCATTATCCAGGGGGTTGAAAATTCCGATGCAGCAACACGACTGGCTGAACGTGGTCAGGCAATCTGCCGCCGTATCGAACTGCTCTCATCCCCATCCATTGCTGTGGTGGAGGGGGCATGCATGGGCGGTGGTTTGGAGCTGGCGATGAGTTGTGACCATATTGTTGCCGTTCATGGAGAAAAAACGAGCCTTGGACTGCCGGAGATCAAGATCGGCATCCATCCGGGATTTGGCGGTTGCGTACGGTTACCCAAGCGAGTCGGCTGGCCCAAAGCCATTGAGATGATTCTGACCGGTCGTCCGGTTGATGCCAGACGAGCCAAACGGATCGGCTTGGCACAGCTTGCCTGCCATTCTGAGCAGGTGAGTGATGCTATAAGGCATCTTGCCGGAATCGGCAAGGCGGAGAGGGATCGAATAGAACCATGGTGGTTCCATCTCTGGCCGGTTCGAAAATTCTTTTTTTACAAGGTGCGTGAAAAAGCACTGGCTCGTTTTAAACATCTCAATATTGAAGAGGCTTACCCTTCCGTTCCCGGAGTAATAGATCTTCTGGAGGATATCTACGGCATGAGTGATGGCCTGGCCTATGCGCGTGAGGCCGAGTCGCTCGGAAAATTTGCAGTTACGCCTACATGTAAAAATCTTATCCAGGTCTTTTTCCTCGGCGAAGCACTGAAAAAACAGGAGATGGCGAAGAAGGGCAAGATTGCTGCGGCAGCTTTGAGTCGCACTGCAGTTTACGGTGCAGGTGCGATGGGTGGCGGTATCGGTTGGGTAGCGACTCGAACCGGTGAGGTAGACTTGCATGAGGTGAGTAGCGAGGCACTCGGTCGTGGTATGGGTCTGTTGTCAAAATTGTCAAAACGCGATCCGGTACGTTTGCAGCGCATTCGCCCTGTGCTCGATGCCAGTGGCCTTGGCAACTGTGACGTGGTGATCGAAGCTGTTCTTGAAAATATTGATATTAAGAAACAGCTCTGGGCAGACGTTGAATCAGAAGTTCGCAAAGATACGCTGCTGTTGACCAACACATCCTCTCTATCGGTCACCGATCAACAGGCCGGGTTGAAACATCCAGGGCGTGTTGCCGGGCTGCACTTTTTTAATCCTGCACCGAAAATGCCGTTAGTTGAGGTTATCGCAGGTGCCAAGAGTACAAAGAAGAGTCTGCAGACGACAGCCGCACTGGCTGTACGTTGGGGCAAGTTTCCTGTGGTGGTTGCCGATCGCCCTGGATTTCTGGTTAATCGCTGTCTGATGCCGTTCATGAGTGCAGCACTTCACCTTCTTGAAGGCGGACAGAAGCTTGAACATATCGACGGTGCATTGAAAAACTTCGGCATGCCGATGGGTGCGATTGAACTGGCTGATCGTGTAGGACTCGATATTTGTCACCATGTCGGCAGTCATCTTTCCGAATCATACGGTGATCGTATGAGTATGCCGGGCTGGTTTGACCGGATGGTTGACGATGGTCTGCTGGGCGCAAAATCGGGTAGTGGCTTTTATCTCTATGAGAAGGAGAAACGAAAGGGTGTGAATGAGGCGCTTTCAAGTTACCTCACCGGCTTGAAAACGGAGGGGAAAGAGTTTGATGCCAATCTCTCCGACAACAGCAGAGTGATGAGTGATGAAGAGATTGTGAACGCATCACTTGTTCCGATGCTGATAGAGGCGCTTGCATGCCTCTCTGAAGGTGTAGTTGATAGTGCAGAGCACCTAGATGCAGCCATGGTCTACGGGATTGGATTTCCTCCATTCAGAGGAGGACTTCTTAACCACTTTTCGGGTTATGAAGCGGAGAGATTAAAAGAGATTGTCAGCGGCCTGGGGCTGAATGTTCCTGAAAATATGGAGGTGCTTTATGAGTGATGGAAAGCTATGTCCGGGTCTTCATCAGTCGATGCAGGCAAGTTCACTCTCTGACCTGTTGTTGCACTCTCCTTCCGAGTGGCTGCAGCGCCCTATGCTCCGTTATCGGAAAGCCAGCGGGAAGTGGAAAACCCTGAATCGTATCACCGTCCAGCAACGGGTATTGCGCTTGGCGGCATGGCTTGAGTCGCAGGGTATTAAGCCGGGCGATCGGGTGGGTGTGTTAGGCCATAACAGCGTGCCTTGGTTTATTTGTGACTTTGCCATTCTGCGACTGGGTGCAGTGACGGTTCCTGCTTACTTTACCGATCCAGCCGAATCTGTTGCCTATGTGTTCAATGACTCCGGCTGCAGGCTGATTCTGGTCGAGTCGGGAGAGCAGCAGCAGAAGCTGGAAGGCCTTGAGATTAGAAGTGTCCCGTTCTCAGGTAAGGGAGAAAGTGTCGATTCAATCTCGCGTGATGACCGGTGGGATGCAGGGCCAAAGACACCGCCACCGGAAAGAGATGCGTTGGCCACCCTGATCTATACCTCAGGTACCACTGGCAATCCAAAAGGGGTGATGTTGACGCATAAAAATCTTCTGACAGATGTTACAGCCGGGCTGGGAGGTGTTCCGATCTGGCCGGATGATCGCTTCCTCTCTTTTCTGCCTGTATCACATGCGTTTGAACGAACAGTCGGCCACTTTCTTGTTGTGGCTTCAGGCTCTGAGATTGCCTATGCCGAGGATGTTGCAACATTGATGCGTGATATGCCGGAGGTTAAACCAACGGTAATGATCTCGGTGCCTCGTCTGTATGAGAAAATCTATGCAGGTGTGAATGCAAAAATGGAGGCATCAGCAGTTAAAAAATTGCTGTTCGACAGGGCACAGGCTTTGGGTATGGAGCGTTTTGAGCTAAAGCAGGAGGGCAAAAACCTGGATGGTATGAAGGCCGTTGCCTGGAAAGTTCTGGATCATCTGGTGAATGCCAAACTGCGGGAGAAGATGGGTGGCAGTCTGCGTCTGTTTGTATCAGGTGGCGCGGCCCTTAGCCCGACCATTGCACGATTTCTGCTGGCGGCCGATATTACAGTTCTGCCCGGCTATGGCCTGACTGAGACATCACCGGTTCTGAGTGTAAATACCGAGGCGAAAATCAAACCGGAGTCGGTCGGTCGTGCACTGTCTGGCGTTAATCTGAAGTTGGCAGAAGATGGTGAGCTTCTTGTTCGCGGCCCGATGGTGATGGCAGGCTACTGGAACAGACCCGAAGAGACAGCAGCGGTACTGGAGAGCGATGGCTGGTTGCATACAGGGGATATTGTTGAGATTGATGATGAGGGGTTTGTAAAAATTGTTGATCGCAAAAAGGAGATTATGGTGCTCTCCAACGGTGAGAATGTACCTCCTGCGATTGTTGAACAGCATCTGACACAGGACAGCGCAATTCTGCAGGCAATGGTGATTGCCGAAAAACGTCCTTATGTAGCGGCACTGATTGTACCTGATATGGAGGGGCTGGCATCGGCATGGAAAAAGGATCATGGCAGCGCTCTTCCCGATGACTGGAAAACAAACGCTGTTATGCATCAATGGATGCTGGAGCGTATGCGTTGGGATGAGCATGACCTGCCCTCCTATATGCAGGTAAAAAGCTTCATCTTTATTGATGCTGAGTGGACACAGACTAATGGCATGTTAACACCAACACTGAAGGTGAAACGGCGGATGATCTGCGAGCTTCACAGTGCCGAAATCGAAGCGATTTATGCCGAATCCGAAGGTTAGTCCGAAAGCCTGACAGGCATGCGGCGATTGCCGTATGCACCTTCATAATGATCAAACCTACCGGCGATCAGAGTGCCACATTTTGTGCATTTCCCCGCATCCGAGAGATGGAAATCCAGAATCTCGAACCAGTCACGTACTATTAGCGGTTCACTGCAGGTGGGGCAGTGTGTTGTGCCACCGGAGGTGTCATGAATATTGCCGGTGTAGACATAGTGCAGCCCGGCATCCATGGCGATATTTCTTGCGCGCCCCAGCGTTTCCGGAGGCGTGGGGGGGATGTTCAACATCTTCCAGTCAGGGTGAAAGGCGGAGAAGTGTAGTGGCACATCCGGGCCGAGCTCATCAGCGATCCACCTGCTCATTTTTTGAAGCTCTTCATCTGAGTCATTATGATTCGGAATCAGCAGTGTGGTAATCTCAGTCCAGACATCGGTCTCATGTACCAGGTAGGAGAGTGTATCGAGTACTGGCTGCAGCTGCCCCGCACAGAGCTTGTGATAAAAATCCTCGGTGAACGCTTTCAGATCTACATTGGCAGCATCCATATGTGAGAAAAACTCTTTGCGTGCGGCTTCATGGATATATCCGGAAGTCACGGCAACGGTCTGTATACCCAGTTCATGACATGCAATAGCGCTATCGACGGCGTATTCCAGAAAAATTATCGGATCGTTATAGGTGAACGAAACCGACTTGCAGCCATTATCTGCAGCAGCTTTGGCAATCGTTTCAGGTGAGGCTGCATCGCAGAGTCTGTCGAATTCGCGTGATTTGCTGATATCCCAGTTCTGGCAGAATTTGCAGGCAAGATTGCATCCGGCAGTGCCAAATGAGAATACCTTGGAACCGGGATAGAAGTGATTCAGGGGCTTCTTCTCAATCGGGTCGACACAGAACCCGGAAGAGCGGCCATAAGTGGTTAGTACAATCTTCTCATTTTCACGCTTACGCACAAAACAGAGTCCGCGTTGGTCATCATGTAGCTTACAGTCGCGCGGACAGAGATCACACTGGAGGCGGCCGTCATCCAGTTTGTGCCAGTACCTGCCGGGAAAGTGGCTCATATCACGCATGGAATGCTCCGTAGCTGCGTTGTTATGCTGCTCGGCTCCTCACGCCTTACCACAAACTTTTCCATACGCAATCTGAGCACTTTCGCTTCGGTGAGTTCATTCGGCATTATCGGGCTCCGTAAACTTCTCTACGCTGTACCTGTATATAAGAATCTCATCACTCCAAAAGTCAGCAGCAAGGCCAGCCTTCTGTTTCAGCTGTGCCATGAACCGTTTCGGTGTCTGCAACTGATCCCATACCTGAGGAAGAAAGGTGCTGCGGTAGTTGCCATAATCGAAAATTATCCCGTCAATATGTGGCTGAAGCTGAGCCAGGAGATCGGTTTCACTTACAAACTCAATTTTTTCCGGAAGTGAGAGAATAGAGACCTCAATCCGTATCTGCTCAAGTTCATCTTCAGACAGTGCAGAAAACCGTGGGTCATGGAATGCAGCTGCAATCGCATTGCTTTGCAGATCATCTATCAGTGGGAAGTGAGCTTTTAGTGAACCGATACAGCCTCGAAGTTCGCCATGAAGTTTCAGCGTAACAAAAGTAGCGGCAGGCTCATTCAGCCAGGGATAATCGGTGGTTTTAGGGATGGTGGCAGGTTTTCCCAACTGTTTGGTAATCATGGCTCTGGCAATAGCCGGTAGCAGTTCCCTCTTATTCATAAAAAGCGAAGGCTCCGTAACCCACCACCCGGTCTCTAGGGCCCGCGGTATCGCCTGAATTGCGCAGGTCGATCAGTTTGGCTCTGAGTGGATGTTTCTCTGTGCAGGTCAGCAGTCCATTGATGGGCGTGGCGCCACAGGCCTGTTCATGGGAGATGGTTGGCTCCATTTGAATGATGGTATCTGCGGTTTCAGTATCAATTTTCCTGGCTGTTTCATAAGGGTGGTAGTGTGACAGGTCGGAACTGATAACAATAAGTGTCTCTTCGCTTCCCCATAACAGATCGAGAACTTCTGCCACCATCTCTGGCCGTGCCCGCCCAACAGTAAACGGGATTAGTGTGAATTGGTTGAGTCTGCGTTGCAGAAAGGGGAGATGAACCTCAAGTGAGTGTTCAAATGCATGACTACTCCCTTCAATCGTAACCTGAGCCAGATGCTCAACTGAATTCATCCCAATCCTGTCCAGTTCAACGGCGCCGAGAGGGGTTTCAAAGGCATCGGCTTCCGGCAGTACCAGACCGGAAACAGGGACGCGGTGAGTGGGCCCTAATAGTACAACCCGTCTGATTTTGTCTGCATTCAGAAGCGCATAACCGCAGGCCGCTGTCGGGCCTGAATAGATGTATCCGGCATGAGGTGTAATCAGGGCTTTGGGAGAGGGGCCCGCTGCTGTTTCACCAGCTTCTGACAGCATGGTGTCGACACTGCGGGCCAGAACATCCGGACTATCCGGATAGAAGCTACCTGCTACTGCGGGGCGGCGTACTCGCATACTCTTTTGCTACCTCCTGATTGTAATCTTCTTACATTAGAAGTGTAGACCAGATGAAGGTGAAACAGAGTGTTATTTTATATCTCTATCCTTCTCATCTTCTGTTTGAGGATGGTGCAGCCTATACTCGTGGATACCAAACCAGGCCAGCAGCGCAATGACTGCAACAATTCCAATCGCCACCATCAGTCCAATAAAGCCGTAGTGTTCAATAATCTGTAGTGCCGCAATACCGAGAAAATGGCCTGCTGTGTAGATGACTATCGCCCATGTGATGCAGTTGACGATCTGAAGCAGGAAAAAACGCCAGAATTCGATGCTGGAGCAGCCAAAGAGAATGGCAGCTACAAGCCGGGTTCCATAAAGATATTGAAATATAAAAACAGACCAGTGGGCATAGTGATCTAGAACCTTGTTGGCTTTGGGGTGATGTGTGCGCAGAAACTCAACTGAGTTAATAATCTGCATGCCGCGCCAGCGACCAATAGCAAAAAAGAAAAGATGACCTATGAATGCACCGATCGCTGCGACAACCACCACTTTCCATGGTTCCAGGATGCCTGCGGCTGCAAGAGCTGCAGCTGCAATAAAAACGGCCTCACCTTCAGCAAATGTGCCTGCAAAAAGAGCCCAGTAGCCATACTGCTCAATAATCTGTTGCGCCCATTCCATGGTTTTGTGGCCTATAAATGCGAAAAATGCATGAGATTCATCACGTTAGATTACGGACTGGGATACCTTTGTCTGCAAGATAGGCTTTGGTTTCGGCAATGGTATAGGTGCCGAAGTGGAAAATGGATGCAGCAAGAACGGCATCGGCTTTGCCATCGGTTAGCCCTTCAGCCATGTGCTCAACTGTTCCGACACCACCGGAGGCAACCACATTGGCAGGGATTGCTTCTGCCACAGCAGAGGTGAGAGGGATGTCGTATCCTTCCTTGGTGCCGTCACAATCCATGCTGGTCAGAAGAATCTCACCGGCTCCGTAATCGCTCATACGTTTAGCCCACTCCACAGCATTAATACCGGTTGGTTTGCGCCCGCCATGGGTAAAACACTCCCAGTGATCACCTGTACGTTTTGCATCAACGGCTACCACGATGGTTGAAGAACCGAAGCGCTCGGCAGCCTCTTTGACAAATTCAGGGTTAAAGATGGCGGCTGTATTGATTGAAACTTTATCGGCACCGGCAAGTAGAAGATTTTCAATATCGGCAATCTCTTTAACGCCACCACCAACGGTGAGCGGCATAAAGACATGCTCAGCCACATCGGTAACCATATGATAGAGCGTGTCACGGCTCTCATGCGAGGCGCGGATATCGAGGAAGCAGAGTTCATCAGCTCCCTGTTCGTCATATCGGATTGCTGCTTCGACCGGGTCACCTGCATCAATGATATCGACAAACTGGACACCCTTAACCACACGGCCATGGGCTACGTCCAAACAGGGAATAATACGTTTGGAGAGCATTAGATACGCCTCCGGGCGTCCCCACAAAAGGAGGGGTGATCAAAGGCCGGAGCCATGGATGGCGCAGGCCGTATCAACTTAATTCTCGCATCGCAGATGTGAAGTCAATGCTGCCTTCATAGATCGCGCGGCCGGTGATGGCGCCACAGATACCATTTTTCACATGCGTGGCACATGCTCTGACATCTTCCATATTGGATACACCACCTGAGACGATAACAGGAATGGTGATGGCATTTGCCAGATTCACAGTCTCTTCAATATTCGGGCCTGTCATCATGCCGTCACGGGCAATGTCGGTATAGATGATGGCAGATACACCTGCATCTTCGAATTTGCGTGCCAGATCAACAGCTCTTACATCGGTAACATCGTCCCAGCCGTGGACAGCTACCATGCCGTCTTTTGCATCAATGCCGACACATATCTGGCCGGGGAACATATTGCATGCATCTGTCACCAGCTGAGGGTTGGAGACGGCAGCCGAACCTAGAATCACACGCTGTACACCAAGATTGAGGATACCTTCGATCATGGAGAGGTCACGCAGACCGCCACCTAGCTGTACAGGAATAGTCAGCCGTTCACAGATAGCCTGAATGGCAGGGCGGTTTGCCGGTTTGCCGGCAAAGGCACCATCCAGATCAACGACATGAAGACGAGTGGCACCCATTGATTGCCACTGCTCTGCCATAGCTCCCGGATCATCGCCATAATTTGTGGCGTCATCCATGCGACCCTGTTTCAGGCGCACACAGTGGCCTCCTTTCAGATCAATAGCGGGGATAAGTTCAAACTTCAGGGGTTCCATTTCAGGAATGCCTCCAGCATGGCCAGTCCGGCCTTTTGAGATTTCTCAGGGTGAAACTGCACGCCAACCATGTTGTCATGTCCAACGGCAGCAGCAAACGGGAATTCACCGTAGGAACAGACACCCAGGATATGCTCCGGATTTTCAGGTGCGCAGTAATATGAATGTACGTAATAAACCTGCTGATTTTCCAATGGTTTTAGCACGGGGTGAATATCCTTTTCCGAAGAGAAGAGAATATCATTCCAGCCCATGTGCGGGATTTTATAACCCCGACCGGGGTGAGACTCAGGGAAGGGTTTTACAGTGCCTCGAATCATGTTCAGGCCGGGGTGGAGGCCAAACTCTCTTGAAGATGTCAGCATGACCTGCATACCCAGACAGATACCGAGGTAGGGAATGCCCTGATCGCATTTCTCTTTGATCGCTTCACCAAGTCCTGACTCTTTCAGAGCTGCAGCACAGTCCCTGAAGGCACCTACACCGGGAAGAACAATACGGGAGAGGCCATTCAGTTCATCTGCTGTTTTAACCAGCGCTACATCGCCGCCAACATGTTCCAGTGCCTTGGCAATGGAGTGCATGTTACCCATTCCATAATCAATTAATCCGACTTTGTTGCTCATCTTAGTTAAATGGCATCCTCAACTCCCCACAGGAGGTGGGGCGGGCGAACATCGTGAGCCCGTAAGCGCAGCAAGACCGGCACAATTCCACAGGATTGTGGAATTGGACGCCGATCAGGCGCTGTGAAACAGTGCGAGGCATGATGTCGAGCATCACTCTTGCGAAGCGGTTTAAGGCCGGAACCATGGATGGTGCAGGCCGTCTCAATTTAAAGCGCTCCCTTGGTTGAAGGGATGTCAGTTACGCGTGGATCAGACTCAACTGCCATGCGCAGTGCCCGGCCAAATGCCTTGAAAACCGTCTCAATAATGTGGTGGTTATTATCACCACGGATGGCATCAACATGCAGTGTTACCCGTCCATGGTTGCTCACTGCCTGGAAAAACTCCTTAAACAGTTCGACATCAAAGCCACCTACAGTCTCTTTCGGAAAGCTGATGTGGTATTCAAGGCCGGGGCGACCGGAGAGATCAAGCACGACTCTTGAGAGGGCTTCGTCCAGTGGGACATAAGCATGGCCATAGCGGACAATTCCGGCTTTATTACCGACTGCTTCGCGCAGGGCCTCACCCAGACAGATGCCGATATCTTCAACGGTGTGGTGTCCATCAATCTCAAGATCGCCCTTGGCATCAATGGTCAGATCAATCAGCCCATGACGGGCAATCTGCTCAAGCATGTGATCCAGAAAAGGGATACCGCTGTTGAGTTCTGATTTTCCAGTTCCATCAAGATCCAGCGCCAGTTTAATCGAGGTCTCTTTGGTACTGCGTTCAATTGTAGCGCTTCGACTCATGCCAAAATCTCCTTAAGTGCGGATAATAGTGCACCGTTCTCTTCCTTGCTGCCAATGGTAATGCGAAGGCACTCTTTTAACATTGGGTTTTGACCGTTCAGGTTTTTAATAAGGATGCCCTTCTGTTTCAGCTGTTCAAAAATCGAGTCGGCACTTTTAACGCGCAGCAGCAGGAAATTGGCCTGTGACGGAAACAGTTCGATACCGTCCATCGACGCCAGCGTTTTGGCGACACTGTTTCGCTCAACAGATATCTCTTTTGCCTGCTTTTCAAACACGGCAAAATTATCGAGGAAAAAGTCGGCACTTGCCTGTGTCAGGCTATTGATGTTGTAGGGCAGGCGAACCTTATCCAGCTCGGCGATAGTTTTGGCATCACCCAGAAGATAGCCCAGACGCAACCCGGCCCAGCCCTGTTTGGAGTAGGTTCTCAAAACAAGAACATTCGGAGCAATCAGCCCGGTATGTGTTCTGTCTGCAAACGGAAGATATGCTTCATCAATAATAACCAGACCACGGAAGTTGGTTGCAATTTTTTCGATGGTTGCTTCCGACCACAAATTTCCGGTCGGGTTGTTCGGGCAGGCAAGGAAAGCAATCGTTGCTTTCTCCCGCGAACACATCTGAAGAAACTTGTCTGCATTCAGAGAGAAATCCTTCTCAAGTGGAATCGTGGCGACAGGTCTTTTTAGCCAGCGGGAGATCAGGTCATACATGACAAATGTGGGGGATGGTGAGACGCAGGCGCCTGCATCCGCAGCCAGTAGCAGCATCTGAATAATCTCATCCGAGCCGTTGCCCAGCAGAACCTGATCAGCATTCAGACCGTCTCTGGCAGCAATCTTTTCACGCAGACTGTGCATATCCGCATCCGGGTAGCGGTTCAGCTCAACTTCAGCAAGACGCTTTGCCCATGATGCCTTAAGTTTGTCGGGAAGCGGGAATGGATTTTCCATTGCATCAAGCTTGATCATGCCGGAGGAGTCCGGTACGTGGTAAGCTGACAGCGCCTTAATATCTTTACGAATCAATTTGGTTAATCCTCATCAGCCAGACGCAGTTCAATGGTCAGTGCATGAGCCTGCAGACCCTCGCGGTGTGCCAGATGTGCTGCAGCCGGTCCGACAGTGCGGACGGCCTCTTTGGTTGCACGGATCACGCTACTCCTCTTCTGAAAGTCATAGACACCCAACGGTGAAGAGAAACGGGCAGTGCGGTTGGTTGGCAGAACATGGTTCGGCCCCGCAACAAAATCGCCCAGCGCCTCAGGTACAAAGTGACCGAGGAAAATGGCACCGGCATGTCTGATCATGGGCAGGATTGCATCCGGATCATCCATCGCCAGTTCAAGGTGCTCAGGTGCAATAATGTTGATGACTTCCGCAGCCTCTTGAAGCGACTGGACATGGATCAGTGCGCCATGTGTGTAGGCGGATGCGCGGGCAATCTCAGCACGGGGAAGCGTTTCAAGGTGTGTTTCAATGGCAGCATCAACCGCATCAATCAGATCAGCGTCTGTTGAAACAAAAATGCTCTGGGCTGCTTCGTCATGTTCCGCCTGTGAAAGGAAGTCGGCAGCCAGCCACTCCGGATGTCCACCATCTGCCACAACAGCAATTTCAGAGGGTCCTGCAATCATGTCGATACCGCATGTGCCAAACACCTGACGTTTGGCAGCAGCGACAAATTTATTGCCCGGGCCAACAATCTTGTCAACCGAAGGAATAGTCTCCGTTCCATAGGCCAGCGCTGCAACAGCCTGTGCTCCACCGACTGCGAAACCGCGCTGAACACCACTGATCCATGCAGCTGCCAGCACCAGGTCGTTGAGTTCACCTGCCGGAGTTGGAACGACCATGACAATCTCTTCCACGCCGGCAACCTTTGCAGGAACGGCATTCATCAGGACGGAAGAGGGGTAGGCTGCTTTGCCGCCAGGAACGTAGAGGCCAACACGATCCAGCGGTGTAATCCGCTGGCCAAGGGTAAGGCCTGCATCATCGGTAAATTCCCAATCTTCCTGTGTCTGATGTTCGTGGTAGGAGCGGATCCGCTCTACAGCCAGTTCAAGTGCCTGGCGATCCTTATCAGATACACTATTCCATGCAGCTTCCATACGGTCAGGGCTGATCTCAAGTGTTTCAGTTGTGCACGCCCAGCCATCAAACCTGGATGTGTATTCACAGAGTGCGGCATCACCGCGCTGTTTTACATTGCGCAAAATATCCGCAACCAGATTCTGTACGTCATCGCCGGTATCAGTTTCCCGCGATAGCAGCGCATCAAGCTGCTTGTGAAAATTGGATTGGTTGGAACTAAGTCGAAGAATGCTCATAGGAACGCCTCAAGATGCACTGTTGCGATCAACAGCTTCGCGAAGTTTTTCAATGATAGGCTGAATTAGAGCTTTTTTGGTTGCAAAACTGGCCGGGTTTACAATCAGTCGGCTGGAGATGTCAAACATGGTGCTCTCTTCAACCAGCCCGTTAGCGCGCAGCGTACTGCCAGTCTCGACAACATCGACAATTCTCTCAGCCATGCCGACCAGTGGTGCCAGCTCCATGGAGCCATACAGATGGATAATCTCAGCCTGAACACCCCGCTTGAGAAAGTGCTGTTCGGCCAGATAGTCATATTTTGTTGCAATGCGGATTCGGCTTCCCTCTCTGGGGCTGCCTTTCTCTATAAGCTCTTTAGGGCCACAGACACATAGTCGGCAGACCCCTATTTTCAGGTCCAGCGGCTCATAAACATGTGGACGGTGCTCAAGCAGTAGATCCCGTCCGGAGATGCCGAGGTCGGCAGCACCGCGTTCAACATAGGTGCAGACATCAGCTGCCCGGATAATCAGAAAGAGCACTTTGGTTCCGTTGATGGTCGGGCCATCCACCATCAGTTTGCGAGTTTTTCTGACATCATCAACGGGAACAAGGTTGGCGTGCTCCAGCAGTGGCAGTGTATCATCAAGAATACGCCCCTTAGAGAGGGCAATGGTCAGTGTTCTGCTATTATCAGGCATAGAGAGGAACAACTCCTGTCAGCGAATCTTTGTCGGCGCTTTGACGTCTGATATTGGCGCCAAGCTTCATCAGTTTTTCTTCAATGCGTTCATAACCACGGTCAATATGATAGACGCGGGAGATAACCGTCTCACCCTCTGCAGCAAGACCTGCCAGAACAAGGCTGGCCGATGCACGCAGGTCTGTCGCCATTACCGGAGCGCCGGAGAGCTTTGCAACACCTTTGACAATAGCAATGTGACCATCAAGCTGAATATCCGCACCCATGCGAACCAGCTCCTGCACATGCATAAAACGATTTTCAAAGATGGTTTCACTGATGGTGCTTGTACCTTCGGCAATAGCCATCATGGCCATAAACTGAGCCTGCAGGTCAGTCGGGAAACCGGGGTGAGGCATGGTGTTGATGTTCACAGACTTAAGACGACTATCTGCCCGGCAGCGAATCCATCCTTCACCCGTTTCAACAGTGGCCCCGGTTTCAGTCACCCGTGCAAGGAATGACTCAAGGTCCCTGGCATCAGCCATGTTGACCGTCACATCACCCCGTGTAACCAGTGCTGCAGCCAGATAGGTAGCTACTTCAATACGGTCTGGAATGGCAGTCATATGCCCGCCACTGATGGAGCCGACACCACGAATGACGATCCGATTGGTTCCATCTCCTTCAATGTCTGCCCCTAATTGACGAAGAGAGGCGGCAAGATTGACCACTTCCGGCTCCCTGGCAGCATTTTCAAGTACCGTTTCACCATCAGCCAGCACAGCGGCCATCATCAGGTTCTCAGTACCGGTTACAGTGACCTGATCAAAAATAATCAGTGCGCCTTTCAGACCCTTGGGAGCGTGAGCCTCCACATAGCCATGATCAACTTTGATGGTTGCCCCCATCGCTTCAAGGCCTTTAAGGTGCATGTCGATAGGGCGTGCACCGATGGCACAGCCACCCGGCAGACTTACTCTGGCCTGCCCAAAACGGGCCAGCAGCGGGCCGAGCACAAGAGCGGAGGCACGCATGGTTTTAACCAGTTCATAAGGTGCTTCGGGTTTGGTTGCGCAGGTGGTGTCGATATGAATACGGGCCTGATCATCAAATGTCACCTCAGCGCCCTGATAGGAGATCAGGGTCATCATGGTGGTGATATCTTTCAGGTGTGGAATACGATGATAGATAACCGGGCCGTCAGCCAGAATTGATGCTGCCAGAAGCGGGAGTGCAGCATTTTTTGCGCCGCTTGCCTCGACAGTTCCAGATAGAGGGGTTCCGCCCCGAATGATGATATTATCCATTGAATCCCATGTCTTTGTTGATGCGCGCACGCTACCCGCAAGGGGCTTTGGGAACAACAATCGAACCACGACTGATTCATAATGGCGTAGCATTTATTTTCAACAGGCTTCATGCTTCGGCAATGTCTGTTTATACCGAACTTTCCCGATCCGATTTTGAAACCATTTTAGCCAGTTATGAACTGGGTGCATTGCGTGGCTTTGAGGGCATTGCTGCCGGCATTGAGAACAGCAATTTTTTTGTTGATACCGATTCGGGCCGCTATGTGCTCACCATCTTTGAACGCATGGCTGATGATGAACTGCCTTACTTCATGCGGCTGATGAAACATCTGTCGCATCACGGCCTCTCATGCCCCGACGTCATGGTGCAGCAGGGCGGTGAACTGATTTTCGATGTGCTGGGTAAAAAGGGGTGCATTATCTCATGCCTTTCAGGGCGCACGCTGGATGAACTGAACATGTCTCAATTGCGATCTTCCGGGCGGGCACTGGCGCAACTGCATCTGGCTGGAAAAGATTTTGATGAACGCCGAAGCAATCCGACTGGTACGGAGTGGCTGAAAGAGACCATCGACGGGATGATGGGTGACGTTCAGGAGAAGTATGGCGAGGGGTCAGCTCAACTGCTGTATGATGAGATGAACTTTCAACAGGAGCAGAAATTTGATCTTCCTGCCGGGGTGATTCACGGCGATCTGTTTGTCGATAACATCCTGTTTGAGGGCGATGATGTAAGCGGCATTATCGATTTTTACTATGCCCATGATTCGGCCTATGCGATGGATATTGCCATCTCCATTAATGCGCAGGCGGTGCTGTTGGGTGCAGATGACAGG
>Ga0316189_10000506_pt1 | contig 39121 bp, 22 predicted proteins | sample LowCovwburrow_MG_FD_204930 | JGI IMG/M metagenome (GOLD analysis project Ga0316189, IMG submission 204930) | Coastal sediment microbial communities from Maine, United States - Lowes Cove worm burrow | ecosystem: Environmental > Aquatic > Marine > Coastal > Sediment | place: USA: Maine...
GGGATCTCCTAAGTATGCCCAGCCGGGCGATCCAAGAGAATTTTCGCTTTCTCGTCCTCGAGGTCACCAAGCAGGTCGAGTCGACCGTCCGGGTCCTGACGACCGGTGATGAGTCGCTGATCGACTCGGTCTACCTGAAGGACGACTACATCGACAACCTCCGCGGCTTCATCGACAGCAAGTGCCTGACGGTGATCCGCGACGCGGAGGCCGGCGACGAGCGGACGGTGGAGCTCGCCCGCGCGGTCGACATCGTCACCAACAACCTCGAGCGGATGGCCGACTTTGCGGTCAACATCCTCCGCCAGTACAAGTACATCAAAGACCTCTCGGTCCTCCGCCGCTACGAGTTTGAGCCCCTCTTTGACGAGGTGCTCGGCGGCCTCGGTCGGGTCTCCGAGGCTGTCTTTCAGGCCGACGTCTCGGAGGCGCTGCAGATCTGCCGCGCCGAGATCAACCTCGACGAGATGTACGCCGAGCGCTTCCGGCGGGTGATGACGGAGCTTCGGGCCGGCGGCGAGGAGGTCGAGGACCTGGTGACCACCCTCTTCATCGCCCGCTACCTCGAGCGGATGGGCGACTCGCTGCTCAACATCGGCGAGGCCGTGATCTCGCTGGCCCTGCACGAGCGGCTGAAGATCCACCAGTACTGGGCGCTCGAGGAGACGCTCGACGTCGGCGAGGGCGAGGGCAAGGGGCTCAGCCTAGAGACGATCTTTGAGACCCGCTCGGGCTGTCGGATAGGCAAGGTCCGCGACCATCGCGAGGGCTCCGAGGGCAACCTCGTCCTCTTCAAGGAGGGGCAGCGAGAGAAGCTGGTCGAGGAGCGCGACGGGATCCATTTTTGGCACGAGCGCTTCCCCGATCTGGCGCCGAAGATCCTCGGCTGGCACGAGGGGGAGCACCACGCGTCGCTCCTCCTCGAGTACCTCAGCGGCCAGACCTTCCAGCAGGTCGTCCTCGGCGGCTCGGGGGCTGAGCTGAGCGCGGCCTTGCAGGCGCTGGGGCTGACCCTGCGCTCGATCTGGGAGCAGACCCGGGTTGACGAGCCGATCCAGCCGGGCTTCCTCGGCCAGATCGCCAAGCGCCTGCGCGACGTCAAGAAGGTCCACCCCGACTTCGGCGGCGCCAGCGATGAGCAGATAGGCGCCCTCAAGGTGCCTGCCTTTGAGGATCTTCTCCGGCGGGCCGAGGCGATCGAAACGCTGATCCCAGCGCCCTTCTCGACCTACATCCACGGCGACTTTAACGTCGACAACATCATCTTCGACGGCGACGCCAACCGCCTCCACTTCATCGACCTCCACCGCTCGCGGCGCTTTGACTACGTCCAGGACGTGTCGGTGTTCATGGTCTCGAACTTCCGCTTGCCGGTGATCGACACGGCGGTGCGGCGACGGCTCTCGGCGGTGATCCTCGCGGTCTACCGCTTCGTCCAGAGCTTCGCCCGGGACGCGGGCGACACGACCTTCGAGGCCCGCCTCGGCCTCGGCCTCGTCCGCTCGCTGACGACGTCGACCCGCTTCGTCCTCGACCCGGACTTCGCGCAGGCGATGTACCTGCGGGCGCGCTACCTCTTGGAGCGCTTGCTGGCTCACGAGGGCGACGACTGGAGCACCTTCGTCCTGCCGACGAATGTGCTACGTTACTGACCCTGCGGGCCCCCTGCGGGCCCCCTGGAAGCCTGAGGAGCCCATGAAATCGAAGAAGATCGCGGTCGTCGGCACCCCCGGTGGTTGGTCGACAGAGCGCCTCGCGGACGCCGTCGCCGAGCGCACCGGATTTCGCGCTATTGTCGACATGGCCAGCGTAGTCTGCGACCTGGAGCGCGGCGAGGTCCGCTTTGGCGAGCTCGACCTGTGCGAGCTCGACGGCGTGATCATCAAGAAGATCAGCCCCCTCTACGCCCCGGACATCCTCGACCGTCTGGAGCTGCTGCGCTTCGCCCAGTCCCGCGGGGTCAAGGTCTTCTCCGAGCCGGAGCGGGTGATCCGGGTGCTCGATCGCCTGGCCTGCACCGTCAGCCTGCGGATCGCCGGCGTCGAGATGCCGCCGACGACGATCACCGCCGATCTCAAGGGGGCTCGCGAGGCGGTCGCCCGCTACGGCGCTGCGGTCTGCAAGCCGCTCTTCTCGACCAAGGCGCGGGGCATGGAGATCATCACTGACGGGCCCGACGCCGATGAGCGGCTCGCGGCGTTCCAGGCCGCGGGTAACCCGGTGATCTATCTTCAGGAGAAGATCCCAGACCTCGGCTCGGACCTCGGGGTGGTCTTCCTCGGCGGCGAGTATGTCGCGACCTATGCGAGGGTGGGGGCGGGCACCTCGTGGAACACGACGATCCACGACGGCGGCCGCTACCAGGCCTTTGAGCCAGGTCCGGAGATCATCGAGCTCGCCCGTCGGTCGCAGGCGCCCTTCGGCCTCGACTTCACCTGCGTCGACGTCGTCCTCACCCCGAAGGGCCCGCAGGTCTTCGAGGTCTCGGCCTTTGGCGGCTTCCGCGGGCTCCTCGACGCCCACCGCATCGACGCCGCCGAACTCTACTCAAACTACGTCCTGGAGCGGGTCTAGCCATGTCTGAGAGCACCCCCACGAGCGTCCGCGCATTCGCCGAGGCGCTCCGCCGCCGCTATTCGGTGGTCGACAGCCTCGGGCTCCGCTTGGCGGACGTTCGTGTTGTCGTCCGCAGCAACGATCAGGCGCACATCGACGAGCTCCGCGCCTATTTCGGCGAGTTTGTCGTCGACGATGCCGGCGACGACGCGACCGAGATCTTCGCCTTTGAGGGGGACGAGCCTGACCTCAGCGGGCTCGACCTGACGGTGCGGCCGCCGGAGCCGGGCAAGAGCTCGATCAAGGAGGCCTACGTCGATCTCGCCGACGGCCGGATCATCCGCAAGCTCAAGACCGGCGTGGTCTTCCTGGCCGGCGGCGGGGTTCATGTGGCGGTCGGCCCCTGCCGCGCGCACCCCAACCAGATCGTCAACTTCGTCAACAACCGCTTCATCGAGCTGCGGATGCGCGAGGGCTCGCTGCTCTGCCACGCGGCGGCGGTGGCCAAGGGCGATCGCGGGCTTGTCCTCGCGGGCTTCTCCGGGATGGGAAAGTCGACCCTCGCGCTCCACCTGATGGAGCAGGGCCTCGACTATGTCAGCAACGACCGTCTGCTCATCCGCCGAGCCCCGGGGGCGCCTGTCGGCGAGCTGTTGGGCTGCGGCGTGCCGAAGCTGCCACGGATCAACCCCGGGACCGCGCTCAGCATCCCCCGCCTCCGCTCGATCGTCCCGGAGCACCTCCAGGTCCGCTACGACGCCCTGCCTGTCGGGGAGCTGTGGGCGATCGAGGAGAAGTACGATGTCGACGTCGACGCGGTCTACGGGATCGGCAAGATCCGCCTGATCGCGCCGGTCCAGACCCTGATGATCCTCAACTGGCGGCGCGACGCCGGTCCCTGTGAGATCCGGCCGATCAACCTCGAGGAGCGGCCCGAGCTCCTGGCCGTCGTCATGAAGACCGCCGGTCTCTTCTACGAGGAGCGCGCTGGGGCGCTGCCGGCCGAGCCAGAGCCTGGGCGCTATCTGGGGCTGCTCCGCGGCTTCCACGTCGTCGAGCTCGCCGGCGGGGTCGACTTCCCGGCGGCGGTCGCCTACGGCTGCGCGCGGCTCGAGGCTGGAGAGGGCGGAGAGGCTGGATGAGCGCGGCTACCCTCCGGGTCACGCGCAGCGCCAGCCTCCCAGATCCCCTGCGGATCGCCCGCTACGAGCGGATCCCCGAGCTAGGGCCGAACATCCTCTTCTTCAGCGGTGGGTCGGCGCTGCGCCGGGTCAGCCGTCGGCTCAAGCGCTTCACCCACAACTCGACCCACCTGATCACGCCCTTCGACTCTGGCGGCTCTTCGGCGACCCTGCGCCAGGCTTTTGGCATGCTCTCGGTCGGCGACCTCCGCAACCGGATGATCGCCCTCGCCGACGAGTCGGTGCAGGGCAACCCTGCGGTCTACGATCTCTTCTCCTACCGGCTCGACGTCGACGCGCCACAGGAAGAGCTCCTCGCCCGGCTCCGGCGAATCTGCGACGGCGATGATCCGCTGGTGGCGCGGGTCCGGGTTCCGCTGGGGGAGATCATCCGCAACTACCTCGGCTTCTTCTGCGCGGCGATGCCACGGGACTTCGACCTGCGCGGGGCGAGCATCGGCAACCTGATCCTCGCCGGTGGCTATCTGAACCACGGCCACCGGATCGAGCCGGTGCTCTTCCTCTTCTCGCAGCTCGTCGAGGTCCGGGGCACGGTGCGGGCCGTGGTCACCGACGACCTCCACCTCGTGGCCGAGCTGGCGAACGGCGACGTGGTCGTCGGTCAGCACCGGATCACCGGCAAGGAGGTCCCGCCGCTGCGATCGCGGATCTCCGACATCTACCTGAGCCGGAGCGTCGACCGGGTCGAGCGCGCGTCGGCCGAGATCGACGCCCAGACTCGGGGCCTTATCCACGACGCGGAGCTGATCTGCTACCCGATAGGCTCCTTCTTCACCTCGGTGCTCGCGACCCTCGAGCCGACCGGGGTCGGGGTGGCGATCGCCGATAATGGCTGTCCCAAGGTCTATGTGCCCAACCTCGGCGACGATCCGGAGCTCTTCGGCATGTCTGTGCGGGCTCAGGTCGACACCCTCCTCCGCAAGCTCCGCAGCGACGCCGGAGAGCTGCCTGCGCGGCGTTTTCTCGACTGTGTGCTCGTCGACTCGAGCCGCGGCAAGTACTCCGGCCTGGAGGACTTGACGGCGATCAACGACCTCGGGATCGACGTCGTCGACCTGGAGCTGGTCACCGATCGGTCGGCGCCGCTTATCGACGAAGAGCGGCTGGTCGCGGCCCTCCTCTCGTTGGTCTGAGCGGCCGCGAGACCGGTCGCAGGGCCTGCTTCGCAGGGCGTCGCGCTCGCGTCGCGCTCGTCGCTCCTGCGGGGTTGCGCTCGTCGCCGTCGGGGGTTCTTCGACAGGGCCGACGACGGGGGGCAGGACTCTCGCCACGGCGATTTGTTCGAGTCGGCCGCGAGGCTATCGACGTGGTCTTGGCTCGGGACCCTGAATGTCATCGGCTGGGCGGTGCGGGGCTGCGTGCATGGCCTGCGAGGCCGCGCTCGGGCTTGTCGGTGGTCATCGGCGGATGTCTGTCGTCCGCCTCCCCTCGCGGGTCGCGCTCTTGGGGCGTAGCTGCGCGTTGCGGCGGGCCGGCGGTGGCGATACCGTGCAGGGGAGTGATGGAGGACGACTCAGCCAAGCTCCAGGCCCTGCTCGCGGACCCCGCACGGGCGGCCGAACTCGTCGCTGGGCTGGTCGCGGATCCTGGCGCGCTGCGCAGCTTCGTCGCCGCGGTCGCCGACCAGGCGGAGCGCTTTGAGCAGCTCGGGCGAGAGCACGCGGACCTCGAGATGCTCCATGACGCGACGCTCGAGCACGCCAACGAGATCGAGGAGGAGCTGGCGCTGAAGATCGACGAGGTCGAGTCGCTGGTCCGCGATCTCGAGGTACGCAACGGCTTTATCCGCGGGATCTTCGGCCGCTACCTGAGCGATGACGTGGTCACGACCCTCCTAGAGTCGCCGGAGGCGCTCCGTCTCGGCGGTGAGCGTCGCAAGGTGACGATCCTCTTCACCGACCTGCGCGGCTTCTCGGCGATCTCCGAGCGGCTCGACGCGGAGAACGTGGTCAAGCTCCTGAACATCTACCTCGGCTCGATGGCCCAGGTGATCGATCGCTACGGAGGGTCGATCAACGAGTTCATCGGCGACGCGATCCTGACGGTCTTCGGCGCGCCGCTGGTCTACGAGGACGCGGCCGAGCGGGCGGTCGCCTGCGCCCTGTCGATGCAGCTCGAGATGGCGCAGGTCAACGTCGAGTGTGCCGCCGCTGGCCTTCCGCAGCTGGAGATGGGGATCGGCGTCCACACCGGCGAGGTGATCGTCGGCAACATCGGCTCGAAGCGGCGGACGAAGTACGGCCTCGTCGGTCGTAATGTGAACCTCGCCTCTCGGGTCGAGACCTACACAGTCGGCGGCCAGGTGCTGATCTCGGAGGCGACCGCGGCGGAGCTCGGCGAGCTCCTGGAGACCCGCGGCCGCTTCAAGGTCAAGCCCAAGGGCCTCAAGTCGGCGATCACGATCTTTGACGTGCTCGCGGTCAACGGCCGCTATGACGTCCGTTTGCCGGAGAACCACGACGAGCTCGAGGCCCTGCCGAACTCCGTGCCGGTCCGGCTCATGGTGGTCGACGGCAAGGATGTCGGCGGTGTCGAAGAGGTCGGCTGGCTCGACGCGCTGAGCGAGACCTCGGCGCTGCTCCGGACCGAGCTCCCCCTCGAGCCCTTGGTCAACCTCAAGCTCGATTTCGCGGCGGAGATCAGCGGCGACGACGTCTACGCCAAGGTGCTCGGGCTCGCCCCGGACGCCGAGGGGCGTCGGCGGATCCGGTTTACGCCGATGGCCGAGGGGCTCTACGAGTCGCTGCGCCGGGTGTCCGCGACGGCTGCGAGCTAGCAGGCAGTGGCGATCGTCTCGCATGTTCTCGCTCGCCCGCTCGCCCGCCCGCCCTCCTCGGCCCGCCGCCTCCACCAGAGCTCGCGGTGGCGCTCGGCAGGGCGGCGGCCGACGAGCGCGGCGCGAGTCATGCGGTCCCAGCCTGCTAGCCCGGCGCGAGGCTCCTCCTCTCGAGCGATGGAGCCTGCGAGATGTGTGGCCGTACGTAGGTCTGCGGGCGGGAGCGTCGGTCGAGCCAGGGGCGGGGGGGGTGCAATCGCCCGGGCGCGCTAAGACGGCGCAGGAGCGCCGCTGAGGCCCTTCCTGTGGTATTCGTAGGGGTCCTCTGACGCGTCGATGACAGACCTACCGAAAGCTCCGCCGTCCGCGACCAAAGCGATCATTGAGCTGATCCACGAGATGCTCCCCGACGGCGAGCCGAGGCTCGCCTACGAGAGAGAGATCGCTCGCGGTGGGATCGGCGCGATCGGCATCGCGATCGATCGGGCCCTCCGTCGCCACGTGGCGATGAAGACCTTGCACGCGCGGACCTACGACGAGCCGATCCTCGTCCGCGGCTTCATCCGCGAGGCCCAGATCACCGGCCAGCTCAACCACCCCAACATCGTCCCAGTGCACGATTTTGGGGTCGATGAGAGCGGTCAGCTCTTCTTCACGATGAAGCTGGTCGAGGGCCAGAGCCTGCGCAAAATCCTCGTCGACGGGCGGCAGTCGAGCGCCGACTACGGCTACTCCTACGAGCGCCTGCTCAACAGCATCGAGATCCTGCTGAAGGTCTGCGACGCCCTCGCCTTCGCCCACAGCCGCGGTGTGATCCACTGCGACATCAAGGCGGAGAACGTGATGGTCGGCGACTTCGGCGAGGTCTACTTGATGGACTGGGGCGGCGCTCAGCTGCTCCGGGAGAGCAGCCAGATCGACCCTGAGCGGAGGGTCCAGGGCATCCTCGCCGAGCTTCCCGGGCAGAGCACAGAGGGGATGGTCTTTGGGACACCCGCCTACATGTCGCCGGAGCAGGCCTACGGGCGGCGCTCGAAGATGGACGAGCGCTCGGACATCTTCTCCCTCGGGGCGATCCTCTACGAGGTGCTCTGCGGGCGCGCGCCCTACCGTGCGGGCAACAACATCGAGTCGCTGCGGCTCGCCCAGCGCTGGGAGATCTCACCGCTCGACGATCTCATCGATCGCGCGGTCGTCCCGCGGGAGCTGGTGAGGATCGCCCTCAAGGCGATGGCGAAGGAGCCGAAGGACCGCTACTCGTCGATCGACTCGATGAAGCTCGACCTGATCCGCCTGGTCCGCGGCGGCTCGACATTTCCGACGGTCCGCTTCTCCGCAGGCTCGGTGATCATCACCGAGGGGGAGCTCGGCGACGCCGCCTACATCATCGCCTCGGGCGAGGTTGAGGCCTACAAGGACATCGACGGCGAGCGGGTCTCGCTGCGGGTGATGGGCCCCGGCGAGGTCTTCGGCGAGATGGCGATCTTCGCCTCGTCGAGCCGCAGCGCCAGCGTGGTCGCGCTCAGGGACACGGCGCTGATCATGGTCACCGGCGACGTGATCAACCACGAGATGGACTCGATGAAGCCGTGGATGGGCTCGTTCATCCGCTCCCTAGCGACCCGCTTCGCGAGCGCGGAGCGGGCTCAGATCCGGCGGACGCGGAGCCAGGAGACGGTCGGCGGGCTGACAGAGCCGGCAGAGCCGGGGCTGACGACCGAGAGCATCGTCATCGACCTGGGGGACATCAGCGAGGTGACCGAGCTGATGAACGGAGACTCCCGCGAGGTTACGGTGCTGACCGACGTGATGGGGGGCTCGGGGTCGGGGGGTCGTGTCGACGACCTTGAGACCGACGGCTAGCAGCGCCGGCGAACGTCTCGCGCACTCTCGCGTGCTCCGAGGCCCGCAGGGCAGGGGGCAGGGCAGGATCGGCCAAAGCCCGCGGCAGGGCTCAGGTAGGCGGGTCTTGGCGAGGCCGAGATGCCGGGCGAGTGCGGCGCGAGAGTTCTCGGGACATCTTCTTCGGCTGCTAGGGCAGGCCCGGGCAGGTCCTGTGCGCTCAGGGGGGTGCTCGTCGACCCAAGCGAAGGGAGCTCCGCGATCCGCCACGCCTCTGGGCTCCACGCTGACGCGAGGAATACGCCGGGCGCTCCGGCCGTGGATCCGTCCTCTGGGCGGAGCTGTTAGACTGCGAGCGCTTTGGACCTGGGGCCAGAGGCGGACGAGGCTGGCCGAGAGTCCAGCGTGGAGGCGTTGCGAGGCGTCGCTCCGGGGGGCGACGATCCGGTCGCAGCTCGGGCGCGGGCGGAGATCGAGGCGCGCCTCTTCGGCGGCCCCCCGCCACCGCCAGCGCAGCCCGCGGTGGTCGGTCGCTACCGGATCGAGGGGCAGATCGGCGCCGGTGGGATGGGCGTCGTCTATCGCGCGCACGACCCCGAGCTCGACCGTCATGTCGCGGTGAAGCTGCTGCGCGGCGACACGGTCGGTGATGAGCTCGCCCGCCAGCGGATGCTCCGCGAGGCGCGGTCGATGGCTCGCCTCGCCCATCCGAACGTGATCCACGTCTACGACGTCGGCGTCGTCGATGAGCAGGTCTTCGTCGCGATGGAGCTGGTCGATGGGGTCAGCCTCGGGTCATGGCTGATGACCGGAGCGCGGCCCTGGCAGGAGGTGCTGGAGCGCTTTCTCGCGGCGGGGGAGGGGCTCCTGGCCGCCCATAACGCGGGGCTGATCCACCGCGACTTCAAGCCGGAGAACGTGCTCATCGCCGCGGATGGCCGGGTCCGCGTGCTCGACTTCGGCCTCGCTCGCTCCGCCGACGTGGAGGGCGAGGTGGTCCGGCCTGAGCCTCCGGTCGGCGACGATGCCGAGGGAGATCGAGGCACGCCGTCGCCTGTGGCCGCGGAGGGGAGGACGACCCTCCGCGCCGATCTCTCGGGGTCCCTGACCCGCACCGGGGCGCTCCTCGGGACCCCGCGCTACATGTCGCGGGAGCTTCTTCTCGGCCGTCCGGCCGACGAGCGCTCCGATCTCTTCGCCTACTGCGTCGCCCTCTACGAGGGCCTCTACGGGCGGTCCCCCTTCGCCGGCGACACCATCGAGGCCTATCTTGGAGCGGTGGTCGAGGGGGAGGTCCGGGAGCCCCCGTCGCACGCAGTGGTGCCGCCGTGGATCTGGCCGGTGTTACGCCGCGGTCTGGAGGCCGATCCCGAAGATCGTCATCCGGGCATGGCCTCGCTCCTGGAGGCGCTGCGGCCCGAGGGGGCGACGGCCGCGAAGGGCTCCCGGGTCCGCGGGGTGGTCGTGATCGGGGCGCTCGGGATCGGCCTTGTCGCTGTCATCGTTGCGCTCGTTCTCTCCCAGACCTGGTCGAAGGAGCAGGAGGGGGACGAGGGCGGGAGCGTCACCCTCGCGGGCGCGGAGCCGGCGGCGAGCGATCGTACCGGCGCGGTTTCAGGGACGACAGGGACGACAGGGACGACAGGGACGGCAGGGACGGCAGGGACGGCAGGGACGGCAGGGACGGCAGGGACGGCAGGGACGGCAGGGACGGCAGGGACGGCAGGGACGAAAGCGACCGCGGGGACGACGGGGGCCGCCGGGACGACGGTCGGGATGGGGACAGGATCGTCGACCTCTGCGGGCGGCGCGACTGAGGGCGAGCCCAAGAGCGGCGTCCGGACAAACCCGATGAAGTGGTCTGCCCGGCGCGATTGGTGCTACATGGACGAGGACCGCTATCACCTCCTCTTGCGTATGTCGAAGCGCCGCACCACCATCCGCGACCGTGAGGGTCGCTGCTACCGCTGCCGGGTTGAGGCCCGCGCGTCCCGGGTCCAGCGCTTTCAGCCCGACGATTGCGGGCACTATCAGGTCTGCGGCCCCACGCCGGAGGAGGAGTGCGGGTGAGGGCGGGCGTGCAGCCTTGGGGGGCGCGCATCGACACGTTGGGATCGTTCGCCGGGTCGCGACGGGTCCAGCGCTTCCAGCCCGAGGATTGCGGGCACTACCAGGTCTGCGGCCCCAGGCCGGAGGAGGAGTGCGGGTGAGGGCGGGCGCCCAGCCTTGGGGGGCGCGCGTCGACGCGCTGGGATCGTTTGTCGGGTCGCGACGGGGCGGTCTGTCGGCGTTGTCGCTGTTGCTGTCGCTTGCGCTGGTTCTCGGCGTTCTCTTCGCCCCGGTCGCGGAGGCGTCGGCGGCCGAGGAGCGCTACGGGGTCGTCACGGTCGATCTTCGCCCGGAGGGGGGAGAGGTCCCGACCCACCTTTGCGTGGTCTCGGAGGTCGGCGGGCCGCGGGCTCGGACCCACCTCAGCGAGCTCCTCGTCGAGGGCGAGGGGGAGGTGAGCGCCGAGGGGCGGGCCTGGCGGGTCAGCGGGTCGGCCTGGGGCGGCGAGGGCACGCCGGCGGCGGTCTCCTGCGGGGCAGAGTGCGCGCCACAGGTGCTCTTGCCGACCCGGTTTCAGCGGGCCTCCGAACTCTTCGCAGCCTGCACCGCCGACGCCCTGAGCAGCGAGGATGTCGCGCTCGCCGAGCCCCGGCTCCTGGTGATGATGCTCGAGCACCTCGAGGGCTCGCCGCCGACGATCGAGTCGGTCGCGCTCGCCGGCGGTGTCGTGACGATCGGCGTCGAGGCCAACCTCCGGCGGATCGTCGTCACCGCGCGCTCCCTCGGCGGGCACTACGAGCCCCAGCGGCGGAGCGTCCGGGCCGAGGGGGGGAGCGGCGACAACAGGCTGGTCGTCCTGCCGATCGCTCCGCGCTGTCAGTGGACCGACTTCGTCCTGCCGAACACCCGCCTGCGCGAGCGCGACCGCGGTCGGATGGGCCTCCGCCTGCTCGACGCGGCCGCCGACGTCGACGCCTGCTTGGGTCCGCTCGCGGGTGATGGTCACCTCCGGGTCCGGGTGCCGCGGGTCGAGCCGGGGCGGAGCGCCTCGATCGCGGTCGCGATCAAGGCGGGCTCGGAGCGGGGCGCCGGTGCGGGTCATTTTGGCGGTCGTTGGGAGGGTCCCTGGCCTGCGCCGACCCAGGTGCTGCGGGCCCACCAGATCGCCTTTAGCTGGCGGCCGCCGGAGTGTGTGTACCCCGAGGCTGTGTGTCCGCGGGCGGAGCTCGAGGCGGGGATCACCTGCGTCGCGACGCGGGCCGGTGACACCTGCCACTACCTCTGCCCGGAGGAGGTCGACGCGAGCGATCCGGTGGCACTGACGCCGCCGTTGGCGGTCCGCCTTGAGAAGGAGGATCCGCGCCAGCGCTGGACCGACATCCTCAGCCGGGTGGGCCAGACGCTGACGAGCTACGTCACCGGCGACACTGTCTATGTCCATGCGGACATCCGCGACTGGAGGCGGGACGTCCCCGGTTCGCGGATCCGTCACCTCGAGATCCTCGGCGCCGACGGCTCTGCCCGGCGCTTTCCGGTCGGCGGTGCCGAGCGGATCCAGATCCCCCTCCCAGGGCCGAGCTGTGAGCCGCTGCGGACCAAGGTGATCGGCGATCGCTACTACCAGGAGCAGCTGGCGTCGGTGCGCGGTGGCGAGGTCATCCTCAAGTCGCCGGAGAAGCAGGCGAGGATCATGACCTTCAACCTCCTGCTCGCGCAGGGGGGCATGTTGGCGTTGATCCCCGACGCGCCGGCGGTGATCGATGATCCCTCGTACTTCGTCGTCCTCGGTCAGCTCGCCGCCCGCTTTCGGCCCCGTCGGCCGCGCTTCGCCCGTTTGGCCGGCGAGCTTCGCCTCGGCGGGACGATCGGCCAGTGGGGCTACTACGGGACCGAGTCCCTAGAGGACGATCCCAGGCGTGCCGATCGCAAGCCGCTGTGGGTCCGCTTCCTCGTCGAGCCCGCGCTCATCGTCGACATCGTCCACCCGGTGTCGATGTCGGCGGGGCTCGCGATCGGCGGGGCGTGGCCGCTGAGGGCCGGAGATGTCGCCGACACCGGCCGCTTCTCGCCGATCCTCGCGCCGAGCCTCGATACTCGCCTCGCGGTGCGACCGTGGCTCTCGCTGGTGCTCCAGGCGCGGGCCGTCTTCGGCGAGCGGACCCTGACGACGGTCGCCGGCCCGAGCGAGGGCGAGGCCGTCAGCGCGACGCGCTCGGCGTTGAGGACCTACTCGCTCGCCGGGCTCTACGGGCTCCTCTTCTCCTTTTAGTCGATCGTGCAACGTGATCGATCGCGAGCGCCGCGCACGATCCCTAGTGCACGCGCACAGGTTCGAGCGCGAGCTGAGTTGCTCAGCCGTACAAACTCGAGTTAGTCGCTCGTGCAAATTTGACGTGGAGACGTTGAGCCGGAGCTGCGGGGCGGAGTTAGTCGACCGTACAAATTCAAGGGACGCCGCGAGCACGGCTCCTGGCCGCCCGAACAGGTCGTATTAGTCGCTCGTACAACAATCATCTGCGCTGGCAGACGCGCATCGAAGTGCGCATTGCGGCGCAGGAAATGCTGAGGTCCGAGAGGGGTGTCAGACCCGGGGGGATGCGGCGAATCAGCGCGAAATGGCCGCTCGTTACACGCTTGGACGAATTCACGGCGTTGCCTGGTGAACATCGCTTCGCTACGGTGAGCGGGATCCCCGGTGTAGATGGCGACACGCTCCTACGTTGTCGCTGCGCCCTGGGCCCGCATCGCAACAGCCGACCGACTGATGAACCAACCCGTATCCATGAACTCGCTCGCACCTCTGACAGGTGAGTCGGTCGCCGACGTTCCAAGCACGGCGATCGCCCTCCCGGATGAGCTTGATCTCCTCCCGGTCGACGGCCTCCCGCGGTGGTTTGGCCGGCGCCTCGCCTCGCTCTTCATGCGCTTTGTCAGCATGGAGGAGAATTCGCCGAGCCGTCTAAGCACGATGCTCACGCCGGTGGCGGGCTACTTCCGCCGCGATCGTCATGTGCATCCCCGGGTCGACGCCGAGAGCTACCGCCTCGAGGTGACCGGCGTCGCTGGCGATCAGGTCTTCGATCTGGCGGCCCTGCGCGAGCTTCCCTTCGAGGATCGTGTTTGCGTTCAGGAGTGCGCTGGTAACGGAAACCACGTGATGGGCTCTGCCGGTCTTTGCGGACAGGCGCGTTGGTCAGGCCCCTCGCTGGCGACGATCTTGGAGCGCTGCGGCGGGGTCGGGGACGCTACTCATTTCGCCTTTCACGGCCTCGATCGGGTGCCGCTGCTCAAGCGCGGCTACCACTACGGGCTCTCCCTGGAAGAGCTCGTGGAGGCCCGGGCGATCATCGCCCTCGAGATGAACGGCGAGCCGCTCTCCCGGCGTCACGGTTTTCCGGCGCGCCTCGTCGTCCCCAAGGTCTACTCGATGTCCCACGTCAAGTGGATCGGCAAGATCGAGGGCCGGACGAGCCCGCACGACGGGATCCACAACCGCTTCGTCTTCACCAACAAGGAGCTGCGCGGCGGCCGTTGGGTCCGGGTCCAGGCCCGCTGGATCGGCCTCAAGTCGGCGATCAACCACTGCCGTCGCGACCGCGACGCGTGGGTCTTGACCGGCTGCGCCTGGGGTGGCGGAGCGCCGATCACCCGGGTCGAGGTCACGACCGACGGCGGCGCGACCTGGGAGGACGCTGAGGTGGTCCGGCCCGATCAGCACTTTGAGCGCGATCCGGGCCTCGGCGCGGAGGACATGCACGGCGCCTGGGCGCTCTTCACCCACCGCTGGCGCCCGCACACCGGGGAGTACTTGATCGCCTCACGGGTGACCAACGCCGACGGCGTGGTCCAGCGGATGGAGCATGACCCGAAGGTCCGCGGTCATTTCAACGTCACGAAGGTCAAGTGGCGTCGGGTCCAGGTCCCAGGGCTCTGAGCCTGCGGGTCGCCCTTCGACAAGCTCTCGGCGTAGCCGCCGGCCCGCTCGGCGTCGACCTGCGTGTGCAGGCTTGGAGCGCCGAGGAGCAGAGCTCGGTGGGGCCGAGCGGATGAGCAGAGGTGGGCTCGCCGGACCCTCATCACAGGCTGGGAGGAGCTCCCGCGTCGAGCTCGGCGATGGCCTCCGGTCTCGATCGGTCCTGTCCCCGAGACCAGAGGAGAAGAGACGTCCTAGGCCGGGACCTCTGCGGGGATCACGATCACAGGGCATCCCGCCTGACGGATGATCCGATCCGCGGTCGAGCCGACGAAGAAGCGGGCGACCCGTGAGCGACCGCTGGCGGCGAGGACGATCAGGTCGGCGTCGAAGGCCTCCGCCTCCTCGAGGATCGCGTAGAGGGCGACCCCCGGGCGGGCGACACACTCGTAGTCGAGCCCTTCGCAGGCGGCCTCGGCGAGGACTCGTAGGGCGGCGACTGAGGTGTCGCAGGCGACCCTGTGGACCTCGTTGATGACCTCCCCGCTGAGGCCGATGTTGCGCGACGTGCCGGCGTAGAGGGTGTTGTAGTTGAGCTGCGGCGTGACGTGGAAGAGGCAGATCGTCCCGCCGCTCAGGCGAGCGAGGTTCGACGCGAGCTCGAGCGCCCGTCGCGACGCGGGCGCATAGTCGAGGTACTGGTTGCCGACAAGGATCGCGTGCCCGGACTCGATCTGATCATCGGCCGCCGATGAGAAGTCGATCGGCACAAGAATGCGAGCGAAGGGGTTCTTCGGATCGGTCATCGCCCGCAGGGTAGCAACCACGAGCGGACGATGTCGCGGCCCGATCCCCGCTGATTGTGCGGGGAGGGCAGGAGGACGCTCGCAGGCCTCCCTCCGGCCAGCTCCGGCACGACCGGCACGACTGGCACGATTGGCACGACCGGCACGATTGGCACGACCGGCACGACTGACGCGAGCGGCGAGCAGACGTTCACCTGAGCCGAGCTAGGGCCGTGGAGCGATCGCCTGCTCTCGAGGATCGCGGGTGTCACAGCCGAGGCAGGGCTCGAGCCCGGGCATCGATCGCTCGGCCGGGGGAGGGACAGGACGTCGCGGGATGACCGTCTGAGCGTTCTCCCAGCGGCCGAGCCTGCGGGCGTGGAGGACCACGACAAAGGCGTCTTCGGTGATCGTCAGCTCGGCGAAGCCCGGGTAGTTGCTGACGTTGTCCGGGGCGAGGGCGATGCTCTGATAGAAGGGCCAGGAGCGGGGGCCGGCGCCCGCATCACCGCGGCCGCCAGCGCCGCTGACGACCTGAAAGAAGGGGCGCTCTGGCCATAGGCGGCTCGAGCGTTGGACCGCGGGGGTGATGTCTGAGCTCGCTTGGAGCGAGCGCTCGTGGCCGCTTATGGCCCCGGCGAAGTCACCGCGGAGCACCGCCGATTGCAGGGGCTCATCGTGGAAGAGGAGGGCGGAGTCTGGGTAGAGGCCGCCCTGTCCGTGGGGACCGGCGCTCTCGATCGGGTAGTGGCTGACGAGGATCCGCTGGAGAGCGGCGGTCGGCGGATTCTCGCCCAGACTGGCGAGGAGGGCGCGCTGCTCGGCGATCGAACGATCCGTGGCGGCTATGCTCGAGGGGGGCACAGAGCCGAGCCAGGCCGCGGTGTCGAGGACGACGAGCTCGACGAGGCCTTGGCCGGTGTCGGGGGCGATCGTGCAGACCGGGGCGACGCCCGTGCAGCGAGAGACGATCTTGCCGACGCCCTGGGCGTCGAGGCGGACGACGTAGTTGAGGGCGGGTTGGGGCCAGGCGTCGGCGAGCTCCATCGAGCCCGAGGAGGTCTGGCCCTGGCCTGCGGCGATCCGCTCGGCGACGCCGCAGCGCCAGTCAAGCTCGCCGACGGTCGAGACGCTGGCCCGCCCGCGCTCGCGTGGGTGTGCGTCTGCGAGGTCGGCGAAGGGTTGGGCGCGTTGGCTCAGTCTTCCTCTTCCTTTGTCGCAGCGCTTGGGGGTCGCGTTGTCGCCGAGCCAGACGAGCACGCTCGGGACGCCCGCGGCCTCGCTCTCATCGATCCGCGCGGCGAGGCGCTCGGCGATCGCCTCGCCGTGTCGTCTTGCCGCCCCGGTGTCGCCGATGAGGAAGAGGCGGAGCTCGGAGCGCGCGCCTTCGCTGTGCCCCTCGCTCTGGCTTGGGGGGTCGTCTGCGAGCTGCTCGGGCGCTGCCCGCCGGGACCAGTCGCCGCTGTGGGTCGCGCAGCCGGTCGGCGTCGCTGTGGCCCACACAGAGGCGGCCACGAGGGCGCGAGCGCGGAGCCGGGGCGAGCGGACCATGGGGCTCGGTTGTATCGCGCTTCTTGGTTCATTGTCGCCTCGGATGCGCTCGCGGTCGTCGGACTGCGCAGCGTCCTTGCGGAGGCGGTGCAGGGGCGGGGCTGCAGCGAGAAAAACCGGCCGTACAACCCCCTAAATGGTCGTTAGGGCGAGCTTTCGCACAGAATCCCCGGCGCGGCTCCGCTTGCGCCCCCGCGCGCGCTCGGGCAAAGATGGCCCATGACTCAAGCGGCGCTCCTGCTGACGATGAAGGTCAACGGCGACCCCGTCGAGGTCGCCGCTCCGGCGCACTGGACCCTCCTGGAGGTGCTCCGCTACAAGCTCGACCTGATCGGCTCCAAGCAGGGTTGCGACAAGGGGGACTGCGGCGCCTGTACGGTCCAGATCGACGGCGTGCCGGCGCTCGCCTGCCTGACCCTGGCGATCCAGGCGGAGGGGCGGAGCGTGACGACCGTCGAGGGGCTCAGCTTGGGCCAAGCCCAGGGCCGGGTTCACCCGCTCCTCGACGCCTTCGACCGCTACGACGCGGCCCAGTGCGGCTTTTGCACCCCGGGGATCCTGATGGCCGCAGAGTCGCTCGTCCGCGATCGGCGGGCGCCCGTGACCCGCGACGAGGCGGCGGAGGCCCTCGCCGGCAACCTCTGTCGCTGCACCGGCTACACCAAGATCCTCGACGCGGTGGTCGACGCGAGCGAGCAGATCTTGAGAGGAAAAAGCGGGGCCGGCGAGCCCAGCACGAGCGAAGGGGAGGTGAGCGATGCCCGTTGAGGACCGCGAGCGCGACTGGCAGATCGGCAAGGTCCACCGCAAGGTGGACGCGATGGAGCGGATGCGCGGGATCACCCGCTACACCGACGATCTCAAGCTCCCGGGGATGCTGCACGCGAAGATCCTCCGCAGCCCCCACGCCCACGCGAAGATCCTGAGCATCGACACCAGCGCGGCAGAGGCGATGCCCGGGGTCTACGGGGTCGTCACCGGCCAGGACTTTCGGATCCCCTACGGGATCATCCCCTGGACGCCGGACGAGAACGCGCTCGCGGTCGACAAGGTCTGCCATGTCGGCGACGGCGTCGCCTGTGTCGCGGCGGTCGACGAGGACACGGCGATCGCGGCGATCGCCGCGATCAAGGTCGAGTACGGGGAACTCCGCGCCTTCTACGATCCGGAGGAGGCGCTGGCGAACCGCGATCGCGAGCTGACGATCAACCCCTACGCCCGCAAGGGGAACCTCTCGAAGCACGTCGTCCTCGAGTTCGGCGACGTCGAGGAGAGCCTGGACGGCGCCGAGCTGGTGGTCGCCGGCGACTATTTTTTTGAGGGGACGACCCACGGGGCGATCGAGCCTCACTGCGCCGTCGCTCAGGTCGAGCCCAACGGGATCCTGACGGTCTGGTCGGCGACCCAGGTCTCGCACTACCTCCATCGCGAGCTGAGCAAGGTGCTCGAGCTCCCGCCGCACCAGATCCGGGTGATCCAGCCGCCTCTGGGCGGCGCCTTCGGGGGCAAGTCGGAGCCCTTCGACCTCGAGTTCTGCGTCGCCAAGCTGGCGCTCAAGTGCGGCCGTCCGGTCAAGCTCCTCTACACCCGCGAAGAGGTGTTCTACAGCCATCGCGGCCGCCACCCGATGAAGATGAAGTACCGCACGGGCTTCACCAAAGAGGGCAAGATCACCGGCGTATCGGCGAAGACGATCCTCGACGGCGGGGCCTACTCCAGCTTCGGCCTGGTGACGACCTACTACTCCGGGCAGCTCCTCTGCGCGCCCTACGACTTCGGCTCCTACCGCTTCGAGAGCACCCGGGCCTACACCAACAAGCCGGCCTGCGGCCCCAAGCGCGGCCACGGATCGGTGCAGCCGCGCTTCGCGATCGAGATCCAGCTCGACAAGGCGGCGATCGCCCTCGGCATCGATCCTATCGAGCTGCGCCGGCGCAACGACATCGGCTCGGACGCGGTGACGGTCAACGAGTTCCGCGTCGGCTCGAACGGGTTTCAGGAGTGCCTTGCTCGGGTCGAGATCGCCTCAGGCTGGCAAGAACGCCGGCCGACCTTGCCCTACGGACAGGGGCTCGGGGTCGCCGGCTCGACCTACATCTCGGGGACCAATTATCCGATCTACCCCAACGAGATGCCGCAGGCGGCGGTCCAGATCTGTCTCGACCGCTCCGGCCGGGCGCGGGTCTTCTCCGGCGCGAATGACATCGGCCAGGGCTCGAACACGATGCTCGCGGTGATCGTCTCGGAGGAGCTGGGGCTCCCGCTCGACGATATTCGCGTGCTCTCCGCGGACACCGACCTCTGCCCGGTCGACCTCGGCGCCTACTCGTCGCGGATCACCCTGATGGTCGGCAATGCCTGCCTGAGCGCCGCCCAGAAGCTTCGGCGCAAGATCTGCGAGGCGGTCGCCAAGCGCTGGGAGATCCCGCGCAAGCGGGTGGTGCTCGCCAAGCGGATGGCGCTCGACCTCGAGAACCCCGAGCGCAACGTCTCGTCGGCCGAGGCCTTCGCCTGGGCAGAGGCGGACAACGGCCTCCTCGGCGAGGTCGGCTCCTACAACACGCCCAAGGATCGCCACGGCGACTACCGCGGCGGGACGATCGGCGCCTCGCCGGCCTACTCCTTCACCGCCCACCTGGCGGAGGTCGACGTCGACCCCGAGACCGGCCTCGTCGACGTCAAGACGATCTGGGCCGCCCACGACTGCGGCAAGGCGCTCAGCCGTCGGATCGTCGAGGGGCAGATCGAGGGCTCGACCTACATGGGCTTCGGCGAGGCCTTGATGGAGCAGCACATCGTCGACCCCGAGCATCGCGGGGTCCACAGCGGTCCTAGCCTGCTCGACTATCGGATGCCGACCTTCGTCGACACGCCGACGATCGACGCGATGATCGTCGAGGCGGCCGACGCCAACGGCCCCTACGGCGCCAAAGAGGCGGGCGAGGGCCCGCTCCACTCGAGCATCCCGGCGATCGCCAACGCGATCTACGACGCTGTCGGCGTTCGCCTCGACACGCTGCCCTTCTCGCCGCCGAAGGTCTTGGCGGCGATCGAAGAGCGACGGCGACGGGTGGAGGCCGGCGAGCTGCCGCCGCACAAGGCCGATCGCACGGCCCAGAGGAGCGCCTGATGCTTCGTCTCCCGCACTTTCAAGTCACCGCGCCGACCACCGTCGAAGAGGTCGTCGCCGCGCTCAAGGCGGAGCCGGGGGCGCGCCTCATCGCCGGCGGCACCGATCTCCTGCCGAACCTCAAGCACCGCCTAGAGGCGCCAGAGCAGCTCATCAGCCTTGGCAGGCTGACGTCGCTGCGGGGGATCGTCCGCGATGACGCGGCTGGTGTCTTGCGGATCGGCGCTCAGGTCCGCCTCGCGGAGCTCGCCGCGGATCCGCAGGTAGGCGAGCTCTTCCCGAGCCTCGCGACCTCGGCTGGCCTGGTGGCCAGCCCGTCGATCCGCAACACCGCGACGATCGGCGGCAACGTCAACCTCGACGTCCGCTGTCGCTACGTCAACCAGAGCGAGTTTTGGCGCGGAGGGATCGGCGGCGGCTGTCTCAAGAGCGAGGGCGACGTCTGCCATGTCGTCCCGAAGGGCCGCAATTGTGTCGCGGCGATGAGCTCCGACAACGTGCCGGTGCTGATCTCGCTGGGGGCGAGCCTCATCCTCGTCGGCCCAGAGGGCGCCCGCGAGGTGGCGATGGCCGACTACTACCGGGCCGACGGTCTCCGGCACACCAAGGCCGAGGACGGCGAGCTGACGACGGAGCTCCGGATCCCGCTGCCTTTGACGCCGCGGCGGGTCGACTACGTCAAGTGGGCGGTGCGCAAGAGCATCGACTTTCCTCTGGTGAGCGTCGCCCTGCGCTTTGACCTCGACGGTGAGGGCGAGGGGGCGACGATCACCGCGGTGAAGGTGGTCGTCGGGGTGCTCGGCGCGAAGCCTCGCCAGCTCTCCCGCCTCGACGCGGTGATCGGTCGGGCGATGAACGATCCCGAGGTCGCGCTCCTGGTCTCCGAGGCAGCCTTCAAGCAGTGCAAGCCGCTGCCCAACGTCCCCTATGAGCCCGCCTACCGGCGGCAGATGATCCGCGTCTACACCCGACGGGCGATCCAGGCCTTGGCTCAGGGCTAGGAGGTCGCGGCCGGCGACGAGGTGCGAGTCGCTAGCTGTTGGTAGCAGGTGGCGAGTCGCTAGCTGTTGGTGGCAGGCGGCAGGCGGCAGGCGGCTAGCAGTAGGCAGTAGGCAGTAGGCAGCGAGCTGAGTCCTCGTGCTCTGGTCGTCTGGCGGTTTTTGACTTCGTCGCTGTCGGCACCTCGGTCGCCGCAAGGGCTGCGCCTGCGCTGCTCTTTTGTGGATGGGAGGAGTCCCGACTCTTGTCTGGGTCCCTCGTCGTCGGCTTTTTTGTCTTTTCTCTGAGAAGTCGGTCCCTATGAAACAGCAGAGTGACAGCAGACCGGGCGATTTTACACAGATGTAACCTGTGCCGAGCATGATGCCCGCGTGATCGAGGCTCGACGGTCCTCCAAGCGCTCATCCCTCGCTGTCTCGCTCGCGAGCGGCCTCTTGCTGATCGGCGCCTGCGATCCGGGGGACGCGGCGCGGGGTCAGTGGCTGCACAACGTCGTCGTCCTCGACAACCAGGTCTTCTTCGAGAGCGAGCCGGAGCTGGCCGGCGGCAAGCTGGCGAAGATGGACCTCGACCTCTACGCCTACTTTCGCGGGACCGCCGGCTGCTTCGCCCGCGACCTGGCGCAGGCCGGCGGCCCAGGCTATCTGCCGACCGAGTTCCTCGCTGAGGACGCGGCCGACGTCGCCCTGATCGGCGATCCCCACCTCGAGAACATCGGCACCTACCTGCGGAGGGGGGGTCTCCCGAGCGAGAGTCTTCCCGACCGTGAGGGTCTCCTCGTCGTCGACTTCAACGACTACGACGCGGCGACCTACGGTCCTTTCCACTTCGACGTCCGTCGCCTGGCGCTCAGCGCTGCGATCGCGAGCGCGTCGATCGACGCCCTGAGCCCTGGCTTCGCCGAGGCGACCGCCGAGGCTCCGCGGGCGCTCACCCAGGCCTACGTCGACGAGATCGAGCGTCTGCACGCTGGAGCCGCGGACGAGCCCCTGACTGAGGAGAACGGCGAACTCGGGACGATCCTCGCGGATCTGGTCAAGAAGGCGCGGGCGAAGGGGGACGATCGCGAGGAGCTCAGCGACTACACCGAGATCGTCGACGGTGAGCGTAGCCTCGCGGTCCGCGAGAACGACCCGGGGATCGCCTGGCGAGCGGGCGACTACGCCCATGTCGTCTACGATGATGAGGTCGCGGCGATCGCCGACGAAGACCTCCAGATTATTAAGTCTGTCCTAGAGGATACATATCCCGCGACTGTCGCCGACCCGGCGACGATCGAGCCGGTCGCGGAGACCCTGCGGATCAAGGGGGTCGGGCGTCGTCTCGGGGCGGGCGTCGCCTCCTATCCGGTGCGACGCTACTACGTGCTGGTCGAGGGCCCGACCGAGTCGATCGCCGACGATTGGCTCTTGGAGCTCAAGCAGGTCTTCGATCCGCTGGTCGTCCCTGGCCTCGAGCAGGCGGCCGGCGGTCGTCCCTACGGCGACAACGGCGAGCGGGTGGTGGCGATGCAGCGTGACCTCCAGGGGGCGACGGAGAATGACGTGCTCCTCGGTCATGGGGCCGCGGGCGGCCTGACGATGCGGGTCCGCGAGCGGACCAAGTACCAGCGAGGCGTCGGCGTCGACCGGATCGCGGAGAAGAGCGCCGAAGGAAAGTGGACCGCCGAGGACTACCTCGATTACGTCCGCTGGTCGGGGCGGCTGCTCGCGCGGGCCCACGCCCGCGGCGTCAAGCGTGACGGTGACGCTGGGCTGGTGGCGATCGCCGGGGCGCTCCGCGGGGACGGGCGCGGTGCGGGCTTTGTCGACGAGACGGTCGCCTTCGTCGACGCCTACGCGCCGGTGGTCGAGGGCGATTCGCTGCGCTTTCGCGAGCTCCTCGCGTCGTACGGACCGGTGCTCGGCTACGTCGGCCGGTGAACGTGATGTCGCGGACTACGTCTATCCTCTCCCTCCCTTCGCGGCGCGTGAAGACTGCGCGGAGCGTGAAGACTGCGCGGAGCGTGAAGACTGCGCGGAGCGTGAAGGCTGCGCGCTGGGGAGTCGCCGCGCTCTTGCTGGTGGTCGCTCCGGCGACGGTGAGCGCGGGGGAGCCGGAGTCCTCGACCGCGGCGAAGGCTGGGGTAGGCGAGGCTTTGGCCGCGGAGGAAGAGCGAGCGGGCAGCTCGCCTTCGGCAGGGGCCGATGTCCCCGTGAGCGCTCCCGAGGGGGCGATGCGCCCCGGGGTCGATGTCGCGACGTCGGCCGGGACCGCAGCCGCTGCGTCGAGCTCGACGTCTACCTCGGAGATCGGCTCGGTGGAGGGCACAGGACCCAGCGCCGAGGGCGACGGCTCGGCGGAGACGGAGACGGAGACGGAGCCGGAGCCGAAGACGGAGCCGGAGCCGAAGACGCTACCGACGGCGAGCGCCACGGAGGGCTCGCCCGGGGTCGACGTCGCCCACGCGAAAGGCCCTCCAGGACAGGTGCGAGAGGAGCGACGAGCGCGACGGGAGCGACGGGCCGCGGACCGCGACACTCTCAACCTCGACGCGGGGACGATGCTCCGCAACCGCTGGCCCTTTGAGCCGGTCTGCAACCTCGGCCGCTCGCCGGATCTCTGCCTGACGATCGACGCTGAGGTCTTCACCGGCTACCGCATGCGCTCGATCGCCGGCGAGCGTTTTAGCGAGTTCGCCCTCGATCGCGGCGAGATTGGCACCAACTTTTGGTACCGGGCCAACACGTGGATCGACGGCGGGGTCGCGCTGCGCCTCGAGTCGGTCCGCTCGGCGGGGCCGCAGAGCTTGATCGGCATCGACGGTGACTCGCTCGTGATCCGCCTCGCCCAGGCCTACGGCCACACGGCGGCGCACGTAGGACCGATCTCGATCGGCGTCCGCGGGGGGATGATCCCCGAGCGGTGGATCGAGCAGGTCGAGAAGGGCTACGACACCGTCGGCCTCGGCCGCCTGGCCTCCGAACAGGGCCTCCTGATGGAGCGGGCGGACCTCGGCGGGTCGCTGACCGTCAGCGGTTGGGAGGGGCTGGTCGAGCTCGACCTGCAGATGACCAACGGTGAGGGGCGCGCCCAAGAGGAGCTCAACCGCGGCAAGAACACGACGGCGATGTTCACCGTCCGGCCGCTGCGCCGTCGGCACGCGAAGGGCCCGATCACCCTCGCGTTGCACGGCGCCTACCGTGACGGCTCGTGGGGGGTCGCGGCGGCCCGCGCTCACCGGGCCGCGGGGGCGGTCACCTTCGCCTCGCCCTGGGGCTTCGCCGGCGCCGAGCTGGTCCAGGCCTTCGGCGTCCGCGAGCAGGGTGATCGGGTCAGCCGCAGCGTCGGCGGCTGGATCAGCGCCTACGCCTGGCAGCCCTACATCGGCCTGGTCGCCAAGTACGATCACGTCCGTCAGGACCTCGACCTCGAGGGCTCCGCCGTCGACATCATCACGGCCGGCGTCTTCTCCGACCTCTTCGGCTACACCTGGCGACGTCGCCGGCGGGTCCGCCTCTACGCGGCCTACCAGCACGAGGGCTACGGCGCCGCGGCAGGTCCAGTCCCCGGCGCGCCGCAGGCCGCCGACAGCCACCGCTTTCTCCTCCAGATCGAGGCCGCAGGTCTCCTTCGCGCGCTCTAAGACCGCATCGCAGAAACTCGAACATCGCTGGAGCTTGATCCATGACGACCTCTACTCTTCGTTCCTCCTCTCGACTTGTTCTCTCGCTCGGCCTCCTCGCCACGCTCGGCGGTTGCTCGATGTCCGGGGAGGGGACCAGCGCCGGTTCGGCGACGGGGATGACGGCCGGGGAGGAGACCGATACGGAGACGGGGACCGAGACCGGCGCGACCGAGACGACCTCGACGATCGACACCAGCGAGAGCGGCGATGGTTGCGGTGACGGTGAGCTCGGCCCGGGCGAGGTCTGCGACGGCGACGCCCTCGGCGGTCAGACCTGCGAGGGCCTCGGCGCGCCCTACATCGGCGGTGAGCTCGGCTGCGCGCCGAGCTGCGACGCCTTCGACGCCTCTGGCTGTGATGTCGACTCCGCGGCTCCGTCGATCAAGCTCAACGAGTTCCTGGCGAAGGGGGCGATCGAGGGCCCCTACCTCGACAAGGGCGACATCATCGAACTCTACAACGCTGGCGGAGCGGAGGCCGATCTCAGCGGTTGGAGGCTCTCGGACGAGCTTACGTTCCCCGACGACAAGACCTATGTCTTCCCGGAGGGGAGCACGCTGGCGGCCGGCGCCTGGCTCGTGCTCGTCGAGTATGACGACGTGACGATGGAGGGCGACTTCCCCTTCGGCGTCTCGTCGTCGAAGGAGGAGACGGTCCTCCTCGCCGACGCCGGCGGTGTGGTCGTCGACTCGCTGACCTTCGACGGCGCCCTCGCCGAGGTCTCCCTGTGCCGCGTCGCCGACGGCGAGGACAACTGGGTCGGCTGCCTCCAGACCCCAGGCGAGGAGAACGCTCTCTCGGACGTCGTCCCGGCCGTCTGCGGCGACGGAAAGATCGAGGGCGAGGAGCAGTGTGACGGCGATGCGCTCGCCGAGATGACCTGCGAGGACGTCGGCGACTTCGACGGCGGCACCTTGCTCTGCTCCGACGCCTGCACCTTTGACACCAGCGGCTGCACGTCGCCGCTGGAGCTGGTGCTCAACGAGCTGAGCTCGAGCGATCTCGATCCGATCGAGCTGGTGAACGCGGGCGACGCTGCGGTCGACCTCTCCGCCTGGATCCTCACCGACGACATCACCGACCCATACGATCCCGCACTCGATGACAAGAAGATGCTCTTCGCCGACGGTGCTTCGATCGCCGCTGGCGAGTACCTGGTGGTCGAGAAGGGCGACGTGGAGGGGCAGCACCCCTTCGGCCTCGGCGGCGGCGGGGACACCATCCGCCTCTTCAACGCCGACCTCGAGCTGGTCGACAGCGTCACCTACGGCGACACCGAGGCGGAGGTCTCCTACTGTCGGGCGCCGGACGGCCCCGGCGGTGCATGGACGGTCGGCTGCGTCGCGACCTTCGGCGGGATGAACCAGGCGCCCTGACGCTGAGCCCGAACCTGAGCCCGAACCTGAGCCCGAACCTGAGCCCGAACCTGGACGAGGCTCGGAGCGCGCCCGAGCGCCGTACTCTCGCTCTTGGACGGAGCGGCCTCGCTCGGCCCGCGCGTATGGTCAGAGAGCGCACCTCAAGGGCGCGTGTGGGGCTCCCTCGAACGCAGCGGGGGCGGCCGCGAAGGCTCTTGGGCCGGCGACCGAGCGCCGCGGGATCGAGCAGTGACGCGCAAGCGAAGGCGATCTGCGGCCGCTTCGGCGCCGCCCTGGAAGCCGCCCCGTGATAGATCTGGAGGGTCTCGTCACCCGCTGAGGAGCGATGGCTGAGCGATGGCTGACCGTCTGGCGATCTTCAACCACCCCGAGTGGAACCCGAGCGGCAAGCTTGTCCAGAGCGACGCCTTCCTCGTCGATCAGTTGATCGCCCTCTTCGCCCAGGCGGAGGAGGGCTCGCAGATCCGGATCGCCGTCGCCGGCTGGACGATCGCCGACTCCCAGGTCCAGTACGACGCGCTCCTGGGGGCGATCAAGGGCGCGCTGAGCCGAGGCTGCGATCTCAAGATCATCGGCCCGACGCTCGCGCCTCTGGACCCTGCCATGGCCGACGTCTGGTACCAGCTAGACGCCGGCTCAGGCCTGGCCGCCGAGGTCCAGGCGATGCTCCGCGGCAACCTCCGCTTCTGGCCGGAGGTGCAGGGGGCTTGCGGCGGGATCTCGCACAACACCTTCGTTCTCTTCTCTCAGCTGCGCGGGGCGGCGACCAAGCCCAAGTGGGTGCTCGCCGACATGAGCGCGCAGTGGCGCCCGAGCGCCCGGGAGCGGCCCAACGACATGATGGTCTTCGCCGAGGAGCGCGGCCTCTACCTCGCCTATCTCCGCTACTGGCAGACGCTGTGGATGGGCGCCGGCGGAGCGACGCACCTGCCCCGTCACCTCCAGACCTACGAAGATCCGACCGGCGGGGTGACGGTCCACTTCCAGCCGCACGCGGGGGAGAGCAAGGACCCGCTTGTCGCCCTCCTGGAGACGATGTTGGTCACCTCCGAGAGCCGGATCTTCGTCTCGATGGCGGCCTGGGGCTATTCGGGGCGAGGAAAGTCGCTGCTCGACAAGCTCTTCTCCCTCAGCGCGGCCGGCTGCGACGTTCGGGTGATCGCGCATCACCAGCTCGGCGCGACCGAGCAGGGCGTGTCCTGTCCTGTCGAGCCGGGCGACGGGGTCGTCGGCGTCGGCCTCTGCGAGACCAGCTCGGCGGTCTGGGAGAAGCTCGCGGGGCAGGGGAAGATCCGCTGGGCGAAGTCGGCGACCCACTCGAAGTACCTCCTGATCGAGGGGCCCTTCATCGGCGGTGGGGGGGAGACGCAGCGGGTCGTCATCGCCTGTCGTCAGGGCTTTCGCGACGGCGGCGTCGACCCGGCGCTCAGCGACGGCTGTGACGCCGCCGGACACCTCTTGGTGATCCGCGATGACCTCGAGATCTTCCAGCGCTACCTCGACAATTGGAGCTGGCTGTGCGCTGAGTCCTGGCTCACCTCCGCGCTGTCGCCCTGCGGCTGAGGATCGGCATCGATGACGCGCATTCGACCCGCAGCAGCCAAGCCTCCGCGCCGCCCCTCCGCGCTCTTCGTCGCCCTCGCGTCGGCGCTCAGCGCTGGGCTCTCCTGCGGCGATGACGGCCCCGAGGGGCCAGACCCGGGGATCGCCGTCGATGACTTCTACGTGGCCGTCGAGGGGCGGTCGCTGACGGTTGAGCTCGGCGTCGGGGTGCTGGCGAATGACGGCGAGAGTGCGGGCGGGGTCGACTCCTTTCATCGCCTCTCGAGCAAGCTCGGCGCTGTCGAGCTCCTCAGCGACGGCTCCTTCACCTACGCGCCGATCGCCGGTTTTTGGGGGCGCGACACATTCTCGTACACGGTCGCCGATCCCGCGGGTCTGGAGAGCGAGGCGCAGGTCCATATCATGGTCCTGCCGGTGCCCCTGAGGCTCGCCGAGATCCCCGAGAGCGCGGCGGGCTTTGTCCTCGACGGTGGCGGTCCGGGAGACCGCCTCAGCGCGGTGCTCGCTGGCCTCGGGGACATCAACGGCGACGGGCTCGACGATCTTCTGATCGGCGCCCCCGGGGTCGACCAGGGGCGGATCGACAACGGTCGGGCCTACGTCGCCCTCGGCCATGAAGATCCAGAGGACCTGTCGAACGAGGCGCTCGGCGGCGGTGAGCTGGGCTTTGTCGTCGACGGTCAGGGCGACCGCGAGCGGATGGCGAGCGCCGCCGCCGGGGCCGGCGATGTCAACGGCGACGGCTTTGGCGACTTCATCGTCTGCGCGCCGTGGGCTGATCTCGTCGAGGGGGACGAGGGGGGCCGCTGCTACGTCGTGTTCGGGCGGGCGGAGTTCGCCGCGAACCTCAGCCTCGGAGCGATCGCCGGCGGCGACGGAGGCTTCGTCATCAACGGCGGAGCGGCGGGCGGTCGCGCCGGGATCTCGGTCGCTGGCGGCGGTGATGTCAACGGTGATGGGCTCGACGATCTGCTCGTCGGTGCGTCGAGCTTCGCCGAGCTCGAGCCCGAGCTCGATCGCGGTCGGGCGTGGGTCATCTACGGGCGGACAGGCGGAGCCCCGGTCGAGCTCTCGGAGATCGCCGAGGGGGTCGGGGGCTTCGCGATCGACGGCCTCTCCGCCTTCGGGTGGGCCGGCGCGTCGGTGGCGATGGCGGGGGATCTCAACAGCGACGGGCTCGGCGATGTCCTGGTGGGAGCCCCCTTTGCCACCGTCGAGGACGCCGACTACAGCGGTCAGGCCTATGTCGTCTACGGCGGTGGAGACGGGACGATCGACCTGCTCTATCAGGTCCCTGACGGTCGCGCGCTCCACTTCGGCTGGGCGGTCGCGGGGGTCGGCGATGTCAACGGCGACGGCCGCGATGACATCGCCATCGGCGCTCCCGAGGCGAAGGCGAGCAAGCTCTACCGCGAGGGCGAGGTCTATGTGCTCTTCAGCGACGAAGGGTCGACCGGGACCCTCGACGCAGGGCTCCTCGTCGACGAGGGGCGCGGCCTTCGGATCACGGGCGAGCCTCAGCTCTACGGTCTCGCGGGTCTGACGGTCGCCGGCGCTGGCGACCTCGACGGAGACGGGCTCACGGAGCTCCTGATCGCCGCGCCTGACGCTGACGTCGGCGCCCAGGCGAGCGTGGGTCGGATCTATGTCGTCTTCGGTCGGAGCGCGGGAGGGGATGTCGAGCTCGCGGAGATCGCCGCGGGGGTCGGGGGCTTTGTCCTCCACGGAGAGGCTGAGGGCGCGCGGACTGGCGTCAGCGCGGCCGCGATAGGCGATTTTGACGGCGATCGGATCGTCGACCTCGCGGTCGGCTCGACCGCGCTCGATCGCGCAGGCCCCGACTCGGGGCGGGTCTACGTGATCTTTGGCTTCGGGGCGCCCTTCCCCGAAGGGTAGGGCGCCGGCGGCGTCTGCCCAGACCTGCGCGGCGCCTAGTCGAAGCTAGGCGGGCCACGACGGCGGCGTGAGAGTTGGGAGCTGCGCCGCAGGCTTCTCGGGTCCCGACGGTCTCTGCGGCCCTCCTATCCCTCGGAGAGCTCGTCGAACCAAGCCGAGGTCCCGAGCATGCTCCGGCTGATCGAGGCGGCGACGCGGAGACCGTCGACCGCCGCCGAGACGATCCCACCGGCGTAGCCCGCACCCTCGCCGCTCGGATAGAGCCCTGGCGTCCGGGTCGCCTCGAGGCTCTCGCGATCGCGGGGGATCCTCACCGGCGAGCTGGTCCGACTCTCGACACCGACAGCGACGGCGTGATCGCTGACGAAGCCGGGCATCTTCCTGTCCAGGCCACGGAGCGCCCGCTGGAGGCGCGGGCCGAGCTCCGCTCCGAGGAGTTGATCGACCCGGGCCGGAGCTGTGCCGCGGTGGTAGCTGGTGGTCGGCAGCGAGCGGTCGAGCTCGCCGGCGGCGAGGGCTCGCAGGCTCTGCCCCGGGGCGACAAAGCGGCCCCCTCCGGCCTCGAACGCGCGGGCCTCGAGCGCCGCCTGATAGGCCAACCCCGCCAGCGGATCGTCGGGGTCGAGGCCCGCGTTGTGGAGGGTCGCGGCGCTGACCTCGGTCACGAGGCCGCTGTTGGCGAAGCGTCCGCGGTGGTGGTGCGGGCTCATGCCGTTGACGACCTGCATCCCGGCCTCGGTGGCGGCGGGGACGATCGTCCCGCCCGGGCACATGCAGAAGGAGAAGACCGCCTGACCGCCGCCGCGGGGCCGCTCGACCAGGCGGTAGTAGGCGGCGCCGAGGGCTGCGTGTCCGGCGAGCTCGCCGAACTGGATCCGGTCGACGACCTCCTGGGGATGTTCGATCCGGACGCCCATCGCGAAGGGCTTGAAGGCGAGCTCGACCCCGGCGGCGGCGAGCCAGCGGAAGACATCGCGGGCGGAGTGTCCGGGGGCGAGCACGACCGCCTCGGCGTCGAGCGTCTGGCCACAGGCGAGCACGACCCCAGCGATCGAGCCATCGCGGAGCCGGAGACCGTCGACCCGGGCGCCAAAGCGGAGCTCGACCCCGGCGCTGGCGAGGTGCTCGCGCATCGCCGTGATCACCTTCGGCAGGCGGTTGGTGCCGATGTGGGGCCGGGCGTCGACGAGGATCTCCGCCGGCGCTCCGTAGGCGGCGAGGGCCTCCAGGATCGCCCTGACCGGGCCCCGCTTGGTGGCCCGGGTGTAGAGCTTGCCGTCGGAGAAGGTCCCCGCGCCGCCCTCTCCGTAGCAGTAGTTGCTCTCCGGGTTGAGCTCGCCGCGCTGGCTGAGCGCGGCGAGATCGCGGCGACGGGGCCTTATCGCCTGGCCGCGCTCGAGGATAAGCGCCGGGATCCCGGCGAGGGCGAGGCCCCAGGCGGCGAAGAGCCCCGCCGGTCCGGCGCCTACGATGACGACCCGCGGCGCTCCACTGCGGCCGCGGAGGGGGCGAGGTTGCGGCGCCAGAGCCCGGGGATGGTCGCCGAGGAGGGCGACCTCGAGGTGGAGGCGAACCCGGCCGCGCCGGGCGTCGACCGATCTCCGGCGGATCTCTAGGCCCGCGACGTCGGCGAGGGGGATCTTTCCTCGCCGGGCGCAGTGGCGGCGGAGCGCCTCCTCATCGAGCGCAAGGTCGGGGTGAATGTCGACCTCGACGAGCGCCAGCGGGGTGTTCATCGCCCTCTTGTACCCGCTCTTGGCCCATGCGCGTAGATGCGCATGGGCCGCGTATTATCCTTATTCGGCAGCGGCAGCGGCAGCGGCCGGGGCCGTCGCGGTCGTCGCGGTCGTCGCGGTCGTGGCGGTCGTGGCGGTCGTCTCGGTCGCCTCGGTCGTCGTCTTTGAGGTGACCGGCTGTTTTTTCACCCGTTTCACCACGGTGTCGGGGTTGCTCCCGGGGAGACCGTTGGAGAAGCCGTCGCCCGAGGCGGGCTCTTTGTAGGGGACCGCGAGCCCGTCGGCGAGGGCATAGCTGACGTCCGCGACGAGCTCGCCGATCGAGCGCATACCCTCGACGTTGATCTTGTCGGCGTGGTCGCCCGGGCGGTGGTAGTCGGCGTGGGTCCCGGTAAAGAAGAAGAGCACCGGGATCGCCTTGCGGTAGAAGCTCGCGTGGTCGGAGCGGGTGGCGACGCTGGCCTCGTAGAGGATGCTCATCCCCTTGGCGCCGATCTCGTCGAGGAGGGGCATCCAGGCGTCGCTGGAGCCGAGCCCGCCGATGGCGAGGCCGCGCGGCCCGAGGCGGCCGACCATGTCGAGGTTGATCATCGCCTTGACCTTCGCGTGGTCAAAGGGGGCGACCTCGGCGAGGGCCTCGGAGCCGAGGAGGCCGAGCTCTTCGCCGGCGAAGTGGGCGAAGATCAGGGTTCGCCGGGGCCGCTCGCCGTGCTCGACGAAGGCGCGGGCGAGCTCCAGGAGCATCGCCGTACCGCTGGCGTTGTCGTCCGCGCCGTTGCAGATCGTGTCGCGGACTCCGTCGCCGTCGGTCGAGGCCGAGCAGTCGCCGGTCCCGTCGTCGGCGCCGATATGATCGTAGTGGGCGCCGAATACGACCAGCTCGTCGGCGAGGTCGGTGCCGGGGATCTTGGCGAGGACGTTGGGGATCTGGGTCGAGATCGTCTCGAGATCGGTGGTCAGCTCGAGCTTGGCGCTGATCGGCCGCGACTTGGGCCGAAGCTCGCGGTCGATCGACGCCTGCACCCCAGAGATCTTCTGCGAGCCGACCCGGAGGTACTTGTCGGCGTCGCGCCACTTCATCTGGATGACCGGGATCGCGAGGGGCTCATCGTTCGCGAGGCGGGTCCTGCTGAGCTCCTGGAAGGCGTCCGCCGTACGATCCTCGCGGTCGACAAAGGAGCGCGGTCCACGGACGACGACAGCGCCGACCGCCCCGGCCTCGATCACCCGGTCGAGCTTGCGCCGCAGCTTCCCTGCGCGCATGTCGAAGTGCGGCCCCTTGAGCTTGCCCGCTTCGCGTATCAGGGCCCCGGCGAAGGATGAGAGGTCGAGCTTCAGGGCCAAGGGGTCCTCCGGCAGCGCCCAGAGGTCGTCGAGCTTGGCCCCGGCCATGAACGGCTTGACGAGGCCGATGAGACGGCCGCGGATCTTGGTGTGGAGGTCGCGGATCCCCTCGACATCGCCGGCCTCGCGCAGGCCCTTCATCGCCGCGGTGAACTCCTCTTGCTGATCCTGGAGGCGGCGGAAGAGGGTGCCGAAGTTCGGCCGGTTGGGCGCATCTAGGAGGATCAGGGCGATCTTCCCCGTGAGGTCGACATCGGCGAGGTCGTCGTAGGCGGGCGAGATTGGGGGGCCGTCGGGATCGTCGCCAGGGATCGCCTCGGCCTTGGCCGCATAGCCGACGAAGACCACTGGGGCGACGACCGAGCCGGAGCCGCTGAGGGCGACGGGCTGAAAGATCTCCGGGTCAAGACCGCGCTGTGCACCACCGCGGACGAGCGCCAGGCGCGAGGGTGTCTTCTCCTTGACCCCGGTGATGAGCGGGAAGGGCACGGAGTAGCTCTCGGCGAGCTTGTCGAGGCCGAGCTGGTCATAGCGGGCGCCGATCCACTGGGCGCTGACCTCGAGCTCGGGGCTCAGGGTGTAGCGTCCCCGGAGCTCGTCGTCGGCGAGGTGTCGGATGTCCGCTTGCATCCGCTCGGCGTCGACCTTCAGCCCCTGGGCCTCGGGGCTCTCGGGAGCGGCCTCGGCGAGCTCGGGGCCCGGCCGGCTAGAGTCCTGGCTGGGTCGGCAAGCAAAGAGTGTGACAAGGGTGCACGCGGCGGCGAGGCGCCAGGAATAACGGTCGTAGTGTGGGCTAATGGTGGGCATCGTCGCACTCCAGGGGCTTGTATCAGAAGATCTCGGGGGTCCGCTCGGAGGTCTGTCAGTGGGGCGTTCTGCCTGAGAGATGTGCTCGGCCCGTCAAGAGACCTCTTGGTGTCGCATAGTCGCGGACTCCACAGCGGTCGCGCGGTCGAGCGCCGATCTGCGCAGTGGTGAGCCACATCCCTCTTTGTCCTAGGGATTCGGCCCTGAGACCCCCGTAGATAGCGGCTGGCTTCCCGCTGAGGGCATAAACCCGCGAAATACGCGTGTGTTGACTCTCAGGCTAGGGCGGACCCCTGCCGGTGTCGGGAAATCGCCGCAGACGCCCCAGAGCAAACCCCGCACGCCTTGTTGACGCCCCTAAGCAACTCGCGTAACGTCGGCCAACCTTAAGGTCAGCGTGACCCATAGGGTAGAGAGCAGAGCTATCGGAAAGCGTCGTGGGGACCGACCACCGTGCTCTCGTCGCATTGCGAGAATTTCAACTAGTCACGAGGATTACTGAGCGATGAAGCGTCTCAATTTGATTGGATCATGGAAGCGTATTGGACTCCAGGCTGGCCTACTCGGCGGTCTCGGCCTTGCCTTTGTCGGCGGTGCGGAGCAGCCCGTACAGGCAGAGATGGACGACTGTCCGATGGAGGGCGAGTGCACCTTCCTCAAGCCGAACTTTTTGATCAACATGGACTACTCGACGTCCATGAACAACGACTTCGGCGGCGGTCAGACCCGCTGGGAGGCGGCGGAGGACGCGGTCAAGAACCTCGCGACCACGAAGTTCAACAACGAGAACCTCCACCTCGCGCTGATGCGCTTCGGCCACGACCCGAGCGGCAACGACGGTACGACGATCCCGATGGACACGTCGAACCCGCCGATCACCGACGGTCAGGCGCTTGACGTCAACTGGTACGACGCCGACGGCGACGACAAGTCGTTCTACCCCTGTAACGGTGACGCGCTCGTCCAGGCCCTCGACAACAACGTCCCGGCGCCGATCGACGGTCAGCTCACCGGTATCGGCACCTGGACCAAGGGCTCCCTCGACTTCGCGAAGGCCCTCATCGCCCAGTCCAAGGCCGATCACCCCGGTGACGGTGGCGAGCGCTTCTACGCGACGATGGTCCTCACCGACGGCGTTTGGACCGGCCAAAACGGCACCACGCCGCTCTCGCCCGCCAACCAGAACCCGGCCATCACCGCCGCGGATCTCTACGACAACCAGGCGATCCCGACCTACGTCGTCTTCTTCGGCGACAAGAACGACGCCGACGCGTCGATGGCCGCGTCTGAGCTGGCCACCGCCGGCGGCACCGTGTCGATCAACGCCGAGAACGCGATGGAGCTCGAGGACGCGCTTAAGACCGTCGTCCAGGACATCAAGGACAACGTCGTCCAGCCGCAGTGCGCTCCGGGCCTCCCCCGATTCATGATCCTCCTCGACGGTTCGTCGTCGATGCTGAACGTCGACGGCATGGCCGGCGGCGAGGGGGCCACCGGTTGGGACAAGGCGCGTGACGCCCTCGCCGGCATGGACTCGATCTTCGACATCCCGGTCAACATGGACCAGCAGGCGGCGGAGGATCTCCTCCACCTCGGCCTCGCGGTCTTCGGTCATAACCAGCCGGCGCCCGGCGAGCAGAAGATCCTGGTCGACTACGGTCCCTGTCATAAGGACAACTTCGACTGGGCCCTCGACCCCAACACCTCGTGCGGCGCGGGCTGCAACGATCCGTGGGGCGGTCCGCCGATCACCTGGACCTTCCTCGACGGGCAGGCGGACAAGGTGCCGCCCTTCGACGACCCGACCTACTCGCACATGCCGAAGTGCCAGGGCGACGCCTTCTGCTCCGGCTCGGGTACCTACACCCACCTCGGCCTGCAGCTGATCAAGGACAACCAGGCGGACTACGACGCGTTCGCCTCGAATCCGAACAACAACCCGCCCTTCCCGACCAACCAGGACACGGTCTACACCAACATCCTGATCACGGACGGTCAGTACAACGGCTACTCGACGGACGCCCAGGTCAAGGGTGAGCTCGAGGCGATGTACAACAATGGGATCACGACCTACGTCATCGGCTTCGGTGACGGCGTCGACAGCCCGCAGGCGGTAGCTCAGCTCCAGAACATGGCGAGCTGGGGCTCTGCCGGCGGCATCGATTACTTCAAGGCCGCCGACCAGATGGCCCTCGAGGATGCCTTCAAGAACATCATCGAGGGGCAGGAGTTCGACCCCTGCTGTTCGTTCAACGACTGCTCGGCCAACCCCGAGGCCTCCGACGAGAACGAGTGCGACCCGGAGGACCCGAAGTCCTGCAACGACACCCAGACCTGCGAGCTCGACGAGAACGACGAGTGGTACGTCTGCAAGGACGCCAACTGTGGCAACGGCAACGTTGACGCGGGCGAGGAGTGCGACGACGGCAACACTGAGGACGGCGACGGCTGCTCGTCCAAGTGCATCCTCGAGGGTTGTGGCGACGGCGTGGTCGTTGACCCTGAGGAGTGCGACGATGGCAACAGCATCGACAACGACGAGTGCACCAACGCCTGTAACCTGCCCAAGTGCGGCGACGGCGTGATCCAGAACGAGGAGGAGTGCGACGACGGGAACGACGTCGACGACGACCTCTGCACCAACGCCTGCACGTCGAATGAGCCGGGCACGACCGGCACGACCAGCGACCCGACCGCGGGTGAGACCGAGACCGGCGGGACCGCTGGCGAGACCACCGGGACCTCTGGGACCGACTCGGACACGAGCGCGACCGACCCGACGGGCGCGACCAGCCCGACCACCGTGGACCCGACCACCGACGGCTCCGACACCGACCCCGACACCGATACGACGACCGGACCGGGCATCGACGACGAGGGTTGTGGCTGCTCCGTCGAGGACAGCGCTGAGGGCAAGGCCCGCGGCCTCCTCGGGGTCCTCTTCGGCCTCGGCTTCGCCGGCATGATCCGCCGCCGCCGCCGCGACTAGTCGCGACGCGCTGCGAGACGCAGCCCCTCGGGGCTGACGATGAAGGAGGGCTTCCCCTTAGGGGGTGGCCCTCCTCCTTTTTGTGGGCGCTGTGGGACGACGGGAAGCCCCCTGCGAGGTCGCGTGGGGTGGACGGAGGACCGCTCAAGCGGCTCCTAGGGCCTTTGGACGGGTTTTGGAAAAAGCGGTTGGCTCGCCCGCTGCCCTTTTGCTAATCAACGCGGTCGTGTCTCTGCCTAGCCTGGAAGCCGATCTCCTCGCCTCGCTCTCGCCGGAGGGGGGGGCGATCGTCGGCGAGGAGCTCGAGATCCTCCAGCGGATCCTCGCGCGGATCGCCCGCGAGGCGGCGGCCAAGCCCGACAAGATCGAGAACCTCGACGCTCAGCTGATCGAGCTCCGCGACGCGATCGCTGAGGCCAAAGAAGAAGACGTCGCCTCGCTCGTCGATCAGATGCACCAGGTCGCGGCGCTGAGCCGGACCCGCGGTCAGGGCCGCGACGTGCCGATCGATCCGCGCAGCCCCTACTTCGGCCATCTTCGCCTGCGAGAGGCGAAGACCAAGCGGGTCCGCGACGTGCTCGTCGGCAAGCACACCCTCCTCGACGACGGCGACGGTCTTTCGATCGTCGACTGGCGCAACGCCCCGGTCTCGCGGCTCTATTACCGCTACGAGGAGGAGGACGACTACGAGGAGGAGTTTGACGAGCGCTCGATCGAGGGCGACATCCTGATCCGCCGCTCGCTCGCGGTGATGGAGGGGGAGCTGCGCCGGGTCTCGGCGCCGCAGGGGACCTTTGTCAGCAACCGACGGGGAAGCTGGCGCGAGGCCGTCGGCGGGGCCAAGCCGACCCTCGAGGGCGGCGTCGGTACGGCCTCACGGGTGCCGCGGGGGCAGCTCGGGATCCACAGCGACGACGACACGCCGCGGGCCGACAAGCACCTCCAGGAGATCACCGCGCTGATCGACCGCGAGCAGTTCATGCTGATCACTCAGCCGGAGTCGGGGATCGTCCTGATCCAGGGCGGCGCCGGCTCTGGCAAGACGACGGTCGCGCTCCATCGCGTCGCCTATCTCGCCTACCAGGACCCGAAGCGCTTCGCCCCGAACAAGATGCTCGTCGTCGTCTTCAACGAGGCGCTCGTCGAGTACATCAAGCACGTGATCCCCTCGCTCGGCGTGGCCGGGGTCGGCGTCACCACCTATCGTCGCTGGAGCGCGCAGCTCCTCCGGCGGGTCCACCTTCGCCTGCCGATCCACCACGTCGACGGGGTCCCGGACGCGGTCAGCCGCTTCAAGAAGCATCCCGTGATCCTGACGATGATCGATCGCCTGATCGAGGAGCAGATCGCGGCGGCCGAGGAGGACCTCCAGCGCCGCGTCGGCGAGCGGGCGGGCGGGTCGCAGGTGCTCGACACCTGGCACAAGTACCGTCGCTTGGCGCCGGTGCCCCGGGTCGAGCGGACCCTCGACTGGCTGCGCAACGCCAGGGACCTGGCGCCGGCGACCCGGGCCGCGGCCGAGACTGGCCTCCGCTCGCTCCGCGCCGAGCTCCGCGACGTCTGTGACGACTGGCTCGAGCTGATGACCAACGGCGACGCGCTGCGGCGGTCGCTCGCTGAGAGTGCGAAGGGAGCCTTCAGCGACAACGAGGTCGAGACGATCGTCCGCTGGTGCGCCCGCAAGGCGGACCTCGACGTCGACGAGGAGGAGGACGACGATGACGAGCTCGAGGGCCGCGGCGGGTCGCACTCGCGGGACCCTTCCAGCGGCCGTGGGGGTCAAGCTGGAGGACGTTCTGGTGGGCGCCGTGGTGGTTCTCGGGAGGAGCCACGCCCGCCGCAGCGGCGTCGTCTGCCGAACGGTGTCGGTCTCGACCCTGAGGATGACGCGATCCTCCTCCGCCTCCTCCAGGTGAAGTACGGCGGGATCTTCCTGAACAACCGCCGTTTTGAGTACGAGCATATCGTCATCGACGAGGCCCAGGATCTCTGCTCGCTCGAGGTCCGGGTGCTCCTCGACTGCGTCAGCGCAGGCCGGAGCGTGACGATCGCGGGTGACCGGGCGCAGAAGATGATCTTCGACAACGGCTTCAAGGATTGGCCGCAGCTCCTCGCAGACGCCGGTCTGCCCCACGTCGCGATTCAGCCGCTGAAGATCAGCTACCGGGCGACCCGACAGATCATGGAGGTCTCGCAGCACATCCTCGGGCCGCTCCACGACCCTGACGACGCCCTGATCGCCCGCGACGGTGCGCCGGTCTCTTTTTTCCAGTTTACCGAGACTGGTGAGTCTGTCGCTTTCCTCGCTGACGCTCTGCGCTCGCTCATCCAACGCGAGCCGACCGCCTCGGTCGCCCTGATCACCCGCTATCCTCAGCAGGCGGAGATCTACTACGACGCCCTGCGGATCGCCGAGGTGCCAAAGCTACGGCGGGTCGCCCGGCAGAACTTCACCTTCACCCCTGGGATCGACGTTACCGACATCCGCCAGGTCAAGGGCCTCGAGTTCGACTACGTCGTCGTTCTCGACCCCACCGCGCAGAACTTCCCCGCGGTCGTCGAGTCGCGCCACCTCCTCCACATCGCCCTCACCCGCGCCGCGCATCAGCTCTGGATGACCTGCGCAGGTACCCCGAGCAAGCTCCTCCCCGACAACCTCATCGTCGAGGGCGGCGGCCTCGGCTGAAGCAGGGCGGCCTGCTTGAAGAGGCGAAGGCGCTTCGGAAGGAGGCCAGTGCTGTGAAGCGGGGGGGGGCTGCTTGAAGAGGCGAGGGCGCCTCGGAAGGCGGCCAGTGCTGTGAAGCGGGGCAGCCTGCTTGAAGAGGCGAGGGCGCCTCGGAAGGAGGCCAGTGCTGTGAAGCGGGGCAGCCTGCTTGAAGAGGCGAGGGCGCTTCGGAAGGAGGCCAGTGCTGTGAAGCGGGGCAGCCTGCTTGAAGA
>Ga0316189_10000507_pt1 | contig 39093 bp, 36 predicted proteins | sample LowCovwburrow_MG_FD_204930 | JGI IMG/M metagenome (GOLD analysis project Ga0316189, IMG submission 204930) | Coastal sediment microbial communities from Maine, United States - Lowes Cove worm burrow | ecosystem: Environmental > Aquatic > Marine > Coastal > Sediment | place: USA: Maine...
CGGGCCAAGTCTATTGTAGTCCGGCTGTCTGAAACTGACTCAGCTAATTTTGTCTCAATTTCTTTTTTTAATCGGCAACTTTTTCATATGCTGGGTATAGATCTCTTTCTTCTTTTTGGATTCTCAGTTTAAGATTTACCGTAACTTTTCCGAGAAGCTTTGCTGTCTCTATATCGGTGTTGCCCTTTTCTATCCGCTCAAATAACTCCAATGCAGATGCCGCAAGGCCTTTCATATCTTCAGAGAAATACTGCCCAATTCTTTTAGTATCTTCATGCTTTGCTAATTTGGGATATAGCTCAGCATCTTCCAAACCTAGATGTGCTAAAATTAGCCTTTTTCCTTTGATCAAAGAATCTTTACCTTCTTGAGAAGACAGGCCTTTTTCCTTTGCGCCTTCTAGAATGGATATTATTTCTACATGATGTTTTTTTAAGGTTTCGATTAGTTTTGACATTAATAACTCCAATATCATTTACCGTATTAAGTTAAAGTTCACACGCATACAGTTAAAGCGCTCTGATGTTTTTTCCTAATCTTCGCGATGACTTTCTTATAATTTTTAAGAATGCCCTCTCAAAAAAGATCAACGAATATGACCTTGAAACTAAGATATTATTAAGCGCTAGATTATTACTTGAGGATACTGGCGCTTTAATTTGTAAACATAAATAGTTATAATGTTTATACACTGTCTCTATTTTGGGGATAGTTATGGTTCGGCTTTCAGGGCAATGGTTATGAATATGATTTCATCAATAGTGGCGGGAGGAGAGAATGAATAAATTACGCGCGATGCAGCTTTTCGTTCGGTTAGCAGATTTAGGTAGCTTCACGCGGGTTGCGGAGCAAGTTAACGTGTCTAAGTCTATGGTCAGTAAAGAAATTGGTCGACTTGAGGCGAGCTTGGGGACACGTTTATTGCACCGTTCAACTAGAAATGTGCAATTGACTCATGTTGGCGAAGGCTATCTCCAGCGAGCCCGAGAGATATTGTCAAAGCTGGATGACGCGGATATTTTTGTTCAAGATTTGCAACAGAATATGCGAGGTAAACTTAGGATAAATGCACCTATGGCCTTGGGACTTACAGATTTATCGGGGCTGTTTTCGGATTTTATGTTAGCTAATCCAGATATTGAACTAGACATTCATTTGGGTGATGAAAGCGTAGATTTGGTGGAGCAAGGATTTGATTTAGGGTTCCGTGCTTCCAGCACTCAGCTGGATTCTAACTATATAGGTAGGCCACTGACAAGCTTTGGCTATAAGGTTTGTGCCTCGCCAAGCTATCTTAAGAGTAACCCCGAAATAGTATTGCCCAAAGACCTAAAAAATCACAATTGCTTTGTTTATAGCTATTTCAAGGGAAAAAACATATGGCCTATCGAGGATGGGGTCAATGTTACCGGTAATCTGCGAGTAAACAGTACAATCTTTATGATGGAGGCTATAAAGCGAGGGCTAGGAATTGGTTTCATACCCGACTTTGTTTGTCAGCAGGCAATAGATAATCATGAAGTCGTCGAAGTGTTGGTCAGCGCAAGAAAACCAATGTTAACTCTCTATGCTCTATACCCAGACAAACATTTTGTGCCTGCAAAACTGGTGAAATGTATTAAATATTTAGAGCGCTGGTTCGCTGATAGACAATCATAAAGTATCCATCATTCGATATTGAATAACCGGTTTGGATATCGACGCCCGCAATGAACCGATTGGATAAATGATTTCAGCAGTCGCTCAGTTTCTAGTTGACCTAGTGCATATGCACTATTATATAGCTAATATGGATAGTGAAAAAATAAAAGCTCTACAATATTGCGCCTGCTTTCGACTGCGAGCAGCTGCGCGTAAGACGTCGAGAATGTATGAAGATGCGCTGCGACCAATAGGGTTGCGAGTAACACAATTCACTTTACTTTCGATTATCTTTGGGACGAAGCCAGATTCCATAACGGGGCTAGCGGATGATGTTTGTATGGATCGTACGGCTCTAAACCGCGCGCTCGGTATTATGGTTAAAAATGGCTGGATCACTGTGGCTGCCAGTGATGATAGTTTAGAAAAGAAAATCAGGATCACCGAAGAAGGAGCTCGCAAGTTAGAAAGCGCTATTCCTTTGTGGGAGCGCGCCCAAAGTCAGTTCATCAGAAAATCCGGACCAGAGAATTGGGAAGGCAATCGAAATTGGCTGATTGATGTTGCTTCCGGTAGCTATTATCAGGCTGGCGATCTGGGAGATGCAAGGCCAGCGACTGACGGAGCAATGAAACAGGTAATGGACGGAGCAATGAGCTAAGCAAAGACGTGACCAGAGCATAAGCCCTTTTTTTTAAATCTTTATAGTGCATATGCACGTATCAAATATATCCAACAAGGAACGAAATATCATGACGGCAGAAATTATACTTAAGAAAATAGTCGACTTTCGTTGGCCGGTTCTCCTGGTGGGGTTGATGGCTTTCGCAGGTATGGCGATTAATGCTCCCTCTTTGGAAAAAGACACAAGCGCCAATGCCTTTATTGATCCAGAAGATCCCGCATTAGTCGCCCGAGATAGAACGAGAGAAATCTTTGGCCTGTCCGCGCCAATCGTCGTGGCTGTCCAGAACAGCGGCGATAACGGTATCTATAACAAGGGGACATTGAAGACGGTCGGTTGGATTTCAGATCAAATTTCAAAATTGGATAATGTCGATCCCGCCCGCGTGACCTCACTAGCGACAGAGTCTAATATTGAGGGAACGGATGAGGGCATGGAAGTAGAGGATTTCTATGACCAAGTCCCTGATACTCAAGAGCGTATTGATTGGCTTCGCGGGGCCATCAATACATTCCCGCTTTACAGAGGATCGCTGGTTTCCCGCGATGGCACGATGACCCTGATTGTGGCTGAACTGGTTGATGAAGAGGCCGCGACGAAAACCTACGATAATGTGCTGAATATGCTGGAAAATGCGCCTCTGTCGGAGGGGGATGAGCTGCATGTCGCGGGCGAAGGGGCGGTGACAGGGTATCTGTCGACTTATATTGATAATGACGCCAGAAAACTGAACCCAATGGCAGGCCTGATTATTACAATTATTCTGCTGCTTGGTTTTCGGGCCTTGAGAGCGGCGCTGCTGCCAAATCTTGTGGTCCTTCTGACCGTGGGATCAACCATCGGTACCATGGCGGCTGTTGGTGTTGATTTTTATGTGATTACCAATGGACTGATTGTGACAATGATTGGGATTGCGGTTGCTGATTCTGTGCATATATTTAGCCAATATTACGAGGAAATTGCCGCAGATCCAAAAGCGACAGGTAAACAAGTGACTGTTCGGGCTTTAACAAAAATATGGCGTCCGATCACCCTCACCACTTTCACAACAATGGCAGGATTTACGGGTTTAGCGGTGACTGCGACCATGCCCCCTATTCACCTTTTTGGGGTGTTTGGGGCTTATGCGGTCTTTATGGCTTGGCTGTTTAGTTTAACTGTCTTGCCCGCTATTCTATCAATGTTGAAGCCTCGCCCTAGTAAATTGTTTACCCGCTCGCATGCGGGCAGTGATGATCGTGTCGTTGGTCGTTTTGCTAAATGGGTTCTTAACAAGCCGGTCAGTGTCGCGGGCGCTGGACTGGTTGTAGCCCTGGTCGCGGGTGTCGGGGCATCGATGGTTCAAGTGAACGAAGAGCGAATAGCTAATTTCAAACCATCAGAAGACATCTATATCGCAGACAAAACTATTAACAGGGCAATGGATGGCACCTACTATTTGGACGTAAAAATAGAAGCCGATTCTATTGAAGGGCTCTATGAGCCGGTTGCGCTGCGAAAAATGGAAGCGCTGCAAGACTACGCAGAGACCGTGGCAGGGGTGGGTGGCGCGACATCCGTTGTTGATTATATCAAGCAGATGCACAAGGCTGTGAACGAAAACCGGGATGAGTTTTATACCATCCCTGATGACCCGATTTTAATCGCGCAGCTCTTCTTTTTGTATTTCACATCGGGCGATCCAGCTGATTTTGAGAATAAAATTGATGGTGAACGCAAACTCGCCTTACTGCGTATTAGCCTGAAGTCAAGCCTATTCAAAGAAAATGAAAGAATAGTCAACACCTTACAACACTATATTGATGACGCGTTTCAGGATGAAGGTTTGAAAGCCACTTTAACAGGGCGTATCAATATTGATTACCACTGGATCAAAGGGATAGCGGAAACAAATCTTTTGAGTGTTATCGTCTCCCTCGCTGCTGTGACTTTAATGGCAGCCCTATTGTTTAGATCTCCTGTTGCTGCTCTGTTTGCCTTTATTCCTGTCGGCCTTTCCGTACTGCTGGTTTATGCGGTCATGGGCTTTAACGGTATCTGGCTTGGTCTTGGAACATCCATGTTTGCCTCCATCGCAATTGGCATTGGCGTCGATTTTTCCATTCACACCCTTGACAGAATGCGCGACCTAATCAGCCAAGGCAAAGGACGCTGGCGGGATCGTATGGTCGCCCTTTACCCAACGACAGGCCGCGCCTTGATGTATAATTTTGCCGCTGTGGCACTGGGTTTTGGAGTGCTGATGACATCAGACGTGCCGCCATTAATCAACTTTGGAATGCTCGTCGCAATCGCTGTTTCGACGGCCTTTCTTGCCAGCCTCTTGATCTTGCCAGCGCTAGCGACCTTGCTAAAACCCAAATTTCTAGAAAGGAACATAGACCATGTTTAAACGCATTTTCTTATCAAGCTTACTGATCGGGTCATTTTCGTTCACGGCTATATCTCAAACGGAATTAACAGGCCGTCAGATATACGAGAAGGTAAATGCTCGCGATGACGGGGAGCATGTAACCCGCAAATTCCGGCTAGAACTAACAGACCGGCGTGGTGTGACACGAACCGAAGAAACCATTGGGTATCGTAAATATTTTGGTGATGAGAAACGCACTGTTCTGTTTTATACAGCGCCTAATAATGTCCGAGGCACGGGGTTTCTGACGTTTGACTACGCAGACGCGTCGGTTGATGACGATCAATGGCTATATCTGCCGGCTTTAAGAAAAGTACGACGCATCTCTGCATCGGATAGAGGCGACAATTTTCTTGGCACCGATTTTACCTATGAGGAGATTAAAAAAGAAGGCAAAATTGAAATAGAAGATTACACGTACGAAGTCCTAGGCGAAGAAATAATCGACGGCTTTCCAACAATTAAAGTGCAATCAACTCCCGTCAATAGTGAAATAGAAAAAGAGCTAGGGGTATCGAAGGTCGTCTCTTATATTGACCCCAATATTTGGATGGCGCGCAAGTCAGTTCATTGGGACGTAAATGGCAACAAACTAAAAACCATCGTCACACCAAAAATAGAGCAAATCGACGGGATTTGGTCTAATCGAAATACGCTTATAACCAATCATAAAACAGGTCATCAAACCAATATGACCTTCTTTGACATCGATTTTGAAAGCTCCGTGAGAGATAGTATCTTTTCAAAACAATCGCTTCAAAGGGGCGTGCGTTGAAAAAATTCGCCAGTATAATCGCTTGTTGCTTCTTATGGGTTAGCCCTTCACTGGCGCAGACGGAGGTTCACGGCGAGTACCAAACCAGCCTTGCTGTGGAGTTCGAGGGTGGTGATGTACAAAAATTCGACCATATTCTAAAGCTCGAATTCAGCTCGGATATTACAGATGATGTGAGATTGTTTGGGCTCGGGCGCGTTCGGTATAATATGATAAATAGATTAGACTACGGCGCCCCGGGGGATAAGGCTCATCGGCAAAGGCTCGACCGCCAATTTCTTGTTGGAGATAGCGAGCTCGAACTACGCGAGCTCTATATTGATGGTTATGCAGGAGATATGTTCTATCGCTTAGGAAAGCAGCAGATAGTCTGGGGGCAGGCTGACGGTTTGCGAGTTCTGGATGTTCTCAATCCATTCGACTTCCGTGAATTTATTCTGCCAGAATTTGACGATTATCGTATTCCTCTTTGGACAACAAATATAGAATTGCCACTTGCGGATGGGACAGCGCAATTGGTTTGGATTCCCGATCAAACTTATGATCAGACGCCTGTTTTTGGGTCCGGCGCAGCCTTTGAATTCTCGTCCCCTCTATTTGTGCCGCAAGTCCCGTCGTCATCGTCAGTGACAATTGACCGAACAAGTCGCCCAAGTCGGTTTTTTGCTGATAGCGATGTTGGGGTCCGCTACACGACTTTTAAGGGTGGTTGGGATTTGAGTGTAAACTATCTTTATCACTTTCAAGACACACAAATATTGCGTCGCACTGTTGATGACAACGGTGCTGTTGCCATAACACCCGAGTATGAACGTACACACTTAATTGGTGGGTCGTTCAGTAATGCTTTTGGAGCCTACACTCTGCGGGGCGAGGTGGGTTATTCTACAAACCGCTATTTTATTACGACCGATCCCTCAGATTCAGACGGCGTGGTGGAGACACCTGAACTGTCTAGTGTAATCGGTATTGATTATCAAGGTATCCGTGATGTGTTCCTAAGCGGTCAAATTTTTACGAATTATATCACTAGTTTCCAGGAAGGTATCACAAGGCCAAAAAATGAAACAAAGTTGACATTATTATACGAGCACAAGTTCATGAACGATATACTGACGACTAAGCTGCAACTTATTCATTCCGTTAATGATAGCGATGGATTAATCCGGGCTGGTTTGGCGTATGACTTTAGGTCAAATGTGATTCTCAAGGCTGGACTGGATTTCTTTTATGGCAGTAAAAACGGTCTTTTTGGGCAATTTCAAAATAACGACCGTGCCACGATTGGCATAGAAATTGGTTTCTAAGATTCAAAGTAGAAAGGATTGGCGCACAGTAAAATTGGGCCAAGCCGTTCTGATCTTGCGCCGAGATGAAAAATTGTATCAACAAGAATATCGCTAGTTTGAAATCAGACAAAATGTTATTACAAAGCCCGCCGGAAAGCTTCCAATGAGCCCAGGTCGCATTTTAAATGATGAAGATATAAAGAGGTACGTCATGATTGAGTAAATCATGTGCGGCTATGATACGGATGTTGCGGAACATTCCGGGGCGCTAATGAAATTAGAGCAATTGGAGAGAGACGGTTTAGTCACTATGAATGATCAACATGCCAAAATAACATCAAAGGCCGGGCCTTTCGCACCGGTTACCGCATCCTGTTTTGATTTTTATCTCGAGCCGGGGGAGTGCCAACATGCCAGAGCTAACTAAAAGTAAGCTTGATCATCCGTTTTTGGGGCGGGGGTTTCGCCCGTTCTTTTTGTTGGGAGCGTTTTATAGTGCTTTAAACCTTCTGATTTGGGGTGGTTTCTATGCTGGGTATATCACGCCGCCATCCTTCTTACTTGACCCCGTATCATGGCATGTTCATGAAATGATTTATGGTTTTGCTATTGCCATTATTGCCGGTTTTCTATTGACGGCAGTGGCAAACTGGACGGGTGGCGCGCCGGTGCGGCAACTGCAATTGTTGGCTTTATGCGGCCTTTGGGTTGCGGGGCGTGTGGTTATGAATTTTGATCTTGGGTTGTCGGATGTTGCTATAACTGTCATTGAAACTTCTTTTATTCCGGCATTGGCGCTCAGCCTCGCTATCCCCCTACTAAAGAGTTGGAATAAACGGAATTTTGTTTTTCTGGTGTTTCTTAGTATTTTTGCTATCTGTGACATATCGTTTCTTATGACACAGGAGCGCATGCCGCTGTATATCGCTGTGATGGTGATTATAGCGATGATTTCCCTTGTCGGGGGACGGGTTATTCCGGCCTTTACAGTCGCCGCTCTTCGGCAGCGCGGGGAAGAGGCACACCAAACATCTCAGAGCAAACTTGATGTCATGGCGTTGGTGTCACTGATCTTTATCGTTTTGGCCTTGTTGTTGACAGGAACGCAGAGTGTTTTTCTCGCTGTGAGCGCGTTTGCCTCCGCAATTATTCATGGTTTACGCATGCGGGCCTATCATACGCGCCGCATATGGAATGATCCGATGGTGTGGGTTTTACATGCTGGATATGGCTGGGTGATTATCGGTTTATTGTTGATAGGCATGGCAGGTCTTGGCATTTTACCATTTTCAATGGTGCTTCATGCTTTGACCGCAGGGGCCATCGGTACAATGACGCTGGGGATGATGTGCCGAGTTGCACTTGGACATACAGGGCGTAGCCTTACGGCCAGCAAGCTGATGAGTTTTAGCTTTATGATGATGCAGGGCGCGGCCATTATGCGCGTGCTGGGGCCAATCTTATTGCCGGATCTTACGAATTTATGGATTGTGGGCTCCGCGTTTTTGTGGAGCGCCTGTTTTGGCCTCTACGTTTTGATTTTTGCTCCCATCCTTTGGCAGCCAAGGCGGGATGGTCGTCCGGCGTGAATCACTGACAGTATTGTTGCGCTCACTCAGCTTTTTAAGGGGATAAAGACATTGCCTGCAACTTCTGCACTTTTCCGACTTCGGCTTTCGGTACCCTTTTTAAGAGGCGGTTCAACAGTTTTATAACGGTTTTCATGTTGGTGGGCCTACTAGCGATAGCGTCCATAACCGGGTCATAATCGTATCGGGTCAGCCTTGTGGGCCCTGTTTGACGACTATCCCCAAAGATTTGACGACTATCCCCAAAGATTTGGCGGCGGCGCGGACATAATACTACCATCGAACTCAATGGGATGATCACGGTCTTCAGCGAGCAATAAAGGGCCATCCAGATCGATTATGGTAGCGCCTATCGCTAGAACCATCGCTGGCGCCATTGCTAAGCTGCTGCCCACTATACAGCCGACCATGATGGGCATGTCGTCAGCCGCTGCCATCTGCTGCAGCTTCAAGGCTTCGGTCAGGCCACCTGTTTTGTCCAGCTTTATATTGATCATATCATAGCGGTCCTTTAGGGCAGCATATCCGTGACTGGTATGACAACTTTCGTCCGCGATCAGGGGTATTGTATGATCCAGGCCCTTCAGACACTCGTCTTCATCAGCGTGGATCGGCTGCTCCACCGCGATGACGCCCAGGGCTGCAAGGTCGGGCTCAATCCGCAGATAATCGTCCAAGGACCACCCTTCATTTGCGTCTACTATCAGCTTGCTGTCAGGGGCTCCTCTGCGAACTGCCTCGACGCGAGCCAGATCATCCGGGCCGGCTAGTTTGAGTTTTAACAAAGGCCTAAATGCGTGATCCCGCGCTTTTATCTCCATCGCACTCGGCGTATCCAGCGAGAGTGTGAAAGCAGTCGTTAGCAAGTTGGGCTCAGCGTATCCAATTAGCTCCCAGACCCGCTTTCCAGCTTTTTTTGCCTCTAGATCCCAGAGCGCGCAGTCTATCGCATTTCGGGCTGCACCGGCGGTTAATGCCTCTTGCAGACCGTTTCTGTCAAGGCCTGTGCCTAGCATCATTGCTAGCGACTGAATTTGCTGCCGTACGCTTTCGATTGTTTCATCGTACCGGGCATAGGGTACACATTCGCCGCGCCCTTTATGCTCCCCGTCACTGACTTCCACCGTCAGGACACGGGCTTTGCTGCGCGCGCCGCGGGAAATTCTAAAGAGACCGTCCACCTTGAAAACGTCAGTAGTTACCGTTAGGGAAATGCTCACGCGATTGATCCTGCAATTTATTGGTGATCCGATCAGTATCATGCCGGAAAGCATCAGCCGCAGGCAAGCCCAATTCGCTCACCAGTGATTTCAAATATTTGGCGCGATTGTTTTGGGGCAGTCGGATGTGGGCCAAGCCTTAATCGTCATCGTCGTCGAAAAGTATCCGCTGGGCGGCGCCGTCCATATCCTCATACTGGTCGTTCTTGATTGTCCATAAGAACCCAAGAAAGCCAACCAGCCCAAGGACGAGTGCGATGGGAATAAGATAAATCAATATATCCATTACACCCCCTCCTTGCTTTGAGGCAGATTCAGCCTGAATGCATTGGCCACAACCACTAGCGATGATCCTGACATAGCAATAGCCGCAATCAATGGTGTGATGAATCCCGCCATAGCAATAGGGACCGCGAAGATGTTATACATAATCGCCAGCGCGAAATTTTGCTTTACCAGCGTCTTTGAGATTCTAGCCGTTTTAAAAGCTCTTATCACTGGCATCAAGGCGTCCCCTTGAAAGATAATATCCGCCGAGGTTTGGCTAATATCCACCGCACTTGAGGGCGACATAGATACATAGGCTTTGGCCAGCGCAGGGGCATCGTTCAGGCCGTCGCCGACAAATAGAATTTTTCGGCCCGCCTGCTGCAAGGCGTCGATATAATCGCACTTATCAAGCGGTGATGTTTCGGCAGTGAAATGCGTGATATTCAAATCATTTGCCACTTGCTTGACCGCAGAGCGACGATCTCCCGATAAAATATGTATATCAATCGATAACGCGTGAAGCATATCGATCACAGCGTTGCTGTCCGCCCGGAGTTGATCGGTGAATAGGAATTGGCGGGGCGGATGATCACCGACTTTAAGCCACAGTGACGCTGTGGTTACATCTGAGCCTTCTATTGTATCGACCCATAGATGACTGCCTAGCTTGACGGTCTCGCCTCGGAAACATCCTGATATACCCTTACCCGGCACCTCTTCGACATCAAGGTCATGAATTTTGCCTTTATAGGCTTTGCTGATCGCGCGGGACAAAGGATGCCTACTCTTGGCTCCCAAGGACGCCGCTAGCTGAAGATCGGACCGACTCCACAGGCCGGGCAGTAAATCCAAGTTCCCTTGGGTCAGTGTCCCCGTTTTATCAAAAATGACAGTATCAATTTCCGCCAATTTTTCCAGCGCATCGCCGGATTTTAATAAAATACCATGCCGCATTAATCGGCCGCTGGCCAATACCTGCACGATCGGGACCGCTAGACCCAGCGCGCAAGGGCATGTGATGATCAAGACGGTAACGGCATGAAGCATTGCAACTTGCCACTGCGCGTCTAGCAAGAACAGCCAGCCAAGCAAGGTCATCAGACTTACCAGATGGACAACCGGCGTATAAAGCCGAGCCATCTTGTCGGCAAGGCGTATGTATTTAGCATTACCTTGTTCGGCGGTCTCCATCATCCGTACGATCTTGCTAAGCAACGTCTCTTCGCGGGCCTCGCTAACGCGGAACTTGACCGGAGCGACTAGATTTAAAGTACCAGCATACACTCCAGCGCCCACTGTTAGGGGCTTGGGCAGACTTTCGCCCGAGATCAATGACAAATCAACTTCGCTAGTGCCGGAAATGACCACGCCGTCAGCGGGGAAGTTCTCTCCGGCCGCGACCAACACTATCATACTAGGCTGAAGCTCGGAGGCAGCAACGCGTGTCGTTTTATTATCTTCCAGCACCATGGCGGTACCCGTTAACTTCGATAGTAGGTTTGAGGCTGACTGCCTTGCCTTGCCTTTGGCCCTAGCATCAAGATACCGCCCTGTAAGCAAAAAGAAGACGAGCATCACAGCGGAATCGAAATAGACGTGTTCGCCGCTATTTATGGTCTCAAATAAGCTCATACAACAGGCTAAAACGATCGCAAGCGAGATCGGCACGTCCATGTTGGTCTGGCCTCGCTTCAATACCGATAGAGCGGACCGAAAGAAAGGCCGCCCTGCAAATAAGACGGTAGGAATAGCAATCATAGCCGACAACCAGTGAAACAGGTCGCGGGTGGCAAAGCCCATCGTCTCTCCCGTCGTGGACCATACGCCAACGGATAGGAGCATGATATTGCCGGCAGCAAAACCCGATAGGGCTATGGACTTTAATAGTATTTTTTCCTCGCTCGGGGCTTCCATAAGCGACTGCTGATCAAGGGACCGTAATTGATAGCCGAGGTCCATGACATCTTTAGCGATGGCATCCCCTCTCTCGCGGGCGCCTTTCCAGCTATATTTTACCCGCTCGGTCGACATATTCACGCGGGCAAAGCTAACCTGCGGATGTTCCTTTATTGTACGCTCGATCTTTTGAATACAGCCTCCACAGTGCATGCCCTGAACAACAAGGGTTAGGCTATGGGTGCCAGTATCGTCGGTATTTATACAGTCGTGAAAGGAGAAATCTGGGGTCGACAGAGCCTGAAATTCATGGGCGGCTTTGCATCCGGCGCAGCAATAAGGCTCGGCCCGCTTAACCGGAGCGTCACAGTGTAGACAAGACGCGTTTTGTGCTGTCATCCCTGTCATTCGTTGATTACCTCGCGGCTGTTAAGCTGATAGCGGGCCCCGCGTGCGGTGACATAAACGCGGATATCCCATTGCCCTTTTGCTGGAAACGTCAGCTGCTGACGGTACTCTCTGGCGTCAGTCTCATTCAGGGCCGCTCTAAAATCCAAGTCAGATTGAATGGGTCGCGTGATCTCTGCTTTTACATCGGCCCCTGTAATGAGTGCTCCCGTGTCATCAGCAAGGGTGAATGTCAGCAGGCCATCATCACTCAGCGTTATCGAGCCTTCCCAACCAAGGGAGGCCTGATTATCAGCAGCTGCTATTGCGCTATTATAATCTAGGCCTTTTTCATAGGCGTTTTCGGTGACCACCCCGGTGTGCGAGCTTACAGCCGTATAGACGAAGAAAGCATCGACCGTAGCAAAAGTCAGAAAAAATCCGAGCAGCATATACAGAAAAATCTTGCCATCACGGCGGGACTGCACCGAATTTTGGTCACTGAGATTATTTTTGTCTCTGGGTTTATTGTCATCACCACGGGGGGGCTTATCAATCATTAGATCTACTCGCAAAAACAGATTTATAGGTAACCGTTAGGCCTGTGTCTTTGTCGGTTAGCTCAAACGTCAGTGGCACTCTGGCCGCATCCTGTTTGGCGCCTGTAATAAAAATCCGAAAATGGCCAATACTGTCGCCAAAGACCGGTAAAGCATCAGGGGTAATTTGACCTGCGCTTTGGACCTTGATCGCTGCGTCCGGCACGCCCGAAACTGTCACGCTATAGTCTTTATCAAGCCGTGCCTTGTTCAATATTTTGATATCATAACCATTGCGAACAGAGCCATCTGATAATTGCACATATAGGGGATTTCGGTCATGAAGCACATGCAACTCTAGCAGCGAACGATTGATCAGGCCGTACAAGATCAAGGCTCCCACAATGGCTAGCGCCGCCACGTATAATAGTGTCCTAGGCCGCAGGAGGCGGACCTTTTCACCAGTGGTTGAGTCCGCTAGGCCCGCAGCGCTATCATAGCGAATAAGGCCTTTGGGCAGCTCCAGCTTGGTCATAATGTTATCGCAGGCATCGATGCATAGGCCGCATGCAATACATTCCATTTGTAAGCCGTCGCGGATATCAATGCCAACGGGGCAAACTTGGACACATGCAGTACAATCAACGCAGTGTCCACGGTCATCCCAAGAGCTGCCTTTTTTATACTTGCCGCGCTTTTCTCCGCGTCCGCTATCATAGCCAATGATCAAGCTATCATTATCAAACATCGCTGACTGAAAGCGGGCGTAAGGACACATGTATTTACAGACCTGCTCGCGGGCAAAGCCAGCCATCACATATGTTGATGCTGTCAACGCTGCAATCCAGCCAAGGACATCGATTGAGACATTAAAGTGAATGATTTGTTCAAGCAAAGTAGGCGCATCATTAAAGTAAAAGACCCAAGCGCCACCCGTGACCATCCCAATGAATATCCACAACGAATGGGTAAGGGCTAACTTCGCTATTTTATTCAAGCTCCACGGGGCCTGTTTCAGCTTTAGGCGAGCGACACGGTCGCCTTGTACGAACCGTTCCACCCAGACAAAAAGGTCGGTCCAAACCGTTTGTGGGCAGGCATAACCGCACCAAATCCTACCAAATAGGCTCGTGACGAGGAAAAGCGAGATGGCCGCCAGGATCAAAAGCCCTGTCAGATAATAAACTTCCTGTGGCCATATTTCGATGAAGAAGAAATAGGCACGGCTAGACGTCATATCGATCAAGACGGCTTGATCAGGGGCATGCGGCCCGCGATCATAGCGTATAAACGGGGTTAGATAGTAAATACTGAGCGTAACCAACATCACAATCCATTTTACTTTACGGAAGGTGCCCCACACTCTTTTCGGGAAAACTTTACTCTGTTTTTCAAAAAGGGTGTTCTGTTTGTCATCGCTGATAACCGGCTCTGCCACAGTGGTTCCTCCTACTCACCGCCGCCAAGCGAATGAACATATATGGTCAATTGCTTGATGGTGTTAAGGTCTAGGCGCGGTTCCCAAGCGGGCATCATTCCGTGCTTTGGATTGCTGATCTGCGATATGATTTCGTCTCTGCTGTCACCATAAAACCAAATGGCATCTTTTAGGTTTGGCGCTCCAAAGTCCCGAATTCCCGCGGCGTCTACACCGTGACATATCGCACAATTTTCAGCGTATAAATCACCGCCCAGAGAACTGGTGGGTCTTTGCGCCTGTTTGGCTATGACATAATCGGCAAGCGTAATGATGTCTTTTCTGTCCAAAATATCTGCAAAGGCCGGCATTTCTGAATAGCGAGTGTCAGCGTGGTCTGAGCGGATTCCATATGCGATTGATGTTTGAATTTCAGCAAGGCTGCCGCCCCAAATCCAGTCATCATCATTCAGATTCGGATATCCTTTTGCCCCTGCACCGCCCGAGCCATGGCAGGTGGCACAATTATCTTTAAAGGCAGACTTGCCGCCTGCTAAGGCAAATGCAAAGAGATCAGGTGTCATGCTGATATCTTCTAGCGATGCCATTTCAAAGCGATTCAGATAGGCCTGCTTACGCTGGATGATTTCTTTTTGGCTTTCCTCTAGCTGGGTGTACTGCGTCCATTCTTTTGCGCCTACTGTACCGCCGCGCTCGCCGTCTCCTGAAAGGGTTGGCCATGCGGGATATACCACCCAATACCCGATCGCCCAAATTACGGTCACTAAAAACACCATCAACCACCAGCGGGGGGCAGGGGTATTTAGCTCCTCGATCCCGTCCCATTTATGGCCAGTAGTTTCAATGCCTGTTACGGGATCTTTTTTATTATCCTGGGTCATTCCTTGTCCCCCTTTAGCGGTATATATTTATAGCTTTCGATGGTCTCTTTGGCGCCTGGGCGGAATGCCCAAATGACGATGCCGATGAAGATCAGAAAAAAGAAAGCAAGGCCCGTGACACCTGCGTTATCTGCGATCCAGTCAATCATTTCTCTTCTCTCCTTTTGAGGCTTTCCGCTTTGTAATCATTAAGTTCAGCAGTTGTGCCCAACATTTGAAGATACGCAACCAAGGCATCCATTTCAGTGGTTTCAGGCTGACCATCGAAATTACGCATAGAAACCCGGCCATAGCGCTCTTCAAAAGCATACTGATTATCATGTTCATCCATTGCCTGAACGTGAGCGTCTACTGTTGCGTTTTCGATCATCGCATCGCTGTAAGGCACGCCGATCATCCGCAGCGCTGATAAATGCTCATCAATATCGCGGAGAGTGATGATATTTTTTGACAGATGCTTGTAGCTGGGCATGATTGATTCAGGCACCAAGTCTTGCGGTTTAATCAAATGCTCCACATGCCATTCGTCGGAATATTTGCCGCCAACCCGAGCGAGGTCTGGCCCCGTTCGCTTTGACCCCCACTGGAAGGGGAAGTCATACATGCTTTCTGCTGCCAATGAATAATGACCGTAGCGTTCAACCTCATCGCGGAGCGCTCGGATTTGCTGGCTATGACAATTATAGCAGCCTTCCTTTAGATAAACATTATATCCAGCTAGCTCCAGCGGTGTATAGGGCCTTACGCCTTTGACGGGCTCAATGGTTGTCTCCATCCTAAACAGCGGTACGATTTCTATCAGGCCGCCGATCGAGATGGTGATCACGGTTAGGACCAGCATCAAAATAGAATTGCGCTCAATCTTCTTATGTTTTTCTAGCATGATGCTTCCTCCGCAGGCTCGTTAGCGATCTTGCTGCTCGCTGTGGCAGTGATTGTTTTGAAAATGTTATAGACCATGATCAATGCACCGATCAGGAACAGGCCACCGCCCATCGCTCGAATGACATAGTAGGGGTGCATTGCTGCAACGGTCTCTATGAAGGAATACTCAAGGAACCCCATCGCATCATATGAACGCCACATCCGGCCTTGCATAATACCAGAAACCCACATGGCCGAGATATAAAGAACGATACCAATAGTGGCGACCCACAGGTGTGTATTGACCAGCTTTGTCGAATATAAGCCTTTCTTTTTCCAAAGAACGGGCACCATATGATAGATAGCGGCGAAACTGATGAAAGCGACCCAGCCGAGAGCGCCAGAATGCACATGCCCAATCGTCCAATCAGTATAGTGGCTTAGGGCGTTGACTGTCTTAATCGACATCAATGGTCCTTCAAAGGTACTCATGCCATAGAAGGCAAGCGAAACAATCATGAATTTCAAGACTGGGTCTTCGCGCAGTTTATGCCACGCACCAGAAAGCGTCATCATACCGTTGATCATGCCGCCCCACGATGGCATCCAAAGTATGATCGAGAAAGTCGCGCCGAGTGTCTGCGCCCAGTCGGGCAGGGCTGTATAATGCAGGTGGTGAGGGCCGGCCCAGATATAGATAAAAATCAGCGACCAGAAATGCAAAATTGATAAGCGGTATGAATAAACGGGCCGATTGGCGCGCTTGGGAACAAAATAATACACAATGCCCAGAAAGCCTGCAGTCAGGAAGAAGCCAACAGCATTATGGCCATACCACCACTGTATCATCGCACTTTGAACGCCGCCCCACAGGGGATAGCTTTTGGTGCTGGTGATAGAGATCGGGATCGACACATTATTGGCTAAATGCAAGACTGCGACTGTGACGATAAAGGCTAGGAAAAACCAGTTCGCCACATAAATGTGCGGCTCGGTTCGGTTGCGTAGCGTCATCATGAAGACAATAAGATACATCACCCAAACAATCGTCAACCAAAGATCAGCATACCACTCTGGCTCTGCATATTCCTTGCCCTGCGTGACGCCGGTTAGATAGCCAACGGCCGCAAGCACGATGAAGAGCTGATAGCCCCAAAAGGTGAAGTTCGCAGCCCTGTCACCCCATAATCTTGTTCCGCAAGTGCGCTGAACGATAAAGTAACTCGTGGCGAACAGGACATTGCCACCAAAGGCAAAAATCACCGCCGACGTATGCAGCGGACGCAGGCGCCCAAAGGTCAAATACTCACCGAAATTGAGAACGGGAAAAGCCATTTGCAAGGCGATAAATACGCCGACTAGGAAACCAGTTACGCCCCAAAAAATCGAAGCCATAGTGAATAGTTTCACAACGTCATCATTATATTTTGGTTTTACAAAGGTGCTATTCATAAAGCTTTCCTTACTGAATTAAATGCCAGGCGAGCGTGAGCAGCGCCAGACCGTTGATAAAGGTTAAAAGTTGGATAAAAATCTGTGTGGCCTTCGGCCATTTTGCCGCAGACAGATGCCCGCCGAAAGCGGTAAGCATCAATGCAGGGGCTGTTCCAATGACAAATGCTGTCATGCCAAGGGCTGCTGGTATGGGGCTCCCAGTAGATGCTACTGCGGAAATAGCTGCGAACAAAAAACCACAGGGTAGAAACCCCAGAGCAACGCCAAGCCCATAGCGGTGCCAGCCATTGCTCTTTTGTCTAAAGGGAGTCGATAGCATTTCTGCTATTTTCCCCATACCAGCCAGGAAAGGAAAAGCGATTATGCTCCTCCCTTTCTGAAGACCGTTTACTATAAAAATGGCTGCAGCGATCACCAATAAAATGGCTGCAATAGTTTTCGCTTCAGTCATCGCCATAATACTGTTTGAAAAGATGGCGGCAATAACGCCGATGCCAACATATGTCGTCATGCGCCCCAAATGATACGGGATCAGGCTCATGCCGGATAAACGTTTAAAGGAGATAGCCGCTTTCGTTGAATTTGAAGGGCCTAAGTCTGGAGGAGCTGAGACCTGCGCCATCACAAACGGGCCGCACATGCCGACGCAGTGCGTCAGGCTGCCCAGCAGGCCCGCAACGAATAAGATAGCAACAATAGCCAGAAGGTTAGCCTCTCCAGCCATGATGCCTGATTGCATCAAGTATTCCATAGCAATAAGTAGTCCTTTTGTTCGCAGGACCGTTTTTGCACAGGATGGAATGAAAGAAATTGATCTAAGTCAATTGGACGATATTACTTTTAAATTTTTAGGCGTTAGTGCCCGCCTGCTGGGTTGCGGCGGTGCCTATATTATTCGCCATAGTCTTTCTTTTTCGACATCTGCCCAATGCCGGGATTTAAGCTATTTGTTGGGTCGATCTTTTTATAGTGGGCTGCAAGCGCAGGCTTTGCTTTATAAAGATGACCGACGTTATGTTCAGCGGGATATTCGGCGCCGCGCGCATCCAAAACGGCCAGCATTTCAACTTTTAGCGCCGTACAGTCGGTACCTGTCTTGACGATATAATCTTGATGCAAAACATGGCAAAAGAAGTGGCCATAGTAGATTTTCTCAAGGAGGTTAGCATCGATGGCAGGGGGGAGCGTTTCGAACCAATCGATATCATTGCGCTTTAGGGCGATATCTAAGGACAGAATGCCTTCAACCAAGTTCCCGTTTAAGGCCTGATATCTGATCGCGGCCCCTGCTGCAGCAAAGCGGATTTGAAAAAGCTTCTCTGCCTCTGTCGGGTCGCATTCAGTCGCCTCCATCTTACCGGGGTGCCGCGCGGCCAGATCATTCAGATACCGCTGAGCCTCAAGTATGCCATCATTTTTGACCTTTAAAATAAGATAGTGGTCATACCTATCGCGGATCGGTCGCAGCCGCTTTGGCGTAGGGTTGGGGGCGATAGCAAACATCAGCTGCAATAGCTTATCGCTCAGGCCCTTTGGGCACCAGCTTTGGCCATCTAAAAGACTGTCAAACCGCGTTTTTGCTTTAAAGAAAGCGGGCATGAACGTGGTGCCGAAGGCTCGCAGCACCGCAATTGAATCTCGGCCATACGTCTCGGCTAGCTGGTAGGCCCTCGTGTGCATATATTCGCCCGATACAGGAAGCTGTTTAAACGTTGCTAGAATGTCGCGCCTCAGCTCGCCTAAAAGCGCTGTATCATTCGTACCAATGAAGAGCGTCTGCTCAGCCTGCGGGGCGTCAAAGGTGTCAAAGCGAGCTGCAAAGACGGCAAGCTTTCCCGCACACCCTGCGGCTCCCTTTAATCGCCTGGGGTCAGCGTTAAATCGTGCCGGAGTATCAGCATTTGTATCCCGGACCCATGCTGCATAATCGGGGTCGGATGCTTTTGCACCTCGTCCAAGATCATCGACCCCTGCGTAATCGCCGCTTTCAAGGCGGCGCAGGATATCCTCAGGGTCTGATCCTAAATCCAGCCCCAGCTCATTGACCAATATAAGCTCACCATTATCGGTAATCTGAGCGTACAGCGCTGCTTCGGTAAAAGCGGGGCCGCGCTCTATCAGCGACCCACCAGAGTTGTTGCATAGCCCGCCAAGCACTGATGCTCCGATGCATGATGAGCCAATCACCGAATGCGGCTGGCGGTCATAAGGCTTCAGGACGTCCTCTAATTCAAAAAGGGTCGAACCGGGAAACGCTATGATCTGCTCGCCGTTATCCAGCAGGTGGATATCCTTAATGAGCATGGAATTGATCACAACCACGTCTCGGTCGTAACCGCTGGTCGGCGTTGATCCAGCGGTTAAGCCAGTGTTAGCGGCTTGCATGATCACGGCGATATCAGCTTCGACACACAGCTTCAGGATGCGCCACAGCTCAACCAATGACACAGGACGGATAACCGCGAGGGCCTCACTAGCGCTGGAGCGATATCCCTTCCGGTAGGGCATTGTGCTTCGCGCACTGGTCAAGACCCCGTGATCACCGACAATGTCTCGGCAGTATTTTATGAAAACATCTTTTTCCAAGACCCAACCCAACCCTTATTATCTATCTCTATTATAATAGTTTTCGCAAAAATTTGTCCATTCATTAACGATCGCTTTTGTATTTAGGCGTATCATAATGCGGCACGGCGTGCCGTTAAATCGCAGCGTTAGAAAAGGCAATAATGATGAGGACCTATTGATGAAATTTATTTCGTCGGAGCTTTTATGCGTGCTGAATGCGAGTGGTGACTGTGCTAATGTGAACGGTGCATTTTTAGCCGAGATTGGGAGCTCAAACGCCGAGATTACTTCGGGAAATACATGACACCAAATCTTTGCCAATCATCATGGTCTCAGCCAATGCTGAAACTAAGATAAAATCCTTATCGGCGGGTGTTGGCGCTAATGGCTATTTGACGAAGCCCCTAAGCATCGACGACTTGCAAACAGAGCTAAGTCCCTATTTCAACGCCACGGGTTAAAGCCTTATCGATTCATTCGATTATCGATCAGGCTATCCACAACCGACGGATCCGCAAGGGTTGAGGTGTCTCCGAGGCTGCCATAATCGTTCTCCGCAATCTTGCGAAGGATACGTCGCATGATCTTGCCAGACCTGGTTTTGGGCAGCGCGGGCGAGAATTGGATGAGGTCAGGCGCGGCGATAGGTCCAATTTCCTTGCGTACCCATTTCACTAGGTCTGCTCTTAGGGCCTCATCAGGTTCCACACTCGCATTACATGTTACATAGGCGTAAATGCCTTGACCCTTGATATCATGGGGATAGCCGACGACTGCTGCTTCGCTGACCAGGTCATGGGCGACCAGCGCGCTTTCCACCTCGGCGGTGCCCATCCGGTGACCCGACACATTGATCACATCGTCAACGCGGCCCGTGATCCAATAATAACCGTCTTCGTCGCGGCGACACCCATCCCCAGTGAAATACATGCCGTCATAGGCACTGAAATAGGTCAACTTAAATCGGTCATGGTCGCCGTAAACACTGCGCATTTGGCCGGGCCAGCTATCTAACATAGCCAAGTTACCCTCCGCCGCGCCGTCAAGGACATTGCCGTCATTATCCAACAGCACAGGTTGAACACCAAAGAAAGGCTTTGTTGCAGAGCCCGGTTTTAATGCCGTCGCGCCGGGTAGGGGAGAAATCATCACCCCGCCGGTTTCAGTTTGCCACCAGGTATCAACGATGGGGCACCGCTGATCACCGACAGTATTATAATACCAGTTCCATGCCTCTGGATTAATAGGTTCTCCAACACTCCCGAGCAGACGCAGGCTAGACCGATCAGAGCTGGTGACAAAACCATCCCCTTCGCGCATCAAGGCCCGGATCGCAGTGGGGGCGGTATAAAAGATATTCACCTGATGCTTATCGACCACCTGCCAAAAACGCGAGGCATCGGGATAATTCGGCACCCCTTCAAAGATCACGCTGATAGCACCGTTAGCGAGCGGGCCGTATACGATGTAGCTATGACCCGTGACCCAACCCACATCGGCGGTACACCAATAGACCTCCCCGTCTTTATAATCGAACACATATTCATGGGTCATGCTGGTCCAAACCATATAGCCGCCAGTGGTGTGCAGCACGCCCTTTGGCTTGCCAGTTGAGCCACTTGTATAAAGAATGAACAGCGGGTCTTCGGCGTTCATTGGCTCAGGGATGCAATCATCTGCGGCGCTGGCGGTCGCCTCGTGATACCAAACATCGCGGCCTGCAGCGAACGGCACATCGGCGCCGGTATGTTGGATCGTTAAGACCGTTTGAACGCTACCGTTATAGTTCTGTTCAAGCAGTCTGATGGCCTCGTCCACATTGGCTTTCAGCGGAATTATGCGACCGCCGCGCACGCCTTCGTCAGCGGTGATGATAAAGCTGGAGCCACAGTCATCAAGGCGACCAGCGATGGCCTCCGGACTGAAGCCTCCAAAGATGACCGAGTGCACTGCACCGATGCGTGCGCAGGCCAGCATGGCATATACGGCCTCTGGGATCATCGGCATATAAAGCGTTACCCGGTCGCCTTTTTTAGCGCCTTGATCCTTCAGGACATTGGCGAATTTTGACACAGCTTCATGAAGCTGTCCGTAAGTGATGGTGGCACTTTCAGCCGGGTCATCCCCTTCCCAGATCAACGCGGTATCATTCGATTTTTCGGGCAGGTGGCGGTCAACGCAGTTATAGCAGGCGTTCAGCACACCGTCCTCAAACCACTTGATCGAAACATCGCCGGTAAAGTCCGTGTTTTTAATGATGGTCGGCGCTGTGAACCAGTCGATGCGGTCTTTGTGCTCGCCCCAAAAGGCGTCCGGATCATCGACCGATGCGCGATACATGGTTTCATACTGATCAGCATTACAAAGCGAAGTTTCAGCAGTATCTTCGGGTACTGGATAAATGGCGTTTTCGGTCATAGTTATTGGCTCCCCTTTTGTCTATGTTCCAGCATACAAGCTGGTGCCGCAAAGTCCAGCAAGGGGAAAAGAAAGGGTGAAACACGCAATCCTGCGCTAGAAAGCGGGACTAAAACATGCTGCTATTGCGTCATCATCTTAGAAAATGATGGAGCCACCACTTCATGATCTTATCGTTCGGCCGCTACATGGGTGTAAGCCCGCGGCCCATCGCTGAATCATCGCCCGGTCCAGTTATCAGCGAAATAAGGGCATCGCCAGAATGAAAATCGATCCAAAACTGACCAAGCATGCCATAAGCATCGCCGAGTCGTTTAATTTTTTTGAATGCAGTCGTCTTCACTTATCGCACGACCAGTATTGCACTCTCCTTGTGGCCATTCTTTAACTAACTGATCCTGCATAGAAATTTACCATTAGAGCGATTTCGCTCGGTCTAGCTTATAGGGCGGAAACGTCCCTATGCTCACATGGTTGTATGAACTTTAGGTATATGCTACTATAACGATATGTAAATGAAAACGGTTTGTGGGTTTTGAAAAGGCAGTAACTATGCATGTGACAGTGATCAGCGATGAAGTTTTGTTGGCCCTTTTAGACGGGGATGTCGATCAAGCGATTAATTTATTTTACGAGGAATGTGATCACCTTGAAGGTTGTACTAACCGAGATGATAAGGCTAAATGCCTGAAGCTGTGCTTGCTGCCCAAGCTGGTTTACCTGTCATTATCCTCGCGCAATTTTGGCTTGGAGCGTTCCTTGGCCAAACTCTGCGAAGAGGTCCAATCGAAAGACGCGGGTGCGGAAAATATGCCCTCCGAAACTACTGAGCCAGCAGACAAGCACTAATGCGATATCTGTAGCGCGGTTAAGGGGGCGTAGGGAGTCTCTTATGGATAGGCAAGTAGACATTATCATCGGGTGCATTCAACCGGCCGATTTGGCATGGTTGCAGATGAGTGTCGTGCGGGGAGACTTCCAAAGCATCGCTAATTTTTTCTGTCAGTCGGAAATGCTTCCAAATATTCATCATGGTGAAAATAATAGTAGGCTCCCGGGGGGATGTTGGCTGGCTGACAATGAAATCAGCTGGGCGGACCTGATTGAAGCCGTTGGCAGTGCTTTCTCTCGCGCCTGTTTCGCAGAGAAAGAGGGCTGGGAAGCTAGGCGCAACGTTTTATTTAACACCCTGATGCGCACGGTTATTGACTCGATGGAGGGAACCGTAGCGCTTTTGGAGGCTGACGGGACGATCCTCACGGTCAATAAGGCGTGGATAAAATTCGCAGTCGATAATGGGTACGAGATTGAGACCGACACAAAATTCTTAGGCCTTGGTGCTAACTATTTGGAAAAGTGCGACGCTTGCGATGAGCTACATGCAGATCGGGTGGCAGCCCTAATCCGCCAGGTAGCCGAACAAGGCCCTGAAAGCGGGCATGAGCATCTTTCAGCCGTCTATCCTTGCAACAGCCTCACCGAAGACCTTTGGTATAAGGTATTTGTCAGCCCGATACACTATCTTGATCAGACCTATATTTTATTACAGCATGTGAATGTTACCGATGCTGCAGATATCGACGGCATACACACTATCCAGTAAATTTTTTCAGTCCGAGTATTCTCACTTTGGCAGGCAATTGCCTGTTTTTAAGGCAAGGTAAGCTCGGTGTTTAAGTCTCTACTTGTTGATAGCTGCTACTGGTAACGTGATAAGTGTGGCCCTGAGTATTTTTTCTCAGCGGTAGCATACTGATTTCAATCATTTTATTTTGATCTCCTATGATTTTATCATGACCGCCTGCTTTCTGGCACAGCCATTGCTAGGTTGTGGGTGTCGTCACCGCCGGCGACATAAATCTTCATTCCATCGCAGGTCTGATCCTTAACCCGCTCAAGAGACGAAAGCCTCTAGCGCAAAACATAGACATTGTGCGCCTTTGATAGCGCAATACTCAAATGGAGACATTCAATGAAGACCGAAATTAAATATTCAAAAGCCCTAGGCATGATCGCACTTGCAGGTGGCTTGTTCGTTGGCCAAACGGCATCCGCTAATTCAGTCGCAGAGGCCAACGCTGCAGAGGCGCTGTCTGCCTCTGACGTGGTCGCGCCGACACTCCGCGAAGCCGCTGAATATAAATATCCACGCAAAGCCCTTTCCAAGGCACGCGAGGGCTGGGCAGTTATAGAAATAGATGTCGATGAAGCGGGTGAGATCAGCGATTTGGAAATCATCGATTCTAGTAATAAGCGGCTTTTCGCACAGCATGCAAAAGCCATTGTGGAGAGTAGTGACTTTGAGCCAGCGATGCAGGATGGCGCCCCGATTTCTTTGAATGATTATCGCATTCGCGTACGCTATCGGTTGGTAGATGCGGAAGAATAGGCGTATCGGAGCATCGGTAGGCGGTCACACCCGCCTGTCTATGCATGGGTTCAAGAAAAGGGGACAGGGCAATCATTGTCCTGTCCTTATGATTTAGCAGCTCGACCTAGCGTGGTAGTGAAAGTAGGGCGAAGGTATATCACATGACGAACAGCGATTTAAACATTCTAGTGATTGATGAGGATCCCGGGCGGGCGACCTTGGTTGAAGAAAGCTTGGTCGAGGCCGGGTACCGAAAGGTATCAACGCTTCGCACCACCAAGAATCTGCGATCCAGGATAGCCGCTTTATCGCCGGATATGGTCATTATTGATCTACAAAGCCCGGACCGTGAGCGCTTACAGGGGGTTTTGGACTTTACTCGTGATGTTAACAAACCTGTGGCAATGTTTGTCGATCAAAGCGATAGCGAGATGACGCGAAAGGCCGTGGAGGCTGGCGTTGGAGCTTACGTTATTGATGGTTTGACGCCGGAGCGCGTGAAGGCGGTTGTGGACATTGCGATCACCCGATTTATGACATTCTCCAAGGTGACTGCCGAGCGAGATGCCGCGAGGTTGGCGCTCGCTGACCGTAAAAAACTTGAAAAAGCCAAAGGTCTATTGATGACACACCATAGGCTAAGCGAGGAAGAGGCGTGGCAGGTGATCCGCAAAGCCGCCATGCAGAAAAGCCGCAGGATGGGCGATGTCGCGGAAGGCATTATTATGGCCTTCGACATTGATCTTATCCCAGATTCAGCGCGGGATTAACGGAAATAAGGTGGCGACCCCTAGTCGGATCTAGTGACCAAATTTGGGCAAATAGTGCGTTTAGCGCAAGGTATCAGCTTTGCTAACACGGTGATGACGTCTTTTCTAAGTGGTGTTGAGCAGTTTACGGTTACCCTGAACTCTATGGCCAGTGCATTTATGTATATCACGGCAGGGGTTTATCATGAATTTTTCGACATCTTGTTAACCTTGTGCTGCTGATTTCGCGCGGCTATGCTGTTGCGTGATTGCCTAATCTAACAAAGTTCGGAGATGTTCAAATGCCAGCGAAAACCATCCTTATCAGCACGTTTTTCTCAGCAGCCTTGTTTGCCTGCGACACCGCGACTGAGGTTCCTTCTGAGAGTACGCCTGAGACTGAAGGCTTAAGCAAGGCGGAAGACGTTAATTCAAGCACTGATAACAGCGACCAAGCGGCAGCTGATCGCACCTTGGTCTTCGCTGATGAGTTTAACACAGGCACGCTGGACCGCTCCATTTGGAATGTGGAAGGTCCGGACTTTTGGGTGAATAATGAGCAGCAAATCTATATCGATTCCCCCGATACGATCCAGTTTCTAAAGGCCGGAGAGGTTGAGGGCGCTGAGGACGGTGTTTTGGTCCTGCGGCCCCTATATAGAGCGGGCACAGAGGCACCCTCGGGCCGGGTTGCGGATTTTGTCTCTGGGCGGATCAATTCAAAGGGTAAGTTCGACGTAATGCATGGCCGCATTGAAGCCCGCATCAAGATGTCGGATGCAGTTGGCATGTGGCCCGCCTTTTGGATGCTTGGCAATGACAGATGGCCGGACACGGGCGAGATTGATATCATGGAATATGTCGGCGAAAAGGACTGGTACGGCGTAGCGCTACACGGCCCGGGCTATTCGGGCGAGACGCCCTTGGTGAACCGATATTATTTTGCTGATGGGAGCGATGCGACCGATTGGCAAGTTTACAGCGCCGAATGGACAAAGGATGCGATCGAATTTTATGTCAGCGATCGCCTGATATACCGGGTCAGCAGACCGATGGTGGAGCATTTCGGCGACTGGCGCTTTGATAACTCAAAGTATTTGATTTTAAACATGGCCCTTGGCGGTGCGTATCCATATAAGAACAACCGCGTCGAGGAGCCGTATAACGGCATGCCGGCCGCTGTGGTAGATCAAATCAAAGGCGGCAATGTCGCCATGCATGTGGACTGGGTCCGCGTCTACGGCCCAAAAGTCGAAGACGGGGAGTAGGGGCAGAGAGCTGCCCCCCCCCTTTTTATATCTTAGGCCAATACCCAAGGTTCAATACTTACGGTCTAATGTTGCCGTTGCCGTAGACGACATATTTGAAGGTGTTCAGCTGTTCGACGCCGACGGGGCCGCGGGCGTGGACCTTGCCGGTTGCGATGCCGATCTCGGCGCCCATGCCAAATTCACCGCCGTCGGAAAACTGGGTCGAGGCGTTATGCATGACGACCGCTGAATCGATGCTGGTCACAAAGGCGTTCGCCGCGTCTTCATTAGCCGTGATGATCGCCTCGGTATGACCAGACGAGTGGGTATTGACAAAGACGATCGCCGCCTTCAAGTCGCTGACAATTTTCACCGATAGGCGCGCCGCCAAATATTCTGTCGTAAAGTCATCAGGGTCGGCAGGGATCACGCGGCTATCAATCGCGGCGGCTTTGTCGTCGCCTTTAAATTCAACGGATGGCATAGCGTCCAGCAGCTTGGGCAGCACTGTCCCGGCTATCTTTTCATCGATAACCAAGCTTTCCGTAGCCCCGCAAATGCCAGTCCGGCGCAGCTTGGCGTTAGCCACCACATTCACTGCCATGTCGACGTCAGCGTCTTCGTGGATATAGGTATGGCAATTACCGTCCAAGTGCAGCAACGTCGGCACTTTCGCGTGTTCCTGCACCATCGAGACAAGCCCCTTGCCACCGCGCGGGATCACCATATCGATATAGTCTGATAGCCCAAGCAAATGCTTAACCACTTCACGGTCCGGGCTTTCCACTAGCTGAACTGTATTCAGCGACAGGCCGTTCTTTTCAAGAACTGTCTTGAAGCATTTGATAATGAGGGCGCTGCTGTTCAGGCTTTCCTTGCCGCCGCGCAGGATAATGGCGTTACCCGATTTGAACGCTAGAGCGCTGGCATCCGCACCTACATTGGGTCGGCTTTCATAAATCATCGCCAGCACACCAAGGGGCGTCGAGCGCTTTTTAATTACCAAGCCATTGGGACGGTTGAAGGTAGCCAAGTCGCGGCCAACAGGATCATCCAGATCAGCGATTTCTTCCACCGCTTGGGCCATCGCCGCAACGCGGTCCTCGGTCAGTAAAAGCCGGTCAAGGAAGGCATCGTCTTTCCCCATTTCAGCAGCCCGATCCATGTCAAGCTTGTTCGCGCCGACGATGGCGCTTGCAGTGCTGCGAAGTTCGGCTGCTACTTCACGCAGGACCTTATTTTTGGTCACAGTGTCTATGCCACCTAGTTTGATGGCAGCTTCGCGGGCGTTTTTGCCCATCTCACAAACTTTTGCATAATCATATTTGGTCACTGTTTTTCTACTTTATCCGCGTGGTGCTTATTTATCGTGGAGTGCCTAGCCCCCCCCAACCTTTGTGGTCATGCCGCGTCAGAAAGTCAATTGCTGACCAACGTCGGCTTACATTTTTATGACGATTCAATTGTACACACCGAATAAAAAAAGCTAGCTTGCGTTTGGGAAATTATTTTTAAGGGAGCTATTAGTATGAAATGTAAAACTTTATTGCTGACGTCAGCGGCATCATGTGCCTTGTTTGCTGGGCAGTCGGTTGTCGCGCAGGATTTTGAGGTCGCTTTAGAAGAGATTATCGTTACCGCGCAGTTTCGTGAAAAAGGACTGCAAGATGTCCCGATTTCCATCACAGCGGTGGACAGCAAGGCGATCGAAGAATCGGGCATTATCAAGGTCGAAGACTTGGCATCGTTCGTCCCTAACTTTACATATACCGAGACGGGTATTACGACCGCGTTTTTGATCCGCGGTATTGGTTCGGGCGTAAATCAGGGATTTGAGCAGTCGGTCGGCGTCTATGTTGACGGTGTGCATTATCCCCGTGGTCAGCAGGTGCGTGCGCCTTTCCTTGACCTTGAGCGCGTCGAGGTTCTTCGCGGCCCGCAGTCGATTTTATTCGGTAAAAACTCAGTTGCGGGTGCGATTAACGTGACGACCGCCAAGCCTACAGATGAATTTGAGGGCAGTATTTTTGGCTCATATGAATTTGAAGACGGCGAGAAAATTGTTGAAGGTATGCTGTCTGGCCCAGTGTCTGATCGTATTAGAATGCGCGTTGCGGGTCGATATCGGGATTTTGATGGTTTCATCGAAAATGCTACGTTGGATGCAGATGAGCCAAGCCGCGAGGAATACACCCTGCGCGGCACAGTCGAGGTTGATTTATCTGAAAGTCTGATGGCGACTTTTAAAGCCGAAATAACCGAATTTGACACGCTTGGTCGTAACATTGAGGTTGAGAATGCGGCGGTTATCGATAATCCCCTATCGCCGTTTAACGGCCTAACCTATCCGCAAATCCTGGTAGGTGTCTTCGGTCAAGATGCGAGTGTTCTGGACTTTAAACAGAACGGTATTCGTCATGCCAACGGCGATGACAGCTTCAATAATATGGAAACCTATCAGATGACCCTGGATTGGGACCTGAGTGGGCATGCTTTGCAGACGATTACTGCGTATGAGACATTATCGTACACGGAAACATGCGATTGTGACTTCACCGGTGCTAATGTTTTCAATGCCTTACTAGACGAGTCTTATAAACAGTTTTCGCAGGACATTCGCCTGACATCGCAAGATGGTGAAAGCTTTGATTACATCCTGGGCGCCTTCTTCCAGTCATCAGACCACTCATATGCTGATCAGATTACGGTGGCTAGTAATTCAGTGTTGATCCCAGCGATTAATGCATCTTCGCCGGGCGCCGGTAATTTGGTGTCCGATACATCGGCCTCGCGGGTCGCTGAGGTTGATGCAAAAATATATTCGGCATTTGCGCAGGTGGATTGGTATATTAACGACGATCTAACGCTGCAGCTAGGTGGTCGTATCACTAAAGAAGATAAAGAAGGCCGGCGACAGATGGATATTGTTGCCATTAACGGCGATCCTCTGCCTGCCGCGCAGTTAGGGGCTCCGCTAGTCTACGCCAATCTGTTTGGTATTACGTCAGTCAATCTGGAAAGTCTTGCCGGGCTTGGTGTGCCGGGCGCAGCAGCTTTAGTCGGCGTATTTGGTGAAGGCTCTGTGGCGACACAGAACCGGAACATTACTAAGTTTTCGCCAGACGTGAAGTTGGTTTGGGACGTTAATGAAGATACGATGCTATACGCAAGCTGGGCCCGTGGTTTCAAGTCGGGTGGTTTTGACTTCCGTGCGAACAACCGGGGTCAGTCGGTTTCAACGGCAGCGGCCTTCCAGTTCGAAGATGAGGTTGCCTCAAATTACGAACTGGGTGGTAAATTCAAGTTAGGCGCCGCAGCAGAGTTCAACGCGACTGTGTTCTACACCAAGTTTGATAATCTTCAGATATCGATCTTTGATGGTATTCTGGGCTTTAACGTGGGTAATGCAGCCTCGTCTGAAGTGAAGGGTATTGAATTTGACGGTCGTTGGGCGCTCACGAACAACATCCGTTTGACGGGTAGTGCCGCCTTCACTGACTTTGAGTTTACCGACTTTGTAAACGGTCAGTGTTACGGCACGCAGGCGCGCGATGGCAGCGATCCCAGATTTAATCCGGTAACGGGCCAATGTGATTATACTGGGCTGAAGAATAATCTAGTTTCAGATTTCTCAGGCAACTTAGCGCTCGACTTTGATGCTCCAGTATCCAGTGATTATGAAGTCGCAGGTCTCGTTTCTCTGGCTTACGTTAGCTCATATAACGCGTCACAGACGCAGGATCCGAAGGGTGTCCAAGATGGCTATGCGAAAATCAATGCTCGCTTATCTTTCAGCCCGATCGACGGACCTTGGGAATTGGCGCTTCTTGGAAAGAACCTAACAAACAAGATTATTCGTACCTACAACGGTGATACCCCGCTGGGCGGCAGTACATTTGGTGCTAACTCCAATTATACTTTCTACGGTCAGGGCCGGACAATTGCCTTGCAGGGCAGCTTGAAGTTCTAAGCGCTGAGCTAAAAAACGCCCTCTTGCATTCGTCTGTTTATGGCTGATGCGGGAGGGTTTATTCTATCGATGGTAAGGCTGCTATGACCGATTTAACATTCGATTATATTATAGTGGGCGCAGGATCAGCGGGCTGTGTGCTCGCCAATCGCCTTTCTGAAAACCCGAACGTTTCAGTGTGTTTGATTGAAGCAGGTGGCAGCCACAAGCACTGGTCAGTGTGGGTGCCCGGAGCAATGATCTTTAACATGCTCACCAAAAAGCGGAATTGGGCCTTTGAGACCGTTCCCCAAAAAGGCTTGAACAACCGGAGAGGCTTTCAGCCCCGGGGCAAAATGCTGGGTGGTTCATCGTCACTGAATGCAATGATTTATATCCGCGGCCACCGGGAAGATTATAACGAGTGGGCACGACTTGGTAACAAGGGCTGGTCCTATGACGACGTGCTGCCCTATTTTAAAAAAAGCGAAAATCATGACTTGGGAGCAGATAAGTTCCACGGACAGGGCGGCGGGTTAAATGTGGCCCCTCTGGCTAGCCCCGGATCGGTGAATGATTATTTTCTGCGAGCTTGTGATGAACTTCAAATTCCTCGCAACACGGATTTTAATGGCGCTAAGCAAGAGGGTGCTGGCCTCTATGAAGTGACCCATAAAAACGCGGAGCGTTGGTCGACGGCTCGGGGCTTTCTTGATCCGATTATGGACCGTGAGAATTTGACAGTGATGACCAGCTGCACTGTGGAGAAAGTGCTGCTTGAAGGAGGTCGAGCCGTCGGGGTGAAAATTCGCCAAAAGCGGAAAGTGAGCGATATTTACGCCAATAGAGAAGTGATCTTGAGCGCTGGCGCCTTTGGCTCGCCGCAGATCATGTTGCTTTCCGGGATCGGCCCCAAAAGTAAATTGGAGCCGCATAATATTAAGCAAATCCACGATCTGCCAGGTGTTGGGGAGAATCTTCAAGACCATGCTGACTATGTTTTATCATACGATTCAGATGTCCAGGATAATATCGGATTTTCCTTTAGGGGAACTTTTCGTTTAATCAGCGAAATATTTAAATACCGAAAATCGCGCAAGGGGATGATGACGACTAATTACGCTGAGAGCGGAGGCTTTATATATACTGATAAGTCGGAGCCATCGCCTGATATTCAGTTTGTGTTTGTCCGATCGGTTGTTGACGATCATGGCAGAAAATTGCATCTTGGGCATGGGTATAGCCTGCATGTAACGGTTTTACGGCCTAAAAGCCGGGGTAGTCTATGGCTGAATAGCGCCGACCCGACTGCGCCCCCAGCTATTGATCCAGCGTTCCTAGAAGACGATGATGATATGGACCGGCTGGTTGCCGGTGCGAAAAAGGCCCAACAGATATTACAGTCAGCGGTGTTTGAGCCAATCCGCAAAAAGCCCTTCTATGCATCTGATACCGATGATGAAAAGGTCCTTCGCGAAGATATCAGGCAGCGGTCCGACACCCAGTATCATCCAGTCGGGACTTGTAAAATGGGCGATGACGCGATGGCCGTGGTTAATGATAAATTACAGGTGTACGGCGTCAAAGGTCTTCGAGTTGTTGATGCTTCTATTATGCCAAACTTGATTTCAGGTAATACCAACGCGCCGTCAGTGATGATCGGTGAAAAAGGCGCTGATTTGATTAAGGCTGATTGGCTGACATGAAGCAGGCCCTCTCGCTAAACAATATGCTTAATTCGGAGCATTCACTAACGCCTAGGTAATACATATATGATGAAGGCGGCTTTATGACCGATCCATATTCAGATAGTACGGTATCCTGCGATGTCTAAACAGATAGATCAAGCGTATGAGCCGACCAAAGCACAGATTAAGACGGCGCTGCTCCCCAGTAGCTCGCTGGCGATCAGAAATATGGCTGTTGGTGTTGCTGCCTATTACCTGATCAGAACCATTACCTTTATCAATAATCCTATTAGTGAGATCAGTCTGTTCGCGTTCGTCTCCGTCTTGATTGCGGCCATTATTGCATGGCGGTGTCGCCGAGGTAATTATAGTCCCATCGAGCAAAATCTATCATCAGTGGCCTTAGCAACGGCGCTGCTTGGTAATAGTTTGTTTAATTATTATATCAATCAAGACTCTCTTCAGATTAACTTGGTCCTGTTTGCCATCCTTGCTACGACATTAGCGACGATCAGGATAAGTGTTTTCGTTCCCATGTTTATCCTTTCGCATCTTGGGTATATCTATTTAATCGCTGATGTTCCCAGCGATATCAGGCAATTTTTCGTTTTCTTTATGGTTGCTGAAATGACCATATCAATCGTCTTTTTTTCCAGTAGATATAATGCCCTATATCAGCAAGTCCGCCTCCAGCTTATCGTTGATGCCAAGGCAGCTGATTTGGAAAAAACGAGCGCAGCTAAAGATGTCTTTTTCGCCAATATCACGCATGAGCTTCGAACGCCGCTGACGGGGGTTGTCGGCACTATTGATCTGTTGAGTGAGACCAAACTGGACGATGAGCAGCGATATTTGGCATCGGTTGCCAAGCGATCAGCGCGCATACTTTTGACGTTGATTAACGACATTTTGGACCTAGCCAAGCTTGATGACGGCAAGCTAAAGATAAAGCCGTCGGCCGTTGACCCGCGTAAAATTACCCAAGATGTTCATGACACTTTGGCGCCGCTAGCTGCCGACAAGGTCTTGACCTTTGATATCGACATGCCAAAAGACCTTCCCGTATTATTGGTCGATGAAACTCGGCTGGGGCAGATCCTTTTTAATCTCATTGGCAATGCCATTAAATACACCGCTTCTGGCGGAATATTCGTGGAGTTTCACGCCGAGAAATCATCGGATGATCTTTGGCATTGTGTTTGGTCGGTAAAGGATACTGGACCGGGTATTGATGATCATGCACGGCACCGTCTCTTTCAGCGGTATGAACAGTTTGATGATCAAGGGAAACAAACCGTCAATACGGGCACCGGCCTTGGTCTATCCATTTCCCGCAGTTTGGCGCGTAACATGGGCGGCGACGTAAGCTATGAGCCAAGACTGCCTGGCGGGTCATGCTTTGCACTGTCGCTAAAACTACCGGAGGCGAAAACGTCTGATGTGCCTATAGCTAATATTGATTACCGCGCAGAATTAGCAGGTCTATCGGTAAAGGTTTTGCTCGCCGAGGATACGAAGATCAATCAAATGATCATCCAGAAAATGTTGGCGTTTGATCGCTGGTCGTTTGACGTTGCGAACGATGGACGCGAGGCCGTTGACAAAGTCGCGGCTGGTGAAGTTTATGACTTGATTTTGATGGATATCATCATGCCAGAGATGGACGGGCAAGAGGCAACCAAGCAAATCTTGGCGATGACGCCTGACGCCGTCATTGTCGCTATTTCAGCCAATGTTGGGGGCGATAGTGAATCAAAATACGCAGGGCTGGGTTTTAAGGGCTCAATCTCCAAGCCGATTAATCAAGATAATCTCTATGAGACCTTGGCGGAAACTCTCTGCAAGAGTGATTAATTCTCGCCTGATATCGTCCGTTTCTTGATGCAATTACACGGGCGCTGGTTAAATGCGAGCGCGATTGACCACCAATGTTCAAGGTTAAATCGGTATAGACATTAAGATTGCCTCTTGCTAAATTTGAGCATATCTCATTGTAAGGGGCCCGCTATCCATGTCGAAATTGCTGCAAAATTGACGGAATGGATGGACCAAATCCTCCACGCTTGAAAGCCTAGCCGTGTTCCATTTTATATGACGATCTACACCGGCTTCAGCATTCGTGCTAAGTTCAACAAGGGGTGACAATGATAGCTAAAGCAAACATATTGATCGCCGCCAAGGCCTTTTCATTCTGGATAACCTTTGAGGCGCTGTTGATGGTTTGGCGCGGGTCCGGGCCACCCATGCCACAGTGGATGTTGGCACTTCTATTCGGCGGATCGCTCTGTCTAGTCATGGCAGGTCTGACAAAGATTTATCTGCGATCCGAGCAAATGACCATGGCCGACCTTGGCATGGCGCTGACGAAAGGGTCGCTTAGCCGGTTTGCGGTGAGTCTATTGATTGGTATTGCCTTTTTTGGCTCCTTTTTCCTGATCTATCTATGGTTAACCTCAGTTACTATTGTTGGCGTGCCCCAGCTTGATCTAGTGGAAGCAGCCGTCATTTCTTTTCTGGTGTTTCTAGTACTCGGAACGATGGAGGAGATTGTATTTAGGGGCTATTTTCTAAGAAAATTGGATACAGCTGTTGGGATGCGCGCGGCTATTTATCTGACGTCAATTGCCTTTGGAATGTACCACGGCTGGTCGTTTGATAGCCTGCTTGGCCCCGCTGTCTGGGGGCTGATTTATGCTGTGCTGGCCTATTGGTCTAAGGGCCTTGCAATACCTATTGGGTTTCACGTTGGCGCCAATTTCATCCAAGGCCTGCTCAGCCAAAAAGAGTCATGGGTCTCAGGCATTTGGACCTTTAATGCCACGGACGCAGTCTCGCCCTTTACCCCTGTGCAGGTGACGTTTGGACTACAGATCGGCTTAGCGGTCTTCGCGGTGGGACTGGTAGAATACTACCTAAGACGCGTCCATAAACCGAAGTCCGCTGCAATAGAGGGCGATTGGGACACGGATCGGGCAGGATTGCCTTAAACGAATAACCCAAGTCACACAGTCGCTGACCCGGCTATGCCAAAAGGGTTGCTGACCAAGCGGTGAAATCGACCCAGAACTGAAATTTCGGAAGGGTCAGGAACAGCGCCACGTTCGCTGCCCAAGCGATGGTAAAGATACCAACAGGGCTGCCAATAGCGCGCTGTGATGGAATGCGCCAAATCATGATCAGGCCTATCACCACTGGCACCGCCATAATGACGGGAAAGGGCGGTGCCTGAAACCCAACAAATTCCCCAACATGACGAAGGGCTCGACCGAGGCCCGGAATCAAAAAGACCATCGCCGTGCAAATCATATAGGGCGCGTGCAATTGCGGATTTTTGCGGTGGTAGATTGCCATGGCAAAAAGCCAGGCAAACAAAAACGCCAAGAAAATCCCGAACCAGTGAATAGCAAGGATACCTTCACTGTATGGCATAGATTTTTTGGCTATAAAATCAAAGGCGACATAAAAGGCCGCAACAATGACCAGTGGCCCCAGTACAAAGGCCAGCTTACCGGTCGTTTTATGAAGCTTTCGATTGCCTGTTTTCATCAGCCAAGCCTGATTGATCAGCAAGACGACCCACAAGGTCATGGTTATGCCGTGAAAATGCTGACCGAAGCTAATATCGTCGAAAAGGCGTGAATAATAGCTCGGCCAAAAGCCAATGACGAGCACCGCCAGTAAGGCGATGAAATAATAGACAGCGTGCTTATACATAATGTTCCCTCCCCAGAGAATGACCTACGCTAGCCGCATTTCTGCGATAAGTCCAGTTATTGCCCGCACGACAAAAAGCCACAGAAAATCATTCTATCTTTGACATTCCTGTGTAGCGTTATAAACAAATCTGGCGAAAGCGGGTAAGGCAGCGACAAAATATGAAACGTCGCTATCCGCTCGGCGCTGAAGTATCCACTCTATAGCAATACCCTCGACTCTCTCAACCGATGACGCTATAGTTGTTAAATGTTACTCAGGGGTTAAATAATGCAAGGTAAGCAAGCCTGTCCCGGTTACAGTTGAAGTTTACCTTCGTCCCAATTCCTAATGTGTGGCACCAAGCGAGTCTAGCTTTTGCCACGACGCTTTTATTTTCGACAGCGTCAAGCATTCTGAAATATAAAGCTTCTTGAAATTCGCAGCCGACCTCAAATAGTATCAACTCTGCCAAGCAATTTGCAGCCAAAGAATGACCTGCTTCGTATGCTTGTTTTGCGAAATTAAATATCTCTGTGAGCTCTGCACTATGGTTTTTGTCTTCATGATCCCAGAACCAGATAGAATAGTTGTTGGCTAAAAAACAGCAGAATCCAAATGACCGTTGATTGCAGCATGCCTAAGCCATTTATACGCAGTATTTGAGGGATCATGCTTGGTTCTTATACCAAGCTTATATGCAGCTTCAATTATGCCGGCTTCGGCCGCAGTCATTAATAGACTGTTGATTTCACGAAGCTTTTCGGAGTATCCAGAGTCTCTTTCCTGCCTGATAAGGAATAACGCAAGCCTATATGATGAACTTGGATCATCCAATTCGGCGGCTTTGCGTAGATTGCTCTCTTCATCTATTCCCAATAGTTTAGATATAAATTTCATCATTCAACCCCATATCGATCTGTGTGAGCAACCTACAGCTAGATAATAAACAGCTATAAAGGTAATGGAAATCAGTTTTCACTGCCAAAATCTCTCCAATACCCCCGATTGACTTTCCCTAGCTCTTCCAGTTTGTCATAGGCTAAGGCTTTTTGTAACAGTATTAGTAGCGCTCTGCCGTCGCCTGTAAGTGGCAAAACGATAGCTTCATAAGCGGTAGTTGAGTTCATGAAATTTTTTTCAATAGAATTCATAAATTGACCAGCGGAAACGAGTGCTTTTTCTACGGACAATTTAGAAGGTAAAAAAGAATGAACATCAAGAATTCTTCTCAAATCACTATGAGCGATAACCTTGTTTCGAATGTCTGTCAGTGATGTGAGCGTTTCAGCAAAATCTTCTTGATTTTGGATTATCTCACTCTCAGAAACGTCAAGTTGGTCGATTAAATTCTTGAAGCTCAAATTCGCCTGTCCAAATGTTTCTGATCGATCCCCAAATCTTGCCAAAATCAGAGTGACGTGAAGTAGAACTGAATGGTGATACTGCAAAAAAATTGGTTCAACAGTGTTTCTAATCAGCTGTCGTCGATCTTGATTATCAAAGAATAGTTGGCAGTATACTTTCCAGTACCACCATGCGGTCGTTAGTTGAGCGCTAAGGTGATCGAAATTACGCTTTGCTGTGTGATTCATAATCGTCAGACCTAAAATTCACTGCCTAATTAATTTCAGCCAGTTTTCCGGTTTTGAAAAGTGGAATATTTGACACTCTTCATTTCAGTAACCAACCCAACTCGTCTCTACTTGTATCCGGGTCTGTATCCGGGTCTGGCTTGCGTTTCTTGCATTAATGCTTTTTCGACGTTTGATCTTTCGGAAACGCTAATGCCTTGCTGTCAGATTGTCTATGGGGTTTGACGTCTGCCTCAATGCTTCTCTTATCACCTTAAGTCTTTTTTAAACAGAGGATACGCGGAGACGCGTGGATTGACACTGCGCGGGCTTGGCCTGCTCTAGCCGCCATCCAGCTGCCACAAAAAAAGCCAGTCCGAAGACTGGCCTTTTGTAAAGTGGTGCCCGGGGAGGGATTCGAACCTCCGACACACGGATTTTCAATCCGTTGCTCTACCAACTGAGCTACCCGGGCATATGTTTGCTGCGTTACCTTCGCAACAATATGCGAAGGGGTGTATAGGCAATTATTGGGAGCCTGTCTAGCCTTGAATCACAGATTTTTATGCGGAACCCAGAATTTTCTTAACCGATCGCTTATCCTCGCAATTTCACTGCGCTCAGCTAGTCCTCGCTTTGCCGCTTTTTCTCCAGCTCTGCGATCATGTCTTCAGGCTCAGCGGGTTGCTGTCCGGGCAGTTGATACCCGCCGCCCAGCCATTGTCCCAAATCCAGATCGGCGCAGCGCTTGCTGCAAAAGGGCTTATAGTCAGCATGCTCAGCCTTTCGGCATATCGGGCAGCCCGGTTTTTGCTTTCCCATCGATTTATTCCTGTTTTATCGCACATTCGGTGATGCGCCCAGCTTCTAGGCTTAACTTGCGATGCGTCTTCGCTTCCAAGGCATCCAGCAGATGATCATTATCTTGCAGCCAAGTCATGACATCGGGGCTAGATTTCATCAATAGCAAACCGGCTGCGCCCGTTGATCCCAGTCGCTCTGCCTTTGATAGCAGGTCCAGCGCCGCTGCTTCGGCGGCTGCATAGATGGTGGGGCGCATCAAAAAGCGCTGGCGTAGCGAAATGCCCGTGCGCTTGCGGGATACCTCCATCAATCCTAGCGGGCTGATCCCCGTGCGGCGGATCGGTACCGGATCGTCGCGCACTAAGCCGTCCACAAGGTCCATCATTTTGGCTGCGGCGCCTTTGGCTTTCATGTCGATAAAGTCAACGACGATCAAGCCACCGATATCTTGAAAGCGTAGGTGAAAGAAGATCGCCATCGCTGCTTCCATATTGACCAGCATCTGTGCGTCGCCAGCACTTCGGCCAGCCAGCGCGCCGCCCATATTGACATCAATCGCTGTCAGCGCTGGTGTCTCATGCATGCTGATCCAACCACCACAGGGCAGCTCGATACGGTCCGCAATAGCCTCTTCAATGGCTTCATTAACGCCGTTAGCCTCCATCATGTCCTTGCCGTCATACAGAC
>Ga0316189_10000508_pt1 | contig 39081 bp, 30 predicted proteins | sample LowCovwburrow_MG_FD_204930 | JGI IMG/M metagenome (GOLD analysis project Ga0316189, IMG submission 204930) | Coastal sediment microbial communities from Maine, United States - Lowes Cove worm burrow | ecosystem: Environmental > Aquatic > Marine > Coastal > Sediment | place: USA: Maine...
CGTACGAATGAAAGTAGCTTTGAAAACAATGACTTTCTCGAATTATTTCGCTCACCATAGAGTGACTATGGCATCGCCAAATAATCCTTCGAAAGCCCTTGTTTTCTTTGCTCTTTTCCTTCTCGCACCGATCCCTAATGCATAATCCGGGTTGAAGCACTGAGATGGTTTTAAGCAAACCGAGTCTTTTGACATTAATAATGTTGCGCTCAAAAACTAGGCCAAGCTGGTGAAATTTATGACTCAAACAAGCCAATTGATTTGGCGATAATCTCTTTCATGATTTCTGATGTACCACCGAATATTCGGGTAATCCTTGCATCTGAATATGCACGACAAATTGGGTATTCCTGCATATAACCATAGCCACCGAAAAGCTGCACACACTCATCAACCACACGCCCTTGCAATTCGCTGCTAAACAACTTGATCTTAGCTGCGGATGCTGATGTCAACGCAGCTTGGTTGAGCTGTGTTACACAGTGATCAACATATACTTGCGCAATGTCAATCTCGGTTCTCATTTCAGCCATTTTGAAACGGGTATTCTGAAACGCCCCGATAGTTTTACCAAATGCTTTACGTTCTTGGATATAATCCATTGTCATATCAAAAGCAGCCTGACACGAGGCTATATTTGTACAGGCGGCAATTAGGCGCTCCTCGGCAAGGCCCTTCATTAAATAATAAAAGCCTTTGCTGGCATCACCAAGAACATTACGTTTTGGGATTTTAACATTTGAGAAGAACAGTTCAGCGGTATCCTGAGATTGCATACCCATTTTCTTGAGCTGTCTGCCGCGCTCAAAACCTTCCATCCCACGCTCCACTACGAACAAGCCAACGGCGCTTGGATCACTGCTATTTGTTTTAGCAGCAACAATTACAATATCAGCCAGAAGGCCGTTTGAAATGAACGTTTTTGCACCGTTTAGCACCCAATGATCGTCGCGCTCGTCCGCGCTTGCTTTCATCCCCCTCAAATCACTCCCTACGCCGGGCTCTGTCATTGCCACAGCCAAAATACGTTGCCCGCTAATGCAGTCGGGCAATAATCTTTGCTTTTGTTCTTCATTGCCAAAATTATATATATAAGGAGCGACCAAGGAGCTGTGCAATGGCAGGTAGAAACCCGTCTCACCAATTCTCATTAATTCTTCAATTTCGATTTGGGTATAACGAAAATCCTTGATGCCGAGCCCGCCATATGCCTCCGAAACCCAGGGCAGCAAATAGCCTTGCTCTCCTGCTTTTAGCCAAATTTCGCGAGACACAACGCCATCTTCAAACCATTGCTCCTGATTCGGCACCACTTCTTTTTTAAGAAACGCCCGAAAAGCATCTCGAAACATTGTGTGTTCTTGATCAAAATAACGATCTTCCAAAATTAAACTCCTCTATTAACTTCTGTCATCCAAGAAATCACGATTGAACGCGAAAAAGATGCGCCGACACTGGTGTTTCGGCTGTGGTTTCTAGGATCATGTTTTTCACTCAAATTGAGCGCCATCTTTAGCCATTTGCAGCAAAATCTGTGGAGGCTCAAAACGATTTCCAAATCGCGTCGCAAGATCCAAGGCTCTCTCTACAAAGGCGGCAATACCATAAGCATTTATATATTGCAGCTGCCCACCCGTATAAGGCGGAAAACCAATTCCCTTCATAGAGCCAATATTGCCGTCAATAACGTTGTGTAGGACGCCTTCTTCAAGACATCTAGCCGCCTCGATGGATTGTCGAAAGAGTATGCGATCCTTTATATCTTGATGGCTTATCTCCTGAGTCTGCTCGGGCTGTAAGCTGGAAAGTTCGGGCCAAATATATTTTTTTCCAGACTCAGGATATTCGTAGTACCCAGATCCATAGGCTTTGCCTAAACGACCAAACTCTTCCACCATCCGCTCAATCCAAACAAAAGGTGGTTCCTCACCTGCTGGAAACGGTTTTCCTTCAAGAGCTGAATCACTTTTCGCCATTGATTTAACAGAATAGACCAGTTTTTGACTAACCGCATCAACCGATGCAAGAGGCCCGGCAGGCATTCCAACATGTTGCGAAAGGTTTTCAATTAACGCAGCCGCCACCCCATCCGAAAGCAACCATGCACCTTCATTGCAATAGCTTTCATAAACCCTGGAAGTGAAAAAATCCCTACTGTCGCTAACTACGATCGGCAGCTTTCTAATTTGGCGAACAAAGTCATATGCTCGTGCTAAGGTAGTTTCGCTGGTTTGCTCACCACAAATAATTTCAACCAGAGGCATACGATCAACTGGCGAAAAAAAATGCAAACCAATAAAATTCTCAGGCTTCTTTGATGCTTTCGCTAGACCTGTGATTGGCAATGTAGAGGTATTCGATGCAAAAATAGCTTCGCTTGATAACTGTGCTTCGGTCTCTTTGGTAACGCTAGCTTTCAAGCCCCGGTCTTCAAAAACGGCTTCAATGATTAAATCACAATCTTGTAGATCTTCGACCTTATCAGTCGCTTGAATTAAATCCAGCATGGCTTGTTGCTGACTTTCATTAAGCGTGCCTTTTTCGATTTGTTTTGAAGTCACTAATTCTGTGTAAGCCTTGCCTTTCTCCGCAGCCGCCAGTGTCACGTCCTTAAGCACCACATTCAAACCGACTGCCGAGGCCACCGTAGCAATACCCGAACCCATCATTCCTGCACCCAGAACCCCCAACTTCTTGACTGAGGTTTTATCGTAGCCCTGGGGCCGACTCGCTCCACCTTTCAATTGATTCAATTGAAAGAATGTTGTGATCATGTTTTTTGCTACCTGAGTGCAGGACAAATTGGCGAGATAGCGTGATTCAATCCGGTTGGCTGCCTCAAAATCGACTTGCATGCCTTCTACCGCAGCACTCAAGATTGCTTGCGGGGCTGGATATAAGTTTCTTTTGCTTGCCTGTAATTTTGCAGTAGTTAGAACAATGAAATTTTCAATCGATTTGTCTGTGACATCACCGCCCGGAATCTGATAACCATCACGATCCCACGGCTGACTTACAGTTGGATTGGATAAAATCCAATTACGTGCCTTTTGCATCATTTCTTCTTTGTCTGCGGCAATATCCTCAATCAAGCCTTGTGCCAGCGCCTCGCGTGCACTAAGAGCAGTGCCTTTAGAAAGCAGCGGCCATGCCTTTTGTAAACCTAGCTTCCGTACTAATCTAACCACCCCACCGCCTCCAGGCAGCAAGCCCAAAGTGACCTCGGGTAAACCGATAACCACCTTTTTTGTATCGATCGCAATGCTGTGATGGGAGGCCAGACAAATCTCGAAACCCCCTCCAAGTGCGGCACCATTAATGGCAGTAACAAATGGTTTCCCCGAAGACTCTAAACGGCGGAAGCTATCCTTGATAGTCAGTATCTTGTTGTAATACGCCTCCACGGTTGCTTCATTTACTGCAAAAATTTCCTCTAGGTCTCCACCAGCAAAAAAAGTATCTTTGCCTGAAGCCAGTATTACACCCGCTATCTGCTCTTTATTTTCATCCAAGTAGTCTGCCATCTGGTGCAGTGCCGTGGTGAAATTGTTGTTCATCACATTAACTGACAGGGTGGGGTCATCCATAGTGATGGTTAAAATATTATTCTTATCTTTTTCGTAGTGAGCGTAACTCATATTGTTTCTCTAAATATTTTCAAATGAAACTCCCCACCGTAAGCAGCAGGGTATTTTTTTTGCAAGCAAAAATCTATTTCGTGGCAAGCCATGGGCATTTAACCCTCGCTCGCGATTAACTATCGGCAGCAGGTATTGGGTCAAACTCTTTCTATAATGGTAGCAATACCCATTCCGCCGCCAGCACAGAGGGTAACCAAGCCAAATCGCTGTTGGCGCCTCTCCAATTCGTCTAAACAGGTCCCTAGAATCATCGCACCGGTAGCTCCCAATGGATGCCCCATTGCAATAGCGCCACCGTTGACATTAATTTTTTCATCCGGCACTTCAAGAACTTTTTGAAATCGCATAACCACCGACGCGAACGCTTCATTCAATTCGAATAGATCGATATCAGCAATCGTCATGCCTGCTCGTTTCAAGGCTTTTTGGGTAGCAGGCGCCGGCCCGGTTAGCATTATACTGGGTTCACTACCGACTACCGCAGAGGCAACAATCCTGCCTCTGGGGGTCAAACCCAGATCGGAACCAGCTTTTTCGTTACCAAGCAAAAGCAAGGCAGCTCCGTCGACGATACCAGACGAGTTACCAGCGTGATGAACATGGTTGATAGTCTCAACTTGCGGGTATTTGAGTTTAATGACATCGTCCATTCCGGCATCACCTAGCCCCTGAAAGGCGGGCTTTAATTTAGCCAATCCTTCTAAGGTAGTATTACCGCGAATGAATTCATCATGATCCAAAATGGTGACTCCATTGATGTCGTTCACTGGAATTAGAGACTTTGAAAAGTACCCTTGAGCAGAGGCATGCGCCGCCCGTTGCTGTGAACGCACTGCAAACATATCAACATCTTCTCTGCAAAAACCCTCAATCGTGGCGATCAAATCAGCACCTATGCCCTGAGGCACAAAACCGGACTGAATATTTGTATAAGGATCGTTAGACCAGGCTCCTCCATCGGACCCCATTGGCACTCTAGACATAGACTCAACCCCACCAGCAACCACCAAATCCTCCCAGCCGGAAGCTATTTTCATGGCAGCCGTGTTCACAGCTTCCAGTCCTGAGGCACAAAAACGATGCATTTGCGTACCAGCAACACTTTCGTCCCAACTTGAAGCCAACAATGCAATTCTCGCAATATCTGCCCCCTGATCGCCCAAAGGCGCTACACAGCCTAACACTAAGTCATCCACATAGGATGTATCTAGGTCATGTCTTAGCCTTAGTGATTCGAGCAGTCCACTGACCAACGATACGGGTTTTACTTCATTCAACGCGCCGCCAGTTTTACCCTTTCCACGCGGAGTTCTAATTGCATCATAAATAAACGCTTCTACAGCCATCATTTCGTCTCAAAAGTTTCAAATTCGCCTCTGTTTACCCAAACCAGAGGATTAACTATTTTAAGTTTAACATTAATTGTTTAATATGAATTTAAATTATTTTTCAAATACTATAAATTAGTATGCAACATTCTGTTTACAGCATGTAATTGATTAGGCGATGATGCTTTCCATCCTCAGCCAGATTAGTTGTTAACAAACTGTTAAAGCATATTCAACCACTCAATTGAACCGCCGCCTATGAAACTGCTAATAATATCTATGACTGTTGTTTTCCTATTCTTCTCGATAGTTGGGGCCCAGGCTTCACCAAATACTAAGTGTAAGGATACCAATGAGGAGGACGCCAATCTCTACTGGGGAGATCTACATGTTCATAGCGGTTACTCCATGGATGCTTATGCCTTTGGAACAACTGCCAACCCCAAAGATGCGATTGCTTTTGCGCAGGGGAAACAGGCAATCCTCCAGGACAAACAGACACGAATTAAACTAAAACGACCCCTAGATTTTGTAGCCATAACAGAGCATGCAGAAACATTTGATGTGATGTATATTTGCTCTGATCCCACATATTCATCGCTACCCTATTGTCAAGAAATGAGAGATTCCAGTGGCACCAACGCTGATGGATCACTGCATGTATTCAATGAATTTTTGCTGCCATTAGTTAGCGGCAAAGAGGTCGTCGCTACAAAAATAAGTAAAAATAGCAAGGTGGATAAATATCCTCGAGCACCTATCTGCGATGAGCCCAATATCGATTGTGATGCTGCCTCACTTGGGCAATGGCAAAGAATCCAAGATTATGCAAACGAAGCCAATCGCCCCTGCGAGTTCACAGCTTTTATCGGCTACGAGTGGTCTGCCACACCCAGCAACCAACACTGGCATCGCAACATAATTTTTTCGGGTGAATCAGTCACAAAACATGCCATTGACTATCTTCGATTTCCCACTCCTGAAAAAATGTGGAGCGCGCTCGATGAACAATGCCGCTCTGAAAATAATTGCGAAGTGATCGCCATTCCCCACAACACCAATTTGAGTGAAGGGGGTGGGTTTGATGTTGAAACCAGCGAACAATCTCAGTTACAACAGCGTGCAAAATATGAGCGGCTAATTGAAATTCATCAGAGTAAGGGCAACAGCGAATGCTTAGATGATAACTGGGACGATCATCATTCTGATTGTGGCTTTGAACAGCTTTTCCCCAGAGGGGGGCGAGAAATTGCGAGCTCCGATCCTGATTATGTACAAAAGTTGGATCGCAGCTATGCAAGAAATGTGATTGGCAGAGGCCTTATCGCATATGAAAAAAGCGGTGACCAAAAACTCAACCCTTTGCAACTTGGGTTTATCGGGTCTACCGACACTCATTCCGCAACACCAGGCGCCACTGAGGAAGATCATTGGCATGGTGACGCATGGGCCGGTGGCAGCAAATTCAAACAACGCCAATTGCAAAGAATCGATTACAACCCAGGTGGTCTGGTCGCAGTTTGGGCAAATGCCAACACTAGAGACAGTCTGTTTGAATCCCTTAAAGAGAGGCGGGCTTACGCAACCAGTGGCACTCGAATCAGATTAAATTTTTCAGCTTCAGACACTGGCAAAGAGAGTCTCTGCAACACAGACCCTAAACCAACAAGACTAATACCTATGGGAGGTGCGTTTCATAAGATAAGCAAGCATGATCCATCAACTCATAAAAGCACAGATCATCAACCGCAGGTAAAATCTCCACTCTTCTCCATTGCGGTCAACATGGACACCACTCCCCTAACTCGGATTGAGATTATTAAGGGCACAGTTATGGGGGGCGAGGTTGTCGAAAAAATTTATCCCCTGGTTAGCAATGAGAGCGGATTTTCCGCTACCTGTGTTAACTGGACTGACCCAGACTATGAGACCACACAAGCCACCTACTGGTATGCCCGCGTCTTTGAACTTGCAACGCCTCGTTGGTCTAAGATTCTGTGTGAGGAACTAAACAACTGCCAGCAGCATCCTCGCGCCGACCGCATGATCCAAGAGCGCGCCTGGAGCTCTCCAATTTGGTATTTACCTTAAAGCTGGAACAAGCATTTACGCTTTGCCTATGGCCTCCCATGCCATAGGCAAAGATAGATTGCCCTTAAACATTAAACCGTTACGTGGCACAGGCTGACCAGCCAACTGGAAGTTCTTCAGCCGCTTGAAAATTTTTCTAAATGCTATTTCTCCTTCCAAACGGGCAAGAAAATGCCCCAGACAAAGATTACGACCAGCCGCAAAGGTGAGGTGCTTGTCGGCATTAAACCGACATATATCAAACTTTGCAGGGTTCTCAAACACTTCAGGGTCATGATTTGCAGCGAATAACGATGCAATAATAAAACTACCAGCGGCAATCTGGTGTCCATCCATGTCCACATCATAAATACTCTCCCGAAACACCACGTAAAGAGTTGGGTCGAATCGCAATATCTCCTCGGTGGCGTTAGCAGACAATTCTGGCTTATTCACCAGCAGTTCATATTGTTCTGGATGATTAATTAGCGCCAGCATCCCATTGCCTAACATATGGGTTGTCGTTTCATGGCCCGCAATCAACATAGTGACCAGCGTCCAAATTATCTCATCCCGGCTCATTTTGTCTTCACGCTCCTTATTGATCAGCAGACTGATGAGATCGTCGCCCATATTTTTCTCGCGCTCTAATGCTGCCAGCTTACAATAATCAAACAAAATTTTGGCCGCTGCAGCACCTTTTTCGTGCACATCGGGGGTTGCAGATAGCTCCAAACTGGCCAACATTTTTGCAGTGCACTCACCGAACAGATCATGGTCTTGGTGTGAAACACCCATCATTTCACAGATCACGTATATGGGCAGAGGAAAGGCAAATTCAGCAATGAAGTCTCCCTCATTTTTATCGACCATATCATCAAGCAGCACATCAATCAGTCGTTCAATTTTGGGTTTCATCGCCTCAACCACTTTTCGAGAAAACCCGCGGGCAGCGGATTGCCTAAATCGAGTATGCTTTGGGGGGTTCATGCCGACCATATTGTTATGGCCGAACTCCTTTAAAGGACCTTCTGGCTTAAGATCTAATAGAGCAGCGGTCGGGCGCTGAAAGGCATCATGGTCGGTCAAAATACGTCGGACATTCTCATAGCCACACACCAGCCACTGATCTTGCTCAGTTTTCGCTATCGGCCGCTCTTGCAGCAAGCGTGTATAATAGTTTGCGCTGTTGGTTCGAAATTCTTCAGTCAACGGATTGATGGAAAAATCAATGGCCATAGCAGCACCTCACTTGTTATTCGTTTTATGCCCTATTTATCCGCTCGATCGCCTCGCGCACATCTTTTCGTCCGCTGGCGATAATCAAAGCAGCAATTGGGCAAAGAACTGCTGTCGCCAAGGCGAGCGACTTACCAATTGCAGCATCATCCTGAAATACAAAATCAGTAATTAGAGCCACAACGGTAGGCCCCAATCCCAAACCAATCAAGTTGGTACCCAAAAAATACAAAGCCACTGCCTGTCCACGCATTTGGTTCGGAATCATGAGCTGAATGATACCGCCAGCAATGCCACCCTGAAAAGCGGAGAAAAATATACCGGCCGAAATACAAAAAATGCCGATATAGGCACTGCTTGTAAAGCCCAGCATGACAACAAAAGGTATTAAACAGAATATGGATATCACTATGACTCGGCTATAAGCATCTGCCTGCCCCTTTGCATACCATTTATCGGCCCATGTCCCACCAAGCAACAGACCAATACTGCCGCCCACCATCATGGCAATTCCCATAATCCATCCTGCGTCACTCCGTGAATAATCAAAGGTGCGAATAAGGTATGTTGGCCCCCATACATTCAGACTGAATACAACCATAATGTAAAACGACATCCCAATGATATGCGTAAGCATGGCGCGCTTACGTTCAAGCAAATAACTGACAACCTCACGGATTGGTGGCACATAGTCCGCATCAATTTGTCGATTACTGGCAACCAACTTACCTTTGCGCGCAGGCTCCGCCACCGTAAATACCATCAGCGCAGCAACAATCAAGCCTGGAATACCTACAACTAGAAAGGTCAGTTGCCACCCTTCGACCTGGCCTACTACTGGCAGCGATAAAGTACCCAAAGTTTCCACATAGTCAACAACTTTACTGCCAATCATATACGCAAGACCAGAACCAATGGTCACCCCTACGGTGTAAACACTGAGCGCGCGACCGAGTATATTCTTGGGAAAATAGTCTGAAATCATAGAGTAAGCTGCTGGTGAAAGACTAGCCTCACCAACACCGACACCGACACGAGCGAGAAACAGGCCCCAAAAGCCCTGCGCAAGACCGCACAATGCCGTCATAATGCTCCATACACAAATGCCTAGCGCGATTAGAAGCTTACGACTTTTTCGGTCAGCTATACGAGCCAGCGGTAAACCCATAATCGCATAGAAAACGGCAAAGGCCAGCCCCGCCAATAAGCTGTATTGTGTATCCGAAATTCCAAAGGAGGCACGTATGGGGCCAACCAAGAGCCCCATAATCATTCGATCAATAAACGAAAATGTCTGTGCCAGCATTAAAACAATCACTACGTACCAAGGATACAGCGTTGCTCCTTTGGACAAACTCTGGGTAGAGGCGAGAGTATCGCCAGTGTTATCAATCAATGCTTTAACCTCTTTAGTTCTTTTTAGTTCTTTTTAGTTCTTATTCTTCACGGATCTTCTTTACATATAAATTCGAGCATACTAAGTAGTGCATTTCTCTCTCGAACTAAGGCAGCCTACTTACCTTTATTTCTAGTCTAAAAATGTATCTGCACTGAATTATTTTTAAATCATGCTTATTATTTTTAATTCATACTAAACACATTTGTTAGTTAGTTAAAGACAATTACACCCAAATGCTTTTATTTAATTCTGCAAAGGTCTCAAAGTCCATCGCGCCGCGCCCCAACGCTTTCTCCAATTGAGCTGGATCTCCCTCAGCATAACCATAGCGAAAATAGCGGTCGAGACTGCAAAAGACATCTTGCTCCCATGCGCCAAATTTAGCGCGCCGATAACTCTCACGCACACGCTCAGCACTCAGAATAATATTTTCAATCTCTGAATCGGTAATACGGCCTATTACATCAACCACGTCTTTGTTGGATAGCCTTTGCGGCCCATGCAGATCCAAAGTCTTGCCTGAGTAAAAATCGGGATTTGCCAGCGCCTTTGCAGCGACAGCCGCAATATCTGACGTATCAATAAAACTGATTTTCGCATCTCCATGAGCAAGCGCTAGCTTCCCCCGCATCACCATTTGACGATACATTCCGGTGAAATTTTGCATAAAACTATTACAACGCAAAACACAATAATCAATGCCGCTGTCTCGAACAATCTCATCTATAGTGCCATGCAGACGCCCCATCGCAGAAAGAGAATCCGCAGAAGCTCCAAGCCCAGATAGACGAACAATGAATTTTACTTTCTGCATAACCGCGGCCGCTACAAATTGACGGCCCCACTCAATCATATCGCGACCAAAAGGAACCATAAGATACGCCGCGTCGACACCTTCCAACGCTTGGTACAATTGTTGTTCGTTCCCGTAATTACAGACTCTCGTTTCGACATGATCAAAATTTCGACTCTGCTTAGGCGTGGCTGTAACACCAGCAACAATCTTCATTTCTGCGCCGGACTCCGCCTCTGAAACTAGATTTTCAATAAGGACAGAACCCGTATGCCCTCGACTTCCAGTGACAAAGATCGTACGCATCAATAAAGCCCTAATAACTTAGATTTAATCATGCTCATGCATTCACCTGAAAGAGTAATTTATCTCCATTTTTTATAGCAAGGCTATTTTGCACCGCAATATCAATACTGCGCGCAAAGGTTTCGTTGGTCAGCCAAGCTATGTGAGGTGCCACTGAAACAGTATCTAATGACAACAAAGGATTGTCTTTAGATACTGGCTCGTCATAAAAAACATCTAAACCAGCCGCGCTTATTTGCCCATTTAGCAATGCCTGATAAAGTGCGTCTTCGTCCACTAATCCACCTCTAGCCGTATTAACCAATATTGCGCCAGCTTTCATGCTAGCAATTCTTTTGGCATCAATAATTTTCTCGGTAGCACTGCTTAGAGGAATGTGCAGAGAAACAATATCTGCCGTTTGCAGAAGCTCCTCTATATTCACAAATGGCAAATTGACATCTTTTGCTTGGGTTGCTGTGTAAATAACGTTGGCCCCCAAGGCCTTTAGTGCAGGTGCTAAGCGCTGAGGGATTTCGCCAAAACCGACAAAACCGACCGTACGACCGCATATCTCACCAAAGGATTCCTTGCTTTGGCCATCAACAACCCATTTACCACTTCGACAGACCTCATCAATTCGAGCCTGTTTGCGCAGCGCTGAAAGCATCAATAGCAGCGTCATCTCCGCAACAGCTTGGCTGTTTGTTCCAGGCATATTGCAAACAGCAATGCCTCGCTCTGTTGCAGTATCCAGATCGATGGTATTAACACCAACACCAATTTTTTGAATTAACTTGAGTTTTGGTGCTCTGTTCATCACCTCTGCTGTTATTGGCTGCAATACGTGCCAAATAATCTCACTGTCGACCAAATGAGTATCGAAAGGTTGATTCTCGCCCTCAGGACAACATATAACCTCTAGCCCATTGTCGCCAAGCTGGGCTAATTTAGATCGAAGCTCGACGCCTGCATCATAATGAAATAATACTTTCATGCCTTATTCTCTCGCATAAATAATCCTAACTGTGCGCGCTATTTATGCAACGCGGCTAGTGTGAACATTCTAATATAATCCATATGTGCTTGGCTTGCCTCAACCGCAGCTTCTGGATCCCCAGCCGCTATTGCTCTTGCTATAGCGGCATGAATTTCCGCCACCAGCGGCAAATCATCTTCATAGCGATAATAATTGTGCCAAAAACGCCTAGATAGACCATGCATTTGTTGTAACATCGTGGCTGAGAACTCGTTATCTGCGGCCTGTGCCAACAACTCATTAAACTCACTATCGAGTCGTAAAAACCCGTAGTAATCTTTAACCTCTGCTGACTCAAGCATTTGTTTGGCGATTTCAAAAAACCTGAGCCTTATCGCTTCTTCGGCATGAACAGCTGCCACTCTCACATTGAGCTGCTCAAGAATGCTCCTAACCTCTAAAAGCTTCAGCTGCTGCTTAATATCAATGTCGGTAACACGGATACCTCTGCGCGGCATTATCTCCACCAAATGCTCAACTGCTAATCGTTGAAGCGCTTCTCTAACAGGTGTACGACCAAAGCCCAACTGTTTCGCAAGCTCAGATTCCGAAAGCAGGGCACCGGGCGCTATCTCCATCGTGACAATTTTTTCTTCTAATAGGCGATAGGCCAAATCGGCTTGGGAGACCTTAGTTGTGTTAGTCGAGTCATCCATCGGCAGCTGACTAATCCTATTAGCGATCAAAGGGTTTGCCGCCCGCATAGCCTTTATTATCGCCAAACGACTCTTCAATGCGCAAGGCTTCGTTCCATTTGGCCATTCTTTCCGAGCGCGCAAACGATCCGACTTTCAATTGCTGAATACCCCAGCCAAGCGCCAGATGAACAATGGTGGTATCTTCCGTTTCACCGGAACGGGCAGAAACAATAGTATTCCAGCCTGCACTTTTTGCAGCTTCGAATGCTCGTTTTGCTTCCGTTAAGGTGCCTACCTGGTTTGGCTTACACAGCAATGTATTACATGCACGACTTTGCTGTGCGGCAGTAATATTTTGCATATTAGTCACCAGCAAATCATCACCAACCACCTGCATTCTATTTCCAAACTCCGCGGTAAATCTCGCATGACTGGCCAAATCACTTTCGACAAAGGGATCTTCAATCATAATAATAGGGTAACGATTAACCCAATCTGCTAGCAGGCCATACCATTGGTCTGATGACAGAGTCTTGTTCTCTTTTTTCAAGAAATAGCCTTCGTCTTTATAGAACTGAGAAGCGGCAATATCAAGTGAAATCGCGACTTGAGTATCGGTGCAAAATCCGGCTTGCTGGATGACCCTAGCAAGGGTTTCTATGGCCTCTTCATTACAGGAAAACACTGGCCAATACCCTCCCTCATCTGCCACGCCACACCGTTTGCCCAGTGAATCCATTGTCTGGCCTGCGACTAGATAGATTTCCGCGGTCCACTCCATCGCCTGCCTAAAACTGCTCGCACCGAAGGGCACAACCATAAAATCCTGCAAATCCATTTGACCTTCAGCATGCGCTCCGCCGCCGAAAATCTGTATCTCTGGTACCGGCATTGGATTATTGCTTGTTCCACCCAAATAACGCCACAAAGGCTGGTCAGTGCCGGCGGCGGCAGCATGAGCAAGCGCCATCGACGTCGCTATCATCGCGTTGCCGCCCAAATTTTGACGATTATCTGTGGCATCCAGATCAACAAGAATTTGGTCAATTTCTGACTGTTCTGTGGCTTCCAATCCAGTCAACGCCGTTGCAATAACAGTATTTACATTTGTCACTGCGGTATTGACGCCATACCCACCAAGACTCCCCCCCCCATCGCGCAAATCAAGCGCTTCACCTGAGCCAGTTGAGGCACCTGCAGGTGCCATAGCCATACCAACTCTTCCATTTGCCAATGTAATTTCAGTTTCAACAGTAGGCCGGCCACGACTGTCCCAAACGCTACGACCTCTTACTGACTTAATTGCCAACTCTGACATACATATATCCTCGTTTTAATATCTTTTTTCTATTTAAGCGCCAACCAAGCGGCCGAAATACTGCTTAGCCTGTCGGCTGGCCGTAGCAAAAATTGTCTTGCAAAGTCTCGAACCTTGTCTTTTTCAGCTTCATCATTTATGTACTCAACTGGAGACTTGCCATCAATACGACCCAGCATTAGTCCCGCCAATATTCTCGCAACTCTTTTTTCTAACGCTTTTTTACACTCCCAATTAACCGCAGACAAATATGTCTTGACGAATAAATCAAACCCGGCAATTAGTTCTGGCTTGACCGATGGGTTCCAAATACATTTCAACAAAAGATGATTCAAACAAAAAGCCAAATCAAAGGCCGGGTCACCATACCACGCACACTCAGCATCCAGAATTATCGGTCCTTGTGTGCCAACCAGAATATTTTTAGGGCTAACATCACCGTGTACCAATGCCTTTTTGTTTTCCATCGCTAAGGCAGCCACTGCCATCAATTGTGGCCTTAAATCAGTATGAATCTCCCCAGTTGCATGGAAATATGGCTCAAGTCGTAAGCTACAAAACAATTCATCATTGTCAAATTGCTCAGAAATGGATTTATCTCCAGCCGTCTCACAATGAATTCGAACAAGAATCTCAGCCATCGCTAATACTGTCTTATGTTCTACCAAACCATTGTGCAGTTGCGATTTCCAGACCACATTTTCCTCAGGTGGTAAAAAATCCATCACAAACACCCCAGCACTAGAGTCGTGCGCCAATATTTTAGGTATTGCTGCGGGAGCAATGTTGGCAACAATTTTAAACCAAGCTACCTCGTAAGCATTTCGATTTATCGGCGCGCGCCATTCACGACTTACTTTAAGTTGTCTTAGTGCACGCTTAACGCAAACACTTCTGTTATCAACGTCAATGCGCCAAATATCGGAGGAAACACCCCCCGTCAAAGGTTCACCCATCACAATCTGATCCGCAGTGACAAACCCCATATTAATAAGTATTTGACGCAGGTCTTCAGGAACTTCCATCATTACCTCAAGCTAAAATCTACACAATCACACCTAGGGAGTAATCCAAGATAGCAACAATTCTATTGATATACAACTGATATATCAGTATATAATACTGCCAATATGAATGATACTCAATTACTAAGCGCTAGACTCAAACAGCTAGAATCCGCCGTAGTCGCGGACGTCATGACTAGCATGGGACTAGAAGCTCAAATTCCTGCCTACAATATTCGTCCGTTGACCACGGAATGGAAAATTGCCGGCCCCGCAATCTGTGCCCGCGGGTCTGACAAAACGTCTGTAGAAGGCGTTTCAACTTACGGCCTTGACGACAGTATTTATGCTGGCGGCATTGTGGTTATAGACACAGATAACTGTATGCGCGGGGCTGTTATTGGCGACAATATGACAACCAGCATGGTAATGCGGGGTGCAGCTGGGTTTATTGTCGATGGAGGCATTCGAGATTATCAGGAATTCATCAATGATGACGTGCCCGTATTTTGCCGTTACACAAGCCCGATTAACGCACACAAATATTGGCACTTTACCGAATTTGAAAAACCAATAAGGCTTCGCGGCATATGGAACGATGTGATCGTAAATCCTGGTGATTTAATTATCGGTGATGCAGATGGTATTGCGGTAATACCTAGGCAACATGCGGAACAGATTATTGGCTATTCTGAAATTCATTTGCAAACCGAAAACAATATCAAGAAGGCATTAGTAAAGGGTGAAATCCGAGAAAATGTAACCGGCAATGCAAAACGCCTACAACACGTAAAACCACTATAGACTTTATTATGAAAAATATCCTAGTCGTTAAAAGCAGTATCCGTGGCGCCAGTGGCAACTCCTCCAAACTCGTTGATAAGCTCGTTCAACGCTGGCAAGCGCACTACACTGACGACACATTGACTACCAGAGATTTATACGAATCACCATTACCGCATCTATCCCAAGCTTCCTATGAAGCCATGCCTATTGCGGTCGATCAACGCAGTCCTGAACAACAAGCAAACATGGCTCTTTCTGACCAACTTACAGAGGAGTTTCTTGCTGCCGACACGCTTATTTTCGGTATCCCGATGTATAACTTCAATATACCTTCCAACTTCAAAGCCTATATAGATCATATTACGCGCATAGGACTAACCTTTCGCTACACTGCAGAAGGCCCTGAGGGTCTCGCTGGCGATAAGGAAGCTATTATTGTACTCGCAAGAGGTGGCATTTACTGGGGGACAGAGAATGATACTCAAACACCCTACCTCAAAAACATTCTTGGCTTTATGGGTATCACCAATATTAAATTTTTCGTTGCTGAAGGTTTAAATATCAACCCTGAAATGTGTGAAACAAATATGCAATCAGCGATCGATCATATGGGCACATTGTTTACTGAGCAGGCCTAGAAAACCAGCTTTAATGAATCCCTTATGACATAATTTTAATTAATTTTAAAATATTTTTCTTTGTGCTAATATTTTAAAATACTAAACAAGAATCACAAATGAGTTCTAGCAATCGATTGATGTCGTATATTTTATTTTGAGCTTAGCCAATATCACTAGCTTTCAAAACCACAAAACCATCAATTAACCCTGCTATTTGCCATTTACAAAACACAAGATTGTGCGCCTGATAGCGAAAGCGAAGGGATCAAAATTCAAAGTTGTTATTAGAAATGAAATTGCTTATCTAAAATAATACGCCAGAGAGGAAAGACATGTCACATCAAACTTACGAATACAAACGAATTCCAAACCTGGTTGTCTATAAAGACAAGTCAGCATTCAAAGACACTTATGCGGGCGAAATTGATGTCATTGCGCTGCAGTATCATTTACTTGAACCAATCGATAAGCCATCGGACACGGTAGTTATTTGGTCTCACCCCATTGGTGGTGGTTTCTATTTACCGATGATGGCGGCACTGGCGAAGAGCGGTGTACACGTTATTTATTGCGACACTCGGTATCGAGGAGTAGATACCGCGTTGATTATGGAAAAGGTTATTTGTGATCTTGGCGCCTGTGTGCGAGATGCAAAAGAGCGACTAGGCTATAAAAAAGTGATCCTCGGTGGCTGGAGTGGCGGCGGCTCCATGTCACTTTTTTACCAAGCCGAAGCCGAAGATCCTCGTGTCACCAGCACGCCCGCTGGAGATCCGCCAAATCTGACTGAAAAAAACTTGATACCTGCTGATGGAATGATGTTGGTGGCTGCTCACCTTGCTCGGCACCGCACATTTACTGAATGGCTTGATCCCTCAGTTATAGATGAAAATGACCCTGAAAATAGAGACCCAGAACTGGATATTTACAATCCAGACAATCCCAATCAACCCCCCTATTCGGAAGAATTCCTCGCGCGTTTTAGACAAGCACAAATTGATCGCAACCGACGCATCACTTCTTGGGTAAAAGAAAAACTTGAGAGTTACCGCGCCGCAGGTCAACCTAATAGAGAATTTGGTTTTGTGGTTCATCGCACAATGGCCGAACCAAAGTGGCTCGACCCAACCATAGATCCAAATGATCGAAAGCCCAACTGGTGTTTTCTTGGTGAGCCGGAAATTGTCAACGACAGTCCTGTTGGGCTAGCACGTTATTGTTCTCTACGCAGTTGGCTATCACAGTGGAGCTACGATGATGCTAATGCCGATGGCGAAGCATGCGCCAAACGTATTACGGTCCCTGCCCTGGTTGTCGGCAACACCGCAGACGATGGCATAACGCCGCAACATACCAAGGCCTTATATGAAGCCGTAGGCCATGACGATAAAGAAATTGCCTGGATTGAAGGCGCTAACCATTACTATTTCGGCCAACCAGAGAAAGCTATGGAAACCGCACAACTTTGTGCAAGCTGGTTAAGAAAGAAGGAGCTGTTGGAGCCAATCGATTAATGAGGAAAGCCCCTATTCTAACCCTAGCTGACATTTCGCAGATCCATGCTGAGAACCAGCCAAATCGAATTGCTCTGAGTTATGCCGCGAAAAATGTAACTTATAAGCAACTGGATGAGCGAAGCAATCAGCTAGCCAACGCCTTAATTGCAGAGGAAATCGGTCCACACACTCAGATCGCCTTTATTGACAAAAACTCTGAAAACTTCTTCTACATTCTGTTTGGCTCAGCCAAAGCAAACACGTCTCTGGTTACTGTTAACTTTAGGCTGACCAGTAACGAAGTTGCTTACATACTGAACGACTCGCAGGCGGAACTAGTTTTTGTTGGCAATGAGTTCCTGCAAACGGTAATAGATTGCAAGCCACAATTAACACATCTTAGAAAAATAGTTGTTATCGATGGCGACGGCGATGCTGACCTTCCTGCGTGGATTTCAAAACAAGCGATAAAGCGACCAGATGTCATAGCAGAGCCGACTGACCGAGCAGTTCAGATGTATACCAGCGGCACTACGGGCTATCCCAAAGGGGTGGAATTAAGCCACGCAGCAATGATTTGCGCAGCCACTGAGGGTCTCGAATTATGGTCAGCAATGTATCAACCGGACGCTGCGGTGTTAGCCACCATGCCGCTATTTCATATTGCTGCAGCCAATCTCTGTCTCGCTGGACTCTACGCTGGAGCCAAAGCCGTCATCGTCAGGGAAGTGACACCGGAACAGGTTGTACAAATAATGTCTTCGCAAGGCATCACCATCGTTCCTCTCCCCGCGGCAGTGATACACGCCATCACAAAACTACCCAATATTAAACAAATTGACCTTTCTCGATTAGATACTTTGTTGGTTGCAGGATCCAGCATCACGGTGGAGCTATTGCGTACCGCGCAAGAATTATTGGGTTGCGGCTTTGCACTCTCCTACGGCATGACTGAATGCTGCGGAGGTCTAACCTATCTAGGACCAAACGAATGTGTGCCTGACGCAGGCAAGAAACTGTTTTCCGCCGGTTTACCGATTGGTAGCTCGCGAATTAAGATTGCCGACGGAAATGGCCAAGAATTACCAACCGGAGAAGTCGGTGAGATAGTCTGTAAGTCCGGTCGGTTAATGACCGGATATTGGAACCAACCCGAAGCGACTGCAGAAGCAATCCGGGATAGTTGGTATTACTCCGGAGATGCCGGCTATCTAGACGATGAAGGTTTTTTATATGTGGTGGACCGAATTAAAGACATGGTCATTAGTGGTGGCGAGAACATCTACCCAGCTGAAATTGAAAATGAACTGATCAAACATAGTGCTGTAGATGATGTCGCAGTCATCGGCATTCCTGACGAAAAATGGGGCGAAGCCTTGCTGGCGTGTGTCATTTTGAAACAAGACAAGCAAGTAGAAGGTAAGGAATTAGAAGAATTTCTGCGAAGTTCGCTGGCGGGTTACAAAATCCCCAGACGATATGAGTTCGTCACATCCTTTCCTCGCAATGCAACTGGTAAAGTGCTCAAGCGCGAGATGCGAAATACGTGGGCCGCACCAAGCATCAAATAGAGATTGATCAAGAGCGTTCTCGTAAACTACGTCTATCTAACTTTCCGGTAGCCCCAATTGGCAGTTGTGAGTGAAAAACATAGCTCTTCGGACGTTTAAAGGGTGCCAAGCTTCTGGTTTGGCACCACTCTTTCAACTGATCTTGACTAAGTTCGGACGAACAACTGAGATGCGCTTCAATTCGGTTTCCCCACGTCTCATCAGTCACACCAATAACTGCCACCTGTGAGACCGAAGGATGTTGTATCAAACAAGCCTCCACCTCTTCGCCGTGAATCTTGATACCACCAGAATTGATAATGTTGTCGACTCGCCCACAAACTGTTAGATACCCATCGCCATCCAGAACACCAATATCACCTGAACGCCACCAGCCGTCACAAAACTTAGCCTGAGTCAGCGCTTCATCCCCAAGATAGCCCATGGACAAAGTTGGCCCCTTTATTAACACTTCTCCTTGCTCGCCAACCGCCAGTGTGTCGGTGATGGACCCATCAGGGTCAACGATTCTAATATCAGCACCAGGAATCGGCTTTCCTGCGCATACGGGCTTTTGCAATTTCTGCCCATCGCTCAACTCCCAGAAAGTAGCCCCAGCAGGTGCTGACTCTGAAGCAAGATAGAGACAACGGATATCGGTGTCAGACCAACTAAGAACTCGTTCAATATCATTTTCTGACGGTGGTTCGCCCGCAACAAGTATCATTTCCAGCGAGCTAAGGTCGTACTTCTCTGTGATTGACGGTTCAAGCCTTCGGATCATTGTTGGAACTGGCCCTGCCATTGTTACTTGCTCCTTCTCAACCGCTTTACAAAATCGCTCCGGAGTAAAATTTTCCATTAAAACTATACAGCCATTAGCGTACAGGATTGGTAATGATGAAAAGGGCCAGGCCGCAAACGATGTGCCTACATTTACCAAAAAACGAGTGTTTTTCGAAACTGCCCCAAATAGTGACGGCGCTGTTCGCAACCACCGAACAAAGTTACCCTGGCTGTGCACTATCCCCTTTGGTGTTCCGGTCGAGCCAGATGACATGATGATCACGGCCGGGTCATCTGGTGAAACACACACCTGCGGCTCAACACTCGGGTAGTGGCTTATTAAACTAGGATAATTTTCACTGATTTCATCTACTACTTTGTCGCCCAGTGAAAATAGAGGTAGAGCACTATCCAGACTGTTAAGTGATTCACTTGCTACACCGATAAACGCCTCTGAGCAGATAAGCAGTTTCGCTTGTACCTTTAGCAGAGTTTTCGCGAGGTACTGGGGTGATTCTTGAGCATGAATATTACAGCTTATAGCGCCCAATTTGTGAACGGCTAGGTAAGCGGCATAGAACCGACAACTCGATCCACCCATTAGAACTACCGTATCGCCTTTGCCTACTCCATAATGCATCAGAGCATGGGCAATTGATTTAGCCTCCTGTTCCAGCTGATTGCCGACATACCGGTCTACATCATCTATTATCAGATGCCGATTAGCATTCCAGCGGCAAAACAAACTGATAGCGTATTTTACGGTGTATTGCTCACTCTGATAATTCATATACATTCCTCATCGGTCATTTTTAAGAAGGCTCTGACTGAGTCTGGATAGTTTCAGGCCGTCAAAAATAGCAAAGTTCGAGACACGAAACCCGCGTAATAGCGAGCTATACCGAAGTTACCCTACGAAGAAAACAGACACCTTGAGTAGAAATGAGTTATTCATGACTTGATCAAATGCCTCTCAAGAGTCGGATACAACACCGTGTTTGTACAGCCCATCAATCTCCGATTCCGATATTTCTAACTCTTTAAGAATCTCTTTGCTATGCTGGCCTGGCTTAATAGGTGTTGACTCAACCATTACCTTAGTCCGACTAAACCGTGGAGAAAGATTAGGCTGAACTTGCCCATCAATTGTAACAAAACTATTTCGCTCACAATTATGTTCAAAATTAATCGACTCCTCAATCGTAAGCACTGGCGTCACACAAGCATCAATAGGAAGAAAGATATCTGACCACTGCTCAAGTGTCTTGCTCATAAACACAGCTGTAAATTCCTCAATAAGAGTTGCCCAGTTTTGTTGATCCATAGGGTCCGGCAAGCCGCTAAGGTCGAGCCCTAAACCCTCAACAAAAAGTTTATAAAACTTAGGCTCTATCGCCCCCACCGCCATATGTCGAGCGTCTCTAGTTTCATAGACTCGGTAGTAGGGTGCGCCAGAATCAAGTAGGTTCGAACCACGCTCAGATTGCCATAAACCTGCATTTCTAAAAGAATGAATTGGCGACATTAAATAAGATGCCCCCTCCATCATCGCGGCATCTATAATTTGCCCTTTCCCTGACTGCCGAGTTTCATGCAAAGCCGCAAGCACTCCGGTTACTAAAAACATTGCGCCGCCACCATAATCACCAACCAGATTCAACGGAGGTACCGGTGGCCCGTCGGTTAGACCAATAGAATGAAGAACCCCATTCATAGAAATATAATTAATATCGTGTCCTGCTCTATTAGACATTGGACCCGATTGTCCCCACCCTGTCATCCGCCCATAAATCAAAGCAGCGTTTCTTTGCATACAAGGTTCAGGCCCTAACCCCAAACGCTCCATTGCCCCCGGGCGCATCCCCTCTAGCAAAACATCCGCCGACTCAATCAGCTTTAAAGCGACCTCGACACCTTGCGAACACCTCAGGTCCAAGCTAACGGAGCGATGTCCGCGACTGGTCATATCAAATCGATTATCCATTTGAAAACCTAGGCCAGCCGATCCTGAACGATCAATGCGAACTACATCAGCACCCATATCGGCCAGCATCATACTGCAAAAAGGAACCGGACCAAGTGCAGCCATCTCTATGACCTTAAGACCTTCTAAAGGCTGATTAAGTGAATTTGTTTTCATTGATTTTAATATTGATCAATTTAATTGAATGAAAATTAAGCTTAATTAGTATAATATAAAGCCGCGCCTAAAATAAATAAATTTGTTCGTAGCTTAATCCACCGACAACCCCACTATTGGTCCCATTAGGCTCCTTTTACTTTTGCAAAGATGCCTAGCTGCTGATCCCAGCGATCTTGACTACTGACGGACGATTAAAAAGTTAGAATATTTGTATTTACGCAGATTCGATTTAGAGCCGTATATTTAATTTCTGGAGCCGCTATGCAATTCGATATTAAAGCACCCTTGCTGCATGACATGATTAGTTTGCACAGCAAGTGGTATCCGCAGAAGCCAGCATTCATTGATGAAGTTAGGTCTCTTTCTTGGCGTGAAGCCGACGTCAACTCGAATGCCGTGGCAAATGGCTTGATCGCTCTAGGAGTCAACAAGGGCGACAGCGTAGCTGTACTAATGTCGAACTGCGTCGAATATGTCGAAATCATGTTCGGAATATTGAAGGCAGGGGCGGTTATCGTGCCGCTCAATCTTGCTGTAAATACCGACGGGCTCGTTACCATGCTCAATGATGCTACGGCCAAGGTTCTTTTTTTTACTTCTGCAGAACAGAGCCGACTTGCTTCTCGCTTACCAGAAATCACCACACTTAATGCACACATCACCCATGGCACTGAACACGTTAATAGCGGAGCTTGTTATATCGATTGGCGTGATTCACAAACCCAGCATAAACCAAGAATTAGTATTGATGCCGATGACACCTGCAACATCATCTACAGCTCAGGAACCACCGGCCAGCCCAAAGGTATTAAGCATATTCATGGACGCAGAGTGCAGTCTATGTATGAGCTTGCTTTGGCTCATCGCTATCATTTTGGCGTAGTCTCAATCTGCCCGATAGGGCTCTACTCCAACATTGCTTGGGCTTCATTGTTCTGCACACTGATTGTCGGCGGCACCTGCATCGTGCAAAATAATTTTAATCCCGAATCCTGGATTAAGGCTGTTGAAAAATATGGGGTAACCCATACCATGATGGTGCCATTACAATTTCAAAAAATTCTTGAAGCCAGTTACTTTTCGTCCGAAGCGGTAGCTTCTTTAGAAGCTATTATTTCAGGAGGGTCGCCACTATTCGAAAATCTGAAGAAACAGATTATTGAAGAATTTGGCTGCGCAGTTATCGAGCTGTACGGGCTTACTGAAGGATTTATGACGACTTTGCAGCCAGAAGAGGTTGAGGGTCGACTCGGCTCTGTCGGTAAGCCAGTACGCGGTCACGATTACCTTATTTTGGACGACAATGACAAGGAATTGAATTGGGGTAACGAAGGGGAAATTTGCGCACGTAGCATTCATTGGATGACCGAATACCACAATCGACCTGAGGCTACCAAAGACACCATGTACTTCGATGCAGATGGCTTGCAATGGTTACGTACCGGAGATGTTGGAAAAATAGATGATGAGGGTTATCTGTATATTGTAGGACGCAAGAAAGATATGATTCTTTCCGGCGGCCAGAACATTTATCCTGCCGATATAGAGAGCGTTGCGATCCAACACCCCAGCGTTTCTGAAGTTGCGGTCATCGGAATTCCCGATGAAAAATGGGGCGAAACTCCCTTGGCAATAGTAGTCCCAAGTGACCATAATAAACTCACATCTACTGATGATTTACTTAGTTGGATAAACGACCGTGTGGGCAAACGACAAAAGGTAAAACGCGTTGACCTTAGAAGTGAATTACCGCGTAACCCCAACGGCAAAATATTAAAACACCAACTTAAAGCAGACTACACTGCCTAAGCTATTATGCAAAGCCTAACCATTACCCGCGATCAAAATGTAGTTCAAATTCAGCTGAGCAGACCAGCCAAGAAGAACGCCCTGACTCTTGACATGTACCGTACCATAGCAGAAACCGTTGAGGCTGCTGAAGCTGACACTTGGGTTAGAGCAATACTATTTGTTGGCAGTGGCGGCAACTTCACTTCTGGCAATGATCTAGATGATTTTCCCGACCCGCTTGACGACCAGCCAAATCCGGTGCTGCGCTTTGTAACGGCTCTGGTTAAATCTTCGGTTCCCATGGTTGCGGCTATTGAGGGTTTGGCCGTGGGTATCGGTGCCACTATGCTGGCCTATTTTGATTCGGTTGTTGCCGATGAAGATACAAAGATTTTTTACCCATTTATTAATCTAGCTCTGCCTCCTGAAGCGGGGTCGACCTTACTACTACCCCAGCTATTAGGCTATACAAAAGCCGCTCAACTACTGATGCTCGGAAAGCCTCTTAGGGGCAAAGAAGCTTTTGAGGCTGGAATAGTGAGCAATTTAAGCCCTGTCGGACAAACTCAACAATGTGCGATGCAGATTGCGAAGGAATTTGCTAAGAAACCTCCAGCCATGATGCGACAAACCAAGAAAATGCTAAGGGGTGAGACACAAACAATTTTACAGCGCATTAAAGATGAAGAACAAGCTCTCCATAAAGCTCTTTTGACAAACGAAAGTAAAGAGGCCATCCAGGCTCTAATCGAGAAACGTCCAGCAGACTTTTCCTGAGCTCAGCTCCTGATCTGGAAACTCACAGCCAATTATTGCTACTACTCGCATGTAGCCGGGAAATAGATCCTAGACTGCGTGTGAGAACCGCTAGCTAAAAGATTTTTACTCTCATTTACAAACTGAGACCACGACTTTTCCTATCGCCTTGCGCTTGTAGACATAATTCAATGCACTAGCACCCTCTTGCAAAGAAAACTCCTTATCAATTTTAGGCTCTATCTGACCCAATCTATACATTTCCATCAACTCAGAAAAATTCTCTTCGACATGCGCACGTTCTTTAGTAAAAAACGCCTGATAGTTAACACCAATTAGTGCGCAATTTTTTAGTAAAGCCAGGTTAATTGCATATTTTGGAATGCGTCCACTGGCAAAACCAACAACTAAAATTCGACCATTATAATTGACGCAGCGTGTCGCCAGATCAAACAAGTCACCACCGACTGGATCTATAATCACGTCTGCGCCACGGTCATCGCATAGTTCTTTTACTCGGTCTTTTAAGGACACTTCGGAATAATTAATCACCTCATCAGCACCATTGGCTTGTGCGGCACGGCATTTTTCATCACTACTTGCTGCGGCTATCACCCTCGCCCCCATTGCCTTGCCCAATTGCACAGATGCCAGACCAATACCACCGGCAGCGCCTAATACCAACAATATTTCTCCTGCTTGTAGCTGCCCTCTCTGCTTTAAAGCAAAATAGGCAGATGTATGCCCTCCTTGAAATACTGATGCCGTTAAAAAATCCATTCCATCGGGAATCGGCACTATCGAGAATTCTGATGCAACAGCCAATTCGGCCATGCCGCCCCAGAAAATTGTTGCCATAACTTTTTGCCCTACGGCTACTCGGCTAACACCCTCGGCCACAGCTGTCACTATGCCAGCCACTTCACCGCCGGGACAAAATGGCAAATCCGGGAGTACTTGATACTTGCCCTGCACCATTAAGATATCTGGGAAGTTCACACCACAGGCACGCACTTCAATAAGCACCTGACCTGGGCCCAACTTCGGAGGTTCAACGTCACCGTATTGCAAATCATCGATTGATGAAAATTTTGAACAAACAACTGCTTTCATAACAAGCACCCTCCTCTAAATAGAAACTGGGCCCAGCCTAACGACTGTGCCCAGTTTATAAAACAAACTTCAATGTTTATTACTTAGAAGCGATAAACTGCATCCAATGTAATAGTTCGTCCTCGTGACAAAGTTTGAAACTCATTGCCCAAAATCTCATAGGCATGCTGGATGGTGTACTCATCAGACAAATTGCGACCCGTCAGACCAACTTCCCAACGCTCATCTGAACTGCCAACCGCAACGCGCGCATCCCATTTTGTTACTGACTCCTGATGTCCATGTGGATCAAAATCCTGACGCACAAAATAGTCACCGGAGTAGTACATTGATAGTGACGCCAACATTAAAGTGTTATCGGTTAACTGAGATGTCCAATCTGCACTGATATTGGCTTCCCATTCAGGAACGCGTTCAAGCCTTTCACCGGCCAGATCCTCTTCTCCATCAGTACAGCCAGGGTTACGCTGATTGTGATCAGGATTGACGATACACTGCGCTCCAGGGAAACTATCATAGGTGGCATCTACATAAGCAGTAGCAGCCGCCAAGCGCAAGCTTTCATTTACTTGCCAAGTTCCCTCTAACTCGAAACCTTCAACGCTAACCGAGGCCGCGTTTTGGATGATAAAACGTGTGCCATCATAAGAAGATGTCTGTAGATTATCAAAATCCATTGTGTACAGAGCGAAATTCAGGTTGGCGCGGCCATCTGCCAAAGACATTTTCGCACCCAGCTCAATGCTCTCACCTTCCTCATCCTCGAAATCAAAAACCGCGCTTCCAGATGAAAGCGTCAAGCCGTTAACCATATCCTGGGGGGTTACCGATGATTGCCCTATAGCTTGCTGACACGCAACGGGATCCGCGCACGTTGCCACCAATATATCACCCAAAGTACCGTCATTGGCCTTCAAACCACCGGCCTTTGATCCCGTCGACCAACCAGCGTACAACATGGTATTGTCATTCAGGTCGAACTGAGCACGAAGAGATGGATCAATTGAGTCATCTTCACGTTTCTGGAAAAAGAGATAAGGTTCGTTTTGGAAGATATACCGCTTTGGACCAGCCACCGGATTCACACCATCGGGAAATGTTGATGCGAATGATTGACCTCTAGCGTCTTGTGTTTCATCTGTGTACCGAACGTCAGCCACCAATCTAAACCGATCACTCACATTCCAAGTTGCTTGCCCATATAGCGAGAATGCATCTTGATCACGTTGAAAACGTCTATCCATACCAACACCACCAACAGAATCTGGCGGCCCTAGAATAGGCACCAAAAATGGTGGAAGTACGACACCAGCAAAGAATCTAGCAAAGTCTGCGCGGAAAGGCGAAAATTGCTGGGTCTTTAGATCTGATTTCTGATACCAAGCACCCACAATGTATTCAACGGTTTGATCGGTAGGTGATAGAAAGCGTAGCTCGGCTGTCATTTGGTCGTATTCATCCCTCAAATCCGTATTAAGGAAGCTATCAGGCCCGCCATCAGCGTCAAGACGCCACGCATTTTCGTACTCCCAGTAGCCCAGAATACCCGTCAAGGTATGCTCCCCAAGTTGATGGTCTACCGTCAATGATGCCAAAGACCAATCGTAATCGTAGTAATCTTCTTCGCCCACACCGGTACTGGTGCGACGCACATTATCTGCTTCAAATTCTGGATTCGGGTCACTCGACAATACACTCAATAAACCCGGAGCAACCAATTGATTGGATCTGCCCGATGTTGCTGAATTTCCGGTCTCCACCTTCAAATTGTAAGTTGTCGATTCCGAACTATCCCAGGCAAAACTGGCACGTAAAGCATATTTTTCATCTTGTGGCTCGTCATGCGCAGCATAAGGGTTTTCTACCCAACCATCGCCATCATCATATTTGAAGGCCAGACGCCCGTTTAGACCTTCAGAAATAGGGCCTGATACCGCACCCGAAAGACTGTAACTACCATCTTCCATCTCGTAGCCAGCTTTCAAGTTTCCTTCAAATTCATCGGTTGGCTTGGCGCTAATAACACCGATCGCACCTGCCATTGTGCTCTTACCAAACAAAGCGCCTTGCGGCCCCCGAGCAACTTCAATCCGGCCTACATCAAGAAAGGCCGACTCCAAACACTTGCCTCTACCGCAATAAACGCCATCATTAAACACTGGCACAGACGAATCGAAGGCAAGATTTGTAATTCCAGAACCCAATCCCCGGACTCGAACGGCCCAACTACCGAAAGTTGATTGTATTTGCAGGCCCGGCACATAACTCTGAAAGTCATTTAAATCTTTGACATCAAACTTATTAATGAATTCACCACTAACAACACCAATGGAGATTGGCACGTCTTGCAAATTCTTTGCGCGCTTGGTTGCAGTCACAATCACTTCTTCTAATTGTGCCGTTTGCGCTTGAGCGACCAAAGTGCTGCTGAGCACTAACGAACTAAGTACAAATAGTTCGACTAATTTTTTAATTTTACTGGTAATCATGTATATCTATCCTCTTTTATGCTGAATTAACAATATTGAAAACACCAATTCCATTTGTAATTTCTTATTATTCCACCTCTACCTTATCATTAGAATGCCCCTCACACTTTCAATTTAGTGAGCACATTAATTTATTCTAATTTGGTTGATAATATTTTAATAATGATTAAAAATCAATCTTGGATAAGAATTAATTTGTTCTTTTGCCGAGTGCTCGATGTACAGACAAATATCAAACATAAGAATACGCCCATGTAGCGACATACCCGACCATGGGATATACCACCAACTTCCAATGTAAAAAAGACCATGACTACTCAGAAAACTCGCTTAAAAACCATGAACAACATCCATCACGCAGCATACGGCTGTAGAGATGCAGAGCAAACTCGCTGGTTTTATGAAGATGTTCTTGAACTTGAACTTGCCGCAGCATTTCACTCCGATCAAGCTCCAGGCACTGAAGAAGAAACCCCATTTATGCACCTTTTTTTCAAAATGGGCGACGGTAACTTTATTGCCTTTTTCGATGCTCCTGAAATTACTGATAATGACTGGCTCAACAGAAAGCACAGTTTCATGATGCATATTGCATTTGAGGTTGATAATGAAGAATCCATGCTTGCTTGGCAAAAAAGAATCAATGCCAAGGGCAAAAGTTGCCTTGGCCCGGTGGATCATGGCTTTGTAAAATCAGTTTATATGTATGACCCAAACGGCATCCAAGTTGAAATCACTTGCAAAACCAATCGCTATGCAGAGTTAATGGAACTAGAGAAACAAACATCGCGCGCCAATATTGCTGAGTGGAGCGAAATGAAACGCTCCTACAAAGAAGAAAAGTTCGGGGTCGCGGAAATTGCCAAAAGAGGCAATCAATAAACCTCTAGCGCCACGGGCTCTTCACCAGCTACCCAGCTACCCAGCTACCCAGCTACCCAGCTACCACACAGTCCTGCCAAAAAGATTTTTAGTGAAAACTATTTCTTTTGTTTCGCACTAATTCCATGATGAATTTCATCGATCACCCGACTTATTACCTGGTTGATCTTGATTTCATCCCAGTAGCGCGACAGCCTAGAGTGCGACAAAAAGGGAGAGGCAATACCAAAATAGGGCATGTATTGCTCAATAAACACCAAAATTGGGGCTAGAGTACAGTCTGCCAAGGTAATATGCTGACCCACAGCAAAACCGGTTTCTGGCAAGTAATGATCCAGAGTAGCTAGGCTTTGTGCGATCAGATTAGTTTGTCTGTCCACCACACTCTGGTCTCGATGTTTTCTAGAAAGATGAGCGAAAAGCGGTACCAACTGAGTCATCAAATAGGTATCAGCAATCCGCACCAGCAACCTCATCCGTGCTAGGTCTCGGGCATCGGTTGGACGTAAGGAGTGTTCTGGGAAACGATCTTCAAGGTACTCGCAAATAACCTGTGATTCAGGAAGCATTAACTCGCCGTCTACAAGCACCGGAATTTTGCAGAGTGGGTTAATTGCCCTGACATCTTCCCAACTCGCATCATCAGGTAATTCCAGCATTTCTACCTCAAGATTTTTAGCATAAATTTGTGCCCTACAGATTGCCGCATATGGCGAAATTCTAGCTGTGTACAACTTCATAACAAATCCCATTTATTATTAAATATTAAAAAGCACAACCCCCAAACTATTCACAAACATGTATAGCTAGGCAAATTGAGCACTTAGTTTTCCCGTAAATTATTTTAACTATTACTAAAATATTTTAATCAGATTGGAAATATTAATCAAATCACACTATGATCATACAAAAAATTAAACACATTCGAGGAGTCAAACATGATTGCAAGCCTAGCCCCCTACTACCTGTATTTTAAATTTTTTCATGTTTTTTTTGTTTTAATGTGGTCGATGAGTGCTGTCGGCGCGTATATATTCTATTTGCGCGCGACAATCTATGAATTTCAGAAAGATCCAGAGAATAAAGAGCTAGAACAGCGTTTAGTTTGGGCTTATGAACAATTTGATAAAACAGTTATTTTGGAACACATTGCATTCCCAATTGTTTTGGTTTCAGGGCTATTGATGTATTTTGGCGCTGGCTGGACGCTTGAAAGCCCTTGGATGCTCGTTAAACTGGCAATTGTCTTTGGATTTTTTGTACCCCTTGAAATTCTGGATGTTTGGATAGCCCACGTATTGGGCCCACGAATATCAAGAAATCGAAACTCCGACCCAAATGGCTGGAATGTAGGGCGAGCCTTGCATTGGAAGTTTCTCAAAGCCTCATCGCCTTTGATAAGAATTACAGTACCATCCGTAATTTTTCTTGCGGTGGTAAAGCCAGCTTTATGGTAAAGCGACCATAAGTAGTAGCGACCACTCTAATATGTAGTTACCATAAACACTCAGTGATCCGTTCTCTAACACATTCAAGGTAGAGTCCGAAATTAGTTATTTATAAACAGAGAAAAGCACGATGATAAAAAAAGGTAGTTTGCATTTCAACAAGGAAGAACAGCGCCGTCGCAAAACTGAAGCTCTGCTGAAAAATGCAGCAATGTGTTTTAACCAGAAAGGCTTTAGCGGCACTTCCTTAAAAGATGTTTCTAGGAATCTTGAGATAACTGACGCCGCGCTATACTACTATGTGAAAAATAAGGAAGAGCTGGTAAACCTGTGTTATATACGCGCCTTAGACCTCGGTGAAATTGCCCTTAACAGAGCAATGGACGAAGGCACAAACTGCTTAGAAAAGCTGCAACTATACATTCGCTATCAGATTGAAGAAGTTTGCGGAGAAGATGGTCCGGTGGCAATACTTAGTGAAATACCGTCACTCAAGCCCGAGCACCAAAAATATATCTTGGATCGCTCGACCAAACATACTAAGAAAGTTACAAAGCTACTAACTGATGGCATCAAAGAAGGAACGATTTACTGCTCCAATCCGATTATATCAAGTGACGCTATATTAGGTGCATTAAACTGGACGCCAAAGTGGTTTAAACCTGAGTCAGGCATTACAAGCACACAAATAGCGGATTCCTTTATCGAAACATTTACTGGTGGCTTGCAACCAAGAACACCTCCAATTTAATCTGACCGAATTTAATCTGACCGAATTTAATCTGACACAAGCTTCAGCACTGATGCGCGGTCAATGATTTTTAATTTTGCCGCTCACTAAATAACTTTTATACGTCGAGTAGCTAGGATTATCTATCGCAATTTTTGCCAAAACCACTCGCTGAAAATGAGCTAACAGAGCTCGGTTGTCTAGGTCAAAATCACCATTCTTTATTTTTGCGACCAGCTGAGTATTTAACTCAGTTATATCACCCATGTCACCCAAAAGGCCCTGTAAACTCTCAGTTTCAATTTGCATCTGAGAGTCGCCCAGCACTAACTCTCGTTCAACAATTTTTAAAATATTAACAGCTACCCGAGTTTGGTACGCCAACGAAGAGCTAGCTTGAGCTGGAAGCACCAATGATTCCAGCATCTCTCGAACCGATTCAATTAACTCATTCTTGTTAGGACGATTGCTTGGCATATTAACCCACCATGTCATTAAACAGCGCCAATAAATCAATTTCTGTTTCAGAAACTCGACGACCAATTGCTGCCCGATTTACTGTACGATCTTCGCCAGACAAGTGCACTCCGGTTTGGTATAGGCAAATCACGCCCCATTTCAGAACTCCTAGCATTTCCCAAAAAAACACTGATACTTCATTTACCTCGCGACCACTGGCCTCTCGATAGCTTGAATACAAATCTGCTCGGCTACCAAAACCACCAACCGGCATTTCAGTATTACCAAACCGCCATGAGTTAACACAGAGCCAGCCGATATCCTCCATCGGATCACCAAGGTGTGCCAGCTCCCAATCAAGAATTGAGACAATACCGGTTTCATCAACAAGCAAATTGCCATTACGAAAATCGGCATGCACCAAGCCTCGGTCAGCGCAATGAGGCACATTTTTCCCCAGCCAATGAAAGGCGTAATCGAATACAGGGATATTCTCACCAAATTTCTGGTAAAAAATCTCAAGCTGCTTCAATTGGGCCTCCGCCGACCATTCTGGTAGATAGGTCAATGATTCGGTCGGCACCTTGTGAATATCAGCCAATAAGCGGCCGCATTGAGCCGCCATTTGTGCGCGCGCTAGCTTATATTTGTCTTGTCGGAGAATTTTTTGCGGTATTGTTTCTCCGTAAACTAAGACCATAATAAAACCTTCGCCAAGCAAATCCTCCGGTTTCAGCACTAACAGTATATTTGGCGCCAACACTCCATGCGCGACTGCATGTGATTGCACGGCAGCCTCTATGGTTTTATTGATGCCCAGCTCAAACTGAACACCACTGTGTGCGAGTCTGAGGATATATTCAACAGATTCGGTTCCTTGCACCAAACAAAATCGCCATGTTTGTGCAGCCGAACCGCCAGTCAATAGCTTGAGATTCTCAACTCTAAATTCTTGCTGCAAATGGTTCGCAAGCGCAGCTTTCAAGCGCAGCTTAATTACGTCTTCATCCATCATAAATTTGGTCTAGCCTACACTCTTTTTCATCACATTAACTCACTATCTCGTTCACCAAAATCCCAGCCTGGGCCTTCACCTTTATATCGTTTTAACAATTGCCTAGCAACCGATTGAATATGCACCTCATCCGGACCATCATAAATACGTGCTTCACGCGCATGCCGATACATCCTACTCAATGGGGTATCATCAGTGAGACCCTCAGCACCGTAAACCTGCACTGCCCTATCAATAACATTGTGCAGCATTTTCGCACCCACCACTTTAATCATACCTATCTCAATGCGCGCTGCGTCTCCACTATCAATCCTCCTTGCCGCTTGCAGTGTGAGCTGTCTACAAGCCTGAATTTCCGACAAACTATTAAACACATGTAACTGCATGAGCTGTTTATCTGCCAGTGAGCCACCAAATGCACGTCGCTCATGCAGCCGATGACACATCAAATCAAAAGCGCGCTGCGCCTGACCTAGCCAACGCATGCAATGAAATATTCTACCAGGGCCCAATCTCTTTTGAGCAATCAGAAAACCTTCTCCGCGACCACCAAGCAAGTGATCTTCAGGCACTCGTATATTGTCATACTCAACTTCAAAATGGCCTGAATTTAACCCCAGTAAAGGGGTGTCACGTATGATGTTATAACCGCGTTTGTTGGTCGGCACCACAATCATACTGAATGATTTATGCGCATCAACACCTGTCTCAGTTCGACACATAATTGTGGTATACGCGGCTTCATCAGCTCCCGTGGTAAACCACTTGCGGCCATTTATGACCCAATTTCCATCTTCCAATACGGCGCTGGTTTGTAGCTGAGTTGGGTCTGAACTGGAGATATTTGGTTCGGTCATTGCAAAACTGGGGTAAACCTCCCCACTCACTAATGGCTGAAGATACTCTTTCTTCCATTTTTCCGAAGCATACTCATGCAACATAATTGAATCTTGATGCGTCAGTGTACCGAATACTTTCTGTGCATATTCTGACCGACCAATCACTTCATTTATATACACATACTCCAAGAAAGGCATCCCTTGCCCGCCTATTTCTACCGGGTGACCGAGAGCCCATAAACCAGCCAGCTTAGCTTCATCGATCAATTCCCCCAGAGCCAGGTTAGCTGCCGATCTATCATCACCCTGTAATACAGACTCCTGTGGGTAGATTTTATCTTCAACAAAAGCCTTAACTTTTGCCCTGGTTTTTTTCCAATCACTTCTATTTAAACTCATTCTCTAACTTCCCAAAAGTCAATGTTGATGCCCTAGGTCGATTGCACTTTGGAGCCAACGTCTTTACCCGCTATGCGGCTATATAAAAACAGGTGACAGCAACCGTTCGCAATCACTTATATCTAAAACCAGTATAAAATATTTTATTCTTTATTTATTAAGTTTATTCCATATTAAGGATTTTTCGCCAATCTAACGCCATTGCGTACATGTTTTTGCAACGGATTGCGACTAATTAGCATCTAAGCAGGATAAGGCTTCACTCACAAGCCAACTCTGCTCAGCAAACGAGAGCTAATAATTCAGGCGGCAAGAAATGCAGGCGACCAAATTTTTTATAAATAACCCCGCTATAACGGCGGTGGCCATGTGCCTGCTCGTTTTATTGGGTGTGGTTTCGGTTCAGCAGTTACCTATTCAGTTATTTCCCGCCATCGACCGCCCTGTTTTGTCGGTTCAAGTTTCTTGGCGGGCCGCCAGCCCGCGTGAGATTGAGAGTGAAATCGTTGAACCAATCGAGCGAGAGTTGCGCGGTATAACCGGCATGACTAAGTTGAGTTCATGGTCAAACAACAGTAACGCCTGGATGAATATGGAGTTTAAGCTGGGCACCAATATGGACCAGACTTTTACCGAAGTATCTAGCCGCTTACAGCGAGTTCGAGGCTTACCAGCAGATGCAGATCGCCCGCAAATCAGACGAGATGGCGGTAACGCGGGGGAGTCATTAATATTTTTATTCTTACAGCACTCACCCAATTCGGTAATTTCATCAGCAGAGCTAAAAGCCTTCACTGAGAAAAACATTGCGCCAGAATTCGAAAACATAGAGGGCGTTGGTAGTGTTAATGTCGAACAGAATGGCGGCGAACGCATTGTAAGCGTTCGATTTGATCCGTTTCGTACCGCGCAGCTGGGTATTTCTATCGATGACATTGCCGCAAAAATTAACCGCTCTACTGATGTAAGCGGTGGTACGGTCGAGGTTGGACGACGCGATTTCACGCTTCGTTTTGAAGGTCGATATGCTGCAGACCAACTGAATGAGGCCATTCTAGCCTGGCGTGACGGTGCGCCGGTAACACTTGGCGACATCGCCACAGTTACCGTAGGGCCGGAAGAGATCAGCGGCGTCACCTATCAAAATGGCCGGCCGGCGATTGGCATGCGCGTGATGCGTCAACCAGGTGGCAACACTCTGTTTGCCATAGAACAAGTAATAAAACGCATGGACGAGCTTAACAAAACCCTTCCTGATCAATATGGAATTACGATTGAGAAGAGCTTTGACCCATCGGTGTTTATTAATCGCGCGATTTCATTACTCACTGAAAATATGGGTATCGGTATATTGCTGGCCGTCGGTTGCCTGTGGTTGTTTGTACGTCGAATACGCGCCACGCTTCTGATTGCCGCGGCGATTCCAATTAGTTTGTTAGCTACGTTCACGGTGCTTAACCTGTTTGGCCGCAGTATCAATGTTATTTCTCTTGCCGGGCTAGCGTTCGCTACCGGCATGGTACTAGATGCGGCGATTGTGGTGCTGGAACACTATGTGCGTCAGGTTGATCGTGGTGTTGAAACCGGAAAGGCCGCAATCAACTCAGTAAAAAGCGTTAGTGGCGCATTATTGGCGTCTACTCTCACCACCATCGTCATCTTTGTTCCAATCGTATTTTTTGAAGATGTTGAGGGCCAGCTATTCGCCGACCTAGCTCTCACCATCGCCATAGCAGTGTCGTTTAGTTTTATCGCCGCACTACTGATTTTACCGGCCGCCGCTGCCTATTTTTTACGCCTGCCGAATGAAAATGGCATGGCGCATGAGGCGCGTTGGAACAATGTTGCAGATCGTTTAATGGATTTAAGCGATACCCCTAAAAAACGGATTTCATGGATTGCGGGACTAACCATTATACCAATGATTCTGGGATGGTATTTCTTCCCTCAATTGAACTATTTGCCGCCAGTAAAAAGAGATGCTGTGGACGCGTTTATCTCCTTTCCATCTGGCGCTAGCACCGATGTGATCCGCGAGGAATTTGCCGAGGTGGTGGTCGACCGTCTCGCACCCTATATGAACGGTGAAAAGGAGCCTGTGCTCAAGAACTACTATCTAATTACAGGCCCTTGGGGAGGCAGTATCGGCATTCGCGTAAAAGATCAGTCACGGGTTGACGAAATGGTGAAAATAACCAATGAGGAGATACTGTCAGGCTTTCCTGATACCCGATCATTTGCGCAGCAGGGGTCTTTGTTTGGACGCTTTGGAGGCGGTGCTTCAATTAGCATCGACCTTCAGTCTGCAGACTCAATTGCGCTGGGTAACGCAGCTTTGGAGGTTGCGGATCTGGTGCGTGAAAAGCTCTCGGGCGGGCGAGTCAACCTGAACCCTGATCCGCAAATCGTCACTCCAGAACTACGTTTAATTCCTAACGACCGTCGCTTGGCCGAAGTCGGTCTTACGCGTGAATCGCTAGCCCGATCATTACGCGCATTTGGCGATGGCTTATGGCTAGGTGAGTTTTTCCACCAGCAATCACGGCTGGATATTTTACTGCGCACTGAGCAATGGACTGAGCCAGAGCAGCTTGAAACAATCCCTATTGTGACGCCTTCAGGAGCCGTTGTTCCATTTGGAGATTTAGCCAAGGTTGAACGTGGTGTGGGGCCCAATCAAATTTATCGCCTAGAAGCACGGCGAACAATTTCACTCGGTATTAATCCACCACCAAATCTAGCTCTGGGAGAAACTATGTCCATCTTGCGGGATTTAGAACCGCAGATACGCTCCCTATTGCCACTCGATGCCAACATCGCATTTGGCGGCGACGCCGATGCTCTGGGTCGAGCAATCTCAAACCTCAGCGGCAACTTCATGTTAGCCGTGGTGTTGCTATTCTTGGTGATGGCTGCATTATTTAAATCGGTAAGAGACTCACTACTAGTAATGATTTCACTGCCAATGGCAGCAGTTGGCGGCGTACTAGCAGTAAGGCTGGTCGACCTGATTACCCCAACCCCGCTCGACCTATTGGGGATGATTGGTTTTATTATCTTGTTAGGCTTAGTGGTCAATAACGCAATTTTATTGGTAGCTGAAACTCGTCGCGCTGAGAAAAAATCAAACGATCGTCGAGATGCCGTGCGCACTGCTTTGAAAAATCGATTACGACCCATTTTAATGTCAACGCTTACCTCCTTGATGGGCATGCTACCACTGGTGATTGCTCCTGGTGCTGGCAGCGCAATCTATAAAGGTCTAGCCACTGTGATTGTCGGTGGGATGGCAGTTTCAACCCTATTTACTCTCATACTATTGCCTTGCTTATTACAGCTTGAAGCTACTTCACGCACGCGTTTGAAGCAGCGATTTGAGGGCTTTGCCTGGAGCGGCAATAGCCGCGGATAAAATTATGCTAAACCAAGAACAAACACTGCTGTCAGAAGAGATGCCTGAACAAACGACCGAGCATACACGATATTCCGAAAACCGCTCTGAACTTGAGCTGATGGATTTTGTGGAGGACAAAACTGAACAAAGCCGAGGCAAAATCATAATGGCGTTTGGAATTGGCGCCCTGCTACTAATCGCCTTGGGGTTGAGCGCATACTTTCTAGACTGGTTTTCACCAACAGGTTCAGCAAATGCGGTCAGTCAAGGGCCACCACCTGCGCCAGTAGTGGTGGCAAGCGCTCGGGCAATGACCATATCCCCACATACCACTCTGCCTGGCACTGTAGTGAGCACGCTTGATGCGGTGATTGCTTCAGAGACATCAGGCAAGATTATCTCTGTGGCGCAGATTGGCGAAGTAGTTGAGGCTGGCGACAATATTGCCGAAATAGACCCTCAGAATGCACTGCAAATAGTTGCTCAACGGCAAACCGAACTTGATCGGTTGCAAAGCCTTTACACATACCATTCCGACTATTTCAAGCGCGTCGGAGGGCAAAACAACGATCTAGGAATACCCGAAATCACCATCGCCGAACTGCGCTCTAACGTTGAAACCGCCAAGGCCGAAGTTGCCAGAGCCAATGTCGCCCTAGCCTCTGCCGAGAATGACTTGGCACGTACTTCAATCAAAACGCCATTTGGAGGCCGGGTGGTAAGTCAATCCATCCAGCCCGGTGAATTTGCACAAATTGGTAGCGCCATTGCAAGAGTAGTTGACACGCAAAATCTAGAAATAAGCGCCCGCGTACCGGCAGCGATGGTGCAACCAATCGAACCCGGAACTCAACTCACTATAATCGATAGAGGCCGAGAATTATCCGCGCCACTAAGAGCATTGGTACCGGTTGGCGATACAGTAAGTAGAACCATGGAGCTGCGTGTATCGCTGAGCAATACAGACTTGCTCGTAGGCTCTCCGGTAAGGGTTTCCCTGCCGACCGCAGAGACCAAAGACGTGATTGCGATTCCGCGTGACGCAATCATTCTACGCCCCAATCAACAATATATTTTTGTGGTAGAAGACGGAGTTGCGCATCGTATAGAAGTGGAATTAGGCTATGGCGAAGGAGATATGATTGAAGTAATTGGCGATGTGCCAGCCGGCGCCACCGTTATCATTCGTGGCGGCGAAAGACTACGCGATGGGCAGTCCGTGGTATGGAAACAAGACGAAACAACAGAAGTTGGTTCCTAGAAGATTAGCTGATCGGTTCTCAATGTGGCCTGCGGTATGGTGTGATTTGATGCTACTTTAATACATCAGTCACCAGCGAAGCTCTATTCAAGCTTTTTATATATCACTTAAAATCAACGATTGTATTTCATCAGGCATTTTTAGACTTTTGTCGTTTCCAATAAATAAATCGCACTTACTGAGTAATGCCGTGGATAAATGAATAGAGTCAGGCATTTTATTGCCTACCTTAACTCTCAAAAGAGCTGTATTTAACCCGGATTATGCATTAGGGATCGTTGCGAGAAGCAAAAGAGCAAAGAAAACAAGGGCTTTCGAAGGATTATTTGGCGATGCCATAGTCACTCTATGGTGAGCGAAATAATTCGAG